>OFME01000027.1_pt1 | contig 116262 bp, 99 predicted proteins | sample 1541381 | NCBI WGS metagenome assembly OFME01 (sample SAMN04209243, study PRJEB22552) | human gut metagenome | biome: gut; material: feces | host: Homo sapiens | place: USA: Oklahoma
TCTCGGAAGGCACGTGCAGACCTTTCGTCATGGCCTCCTACCTTTCTTTCGGGCCCTTGTCAGGGCCGATTCGTTAGCGCCCCTCCGTGTGAGGCGTTATTGCTGACGACATATTTATATCCAAAATCAGCTCATACTTCCACCTTGCCCCTGAACGGTTTTTTATAGGGGGTGAACGGCATACACATATACTTCACGCATGGCACACTTCATCTTAATAAAGCGTATTTACGTGCTTAAACGCGTTTTCAATCCTAAAATCAAATGGAACTTAACTTTGTTAAACCATCCTCAAATTGCATATTTCCAATAAAGCTATGAATAGAATTAGCGGTTCACACCGCGTCTCAACCATTTTCATTTTTATTCAGAAAAAAGTTTGTCCTATTCATTTCTGATAAATAAATTACCGTTTACCAGACGCTTGATACCGTTCACCGGAAACTCAGTATAAGGCCCAGCGGATACCGCCTCGCTTTACGGCCCCATTTGTAACAACTTGACTTCTCGGTATAGAAAAACGGACCCGATCCCCTAGGGAAACAGGTCCGTTTTCGATTATTGCCGGCCAATTTGAATACGGCCTTCGAAGGGAATCGTGATCCTAGCGATCGAACTCCGCCAGTGCCTCGCCCAAAAGCCTCAGACCCTCGCGCAGAACGTCCTCGCTCGCGCAGTAGCCCAGGCGTGCGCCGCAGGGAAGCTCAAAGCGGCTACCGGGAACCAACAGCACTCCCCTCTCGGCCAGCAGGCGCTTGCAGAACTCCTCGTCGTCCTCGGGAATATCAAGCTTGATAAACGAGGTAGACACGCCCTGCGGGGCCGTCCAGGAAACGCGATGCTGCGTATCAATCCAAGCCTGCGCGATATCGCGGTTTCCAAACACGATCTTGCGGTTGCGCTCGAGGATCTTGTCCTTGTGCTTGAGCACATAGGTCGCCAGGGCGTCGTTGAACACGCCGCCGCAAATCATGGTGTAGTCGCGGTACGTGCGAATGCGGTTAGATACCTCTTCGTCTGCCACAACCCAGCCCACGCGGGCCGCAGGCGTCGAATAGGTCTTGGACACCGAGTTGGTGACGATGGCCTTCTCGTACACATCGGCCATCGACAAAAAGTCCTCAGTGCTCTCAAGCGGCAGGTACACCTCGTCGCACAGCACATAGGCGCCAACCGAGCGGGCGATCTCGGCAATCTGGCCGAGCATATCAGCATCGAGCACCGTACCGATGGGGTTCGATGCGTTGTTAATGCAGATGAGCTTGGTGGTGGGGCGAACCAGATGCTTGAGTTTCTCGATATCGGGCTTCCAGCCGAGTTCCTCGCGAAGCTCCCAATACTCGACCTCGGCGCCGAGCGTACGCGGGATCTCATAGAGCGGCGCATAGGTAGGCCACTCGGCGATAACGTGGTCGCCGGGCTCGACTACAGCCATGATGGCGTTGAGATTGGCGCCCGTGCAGCCATTGGTCTGCAGGATGTGATCGGGATTGACCTCGCGACGATACAGCTTGGCAACCTCGGCCTTAAACTCCGGCGAACCCTCGATCCAGCCGTAGTTCATCTTCTCGCGGTCCAGGCGTTCATAGAACGTGGCGCCGTCCTGCTCGTCGAGCGCGCGCAGCTCGCCCATGGTGAGCGAGGAGATCGTCGACTGGGCGATATCCCACGTGGCGCTCTTCTCCCAAACGTTGAGCCACTCTTCAACGCCGATTGTCTTGATATCCATGGCCAAGCTCCTTACAAAAGCAGTCATCCAATCGTGTTGACGTTCCTCATACAAGAATGGGGCGGTGCGAAAACCCGCACCGCCCCATTGGGAGACATCTAATTGCAGCTAGATGTATGTATTAAGACCTGTACGGGTCCTTGAAGACCTTAGAGGTCCTCGCGCCAGAAGGGCATGCTCATGCAGCGCGGGCCGCCGCGGCCGCGGGAGAGCTCGGCGGAGGGCACGACGAGAAGGTCCAGGCCCTCCTTGTACAGCACGTCGTTGGTGACGGTGTTGCGGGCGTAGACGCAGATCTTGCCGGGCTCGACGCACAGGGTGTTGGAGCCGTCGTTCCACTGCTCGCGGGAGGCCGCGATCGGGTCGCCGCCGCCGCAGGGGATCAGCTTGACCTGGTCGACGCCGGTGGCGTCCTCCAGGACGTGCTCGAGGGTGTCCTCGATCAGGCGGATGTTCACGTCGCCCGGGTTCTTGCCGGCGGTCAGCTCGTAGACGCGCAGGGTGCCCATGATGGCGGGGTGGATCGTGAACTTATCGACGTCGATCTGGGTGAAGACCGTGTCGAGGTGCATGAAGGCGCGCGAGACCGGGATGTCGAAGGCCAGGATGCGCTCGACCTTGGAGTCGGAGTTCCAGAAGATGTTCTGGGCCATGACGTCGATAGCGGCGGCCTGGGTGCGCTGGGAGATGCCGACGGCGAGGGTCTTCTCGTTGATGTTCAGCACGTCGCCGCCCTCGGTGTGGAACTGGCAGTCGCGGCGGAAGTACAGGGAAACGTCCTTGTAGTCGGGGTGGTACTTGAAGACGTACTTGCCGTACAGGGTCTCGCGGTTGCGGGTGACCGAGTACATGCGGTTGAGGTTGACGCCCTCGCCGACGACCGCGAACGGGTCGCGGGTGAAGTAGAGGTTGGGCATCGGGTCGATGATCAGGTCGGACTCGGACTCGGAGTTGACCAGGGAGTCGAGGGTCGTGGACGCCGTGAGGGGCATGTCGATCTCGGCCTTGGTCATGCCGGCCATGGTCTTCTTGACGAACTCGAGGTTGTCCTCGATGGAGTCCAGCTTCTCGCGGACGATCTGCGGCATGTGCTGGCCGCGGATGCCGGCCTCGGCGATGTACTGGTCGGTGAACTCGGCGCGGGCGCCGGGGACCTGGTCGAACACCTCGGCGACGAGGTTCTCGAGGTAGAGGACCTCCACGCCCTGGTCCCTCAGGATCTGGGCGAAGGTGTCGTGCTCCTGCTGTGCGACCTCCAGGAACGGGACGTCGTCGAACAGGAGTCGCTCGAGCTCGTCGGGCGGCAGGTTGAGGAGCTCGTCGCCGGGACGGTGCAGGCAGACCTTCCTGAGCTTGCCGATCTCGGAAGGCACGTGCAGACCTTTCGTCATGGCCTCCTACCTTTCTTTCGGGCCTTACTGGCCGAATGTATCAGCGCCCCTCCGTATGGGACGCTGCTTGCTGACAGCTCTAGTTATATCCAAAAACCACCCGCAATTCCACCTCGCCCCCGAACGGTCAGCAAAGTGCGATGAACGGTATATCGCATATGATTCCCCCATGATGCACTTCAGTTCTCTAAAGCAGGTTTTCAAAGGTAATCGTTCTTTTTTCTAAGGAATTGAGCAAGATTGCACAAATAATTTCATCTTTAGGAATTGCATAGCTAAAACTGTTTTCTGCATATATATGTCGTCTGTCAATGATTCAATTTGGATTCGATTATATTCAGCTAGCAATCATTCTTATTCATACATCCTCACCAGTTGAGTATGGATATAGATTGTTTTCAAAACGAGTCGGGCAGTTAGTTGCAAGCCTTGACGGCGTAAGAAGTAGGTAAAGATACCGTTCGCACAATACGTCCGTGCCAGCGGTCGACTAAATTGAGACAATAGTGAAAAGTGTTAGGCTACCGTCCTCTGTGGGGACTGAACGGACAGATGCATATGCCGAGCAAAATCGAAAAGAAGCAAGCCGCCGCAAAGCTGCGCAAACCGCCGCGCGACTTCTCGTACACGCAAAACCGAGAGCTTAGCTGGCTGCGCTTTGACAACCGCGTGCTTGACGAAGCCTTCGATGAGACCGTTCCGCTGTTCGAGCGTCTAAAGTTCGTGTCGATTTTCGAGTCCAACCTCGACGAGTTTCTCATGGTGCGCGTGGGCGGCCTGTCCGATCTGGCAGAGCTCAAAAAACAACCTGTCGACAACAAGAGCAATATGACCGCCTCTGAACAGGTCGATGCTGTCATGGCCGAAATGCCCGGGCTCCTTACCCGTTGGGAGTCCATCTTTAAGAGCATCGAGGGCAAGCTCGACACCTTGGGCGTTCACCGCGCCCGCATCGATTCGCTTACGCCCGAGGAGCGCACCTTTGTAACCCGCTACTTCCAGGCCTACGTGTCGCCGGTCATCTCGCCGCTGGTCATCGATCCGCGCCACCCCTTCCCCAACCTGCGCAATGGCGCGCTCTATCTGGCCTGTGGTCTGGACGGCGCCACCGACGAGGAGAGCCTGCTGGGCCTTATCGAGATTCCCGCCTCGATGAACCGCGTGGTCGAGATCCCCTCGCCCACCGGCACCTACTCCTACATCTTGCTCGAGGACGTCATCCTCGCCTGCCTGGACAGCTGCTTTGGCTCCTATAAGCCGCTGGATCGTGCGCTGATCCGCGTCACCCGCAACGCCGACATCGATCCGGACGGCGAGGGCGTCGAAGAGGAAGAGGACTACCGCCAGCACATGAAGCGCATCCTCAAGAAGCGCCTGCGTCTGCAGCCGGTAGTGCTCGCGGTCTCGGGGTCGCTCGAGAAGGCAACGCTCAAGACCATCCGCAAGGCGCTCGAGCTTTCGCGCCGCTCTGTCTTTACCTGCGATATCCCGCTCGACCTGGGCTACGTCTTTGGCATTGAGGGCAAGATTCCCGAGCACCTGCGCAACGAGCTGCTCTTTACGCCGTTTAGGCCGCAGCCCAATCCCACCATCGACATGACCCGCTCCATCCGCGAGCAGGTGCTGCAGCACGACAAGCTGCTCTTTTATCCCTATGAGGCCATGAACCCGTTCTTGGACCTGGTGCACGAGGCCGCCTATGACCCCGAGTGCATCTCGTTGCGCATCACGCTCTACCGCGTGGCCAAGCAGAGCCGTCTGTGCGAGTCGTTGATTGATGCCGCTGAGAACGGCAAAGAGGTCACGGTGCTCATGGAGCTCCGCGCGCGCTTTGACGAGCAGAACAACATCGAGTGGGCCGAGCGCTTGGAAGAGGCCGGCTGCACCGTCATCTACGGCTCCGAGGGCTTTAAGTGCCACTCCAAGATCTGCCAGCTCACCTATCGCGAGGGCATGGCGCTAACGCGCCTGACGCTGCTGGGCACCGGCAACTTTAACGAGAAGACGGCCAAACTCTACAGCGACTTTATGCTCATGACCGCCCACCCCGGCATCGGCGAGGACGCCAACCTGTTCTTCCGCAACCTGTCGCTGGGCAATCTGCGCGGCGATTACCGCTTCCTGGGTGTGGCGCCCGTAGGCCTCAAGCCGCTCATCATGCGCGGTCTGGATCGCGAGATTCAGCGCGCTCTCGCTGGCGAGCCCGCCCGCGTGTTCTTTAAACTCAACTCGCTCACCGACCGCGAGGTCATCGACAAGATCGCCGAGGCATCGTGTGCCGGCGTGCGCGTAGACATGATCATCCGCGGCATCTCGTGCCTCAAGCCCGGTGTTCCGGGCAAGACCGAGAACGTGCATGTCCGCTCCATCGTCGGACGCTTTTTGGAGCACGCCCGTGTTTACGCTTTTGGCGTGGACTCGGACATGATTTACCTGAGCTCGGCAGACATGATGACACGCAACACCGAGCACCGCGTGGAGATCGCCTTCCCCGTGCTCGACCCCACCTGCCGCGCCCTGGTACACGAGTACATGGGCATGCAGCTGCGGGACAACGTGAAGGCCCGCAGCCTGACGAGCGACGGCACCTGGGTTCCCGTGAAGCGTGCAGAGGGTGAGAAACCCTTCAACTCGCAGGAAGCCCTGCTGGAGCGCGCCTATCGCAACGCCGAGGCCGCGCCCGAGCCCGTCATTGAGGCGAAACCTGCCCCCGAGCCCGAGCCGCAGCCGGTAGCACCCAAGGTCCAAGAGGTCCAGGCGACCGTCATTGAGCCCGAGCCTGCACCTGCGCCTCAGCCCGAGCCGCAGGCAGCTAAGCACGCGCCCGAGACGAGTGCCCATCGCAAGAAGCCCGCTGGCACGACCAAGGCCATCGAGCGTCATCGCCCCGGTCGTGTGCGCATGGGTCTGGGCCTAATCGGTCTAGGCCTTAAAACGCTCATTACCGGCAAGACCAAATAGGCGTTTGTAGAAGCGCCCCGCATTTGAGGAAAGCCTCGGATGCGGGGCGCTTTTCCCTGCTACCATGGTGCGGACAACAACGCGAATGACAGGCAGGGATATGAAGCTCACCATAGAATCGATGACGTACGGCGCCGACGGGCTGGCGCATGCCGACAACGGCAAGGCCGTCTTTGTGCAGGGCGCCGTGGCAGGCGACACCGTCGAGGCCGAGGTCGTACAGAACGGCAAGTCGTTCATGCGCGCCCGCACCACCGAGATTCTGGAGCCAAGCCCCGATCGCATTCAGCCTCCCTGCCCCTTCGTGGGCATTTGCGGCGGCTGCTCGTGGGGCAATCTCTCACGCACGGCACAGCTCGCCGCCAAGGAGCAAAACCTGCGCTCCACGCTCGAGCGCATCGGCAAGTTCGCTCCTGAGCAGGTCGATGAGCTGATACAGCCCATCCGCCACACCAAGGACGACTGGGGCTACCGCAATAAAATCGAACTCGAACCGACCGTCGTCAACGGTCGCGTTCGCCTTGGCATGCACGGTGTCGACCCCAGCAAAATCGTGACCGTCGATTCGTGCCCGCTGTTCGATAAGCGCTTCCCGAAGGCGCTCAAATCGGTCGTCGGCGCACTCAACTATCTAAGCGGCAGCCATGACTTGGGGCTCGAACGCGTGGGCATTCGCGCATCGCGCCGCACCAAGGCACTCGAGGTCGCACTCTGGACGCCCACAGGCTCTTTTCCGCGCTCGCAGGTCTCCCGCGTGCTGGCGGACGCCGCTCATCCCACGAGCATCGTGCGCGTGATGAGCAAGGGCGAAAAGAAGGCCCGCCGTGTCTCCAAGGTCGAAATGCTCGCCGGAGAGGGCTCATGGACCGAGAATATCGCCGAGGGTCAGATGCGCTTGTCTGCCCCGTCTTTTTTCCAGGTCAACACCAAGGGTGCCGAGATTTTGATCGAGCTCGTCATGGAGGCGCTCGACCCACAAGAAGACGAGCTTGCCGTGGACCTGTACTGCGGCGCCGGAACCTTTACCCTGCCGCTCGCCCGCCGCTGCGACTGTGTTGCCGCCGTCGAGGCCTACGGTCCGGCCGTGCGCGACCTGCGTCGCAACCTGGAGATCAACAAGCTCGACAACGTCGACGTCATCGGCGGCGATGCCGTGCGCGAGTTCCCCGACCAGGACGCCGATGTCCTGGTGGTCGATCCGCCACGCGCGGGCCTGGCGCCCGAGGCCATCGACCTCATCGCCAGCACGAGTGCCCGCGATGTCGCCTACGTGAGCTGCGACCCGGCCACCCTGGCGCGCGATCTCAAACGCTTTGTCGAAGAAGGCACCTTCTCCCCCGTAAAGATCACGCCAGTTGACCTATTCCCGCAAACCTTCCACTGCGAGACCGTCGTCCACCTTAGGCGCAACTAGCCACTTAATCATTGCTCAGAAAAATCATTGGGAAATCGAGCGTGGCAAGCGGAGGTCTTCGGGGTATAAGACGGCTAATCGTATGCCGCCTATGAAAGGAACCCTCATGCCCAGCGTTGCCGTTCTCGCCGCCGATGGCTTTGAAACTATTGAATGCTTGACCATGGTCGATGTCATGCGTCGCGGCGGCGTGCGTGCCACGCTCGTCTCGATCATGCCCACGCGTGAGGTCGTAAGCTCGCTGCAGATCCCCGTGACCTGCGATGCGCTCTTTGATGAGATCGACTTTGACGAGTACGACTGCGTCGTGCTACCCGGCGGCCTACCCGGTGCCACCAACCTGCGCGCCGATCAGCGCGTCTGCGACGTGGTCTGCGAGTTCGCCGCGACCAAGCACGTCGCCGCCATCTGCGCCGCCCCGTTTATCCTGGGCGAGCTCGATCTGCTCGAGGGGCGCCACGCCACGTGCTTCCCTGGCTTTGAGAAAAGCTTCCCCGAAGGCACCTATACCGGCGAGAAGGTTACGCAAGACGGCAACATCATCACCGCCAGCGGCATGGCCCAGTCGCTCCCCTTTGCGCTTGAGCTGCTGCGCACGCTCGCCGGCGACAAGGCCGTCGAGAAGGTCGCCGAGGGCATTCAGCTATGATTTTGGCTTCGCAATCACCGCGCCGCATCGAGTTGATGCACGAGGCGGGCTATGACATTCGCATCATTCCTGCCGATATCGACGAAACGCCGTTTGATGGCGAGGCCCCGCTTACGCTCGTTGAACGCTTAGCACGCGCAAAAGCCGCCGCCGTTGCCACCGAGCATGCCGAGCCCAATGAGCTGACGGTCGCGGCCGACACCATCGTCACCTTTGACGGCAAGATTCTGGGCAAGCCGGCAACCGAGGACGAGGCGCGCACCATGCTCCGTGAGCTTTCGGGCCGCACGCACCAGGTCGCAACCGGCGTCTGCATCGTTAAAGCAGGCGATACGGCTGCCCCGCATGCCGCCGAGAGCCTGTCCTTTGTCGATGTGACCGACGTAACGTTCTACGAGCTCACCGACGAGCAGATCGAGCACTACGTCGCCTCGGGTGAGCCCATGGACAAGGCCGGCGCCTACGGCATTCAGGGCACAGGAGGACGCATGCTCGTGCACGATATTTCGGGCGACTTCTATAACGTGGTGGGCCTACCCATCGCCCGCGTCGCGCGCGCGATTCAAAAACTCTCGTAATTGCATCTGGCGCTGGGTATCCCCCGGCGCCTACAATTTTGGCGTACCGTACGGATCCCGACCGGGCACAAGGCGCGGCGGAAAACCGATAGGAGTTAAACATGGATACACTGCTCGAGGCCATTGACGTCTGCGATGTCGATGGCTTTTGCTATGGCAACTATACGGACGAGGAGGCCGGCACCGGTTGCACCGTAATCGTGGCACCCGAGGGCGCCACCGGCGGCATTGACGTTCGCGGCGGTGCTCCGGCATCGCGCGAAACCGACCTGCTGCGACCCGAGAACACCGTCGACAAGGTCCACGCTGTCTGCCTTTCGGGTGGATCGGCCTTTGGCCTCGAGGCTGCAAGCGGCGTCGCTCGCGAGCTTGAGAGCCGCGGCATCGGCCTTCCCGTCGGCCCCACGCAGGTGCCTATCGTGTGCTCCAGCTGTATCTTCGACCTCGCCTTTGGTAACCCCACCGTTCGCCCTGACATTGAGGCCGGCATCGCCGCGGTGCGCGAAGCACTCGACCACACCCCCGCCAGGCTCGAACAGGGCAACGTGGGCGCCGGCACGGGCGCTACCGTGGGTAAGCTCATGGGCCCCGCTACCTGCATGAAGGCCGGCCTTGGCGCTGCCGCCGTGGCGCTCGGCCCCATCAAGGTGGGCGCCGTGGTCTCGGTCAACGCCTGCGGCAACGTTGTCGACCCCTTCACCGGCGAGTGGGTCGCCGGTATGCGCGCCGCAGCCGATAGCGACCAGATTGTCGACATGGAACTCGCAGCCTTTGCCGCCGCCGGATCCATGCAGATGCCGCTCGACCGCACCAACACCACCATCAGCTGCATCGTCACCAACGTGGAACTCACTAAGGCACAAGCCACCAAGGTCTCCCAGATGGCCGCAGACGCCTACGCACACGCCATCCGCCCCACACACACCACCAACGACGGCGACACCATCTACGCCCTCGCCAGCGGCAAGTTGGGCGCCCAGGCTAGTGCCGCCGTTCCCCTAGACCTGCTGGGCATGCTCGCCGTAAGGGCCCTACAGACCGCCATCGTAAACGGAGCCAAAACCGCCAAAACCTCCCACGGCATCCCCGGCGCCGCGAAGTAAACTAGCTCGTCCGGTTGCCCGGTGGGTCTTGGTTATGTTTGCTGCTCTACAGTCCTGGCTCGCACGAAGAGCACATTAGGTGCTCTTCGGCTCGTGCGGAACTCGCGACAAACATAACCAAGACCCACCGGGCAACCTACTCAACTAAATCCCTTTCAGCCCAGGCCCCTGTGTACCGCGCGTCTAAGATCTTCAAATTCTGGCAGCCTGACAATCGATTCTTATAGCAGAGGCCCCTTGGCCTTTAGTTTGATACAAGTTCCGCACGAGCCGGAAAGCACTTAATGTGCTTTCCGTGCGAGCAGGACTGTTCGCAGTAGCAAACTAAAGGCCAAGGGGCCCAGTCAACCTATCAGCAGCGATTGTTCAGCAGCTAGTTGAATTTGAAGATCTTTGAGGCAAGACGGTATAGGCCGAGTGTGGTTTTGTCACCGGCACGACCGCGCAGATTGGTGAAGAACCCGACCACGCCGTAGCGGGCACGACGATACATGCGCTCGTCATAGGCCTTCAAATCATTCCACAGCGTCTTTAGGCGCTCGTCGGCGCAATCTTCCTCGGAAAGCTTGGTAAGCACCGAGCAGATCGCCATCATCATGGTGAAGTAGCCCATCATGTACGAACGCAGGCGCGACGACCCAACATCGCTGTACAAGTGGTACGACTCCATCATGATACGCGTAACACGGAACTGCTGGTCCAGACGCTTGACCATCGTTGCCTCGTTGACGCTCTGGCCCTCGCGACCGATAAAGTAGCGGTAGAGGTCGATGTCGGCGTAGTACATGGTCTTGCAACGCGGCAGCGGCACGTAGGCGTAGATGTTGTCCACATAGAACGTGTGCGGCGGCATGGGAAGGTTGGACTCGCGCAGCACATCCGTGCGATAGCACAGGCTGTGCATGAGTAGGTTCTGGTCCAGGCGGAAATGACCGATCTGATCCCAGGAAAAGATCTTCTTGCGCGGCAGGGCAAATTTGTAGCCAATAGCGGTATGCGTGCCCTCGTAAACCTTCTCGTACACGTAGTTCGAGATAAACAGGTCAACGCGCTGATCGCGCTCTTCAAAGCCACGCAGAATCGACAGCATGGTCGAAAGAGCCGCAGCGTCGAGCCAGTCATCCGAGTCGACAACCTTGTAGTAGGTGCCCTGTGCTTCGCGCAGACCCGAAAGGACGGCAATACCGTGGCCACCGTTCTCCTGGTGTACCGCGCGAATGATACTGGGATAACGTGCCTCCCACTCATCGGCCTTATCGGCCGTCTCGTCCTTGGAGCCGTCGTCCACCACGATAATCTCGATATCGGTGGCGTAATTGCTCCCCTCCAAGATGGAGGTGATGCAATGGTCCATGTCCTTGGCGGCGTTATACGAGGGAATACCGAATGTTATGACTTTATGCATGGCAGGCGATAATCTCATCCGAAAGATCGAGGGCGGAATTGGTCACGGCGTCCATATCGTAGTAACGATACTCGGCCAGACGACCCACCGGGTGGAAGTTCGTCAGGTTCTGGACGCGCTCAAGATAGCGCTCATAGAGCTCACGGTTCTCGGGCTCAATAATGGCGTAGTACGGCGTCTCGCCCGAGCCGGGCGTATAGGCCTTGGAGTACTCCTTCATGATGGTGGTCTTGCCGGGCAGGATCTGACCGGTCATGTTCTTGAACTCGGTGATGCGCGTGTAGTCCTCGCTCGTGGTGTAGTTGACGGTGCCCACGGGCTGGAACTGGTCCATATCGAGCGTCTCGAACTTCATGTCGAGCGTGCGGTACGGTAGCGCGCCCAGATCGAGGTTGAACAGCTCGTCGAGTGGACCGGTGTAGACGATCTCGCCACCATAGACCTTGCCGTCGATCTTGACGGTGGTCTCGTCGATCTCAAAGAGATCGCGGGCGTCCACGTCGCAGAACACGTCGATCAGGTCGTGGTCGAGCATGTGCTCAAAGAGCGCCGTGTAGCCCTCCTGCGGCATGCCCTGGAAGGGAGCTTGCGGGAAGTAGCGGTCATCATCGCCCACAAAGACGGGAACGCGGCCGGTGATCGAGGGGTCGATCTGATCGGGCGTCTGGCCCCACTGCTTCATGGTGTAATGCAAAAAGACGTTCTCGTAGATGTAATCGGCGACCTCGGCCAAGTCGGGGTCGTTCTTCTTACGCAGCTCCATAATGGGCACCTTGACATCCTTGCCAAAGGTCTCCACGAGCTTCTGATACAGCTCCTCGCCGCGCTCGTCACCAAAGGCGAGCTTGAGACTCGCATGGTTGAAGGGCACGGGCATAAGGGTACCGTTGATGTTGGCGAGCACCTTGTGCTGATAATCCGTCCACTTGGTAAAGCGCGACAGGAAATTGTGAACGCGCTCGTTAAAGGTGTGATAGATATGCGGACCGTACTCGTGGATCAGGATTCCGGCCTCGTCAGTGCAGTCATAGGCATTGCCCGCAATGTGGCTACGGCGCTCCAAAACGGCAACACGATAGCCGATGGTCTCGGCAAGACGGCGGGCGCAAACGGCACCGGCATATCCAGCACCGACGACAATCATGTCGTACGCGCCGGCGTTAAAGCCTTCAGGCAGGCCTGAGGTAATCTGCATCGATACTCCTTGTCAAAAGCCACGGGCTCGTTAGCTGGGCTTTTCTCGAACATTCTTCGAGACATATTTATCAGAGCGATTATAGCGCTAATGCGTCCTATAATGAGCTTGCCACACAAGGAAAGCTCAAGCACCGCGGCGAACATAATTGAAAGGTAAACCCGCTAGCAGCGGGTTTATTCGTGAACAGCCGGGCGCCTGGAGCTTAGCGAAACGCTTGTAAGGAGTAACATGAGCGATTTCCTAAACCGTATGAAGTCTGCCGCCAAGGCCGACCTTAAGACGATCGTCCTGCCCGAGGGCGAGGATCCGCGCACTATCGTCGCGGCCACCAAAATCATCGAGGAGGGCCTGGCAAAGATCGTCATCCTGGGCAACCCCGACGAGATCAACGTTCCCGGCGCTACCGTCATCGACCCGCGCAATGCCGAGAAGCACGAGGAGTACGCGCAGAAGTTTGCCGAGCTCCGCGCCAAGAAGGGCGTTACCATCGAGCAGGCTCGCGCCCAGGTGATGGACGCCACCTACTTTGGCACCATGATGGTCAAGATGGGCGATGCCGACGGCCTGGTCTCCGGCGCCTGCCACTCCACTGCCGACACTCTGCGCCCTGCGCTTCAGATCCTCAAGACCGCCCCGGGCACCAAGCTGGTCTCAGCCTTCTTCGTGATGTGCACCGATACCCCGCAGTTCGGCACCGACGGCACGCTGATCTTCGCCGACTGCGGCCTCAACATCAACCCGTCCTCCGACGAGCTCTCCGAGATCGCCATCGCCTCGGCTCACTCCTGGTCCACCTTCATGGGCAACGTTGAGCCGCACGTGGCCATGCTCTCCTACTCCACCATGGGCTCCGCCGGCGGCGAGGTCGCCAAGAAGGTCCAAGAGGCCGTGAAGTTCTGCAAGGAGAAGGCTCCCGAGCTCGCCATCGACGGCGACCTGCAGCTCGATGCCGCTATCGTCCCCACTGTCGCCCAGCTCAAGGCTCCCGGCTCCTCCGTCGCCGGTAAGGCTAACGTGCTGGTGTTCCCCGACCTCGAGGCCGGCAACATCGGCTACAAGCTGGTCCAGCGCTTCGCCGGTGCTGACGCCTACGGCCCCATCCTGCAGGGCATCGCCAAGCCGGTTAACGACCTTTCGCGCGGCTGCTCTGCCGACGACATCGTGGGTGTCGTGGCCATCACCGCCGTCCAGGCTCAGATGGCTGAGTAGCGTACATATCCCCTCGGGACAGGAATTTCCGCCCGCTAGCAAAAGGCCTCCGGAGCTGTTGCTCTGGAGGCCTTTCGTTTACTTGCAAATGCGAGCGTTAGTTGTTCTTGGTCAGGCGCTCGACGTCGTGGGCGATCATGTATTCCTCGTCGGTGGGGATGACCATGACCGTGACGGCGGAACCGGCGGCACTGATGACCTGCGGGCCGTTGCCCACGGCCTCGCGGTTCTTGTTGTTGTCGATGCGTACGCCCAGCCACTCAAAGCAGTCGCAGAAGGCCTTACGGATCGACCAGTCGTTCTCGCCGATGCCGGCGGTAAAGGTAATGGTGTCCACGCCCGCCATGGAAGCGATCATGGAACCGGCCTGCTGCATGGCCTTGTAGGCGAACATATCGAAGGCGAGCAGGCAGCGCTCGTCGCCCTCGGAGGCGCGCGTGCGGATGTCGCGGGCGTCGTTGGAGATGCCCGAGATGGCAAGCAGACCAGACTGCTTGTTCATCATGTCATCGACTTCCTGATAGCTGTAGCCGCCCTCGCGCTGCAGGTAGCACACGGTAGCCGGGTCGATGGAGCCGCAACGGGTACCCATCATCAGGCCGTCGAGCGGCGTGAGGCCCATCGTGGTATCGCGGCACACGCCGTCCTCGATGGCGGCGAGCGAAGCGCCGTTGCCCAGATGGCACGAAAGCAGACGGTGGCAGCGCGAGCCCAGGATCTCCTTGGCCATCATCCACTCGTAGCGGTGGCTCGTACCGTGTGCGCCGTACTTGCGCACGTGGTACTTGTCGCACACGTCCTTGGGCAGCGCGTAGGTGTAGGCGACCTCGGGCATGGTCATGTGGAACGAGGTGTCGAAGACCGCCACGTTGGGCAGCTCCGGATACTTCTCACGGCAATACTCAATCGCTGCGGCCTCGCCGTAGTTGTGCAGCGGAGCAAGCGGTGCCACCTCAAGAATCTTGGCCATAACCTCGTCGTCGACAACCGCGGAATCATCGAAGTGCCAGCCGCCCTGAACGATACGATGCCCAATGCCATCAATCGTAAAGTCGGTCTTCTCGAGCTCCTCGAGCACGCGAGCGATAGCAGAGCGATGATCGGGGAAAGGGACCTCCTCGGTCTGCTTAGCGCCACCGTTCTCGGAGTGGCCAAAGATGCCCATGTCCGATCCGATACGCTCGCAGTTGCCCTTGGCGAAAACCTCGCGGGTATCGGTATCCAAAAGCTGATATTTGAGGCTTGAGCTGCCGGCGTTGACAACAAGTACGTTCATGAGACTCCTTTGCAGTGCAATACGGTCGACGCAGACCCCTTAAGGCGGCCGCATGTTAATAAGAAGTTATCATAACTTAATAAATAGCTATCAGGCATATCGCCCAACGAGCACAAAAGAAGGGCCGAACGGCACTCGGTCGTCCAGCCCCTCCCCTCTTGCAATTACTTGCCGTTGACGATGCGCTCGACGTCGGAAGCGATCATGAACTCCTCGTCCGTGGGAATGACGAAAATCTTGACCTTGGAATCCTTGGCAGACAGGCACCAAGCGCCGTCACCACGCAGGGCGTTGCGCGCATGATCCATCTTGACGCCCATAAAGGCCAGACGGTCGGCAACGCCGGCGCGAACAGCCGGAGCGTGCTCGCCGATGCCGGCGGTAAAGACCAGGGTGTCCATGCCGCACATGGAAGTGGCCATCTCGGCAGCCTTGGCGGCAATCTTGTAGACGAACATATCGAAGGCGAGCTGAGCCTCGGGGTCACCGGCAGCGGCGAGCTCCTCGACGTTGCGGCAGTCGTTGGTCTTGCCGCCGGTCACAGCCAAAAGGCCGGACTTCTTGTTCATCATCTCATCGACCTCGTCGAAGGTGTACCCGCCTTCGCGCTGCAGGTAGCACACGGTAGCCGGGTCGATGGAGCCGCAGCGGGTGCCCATCATGACGCCGTCGAGCGGGGTGAGGCCCATGGTGGTGTCCATGCACTTGCCGTCCTCGATGGCGCACAGGGAAGCGCCGGAGCCGATATGGCACACGACGACCTTGCGAGCCTCGCCGTTGGTCATCTCGGCGACCTTCTTGGAGATGTAACGGTAGCTGGTGCCGTGGGCGCCGTACTTACGGATGTGCAGTTTGTCGCAGACGTCCTTGGGCAGGGCGTAAGTCTTGGCGACCTCGGGCATGTTGAAGTGGAAAGCGGTGTCGTAGACCGTGACGTTGGGCAGGTCGGGATACTGCTCCAGGCAGTACTCGATAACGTTGGCCTCGGGGTTGTTGTGCAGCGGCGCCAGCGGAGCGACCTCGCGGATCTTGGCGAGGACGTCCTCGTCGACGAGGGAGGAATCGCCGAAGTACCAGCCACCCTGAACGATACGGTGACCAATGCCCTCGATCTTGACGCCGTTGGCCTCGAGGTCCTTCAGAACGACCTCGATGGCGACCTTGTGGTCGGGGAACTCGATGTTCTCGGTCACCTTCTTGGAACCGTTGGCAGCGTGGGTGAAGGTACCGCCGGTAAAGCAGACGCGCTCGCAGGAGCCCTTTGCGGACACCTTGTGGGACTTGGTATCGATGACCTGATACTTAAGGGTCGAAGATCCTGCGTTGACGACCAGAACGTTCATGTGTCTCCCTACTAACAGGCGGTGTGGCGCCGCCAGGTTACATACGCTTCAATAATAAACCCAAACGCCCTCGCGCTCGGGTTTATTGCGTTGATATATAAGTTATCGGTGCCTAAATACGCATGGCCTTTGACTTGTAAGACGAAATAGCGCGGGGATATACACCAAAGAAGAAATCCCGAGCGCGACAAGCAATATGACTCGAATGTCCGCGATGCTGCTCAACGCAGCATTGAACAGATAGAAAAGGATGGCACCCACCGCCACCATCTGGCTTTGAACCGAAATCAGTGAACAGCGCATCGAAGAATCGGCAGCATTTTGAAAAATTGAGTATTTAATTGGAGCAAATAACGAGTAGGCGACCGTCTGCAACACATAGAACACGGGCAGCAAATAGACCGGAGTAAAGGGAATCAAAAATAGAGCAGTCAGGGAAAGGCGCACGATGCCGCAAATACGCGCAAAACGGCCCTTGTCGACATGAGCAATCACACTGGGCACAATAAGCCCCATGGAGGCCGAGGCAAGGAGCTGGACCGCAATGATCACACCCGAAGCGACGGCATTCATTCCGCGACCCGCAAGCAACAGTGAGAAAAAGTCTTCCAGGGCGACAAAAGCAAATGCCTGAGAACAGTCCATGATGAACGCTGAACGAAGAATGCCATTACACGCAATAGCAGCACCGATCATCTTCGGGCTAATTCCACGCTCAGGTGTCCCCGCAGTGCTCCCTCTTTGCATCTCAGGAATGCAGACAACGACAACCAACGTCAACACCATTGCGATGGTATCTGCCGAAAGACCAATAAGATATGCACCGACAGACGAAATGAAACCGCCCACGCAAGCGGAGATGGCATAAGAGGCATAGAAAACAAATCGCTCAACGACATTAAGTCTTACGAGCTGGTCCTGAGAGACGCTGTCAATGTAAATCGCTTCGATGGATCCGCTCACACATGCAACGGCAAAACCTTTAAGAGCAAACGCACCGATTAAAAGCAGAGGAGAACGGACGAGAAGCAGGGCGGCGTAGTATCCAAGCATTCCCACGACGCCAACGAGGCCGCTTGTCTTTCGTCCAAACCTATCAGCAATATAGCCAGTGGGAACTTCAAGGATGAACTTGCTCACTTGATATGCAATCATCATGCTAGAAATCGCCACCATCGAGAATCCGACGAATTCAAGGTAAACCGTCAGAAAATACAAGATGGTGCTGAAGTTCGACAGAAAAACGAACGTCATATAAAGCAAAACCGTACGGTTTTTCATACTCCGCCCTCCAAGAGTCAGCAATCTAAAATCGGAATCTTGGAAAAGCATGAGGGCAGAGCCGTCAGTCATGTGTTACAAGGCGTCAACATTCACTTGACGCCACGAGGCCAAATGGCCTCACGAAGCAAGGTGACGCAATAGGTGAAGAAATACCGTCTGGTGTCGATCGGTCCAGGCATTTTGTCGATAGCAAAAGTAGATGGGCAAGGCTACGTCATGCGAGCCTTCAATGGAACACTCGCTCACTTCCAGTCCATCTGATGCGAGAGAAGAGCCAGAAAAGCTCAATATCAATCCCCCGGCTTGAAGAAACTCAGTCTGCGCCCTGTTTCCGTATTCGACATCGCGAAAGCGGAAATTAACCAGCTGGGCTTCGGGGCATTGATTGATTGCATTGAGACAGGGTGACAAATTAATGGGAACAGCGAGCCTGCCGCCCAGTAACTCACGAATGGTCATAGCGTCAACAGATTGATGACCAGCTGGGCATGAAAGAACCTTGAGCTCCTTTTCACCCAAGTATTTCGAAGAAAGGACACTATCCCTTGGTTCCTCAAATGAGATGGCCGCATCCGAAATGCCAAGCACAAGTGATTCAAAGCATGTGGCCGTTGGCTGATGCCAAACATCAAGGTGAATCTGAGGGTGCGAGCTTTCAAACGAGTCGTACCAGTTTTCGGAAAAAAGACGCCCCCGCCCGTGAAGACAGGGGGCGTAAAGACGGAAATGGCCGTCGGGCGAAACGCCGCCGTTCCCCGATTGAGCGTACTTTTTGAGATCGTCGACTTGCGCCAGGATCACGCGTGCACGATGCGCAAATTCTCTGCCCGCCGGAGACAAAACAGCCTCCCCCGCCGATCGGTCGAGCAAAACAATCTGATACTCAGATTCCAACTTTTTTATTGCCGACGAAACGGCCTGCGGACTCACGTGAACGGCGCGAGCCGCTTTGCGCACGCCGCCATAGTTCGCTACAGCTTGAAGGTATTCGAGTTGAGAAAGCTGCATAGATTACTCCAAAGGCAGCCAAGTCGACGGGCCGTGCGTCCTCAGATGAGGTTCTCGCCCAGGTTCTTGCCGCCGAGAACGTGCATGTGGAAGTGCATGACGGTCTGGCCGGCGTTGACGCCCTTGTTGGAGATGACGCGGAAACCGTCCTCCAAGCCCTTGGCCTTAGCGACCTCCTGGATGGCGTGAGCCATGGCGCCCATGGTCTCGGCCGGCACGTTATCGGCGATATCGCTGTAGTGCTTCTTGGGGATCACGAGCGTGTGGACCGGCGCCTGGGGGTTGAGGTCGTCGAAGGCGATGACCTGGTCGTCCTCATAGACAACGGTCGAGGGGATCTCGTGGTTGGCAATTTTGCAGAAGATGCAATCGCACATGGTTGGTTCCTTTCTCACAGACCAAGGTAATTATATTTGGTCGGGATGGTTAGAACGAGAGGTTGTCGTCCGTGTTGGCGGCTTCGCCGTCGGCAAGCACGTCGTTGCCGTCGACGTCCTTCAGGAGCACCGAGACCTTCTGCTCGGCATCGGCCAAGCGTGTGCGCAGGCTCTTGAGGAGCTCGACGCCGCGGGTGTAGCTCTCGAGCGACTCCTCGAGCTCCATGTCGCCCGACTCCAGGCTGCGGATGATGAGCTCCAGCTCCTGCGAGGCCTGCTTGTACGTAAGCTGCTCGACCGGGGTCTTCTCTGCCATATCTATTTCCTTTCCCAAAGGTTTATCACTGTAAAACGCGGTCTATTCGACCGTATTGACCGTTGCCGCAACGTTACCGTCTGCCATGCGCACACGGATGGCGTCGCCGGGCTTAAAGGTCTTGGCGCTCGTGGCCACACCATCAACGCTGTACGCGATGGAATAGCCGCGGGCGAGCACCTTGAGCGGCGACAGGGCATCGAGCGAAGCCGCTGCACGGCCCAGGTCGGACGCTGGCTTGCTGAGCATCGTGCGCCCCTGATGCTCCAGGCGGGAGCTTGCGAGCGTGAGCGCATGGCGCTTACCATCGAGCCCCGAGGTGCTTGTAACCAGACGCTCGGGCAAACGCTCAAAGTTGGAGCGAAATGTCCCGACCGAGCGTACTATGGCGCCCGACAGGCGATCGGCAGTCAGCGCAAGCTCCGATTCGCGACGCTCGACCATAAATGTGGGGTCGTTGAGGCACGGGCGGCACGCGGCCGCATCGAGCGCATCGCCCAAGCGAGCCGTATAGGTATCCCAGGCACGGCGCCCGCGCTGATCGAGCATTTCCAGATCGACCTGATTCGACCCGATCATCGAAGCCATCGCGGCGCCCAGACGCTGATGGCGCGCCTCGAGCACGTCGGCCAACTCCGTCATAGCCGGCGCCACCGATTCTGCCGCTGCCGTTGGCGTGGAGGCGCGGCGGTCGCTCACCATATCGCAAATCGAGGTATCGGGCTCATGGCCAATGCCGGTCACCACGGGCACAGGACAAGCCGCCACCGCGCGGGCAAGCTCCTCGTCGTTGAAGGTCATGAGGTCCTCAAAGGAGCCGCCGCCGCGCACCAGCAAAATGCAATCCGGCGCCGGCGTAATGGCGGCGGCACGGTGCAGCCCCTCGATTAGCTCTGCCGGTGCGCCCTCGCCCTGGACCTTGGCGCCCACGCAGACGAGCTCGACGAGAGGGTTGCGACGACGCAACGTGCGCTTGACGTCGTCGATTACGGCGCCCGAAAGCGAGGTGACGACCGCCACGCGGGAGCAGAACACCGGGATGCGGAGCTTGCGCGCTTCGTCCATCAGGCCCTCGCGGCGTAGCTTTTCGGCCAGTTGCGCCACTTGTTGACGCAGCAAACCCTCCCCCGCCAGCGAAAACGAGCGAGCGACAAAGCTCATGCGGCCCGTGGCCTTATAGAGATTGAAGCTGCCCTTAAAGCTCACCTGCATGCCGTCGCGCAGATCGAACGTGCGCTTGAGATAGGCGCCCTTCCAAATGATGCAGTCAACGGCGGCCGAATCGTCCTTGATCTGGAAATAGCAGTGACCGCTTCGGGCGTTAGGACCACGAAAACCTGTGACCTCGCCCAGAACGCTCAGCTGCGGAATGGCATCGAGCGCACCGGCGGCGATCTCCACCGCCTGGCTCACGCTGAGCTCCTTGCGCTCCTGATCGTCCGAGCCGTCAAACTCGGCGGAAACAGCATTGCCGGTTAGGTTCCAGCCTGCCACGCAGCCTCCTTTCGTTATCGAGCACAGAGGCTCCGGCCCCGTGCGAAATTAAGTCCAACACATAGTACAGCGCCGCGGGGACACGAATCCCCGCGGCGCCCAGTGACCCAATTTGTTATCGGTTGGAGTTTCTGTTGTAGCGAGCCATAAGGTAGAGCAGCTGAATAATCGAAGTGAGCGCTGCGGCCACATAGGTAAGCGCGGCTGCCGTCAGTACCTTCTTGGCGCCGTTGACCTGCTTGGAGCTCATGCCCGACTGCTCGATGTACGCCACAGCACGTCGGCTGGCGTCAATCTCGACAGGCAACGTAACGAGTTGGAACAGCACACTAAACGAGAAGAAGATCAACGCGAGGGTCGTGAGCCCGGCAATGTTCATAAACAGGCCCAAGAGTAACACGATGGTCCAGGTGTTCTGGGTAAAGTTGACGACCGGCACGAGGGCGGTACGCACTTTCATCATGGCATAGCCGCTTTGACGCTGGGCGGCATGGCCCGCCTCGTGGCAGGCGACGGCAACGCTTGCGACCGAACCGCCCGAACGGTTGGCATCCGACAGATACAGGTTGTTGTCCTGCGGGTTGTAATGGTCGGTGAGCTCGCCAGCGACACCCTTGATACCCACGGCGCTACAACCGTTGGCATCGAGCATGCGGCGAGCGACTGTGGCACCCGTATCGCCGTCCGAGCGAACCTTGGACCAGGTTTTGTACGTCGAGTTGATATAGTTCTGTGCGGCAAGGCCAAGCACCGTGCAGACAAGAACAACCAGCAGGTACAGCGGGTCGATGCCAAAGCCGTATCCATAGTAATAAGGCATGCGAATTCCTCCGAGTCGAGTTACACGTTGGAGGCATTTTACCCACTCAACCGGCTAGGCTTCCCTACAGGAGCTCGATTTTGCCGTCCTTCACCGTCAACCCCATATTGCCGGAAAGCAGATCGTCTAGACGCGAACCCACGAGCTCAAAGCGCCAGCCTTCGCGCAGGGGGCTCTGCTCGGGATGCTCAATGTAGTCGGCCAGGTCATCGCGCGAGGCAATGACCGAGGTCGCCACGCCCGAGCGCTCGGCAACTAGGCGAATGAGCGCATACATCAGGTCCGTCACGCTCTCCAACTCCGGCGAAATCTGACGGTGCCCGCGCACCATGAGCGGCAGGCGATCGTGCGGGCAGCTCGCGCCGCGCTTGATGGCCATGAGCGCACCGTCCACGTCGCGCTCCCCCAACTGATCGGTACCGCGAATGCTACGGAACTCCTCAACGCGCACGGGATTGCGCTTAACGAGCGCAAGCAGCGTGTCGTCGGACATGACCCACTTGCGCGGGATGTTACGGCGCTCGGCGCGATCCTCGCGCCAAGCGGCGAGCTCGCGCGCGATGCCCAACTGGTGACGGCTACACGAATTGATGCGTTTGACCTTGCGGAACGCCTCGTGGCGATCGGCGCGATAGTGCGACTCGTCAGCCAGCGGGCGCAACTCGTCGAGCACCCAGTCCACACGGCCCAGCTCGCGCAGGCGGCTCATCATCTCGGTATAGGCGACGATCAGGTACTTGACGTCGTCGATCGCATACTCAATCTGCTTATCGGTCAGCGGGCGGCGCGACCAGTCAGTCAGCGACTCGGTCTTGGGCAGCGATACACCGCAGAACGTCTGAACAAGCGCGCCATACGAAATCTGCTGGCGCTCGCCCAAAAAGGCGGCGGCCACCTGCGTGTCAAAAATCGGTCGTGGCAGCACGCCCACGGTATGGAGCATGACCTCCATATCCTGCGAGCACGCGTGGAAGACCTTGGTCACGCTCTCGTCGGCCATAAGCTCGGCCAGCGGCGATAGGTCGTCGATTACCAGGGGATCGACCGCGACGCTCTCAGCAGGGGTGGCAATCTGAACCAAACATAGACGCGGATGGAACGTGCGCTCGCGCAAAAACTCGGTATCGACGGCAATCGCGTCGAACTCACGGGCGCGCTGGCAAAAGTCGAGTAGAGCCTGATGTGTGGAAATGTACATATCAACCCATCGAATAAGGTTAGGCCCGAAAAACACGGGTAGGATATCGGCATTGCCTTACAACTATACTCGGTTAGTCACAGAACGGGAACGTAAGTATGCGCTGCCTTATCATCCACAACCCGGCATCGGGCCCCAGCTCAGATGAAATCTTCGCATTCACGCACGCCCTTGCACAGGGCGGCGACGAGGTCGTGATGCGCTTTATCGGCGATGGCATGGAACCCGAGGACGCCGTGGCAGACGTGCGCGAGTTTGACCGCGTGGTCGTTTCGGGCGGCGACGGCACTGTCTCCAACGTGCTCGACCAGATGCGCGGATGCGGTGTCCCCACGCTCGTCTTCCCCTCCGGTACGGCCTGCCTGTTCTTCAACAACATCGGCAATGCCCCCGAGGCGGCGGCGCTCGCCAAGGCCTGCCGTGCCGGTCGCACGGTCAAAGTCGACATGGGCGAGCTCTTTTGGCTCGACGAGAACGGCAACGAGAAGCGCCACGGCTTCATCATCATCGCCGGCTCGGGCTTCGACGCCGAGATCATGATGAAGGCCGCCCCCACCAAAAACGACATCGGCGAGATCGCCTACTTCCTCTCTGCGCTCGCCACGCCCAACCCTACGGTAGCGCACTTTACGATTGAGCATGACGGCATTGTCGAGGAGCTCGACGGCATCTGCTGCATGGCCGGCAACACCTCGGTCATCCAAAACGACATCAACCTGTTCCCCGACTGCCGCATGAACGATGGCATGGTCGACATTGCGGTCATCGAACCCGTGCGCACCGTGCAGCTGCTGCCTACCGTGATCACCGCTGCGCTTGACCCTGCCGGCAAGGTACTCGGGCGCCCGCAGTTCAAGATCATCCAGACCAAGGAAGCCAAGATCACCTGCACCCCGTCGCTGGGCATGCAGTTCGATGGCGAGATCATCTCCAGCAACTCGGGCGTCTTTGGTGCCCGCGCACTTCCGCAATGCCTCGACCTCATCGTCGACGAATTCTCACCGCTCGGAAAATAGGAGGACCTCATGAACGACAATCCCCTGCTCGGCTTTATCATCATCGTTTTGGCCATGCTCGTCGGCTATGCGATCAACATGATTCACCGCCGGAAGAAGTAATTCCACATTGGTATGATATTCATCCAATTATCGTCTCCCCTGCTGTTTATGCATTTGCCAAACAGCAGGGGATTTTCATTTCAGGCATTCCCAGCTACTTTATTCGGCTACAGTAATTACAGGGCGTCTTTATTAAAGTAAAGCTACAAACTGAGTACAATTAACCGCTCGTCGCATATTTCATTACGCTTATCGAGTAAGTTTCTTTCATAGATGAATATTGTTTCCAGTTCGTTACGCTAATGGGGTGTCTTTATTGGCTGAAGCCCTCTGGCGACAGAGGGCTTTCGCACGCTGGGAGGGAAAATGAGGAAAACTCACCCCGTCCACGCGCTCAAGAAGCTAGGCATAGGCCTCGCCTTTGGAGCTGCAACCATCATGTCCATGCCGACGTCTGCGCTCGCCTGCACGCAGATGTACATGGGCAAGAACCTTACGGCCGACGGTAACACGTACTATGGCCGCACCGAGGACATTGGCACTCGTTACCTCAAACACTATGGCATCGAGCCCTCTTATGGCCCTGGTCATACCTACAGCTCGGACGAGTCCGGATTCTCCTACACCTCGACCAAGACTACGTATCGTTACAGCTACGTGCGTGACCATCCTGCTGAGTGGGACGGACGCTGGGATGCCTACTCCGAGGCCGGCATCAATGAGAAGGGCGTCTCCTGCTCCGCAACACTGAGCACCTCCTACAACGACGATGCCAAGGCAGCGGATCCCACGACCAAGCATGCCCACAAAGCAAATCCCGAGGTCAAAAATACCGGCATCGGCGAGTACAGCTACGCGGGCGTCATCTTGGGCGAGAGCGCAACGGCCCGCGAGGGCGTCGAGCTTATCGGCAGTCTGATTGACGAGCAGGGCGTCTGCTCCAACGACCAGATTGTCATCGCCGACAACACCGAGACTTGGCTGTTCGCCGCGCTTTCCGGCCACCAGTGGATCGCTATGAAGCTGACCGACGACGTCGCTTCGGTCAACCCCAACATTAGTAACCTCAATTTCCAGGTCAATCTTGACGATCCTGAGAACTGCCTCCACTCTGAGGGGATCAAGACTATGCCCGAAGAGAAGGGCTTCGCCAAGTACTTTGAAGACGGACAGTTCGATGTTGCCCAGACCTACGGTGCATCTATCAACAATACGGGCATGGGCTCTTGGGCGCGTTATATCCAGGGCCGCGACTACTTTATGGCTCCGCTGACCGAGGGCACCGACTACGAGATCGTCAAGGACAAGGACAAGAATGACGTCACGCTCGGTGCTATGGTTCATGAGATGCAGCCGCTGTTCTTCCAGCCCAGCAAGTCCGACTGGAACACGTTTGAGCTGATTCGCGCCTTCGGCAACCGCGGTGAAAAAGTCCCCGGCCTTAATGCCAATACTGACGGTGTCAGCAGCATCGGTTCCGACCGCAACGCCGAGGCCAACCTCTTCCAGATTCGAAAGGGCTATGACCCCGAGGTTGCAACCATCCAGTGGGAGATGCTCTCCTGCGCCGAGTTCTCCGTCGCTATCCCGCTATACTCCGCTCTGATGACCGAAGTCAGCCCCTACTTCAGCGACCAGACCGTTGATTATGGTCACTGCAGCGAGACGGACATCGTGAACAACGAGGAGCCCGAGAACTCCATTAACTACGTCCTGATGGACATCAACTCGCTTTGCTTCGCGAACCGCGCACAATTCGCCACCAGCGTCCGCACCTACCTCGATGCGCTCCAGAACGAGCTCATCGAGCAGAACAAGGAAGTCGACACCGCCATGCTGGCCAAGACGACCACCGAGGGCCGCACTGCCCTGGCCAACAAGGCCGGCAAGGCTGCTACCGAGAACACCTACAAGAAGTGCAAGGCACTGCTCCAGGAGATGCGCGCCTATCAGAAGGCCGAAAACTTCGACCAGCCCTTCACCCCAAGCGACCTGAACACCGAGACCAACGGCCTCAAGGTGTCCATCACCTACGCCAAGGATGCTCTTGCCACCGATCCGGTCACCCCGGATCAGCCCGGCACCCCCGAGCAGCCTGGTACTCCTGAGCAGCCCGGTACCCCCGAGCAGCCCGCTAAGCCCGAACAGCCCACCACCAAGCCCGAGAAGCCTAGCAAGTCCGACACCACGACCACGGTAACCACTAACAAGACGAACACCAAGGGCGGCCTGCCCACCACTGGCGATCGTTTTGATGGCCGCATGGTGGCCGCATTCGCCATCGCTGGCGTTGCCGTCATCTCCGCGGGCGGTTACTTCCTCTACCGTCGCAATAAGGAGTAACGTCTCAGCTGAGCGGACAAGGCAGCAATGGCAGCCTCGCCCGCTCAGCCCGCTCTTTTGACCGGCGGGAAACCCGCCTGAAATCTTTTCAAAAAAGATTTCCCCGCACACACTTCGCTGTGCTATAGTGCAGCGCAACAGCAACTAGGTGCGACCGCGCCACGGCATCACGAAAGGAGCCACCGACATGAAGAACGCGATGAACTCTCTCAACAACTGGTGGTGGCGTGATGCGAATACGATCGGTCGACAGTGAGTCCCTCACGCCTGTTTTTGCGCTCTAGGTGATTGAAAGGCCTCCGGTTTCGACCGGGGGCCTTTTTTTCTATCTCGAGCCCGATCGCATTCGCATCACGCGCCTCCGCTTTTCTCTTGCACTCCCCTTCCGAAAGGATTTTCACCATGTCTCAGAACACCACCGCCACCCAGCCCCGCACCGTCCAGACCGCCGACCGTGGCAAACTCGATGTCCGCGCCCTCGTCCTGCTTGCCATCCTGCTCGCCGCCGGCTTCATCCTCAACTTCACCGTCGGCAAGGCCATCTCAGGCATCTCGGGCGGCATGATCAGCCCCGAGTTCATCATCTCGGCCTTCTGCCTCACCATCCTGGTCGTTCGTCCCAACATCGGCCAGGCGCTCGTCATTGGCCTCATCTCGGCTGCCGTGATCCAGATCACCACCACTTCGCCGTTCGTCGATTTTGCCGCCGAGGGCATCGCCGCCATGCTCATGGCCGGCATCGTCAACGCCGCCGGCAAGAACGGTCAGGTCAAGCCCGCCATCGCTATTGTCGCAACCTTCCTGACCACCTTTGTCTCCGGCGTCATCTTCATGGTCATCAAGATGGCCATGCTCGGCGTGGTAGGCGAGCTCGCCGCCGCCATGCTGCCCGTCGTCGCCATGACCGCCGTCTTTAACGCCATTCTGGTCGGCGCCCTCTACTTGCCCATCCAGAAGGCCCTGAAGCTCAACTAACCCGTTCGACTTTACGAGCCACCCCATCTTGGCGTTCATTCGTCGCTCGCGTACCCAAGTACGCTTCACTCCTCTTTCGCGCCAACCTGGGGTCCCTCGTAAAGCCGTCTCCGTGCTTCACCACCAAAGACTGTCCCAAACGACTAGCTTTTGGGGACGTTCTTAAACGACTGGTCATTTAAGAACGTCCCCAATGACTACGAAAGGTATCCATGGAAACGATCATCAACGTCGACGATGTCTCGTTCTCCTATGGCACGCAGACCGAGCAGGCGCTCAGCCACATCTCGCTCAGCGTGAACAAGGGAGATTTCATCGGCATCATCGGGCCCTCGGGCGCCGGCAAGTCCACGCTTGCCGCCTGCCTGTCGGGCGCCGTGCCCCACCACTACACCGGCACGTTCTTTGGGTCCGTCATGGTCGACGGCCACGACACCTGCGAAGTCTCGCTCACCGACGTGTCGCAAATCGTCGGCAGTGTGCTACAGGATATCGACACGCAGATGGTCGCTTCGATCGTCGAGGACGAGATGCTCTTTGGCCTCGAGAACTTTGGCGTTCCCCACGACCAGATCGAGCAGCGCGTGAGCGAAACGCTCGAGACCGTCGGCATCAGCGACCTGCGCGACCGCGAGATCGCAACCCTCTCGGGCGGACAGAAGCAAAAGGTAGCCATCGCCGCCATCCTCGCCATGCGTCCGCGCGTCTTGGTTCTCGACGAGCCCACCGCGGCACTCGACCCCGCCAGCTCCACATTGGTCTTCGAGACGCTGCGTGAGGCAAACCGCGTACTTGGAATCACCATCGTCGTCGTTGAGCAAAAGGTCGCTCTGCTCTCGGAGTACTGCAACCGCGTGTTCGTGCTCAACCATGGCGAAATTGCGCTGCAGGGCGAGCCACACGAGGTCTTCGCGCATACCGACGAGCTCCGTGCCATCGGCGTCGACTGCCCTCGCGTCACGCGTATCTTCAATAGCCTCGAGGCCGATGGCCTGGTAAGCGGTACCCCCTGCTTGGATGTCGATGAGGCTGAGCGCCTGATTTCGGGCATCGTCGACCCCGCACACGCGGCCATCGAAGCCCAGGCGCCCACCGGTTCCCCGCATGCACCGTCATTGCGTCCTCATGCCAAGGACGCCGAACCCGTACTCACCTTCGACCATGTTGAGTTTGCCTATCCCAATGGCGGCGCCGCCGTACACGACCTTAGCCTGACGCTCTATCCTGGCGAGCTCGTGGGCATCGTCGGCCAGAACGGTGCCGGCAAGACCACGCTCACCAAGCTGCTCACGGGCCTGCTTAAGCCCGCCTCGGGCAGCGTGCGCGTTACGGGCCTGGATACTGCCGCGGTCCCCACGAGCCGTATCGCCCGCGAGGCCGCAACGCTCTTCCAAAACCCCGACCGCCAGATCTGCAAGGATACCGTGCTCGACGAGGTCGCCTTTGGCTTGGAGCTGGGCGGCATGGACCGTGCCGAGGCTCTGCGTCGCGCCCAGCTGGTCATCGACCGCTTTGGTCTGCCCGCCGACGAGGCACCGTTCTCGCTTTCGCGTGGCCAGCGACAAATGGTGGCACTTGCCTCCGTCGTAGTGGTTGAGCCCAAGATCGTCGTGCTCGACGAGCCCACGAGCGGCTTGGACTACCGCGAGTGCATGACCGTGATGGAAACGGTACGCACCATGGCCGAGCGCGGTTGCGCCGTCATCATGGTCTGCCACGATATGGAAGTCGTCTCGGATTTTGCCGAGCGCATTGTGGTAATGGCCGACGGTCGCATCCTCGACCGCGGCCGCACGCACGAGCTGTTCTCGAACATCGAACTCATGCGGCGTGCCTACGTGGAGCCTCCCCAGGTTATTGAACTCTCGCGCCGTCTGGCATCTTCCGTCTCGCCCGCTTTTGCGCAGGTGAGCGAGGTCACCGATGTCGTTCGAATTACCAAGGAGATGGTCCACCGTGGTTAACGTCATCGACTACATGCCGGGCGATACGCTGCTGCATCGCCTGAACCCCGTCGTCAAACTGGGCCTCGCCGCCGCCATCATCGTCGGCATCTTTTTGTCCGACACCTACGTGGCACTGCTGGGCTTTTTGGCACTCACCCTTGCACTGGGTGCCTATGCCGGCGTCGTCGACCGTCTGTTCTCGCTGCTCAAGTTGCTGATTCCGCTCGCGCTTATCATGCTGGTGCTCCAGCTGGCCTTTATGCGCGATGGCAACGTGGTGTGGAGCTTTATCACCGACACGGGCCTCATCACGGGATCGAAGGCCTGTCTGCGCCTGCTGGGTGTGGCGTTACCACTCATCCTCATGCTCATGGTGACCAAGCTCAACGACCTTGCCAACGCCTGCGTCGAGGTGCTGCACGTACCGTATCGCTATGCCTTCACCTTTACCACGGCGCTGCGCTTTGTGCCGGTGTTTGGTCAGGAGATGAACGCCATCATGGAGGCGCAGACCGCACGCGGCGTCGAGTACGACACCAAGAACCCCATCAAGAAGCTTAAGCTCATGCTGCCACTGTGCGTGCCGCTGCTCATCTCGAGTGTGGGCAAGACCGATGCCACAGCCTTGGCGGCAGAACAGCGCGGCTTCTATCTGCGTACGCGCGCCAGCTCGTACAAGCGCTACCCCATCAAGGGCCTGGACATCGCCGTGCTCATCGTCAGCATCGCCCTCATCGTCATCGGCTTCCTGTTCTAGTTCACCACCGACAGCAACCGCCCCAACGCAAAAGGCTTCGGCTCGCACCAAACGAGCCGAGGCCTTTACTGTTTCACCAGATAAAACCTACCAAAATAAACCTGTCCCTTTTTGGCAGGTCGGAAGCTAGAGGCGGTAGGGGGCGCCGCTGCGGATGATGGATTCGCGCACCAGGACATCCATGGCGTCGAGGGTGATCTCGGGCATCTCTCGGTACTTCTGCAGCACCGAGAGCTCGGTGCAGGCCAGAATGACGCGGTCGCAGCCGCTACGGGCGAACTCCCACATCACGCGGTCGAACTTATCCATATCGGGCTCACGTCCGGCCTTCACATCATCGTAGATAAGCGACATCACATCGTTCTGACGTTTCTCGCTGGGATAGACAACCTCGACACCCGCGGCCTCGCATTCGCGGCCGTAGACGCCCGCGCCCACGGTGCCATCGGTTCCCATGATGCCGATCTTATGCACCGGCTCGGCCGGCATACTCAGGTTGGGGTCGAACTCGCACTCCCCCATCACCGCACCGGCCAGAGCATAGCGCACCGACTCACGCGGCATGTGGATAATCGGCACCTTCGTAAACGACTGGATCTGGTCGTAGAAGTAGTGCGACGTGTTGCAGGGAATGGCAATGTGCGCACAGCCCAGCGACTCGAGTGCCTGGGCACACTCTTTCATGGTCGCCAGCAGCTTGGCATGCTCGCCGGTCTTAATGGCCAACGTGCGGTCGGGCATGGTCGACTTGGAGAGCACCACCATGTCGATATGTTCCTGATCGCAGGCAGCAGCCGTATGACGCACCACCTGGTCGTAGTAATACGACGTGGCCTCGGCGCCCATGCCGCCGATAACTCCCAGCTTTTCCATCGCCGCCTCCTTGGTGACGCTTGCGCAATTGCGCGTATCATACCCGCGCCCGCCCGATGCAAACCGGACGGGCGCCGCGCTCATCTACTTGTAATACGTCTTGAACAGCTTAAAGTGGCGCAGCTTGGTGTGCCACATGCGCAGCCAGCGGTTAAAGACAAAGTCGCCCTTCATAAACGAAGGGTCGGCGCCCTTGCCTTCCTTGTCCAGGCGATGCACCTTAGCGCGCAGCTCGGGATCCTTGACGTACTTGTCGACGACGCCCATGGGGACGACCATCCACAGGGCCTCGTCCTGAGCCGTCACAAACTCCGGCTCAAACGGACGGTTGAACACATACTCGTCCACCACATACTTGGCAACGTTAAAGCCGCTGTTGGTAACGTAGTAGTTGCTGCGGCCCTGGCGCGTGTTGAAATCGAAGAACTTAAACGAGCCGTCGCGCTCGTCGTACTTAACGTCAAAGTTGGAATAGCCCACAAAGTGAAGGTCCTCGAGCAACTTGCGCACGCCGCCCATGAGCTCGTCGTTGGGCTCGGTAATGATACAGGCATGGTTGCCGACACCGTGAGGCTGATGCTCCTCGAGCAGCACATGGCCCAGGCACATCATGCGGACCTTACCGTTGCGGTCGGAATAGCTGGTGAGCACGCGCATGTACTCGTCGTTGCCGGGCACGCGATCCTGCAAGATCAGGTCGTCGGTGTAGCCGCTGGCATACGAATCGCGAATGACCTGTTCCAGCTCGGCGCGGTCGGCAATCTCATAGGCCTTCTTCTGGCCCTCGAACTCGTGCTGCCACCACATGATGCCGTCAGAAGGCTTCAGAATCATCGGGTAAGGAAAATCGATCTGGTCGAGCACTTCGGCAGGCGCCTCACCCTGGGCATTGAGCATCGCCTTGGCAAAGGTAAACGTGTGCGGATAGGGCACGCCATGCTTCTCGCACAGCTCGTAGAAGATCTCCTTCTTCTGGCACTGCTCGAGCATGCTGTAGGGCGCGTAGGGAGCGACGATGTTATCCGCCAGCTCATGGGCATCCTTGGCTTGAGCCACGAGAGCGACATAGTTGTCGCCACAACCCACAAGGACAATCGTCTTATCGGCATGCGCTTGGGCAATGCCGTTGACGGTTTTGAGCATCACGGGCATGGTGTCGATATCCACGTTGGGCGTGTAGTCGATAATCTGGCTGCGGTACGCGGGACCCGTCTGATACTTGCCAAAGACCAGACTCTTGACCTGGTACTCCTCGTAGAAGGCGCGCGCCACCGAATAGGCGTTGATGTCGCCACCGAGCAGCACGGGAATGAACTCGCGCTCTGTAAATTGCAATGCCATGGAAACTTCCTATCATGAACTGCCCACACAACGGGCGGTCTTTGCGCAACTGATTTATTCTAGCGTGCCAAGCCGCCGGCGCCCAAAGCTCCACCGTATCTATGGCAATCGACGCAATCGTCCAGCACGAAGGCCAGCACGAAGACGGCGCTCACCGTTGTATGACAATGGGCAATGAACCTACCGTTGTTGTAGGATTCAGCGTATTGACATCTTCGAGCGAAAGGCGCACACGTGCCCCAAGACCATCCGACCGATAATCCTATCCTCAATGCCGCGAAGCGCGAGCTGGCGGAACGTGCGAAAGCGACCGCTCCCCTGTGCACGGCAAACGACGCCTACAACGGACCCGCCCGCATCGTCTCGATCAACACGTCGGCACACAAGGGCACGCGCAAGTCGCCCGTCGCCGATGGACACGACACCGTTATAGAGCAATTTGGCCTCGCCTCCGACGCACACGCCGGGCATTGGCACCGTCAGGTTTCCTTTTTGGCCGCAGAGTCCATCCAGACGGCGCAGGCCCGCGGACTCGATGTGCGCAAGGGTGACTTCGGAGAGAACTTCACAACCCGGGGCATCAACCTGCTCTCGCTCCCCTTGGGCACACAGCTCAAGCTTGGCAGCGAGGTGCTTGTCGAAATCAGCCAAATCGGCAAGGTCTGCCACACACGCTGTGCCATCTACTATCTCGCCGGCGACTGCATCTTTCCCCACGAGGGCGTTTTTGGCGTGGCACTAAAGGGCGGAGAGGTCTACGCCGGCGACGATATCCAGGTAATCAAACTCGGCGACGGCACCTGTTCGTTCACCCCCGCCGAGGCCCTCGAAGAGATTGAGCAGGCTCGCCAGAAGGGCACGCTGTAGTTATAAAACCCCACGTTGAGATGGCTTTTACAGCCCAAAACCCCTCTCAAACAGAGCTCTGTAACGTTAAAGTTGAACTCTATGGTTTCTCAACAATTCATCATAACTGCAGGTCAAAGCCAAAGCCTCAAGTTCAACTTGACCCTTTGGAACCTTTAAGGTTCAAGTTGAGGTCGAAAGCAGTAGTAGAATATCGTTCGAACCATAACCTACGATTGATTGCAGAGGGACTGGATGCAGCATTCGAATCATCGCACCGCAGCGCTCATTGCGTCGAAGCCGGCTCGTATCATCACGAGCGCCGTGCTCGCCGTTGCGCTGACGGCCACGCCGATGCTCTCCCCCGTTGCGGCGTATGCCGCCTCGCAGGCAACGCAGGACCAGCTTTCCGCAGCCCAGCAGAAGATTGAAGCCGCCACGAGCGCCTACAACGACGCCCGCACCAAACTCGATGACCTGCAAAAGCAGATTGATTCCAATGAGGCAAGCATCGAGGAAATCGAGGCTAAGCTTCCCGAGCAGCAGGCCAAGGCAAGCTCCGCCATGCGCGATCTGTACAAGTATCAGAAGGGCACCAATCCTATCGTGAGCTTCCTGGTCAATGCGCAGAGCCTGGGCGAGTTCATCACGACTTGCAAATACACCAACCAGATCACGAGCTCGAGCGTCGACGAGATCGAAGAGCTCAATAACATGCAAACCGAACTCGAGCAGAACAAGGCCGAGCTCCAGCAGGCCAAGTCTCAGCTTGAGGCAGAGCAGAAAAACGCCGAGGATGCGCTGGCGCAGGCCCAGCAGCTCCGCAGCGAGGCACAGGCAAAAGCCGAGCAGGAAAATGCCGCCGAGCTTGCCAAGCTTGAGGCCGATAAGGCCGCTGCCGCCGAGAAGCTCTCGGGCGAGGGCGTAAGCGGCAGCAATTCCAGCAGCCAGGCCACCAACACCAACACCACCATCGACACCACGGTGAACAGCTCCAATACTGGTAGCTCCGATTACGATTCGTTCATTAATGAGTGGACAGGCCGCATCGACAATTATCTCGCCGGCTCCCCCATGGCAGGCCAAGGCTATAACTTTGCCGTCGCCGCTTGGAATACCGGTGTCGACCCCCGTTGGTCCCCCGCCATCGCCTGCATCGAGAGCACCAAGGGTGCTTATTGCGCCAATTCTTACAACGCCTGGGGCTGGAGTGCACGTGGCGGCGGTTGGCGCAGCTTTGGCAGCTGGAGCGAGGGCATCTCCGCTCACGTTGCCTATCTGGGCGCCAACTACGGCTCCACCCTTACCCCGGCAGCGGCCAAAAAGTACTGCCCGCCCACGTGGCAGGACTGGTACAACAAAGTCGCCGCTCAGATGAACCGCATCTAAGTGCAACTGCAAAGGGCCCCAATGGGGCCCTTTTCTTTTAGGTGGCGGAAGTATCGACGACGCCGGTCGCATTGGCAACCGCGACTATGACAATCATGCATAGGAGCAGCACACCCAATGCCTTGAGCCAGAGTTTCGCGAGTTTCTTGCCGCGATAGCTGTCGAGCAGTGCGAATCGCCGACGAAGACGGCGCTTATCGAACAGCGCAAAATGCATAAGCACCATAAGGCCATCGACAAAGAAAAAATACTCGATTATGAGAAGCCACGTCGGGTAGCTTTGGTTTGCTCCGGTGGGGTGAAAGACGGCAAAGTGACTTCCGACAAAGAACACAAGCAACGAGAAGCAGACGAGCGTATTCCAAATGCGCCCCAGAGACTCCGGAACGCGAGAGAGCAGGCCGCATGCCGCGGAGGCGGCAGGCCTAGGAAGCCCTGCGGGGTTCTGGAGCCCTTGGGGCGTCAACGCCGTCTCCGAGTCTGGAGTACGGACAGGCGCAGGCGCAGGAGGCCGCACGGGGCGACTCAGATCGTATGCCGCGCGCGTCGCCCGTCCCAACGCTTCCGCACTCGCAAAACGCTTGGCCGGATCGAGCGCCATCGACATGCAGACGGCATCGGCAAGTGGAGTGGGAATGCCGCGCGCCTCGCATTGCTCGCGCATGTCGAGCCCTGGTTTAGGGTCGACTCCCGTCAAGCAGAAGAACAACAGAGCGCCAAGTGCGTAGACGTCGCTGCGCACACTCGTCTGCCCAAACCCATACTGCTCGGGCGGCGCATAGGGCCGTGTCCCAAACTTGACGGTGTCGGCATCGGCGCCATCGCGCCATACGCGCGCGATCCCCAGGTCGATAATCACCAGCGATGAAAATGTCAGGCCGTCATCAGGCGTATAGTTGGCACCTGTCACGATGATATTCGACGGCTTGAGGTCGCGATGGATCACCGGCGCCGACGTCTCCCCCGCTATTGCAAAACCGGCGTGGAGCTCGCCCACGGCATCGCATAGGGCAGGATACAATTCACGCGCATAATCGGGGGTGGCTCCCAGACGGTCCACCAGCGCCCCGAGCGTCTCCCCTTCGATGTATTCCATAACCACGTTGAGCTCGTCGCCCACACGACGACAATCGACGATTCTGGGCAGGTGCTCAAAACGCCTGCCTGCCCGCTGAGCGGTAAACAGACGCTCGTATGCCCCGCCGATTTGAGCCGAAGCATCGATGCGTTTACGGACAAAGGGGCCGAGCGAACCACCGCCGGTTCCTTCAAAGTACACGAGCTCGGTTGCTTCAACGGACGAGCGCTTAAGTACACGCTCCACGCGATAGCTGTCGTCGCGATCGAGCGACGCCAGGTGCTCGGCAAGCGCTGCGGTCAGCTCGTCATCGGAATATGTTGGGCTCTGAGTATCCATAGCCTCCATCATAGCGCAGGGCGCAGACACCCCATGGCATCCGCGCCCCGTTCGTTTGCATCGTTGTTCGACAGCTCTACCGGCTCAGATATCAGCCGCTAACTCACCGTCTCCTCGCCAAAGCGATACAGTTCCTCGTTGACCTTTTGGAGACTGCACCCGCGATCGATGCAAAAGATGATAATCGCATCGCGGCGGTCCTTGCAGTTAAGGACGCTTACCCCGGCAGCCGTCAGCGCACGGTTGGTCTCTTTGAGCGTCAGCGCCATCGCAAAGGCAATCTGCAGCACCTTGTTGCGACTCGGATGACGCGCGCCGGTAAAGATCTGATAGCCAAAGGTCTCATTGAGATCGGCCATACGAACCACGCGCGAGCGCTCCAAGCCCTTTTCCTGCAGCAGCTGCTTCAGGTAGTCCGAAAGCGACGGGGCGGCAAAGTCGTGCTCCCTGATATAGCCATCGATGTTCGGCGCATCGAGAAGCTCATTGAGCAACTCCTCGGTCAGTTTTTTATCGGGCATACGACTTCACCTCCCCCAGTGCATGCAACATGCTAGAAACCGCTTACGTCCGAACGCTCCCAGCTAGCAACCTGGTCGGGAGACACCGTACCCAGCGCCTCGAACTTCCAGGAGCCGCCCGCCTTCAGATGATTGGTGTTTGCAAGAGCCGTTCCAACCTGGTTGCCATCGGCATCATACAGAACATACTCAATCTGAATGTAGCTCTTTTCCTTGTCCGTGTTATTGGTCAGCGTGCCCGTGATCTTATAGGCAAACTGATTGGAAGTGTCTTCAGCCTCGTCAGCAATGGTATACGGTTCTTGCGGTTCTTTTTGCTCCTCAGCCTGCTGTGTCGCCTCGGCAGGTTTTGCCGAATCGCTCGCAGGCGAATCGGTTGAATTGCCACCCATAGAGCCCACGACACCGACAATAACCAGCACCACGATGATGCCTAGGACAATCTTGCCGATCGGCTTCTTTCCCTCTTTTGCCATTATTCATCCTTCCTACGATCCGGCTACCGTGCCGGCACACAGCACATCGTAGGAAGGATTGAACTTGAATTCATTAGCTGAGAGCTAAGGCTGCGGTAAACGGCCAATGCAGTTATCCAAACGCCGAGCAAACGCACTTTGCGCGACCGTCTGCTGGCAGCGCATCAACCCACCGTGACGGATTCCCCGGAAAAGGTGCTCACAAGCAACAGGATAAAGAAGGCCAAATAGCTGATGCTCAGCAGGTAGGCGATGACCAAAAAGGCAATCCATCCTACATTGGTCTTACCGTCGGCACGACGTTGCTCGCGAGAACGGCACAGCCAAATCGTCACGCCGATGGCCACAATCAACAGCACAAGTGCCGCTGCCGCCAGTCCAGCAAGCGCAAACATCACGCCAATGCTCACAGCAATAACCGGGAGCAGCAGCAAACCGCACCCGCATCCACCCGGACTATATACGGCAGGCTGTCGGCGTCGCCTCATCGTCACGCCACCCCCATCATCTCTGAGCACTACAGCGCAATGGCCTGCTGGACAGGAACGATCTTATCCAGTTCCGGTTCGATGCGCCTCTTCTCCGCCTCGAGATCAAACGCTATCTGGGCGCGCAGCCAATAACCATCCGTCAGGCCAAAGTAGCGGCAAAGGCGAAGGTCGGTGTCGGCCGTCACGCGACGTTTTCCCAAGACAATCTGCCCGATACGCTGAGCCGGAATCCCAGTCTCTTTCGCAAGGCGATATTGAGAAATGCCCATGGGAACAAGAAACTCCTCTTTGAGAAGCTCACCAGGAGTCACCGGCGACAGCAAATCGGCCGAAGTCTCATCACTTGTGATAATCGACGATTTCGACATTCCAAGCCATCTCCTGTCTCCACTCAAAACAGACCCGATAGCGCTCATTACGATGCAATCATAGTATCGCCTTACGTTAGTAACGTCAAACGTTTCTATAGACTTACATCTCTATTATATCGTACGTTTGTTCGTGTTTTCTAGAACAAATAGTCCTTCACGCCTTAGTCAAGCAAAAGCAATCGTTTGTAGACATCGAGACCTTTGAGTAGGATTTCCTCGTCGAAGAGCATGCTATCGGTATGCAGAGCGCTTGTGGCATAGGCGGGGCAGCCATCCGAATCACTCGGGTTGTCTTGGTCCTCTGGCATACCCGTGCCCAGCAGGAAAAACACGCCCGGCAGATGGCGCTGATAGAACGCGAAATCCTCGGCGATCAGCAGCGGCTCGTCCACAAGTTGCAGCTCGGGCAAGGCAGGCGCAATGTGGGCAAACAACTCGGGGTCGTTATCGACTGGCGGATAGCCCTCGGCAAAGTCGAGATCGTACGTACAGCCCGTTGCGGTGCACGCCTCGTCGAGCGCACGGCGTACGCCCTCGCGCGCACGGTCGAACATGGCGTCCGTAAACACACGCAAGCTACCGGCAACATGGGCCTCCCCCGCCACCGCATTGCAGACGGTGCCTGCCTGCAGCAGGCCGAACTTGCCAATGCAGGGCTCATCGGCACCCAACTCGTCCATGAGCTCGCGCTCGGAAACTAAGAACTTGGCCGCTGCCAGCGCGGCATCGTGCGATTCCTCGACTGGAACGCCGTAGGTCTTGGCGATATGGATACTCGTTCCATGGATATGAATGTGCGTCTCGCTTGAGCGCGCCAGCAGCGGACCGGGGCAGCTCGCCAACGTGCCGGCGGGCAGATCGGGCCACACATGAAAGCCAAAAATGCGGTCGGCCCCATAGCGCTCGAACACACCACTCTCGCATACCGTCTTGGCACCACCGGTCGTTTCCTCGGCCGGCTGGAACACAAAGAGAACGTTGCGCCTAATGGCGCCCGGCTGTTCGCGAATCGTACGGTCAACATACGTCGCGGCGGCAAGCGCCATGGCCATGTGTCCGTCATGTCCGCAAGCGTGCATCTTGCCGGGATGGGTTGAGGCAAAGGCCGCTCCCGTCGCCTCCGCGATGGGCAGCGCATCCATATCGGCGCGAATCGCCGTGGCATGCGCGGCATCAACACCGGCGTCGAAGAAAGCACAGACGCAGCTGGGGCACGGATGGGTCACCTCGCAAGCGAGCGGTGCCAGCACGCCCTCGATATAGGCAATGGTTTGCGGAAGATCGAAATCGAGCTCCGGAATGCGATGGAGATCGCGGCGATAGCGACGGAGTTCTTGGAGCTCGGTCATAGAGGATCCCTTCGTGAGGCACATCTGTTGCAACTTATTGTGATACAGGATTGTGGCGCACATGTTTCCAGCATATCCCTGCATTTTTTAAACGTTATATACGAATACTCTTGTTTGGTAAAGTGCAACGTGATAGGGTCTTTACCACTTGATAGAGGCGCGGGCACGAAGAGCCGCGGGCGAGCCGGCAGGCTTTGACCCCGTGGGGAGGCGAAACCCGCCGAACTGGGTTTTTCGGGCACGAAGAACCTGGTGGGCCTGTGGGAAACACCCACAGGACTGTCTGCAGCAATGCGGGAGCGCTATCCGGACATTGGGTCCACGCTATGCGGATTCGATGCGCAGATGGCGCCGTCTGGATAGCGAGGTTTACGGGACATGGTATTGACCCCCAACGAGGCATATGCGGCCAAGCAGCCGTTTGTGGACAAGGAGACACTCGAGCATATCGTCGAGCAGTTCCCCACGCCGTTTCATCTATACGACGAGGCGGGCATCCGCCGCAACATGCAAGAAGTGCGCGACGCCTTTGCATGGAACCCGGGCTTTAAGGAATACTTTGCCGTCAAGGCCAACCCCAACCCGGCGCTCATCTCCATTCTCAACGAATACGGCTGCGGCTGCGACTGCTCGAGCTATACCGAGCTCATGATCGCCCGCTCGCTGGGTATCACGGGACACGACATCATGTTCTCGTCCAACGATACGCCGGCTGCCGACTTTGAGCTCGCCGACAAGCTGGGTGCCATCGTCAACTTTGACGACATCAGCCACATCGAGTTCTTTGAGCGTGTTGCGGGACCCATCCCCAAAACGGTCAGCTGCCGCTTTAATCCAGGCGGCCTGTTCCAGCTCTCCAACGGCATCATGGACAACCCAGGCGACTCCAAATATGGCATGACCACCGAGCAGCTCTTCGAGGCCTTCCGCATGCTCAAAGCCAAGGGCGCCGAGGACTTTGGCATCCACGCATTCCTTGCCAGCAACACCGTCACCAACGACTACTACCCCGAGCTCGCGCGTATCCTCTTTGAGCTTGCCGTACGCCTGGAGCGCGAGACCGGCGCACACGTCGCCTTCATCAATCTGTCCGGCGGCGTCGGCATCCCCTACCTGCCCGAGCAGCAGGCCAACGACATTCGCGCCATCGGCGAGGGAGTACACGCGGCATACGACGAGATCCTGGTTCCCGCCGGCATGGGCGATGTGGCCATCTGCACTGAGATGGGCCGCTTTATGATGGGCCCCTACGGCTGTCTGGTCACCAAGGCTATCCACGAGAAGCAGATCTACAAGGACTATATCGGTGTCGATGCAAGCGCCGTCGATTTGATTCGCCCTGCCATGTATGGCGCCTACCACCACATTACGGTGATGGGTCAGCCGGGCGGCGCCGACAAGGCCACGGCGCCCGTCACGAACACCTATGACATCACTGGCAATCTGTGCGAGAACAACGATAAGTTCGCCATCGACCGCGAGCTGCCGCATATCGACATGGGTGACCTGCTTGTAATCCACGATACCGGTGCGCATGGCTACTCCATGGGCTACAACTACAACGGACGTCTGCGCTCCGCCGAGGTCCTGCTGCGCCCCGATGGCGCGGCCGACCTCATCCGCCGCGCCGAGCGCCCGGGCGATTACTTTTCCACGCTCGACGTGCTGCCGTGCGGCCGAGAGCTGCTGGCCAAGTCGCGCGCCGAAAGCGCCCGCCGTCGCGCCCAAGACGAGCGCCTGGCAGTCGCAGCTCAATGGAACAAACGCATCCAGATCGCGGAGGCGAAGGAGAAGAACATGGACATCCGCAATCTCGAGGGCTCAATCGTCGCCCTGGTTACGCCGTTTAAAAAGGACGGCAGTGTCGACTTTGACGCGCTCGAGCGCCTTATCGATTTCCACTTGCAAAATGGCACCGACGCCATTCTCACCCTGGGCACCACCGGCGAGAGCGCCACGATGACCGATGACGAGGACAACTCCGTCGTCGCCGCCGTGGTCAAGCATGTTGCAGGACGCGTCCCCGTCATCGCCGGCTCAGGCTCCAACTCCACGCAGACCATGCTCACCAAGTCGCTTACTTACCAGGGCTTGGGAGCCGACGGCCTGCTGCTCATTACCCCCTACTACAACAAGTCCAACGAAGAGGGTATCTATCAGCACTTTAAGACCGTCGCCGATGCCGTTGACATCCCTTGCATCCTGTACAACATCCCCGGCCGCTGCGGCTGCGGTATCAGCGAGCGCAACGTAGAGCGCCTAGCCGCGCACCCCAACATCATGGGCATCAAGGAGGCCTCGGGCAACGTCGCCTACGCGGCCAAGATCGCCCACCTGCTGTCCGACGATTTCCGCATGTACTCGGGCGAGGATGCACTCACAGTGCCGCTCATGAGCCTGGGCGCTTCGGGCACCATCAGCGTGTGGGCCGACGTGCAGCCGCAGCTTGTACACGACATGTGCCGCGCTTATCTGGACGGCGACGTAGCGCGCGCCCGCGATATCCAGATTGCCGGCCAGCCGCTCATCAACGCCCTCTTTAGCGAGGTCAACCCCATCCCCGTTAAGGAAGCGCTCGCCCAGATGGGCATGATCGAGGCAAACTACCGTATGCCGCTGTGCCCCATGGCAGACGACACGCGAGCCGCACTTACCGATGCTCTGAAGGGAGCTGGTCTGCTTGATTAAGACCGTCATTATGGGAACGGGCCGCATGGGCTCGCTCATCCGCACTACCGCCGAGGGCATTGTCGACGCCGCCGGTCAGCCCGTTTTTGATATCGTGGCCCAGATTGGCTTCGATTTGAGCGAGCTCGAGAACGCACCGGCTGCCGATGTGATTATCGACTTCTCGAACGTCGTGACCTTCGATGCCGTCGTCGCCTATGTCGAGCGCACGGGCGCCGCACTCGTTTCCGGCACCACGGGCTATTCACCTGAGCAGATGGACCGCCTGCGTGAGCTGGGCCAGAACACCCGCGTTATGCACTCGGGCAATTACTCCATCGGCATCGCAGCCCTGCGTCATCTAGTGGCCCAGGCCACACGCGAGCTGCCCGGCTTTGACTGCGAGATCGTCGAGACGCACCACAACCAAAAGGTCGACGCCCCGAGCGGCACCGCCAAGCTACTGCTCGACGCCGTCGTCGAAGCTGAACCCGAGGCAGGCTACCACCCCGTCTATGGCCGCGAGGGCATGTGCGGCGCGCGTGGCCCCAAGGAGATCGGAATGCACTCGCTGCGCGGCGGCACCGTCGCCGGCGTGCACGAGGTTAGTTTCTTTGGCCAGGACGAGGAGGTCACGCTCACCCACCGCGCCACGAGCCGTCAGATCTTTGTCAACGGCGCCTTGGCAGCCGCGCAGAAGCTCGTCACCCGCGAACCCGGCTTCTATACGTTCGACAAGGTCATGTTTGCCTAACCGGGTATCAACCGAATCCACCCAAAGGAGAGATAGCAAATGAGCAACGCAGCCGAGATGGATGCACAGGAGATTATCAACTACATCGCCACCGCGCCCAAAAAGACGCCCGTCAAGCTGTACGTGCGCGAGAAGCCGGGCATGAAGGTTGCCTGGGGCAACGCACATGTCTACGGCGGTCGTCGTGGCAAGACCGTCTTTGGCGACTGGGATGAGCTTAAGGCCATCCTCGATGCCAATGCCGATTCCATCGATTACTACGACGTTGAAAACGATTGCCGCAACTCCGCCGTGCCCATGCTCGACCTTAAGGGCATCAACGCCCGCGTCGAGCCGGGCGCGATCATCCGCGACCGCGTCGAGATCGGCGACCGTGCCGTCATCATGATGGGCGCCATCATCAACATCGGCTCCGTTATCGGCGAGGGTTCCATGATCGATATGGGCGCCGTGCTGGGCGGTCGCGCCACCGTGGGCAAGAACTGCCACATCGGCGCCGGCACCGTGCTGGCAGGCGTTGTGGAGCCCGCCAGCGCCACGCCCGTCATCATCGAGGACGATGTCATGATCGGCGCCAACGCCGTGGTTCTGGAGGGCGTGCACGTAGGCAAGGGCGCTGTCGTTGCCGCCGGCGCCGTGTGCGTCGAGGACGTCCCCGCCGGTGCCGTCGTGGCCGGTGTCCCCGCCCGCGTTATCAAGATGCGCGACGAGAAGACCGACAGCAAGACCGGCCTGGAAGAGGGCCTGCGCCAGCTGTAGAAGTTACGCGGTTTTGCCAAACCGCGTAACGGCTCGACGCTGCAAACGCCCCTAAGCGGCAATCTGACGTTCAATCGTCGGTCGCGTACCGAAGTACGCTTCCCTCCTCTTTCACGTCACCTTGCTCGCTTAGGGGCGTTTTCGCTGACGTGAGCTCAACCTGCGGCGCAATGTCAGCAACCAAGCCGAAAACAAAAAAGGCCGAAGTCCCAAAAGGCTTCGGCCTTTGTTTTTTGCAACGTCCAAGAGCAGTTTATCGATTCTCAATACTTCCGATGTTCTTGAGCTCGATGGAGATGAGGCCGTTGGGCTCGTTGACGAACTCGATATACTCGGAGTTCGAACCCATCTCGGCCGGGAAGCTGATCTCGATGCCCGTGTCGGTACGAATCTTGTGATTGCGCACGGCCGCACGCTCAACTTGCTTGCGCTCCACGGGCACGCGCTCAGGCACGTTCTCCTCGGTCAGCGCCGCACGCACGCTCTCCTTGATGACCGGCTCGTCCTCAAAGACCTCATCGACGATATCCCAAGGCGGCAGCTCCTCGTCATCCTCAACCTTCTCGGCCACAGCAGCCTTAACCTTAGCGAGCGCTACGGCCGTATTGGCACCGTGCTCCTCGGCGACTTCCTCGACCACGCGCGTCACCGTGTCGATGACCTCCTTACCCGATACGCCCGTGTCGCATTGCAGCAGGCCGTCGGGAATGAGCATGCGATCCTCGCCGGCAATCTTGCGCTTCTTATCCACGTAGCCGATCTCCATGGTGCTTGCGCGTACGATGGCATAGCTCGGAACCTTTTGCGAAGGGTTCGGCAGAATGGCATAGTGGCGCGCGATGTCGTTACGAACCTCGCCCTCTTCGCGACCCACCTCGTGCATGAATGCCTGTTTGGAGCCCAGCAGCATCACGGCAAACCAGCGGGCATCCTCATCATCGTCAAAGTCCGCCACAAGCACGTCAGTGGACTCGGCTTTCTCGGCCTTGGTAAGTTCGGAAGAGATGAACTCCGCAATCTGCTGCGACAGGTCCACGAACTCACGCTCACCAAAGAAATAGCCCTTGAGCTCGCCGCCGAATGCGGAGTTCTCGGCAAACGTGGCACGCTTGTTGTCGGCCGAAGTACGAGCGCGGCGCAGATGCGTGGTCACGAAGTTGCGCACGGTACGGCTCTCGATATCGAGCTCGCGCTGGCTCATGACGTTGACGGCAGAGTCAAAGTCCAGGATATGCAGGATCGCGTGATTGATTTTCATATACGGCATTCCGTTCTAGATCGATTTCGGCACGAACCAGTATAGCGGTCGAGCCTGCCCCAGGCGCATCGAAGATTGGTGCATCGGGGACAGGTTGCTTTGCGCCAATGGTTAGCGCAGGAGCTCGGACTGCCAAGCCTCGAGCTGTTCTGCCAAACTCTTGCCGGCAGCGGGCACGTCGATCTGGGGTCGTTTGGGCAGCAGCGCACACTTAAGAATCGCAACGATGGTCTGCGAGACAAAGCGCCGCGTATCCTTGTCAAAGCCTTGCGCAGCCTGGAGCATCACGGGCAGGCTCTCGCGCAGATTCCCAGCGATATCCGCAAACCGTTCGGCGCCCGTAGCCTCAAACACGGAGAACAACGCATCTACAAAACGCTCGCGCTCGCTAGGTGACACTGCAAGCAGCATCTCGCGAATGGAGCCATCAACGTATCGAGCACCGGCGGACAGGCGCTCACAGTACACGAAGTCGCAACCATCAACCACCCAGCTAAAGGGATTGTGCTGCAGCAGGCTGAACTCGGTGCTCTCAACGATGGCATAGTCCTCTTGTGTCTCGAACATCATGCCGAAGATCGACGACCGAGGTAGCGTCTTGTCGATTCGACCGGAAAAATCGGCAAAGGCGTTGCCGTTCAGGAACTCCTCGACGAAGCCCGGACCATCATGGGAATATGCCCGTTCGATTCGCTCACGGGCGACATCGGAGCACATCGCCGCACCGTACACCGCAAGGTTTCCACCCTTGGAATGACCTCCGCACAAAAGCGGCCCGTCGATCGCATCCGCCGCTTCGTCCACATAACGTGCCGCGGATTCCTGGGCCGGCACAGGGCACCGGAACGCCATGTTAAAGTCCTCTTTCCAGCCCACAATCGTGCTGTCGGTCCCCCGGAAGGAAAGATAACTAAACCCCGCCGGAAACCGGAACGCCATGGCTGCAAACTGCTCTGTCGCCACCACATCGCTCACGGCACGATAGCCGCAAACGTGCACGCCACGGTAGCGAGGGCTTGCCGCCACGGCCTCCAGCAAGGCCCTGCTCCCCTCTGGGTCCCATAGGTCGCCAATCATGTCCCGGTAGCATTCGGCACGCAGCAGCTCTCGTACGTCTAGGCCCTGCCAGTTCGTCAGCTCCGCCATATCACCCGGCAAACGCAAATAGGACAACCACGCAAAGACCAGGCTATCCACCGCGCAGAACGGCCGCTCCTCAAACGGATCAAACGCCGTCTGGGCATAGGTCAAAAAATTAGGCGAATCCGACATGGCCCTCCCATCAACTATAGTGCATTGGGGTCAGGTGACTTTGCACCAAAAAGGCGCCCGGGCCGCGTGGTCCCGAACGCCTTCATTGTAGCTTTTCGCTCTAGCGAGCTTGATTTAGCAGGAGAAGTCGACGCTATCGATGATGTCCTTGAGGGCCTTGGCGGAGGCGGTGAGCTCATGCTGCTCGTCATCGTCCAGCGGCACGGGGACGCGGCAGACAACGCCGTCGCGGCCAACGACGGTCGGCATGGAGATGGCCAGATCGGACAGGCCATACTCGCCCACCATGAGCGAGGAGACGGGCAGAACGGTCTGCTCATCGCGCATGACGGCGGTGCAGATGCGCTTGACGGCCATGGCGACGCCATAGTAGGTGGCGTGCTTCTTCTCGATGATGGTGTAGGCGGAGTTCTTGACGTCCTCGGCGATGCGCTTCTCGGCTGCCTCATGCTCCAGGTGGCCGTGAAGCTCACAGAAGGTGTTCAGCGGCACGCCGGCAACCTGGGCGCTGGACCAAGCGACAAACTCGGAGTCGCCGTGCTCGCCCATGACGTAAGCCTGAACGTCGCGCGGGTCGACCTCGACGTGGGCGCCGAGCATCTGCTGCAGACGGCCAGTGTCGAGCACGGTGCCGGAGCCGATGACGTGGCCCTCGGGCAGGCCGGACATCTTGATGGCGGCGTAGGTCAGAACGTCGACCGGGTTGGAGACGATGAGCAGAATGCCGTCGAAGCCAGACTTCTTAATCTCGGGAATAATGGACTTAAAGATGTTGACGTTCTTGTTGACCAGGTCCAGGCGGGTCTCACCGGGCTTCTGGGCAGCGCCAGCGGTGACGACGATCATGGCGGCGTCGGCGACATCGGAATAATCGCCGGCGTAGATCTTCATCGGCTCGGCAAACGTCATGCCGTGCGCGATATCCAAGGCCTCACCCTCGGCGCGGTTCTTGTCCACGTCGATGAGGACCATCTCGGAGAACAGGCCACTCTGCATCAGCGCGAACGCCGAAGACGAACCAACGAAACCGCAGCCGACAATAGCGACCTTCTTCTCGTTAACCATTAGAAACTCCCATCTCTCTCCACAAACAAACCGCCCGAGAACGACCCCGAGCGGTTTGCCGTAACCCCAATATATCCAATCGGGACTTTGATTATGCTCCTATTCGCAGCCAAATATCGACCGTTTACCGAAATTGTTTGCAGGATTCGTAAAATAACTGCACGAAATCGGTTTCGAGCTATTGACGAGTCGAAATAGGTTTCTAATACAGGCCCGCCTCGCGAATGGCCTCGACAGCCAAAGCGATCTGATCGGGCGGCAGGACCAGCGCCATGCGCACGTGCCCCTCGCCCGAAGGGCCAAAGCTCGCGCCCGGCGTCACCACAACGCCGGCCTTCTCCATAAGCTCCTCGCAAAACGCCATGGAATCGGTGCGATCACCGGGAAGCTTGGCCCACACAAACATGGAGCCATGCGCGTTGGGTCGCTCCCAGCCCAGGCCCTCAAGTCCGTCGCACAGGGCATCGCGGCGCTCCTGGTACTTCAGACGCTGTGCCTCGACCTCATCGCGTGGACCGTTCAGGCAGGCGATGGCGGCCTTCTGGATCGGGAAGAACATGCCAAAGTCGATCTGGCTGCGCAGCTTGGCAAAGGCAGAGACCACGTCCTCTCGGCCGACCAAAAAGCCGATGCGGGCACCGGTGACGTTAAACGACTTGGAGAGCGAGAAGAACTCAACGCCCACCTCGAGCGCGCCGGGATACTGCAAGAAGCTGCCGCCCGGCTCGCCGTCGAACACGATGTCGGAGTATGCGTTGTCGTGAACGATCAGCAGGTCGTGCTCGCGGGCAAAAGCGATGATCTCCTCGTAGATCTCGGGCGTGCCCACCGAGCCCACCGGGTTGGCGGGCAGCGACACGATCATGTACTTGGCACGATCGGCCACCTCGGGATCGATGCCCGCCACATAGGGCAGGTAATTGTGCTCCGCCACCAGCGGATAATACTCGAGTTTGGCGTCGGCGATCTTGGCCCCCGCCTCAAAAACCGGGTAGCACGGATCGGGAACCAAAATGGTGTCACCCGGATCGAGCAGGGCCAGGCCCAAATGGCCCACGCCCTCCTGCGTGCCGTTGCACGACTGCACCATGGACGGCGTAATGCCCGAAACGCCAAAGCGACGCTCATAGTAATCGCACACAGCTTGCTTGAGTTCGGGCAGGTCGCGCAGGGCATACTTCCACATCTCGGGATCTTGGGCTGCCTGCGTGAGCGCCTCGACCACGTGGTCGTACGGCTTAAAGTCGGGCGTGCCCACGCTCATGTTGTAAATGGTCTTGCCCTGAGCCTTCAGCGCAAGCAGTTTGTTGTTGAGCGAGGCGAAGACCTCCGCGCTAAAGCGGTCGAGACGCTGCGATGCCTGCATGGTGCCACCTTTCGATATGAAAAACGCGGCGCTCCGACAAGAGCGCCGCGCGATACGGGCCATCAGATTGCAAAAGTGTAACGCTTGCAACCCCCGTATTGGTTCAATTTAGCCAACCTTAGTCAATCGGATCGAGCGCATCGATCTGCGCAAGCCACAGACGTGAGCTGGCGTCACTCGGCATACGCCAATCGCCGCGCGGACTGAGCGTCACCGAGCCCACCTTGGGACCATCGGGCAGGCAGCTGCGCTTAAACTGCTGGGCAAAGAAGCGACGATAGAACGTACGCAACCACGTGTGGACGGTCTTGACGTCGTAGACGCCCTCGAAGCTCTTGAGCGCCATGCGGTAGATCTTGCCCGGCTCAAAGCCAAAACGCAGCAGGTAGTAGAGGAAGTAGTCGTGCAACTCGTACGGGCCCACCAAATCCTCGGTCTTCTGCGCAATCTCGCCGTCGCCCGTGGGCGGCAGAAGCTCGGGGGACACCGGCGTATCGAGGATATCGAGCAAGACCTCGGCAATGCGCCCGCCAAAGACATCGGCGGCATAGCGTACCAGATGGCGCACAAGCGTCTTGGGCACGCTCGCGTTGACGGCGTACATGCTCATGTGGTCGCCGTTATAGGTAGCCCAGCCGAGCGCCAGCTCCGACAGGTCGCCCGTGCCAATGACAAAACCGCCAGCCTGGTTGGCCAGATCCATCAGAATCTGCGTACGCTCGCGCGCCTGGCTGTTCTCGTAGGTCACGTCCTGCACAGCTGGATCATGCTCAATGTCCTTGAAGTGCTGCTCCACAGCCGCGTGGATCGAAACCTCGCGGAAGCTCACACCCAGGTCGCGGGCGAGCGACTCGGCATTCGACTTGGTGCGATGCGTCGTGCCGAAGCCGGGCATGGACACGGCTGTGATACCAGTGCGCGGCAGCCCCAGTGCATCGAAGGCACGCACGGTCACAAGCAGCGCTAGCGTGGAGTCCAAGCCGCCCGAAAGGCCGATAACCGCAGCCTTGGTGCCCGTGTGGGCAAGGCGAGTCTTGAGGCCAGCAGTCTGCAGATTGAGAATAGTCTCGCAGCGCTCGGCCAGATCACCGTGGTCGGCCGGCACAAAAGGCGCGCGAGGGAAAACGCGGTCGATATCGCAGGCATCGCGCAGAACAGGCTCTTTGGCCAGCACGCCCTCAAAAGAGAACTCAACGGTCGTGGCCTCCGGCGCATCGTCCGCGCGCGTCCACGTCGTCGAGCGGCGGCGCTCGGCAACCAGGCGGTCAAGGTCAACGTCGGCGACGGCCATATCGCAGGTAAGCAGTTTGGTCGCAGCGAGTTTGGAGCCGTTTTCGTAGACGAGGTTCTCGCCCGCAAAGACCATGTCGGTTGTGGACTCGCCCTCACTCGCGTCCGCATAGGCATAGGCGCAGTACAGGCGCGCGCTCTGGTTAGAGATAAGGCTGCGGCGGTAATCTGCCTTACCGATGATCTCATCGGAAGCGGAGGGGTTGAGAATCACCGTGGCACCGGCAAGCGCCATCTCGGTCGAAGACGGTGCCGGCACCCACAGGTCCTCGCAGACCTCAATACCGAGCACCAAATCCTCGGCGCCCTTATCGCAGCAGCGGTAGACAAGCCCCGAACCCAGCGGGACCGGACCCTGACCGGCAAATTCAAGCCAAACAGGATCGGTAGGTGCCGGAGCAAACCAGCGGCGCTCGTAGAACTCGCCATAGTTGGGCAGATACTTCTTGGCCGTGAGGCCCAAAAGCTCGCCCGCGCAGCACACGGCGGCGCAGTTGTAGATATTCTCGGCAACTGCAACGGGAAGACCGATAGTAAAGACAATCGGCAGCTCACGAGTCTCATCGAGGATATGCACCAAAGCAGCCTCGCAGGCATGCAGTAATGTGCGGTTATGGAACAGATCGGCCGCGGTATAGCCGCACAAGTTGAGCTCGGGCAGTACCAGCGCGCGAACGCCGCGCTCAACAGCCGCGCGAACAGCCGCTAACGCAACCTCGGCATTGCCCTCGACATCGGCCACGCGAATCTGCGGCGACGCCGCCGCCACACGCAAAAAGCCATCGTTCTTATTAGCCGAAACGCAGCATTGCCTTGTTGATCTGGACACTGGAGGCCCCTTCTACCCTGAGATTCAGTCTAACGGACGTTCACATATCTCTAACTAGCCAAAGCAACCTCCCAGTTTACTGAGAGGCCAACCTGTGCTAAAAGCATGTATTTCAAAAATATCTTTAATTAAAAAAGGAGAAATCGATAATCGACTTCTCCTTTAAGCGAGGCGAGTAAATTCCGAAACTAATGGCAGAATTTATCCATGTAGTCCTCAAAGTCGAACACTTCCACCACGACGCCCTCTTCCTGAAACTCTTTCAGTTGCTCCAAGAGATCTTTGTTAATAACGTCCATGCAGAAACCTCCTCTATCTAATCAATTGTAGTATATCTGCTTTCATGCAATTATCAACCAACTTGTTTAATTGCTCCTCGTTTGCCGATAGTCCCTCTTTTTTCAAAATGTCGCGCACCTCGTTCTTAGTAATCGGCTTTTCAAACAACGAAAGCAAAGCGAACGAAAAATCATTAACCGCACACATTCTATGGGTGGCACAACTCAGCAGTACTCTTAACCCCTCTTTTGAGCGTCCGACTTCTTTCACAAACGAACTTTTAACCAATTGAAAACCATTATCGTGCATTACATAATCGGCATCGATATTTGTATTCAGCAATCCATAATGCAACAGTTCTTCTATCGCCCTTGTCAGCTCGAGGTCGCCCTGATCAAGGATAAGAGAAATGCTACAATCGGCCTCCAATAAACGGGCCAACTTAAGGTATACCAACTGGGAAACAGCATAGACATGATGGTATTCAGAATTATAGAAGTAGGCAAATGGCTCAACGAGCACGACAGAGGTCTTGGAATCCAGCCAGATTCGATCAGCTGGATTTAGACTAGTTAGCCGTCGCTTTACTTTGGTCAAATGTCCCTTATACCTGACAGCGTGAATAGAATCTAGGATCCAGGTCACCTCTGAAATATGAAGCCGCTGGGGCAAGTCAATTGTGTCGCTACCGTTTATGACCTCTTGCATATAAAAATCAATATGATGCTCATCAGATAAGGATTTTGCTTCATTTAAAGTTAAACCAGTGCCTGAAACATAATCCACTTCGAGGCGCAAATCCTCATATTGGGACTTCGGCATTACAGAGACACCATACTTATCGGGATGATTCCAAACATCCGACCCCATAACGAGACCAAAATTCGTAAATCCTCTCGTGGAATATGGAACACCACATACCTGTTTTGAATAATTCAAAACATTCTCTGTATAAGCTAAGGTGTTCAGAGCCTCTTCTTTAGTTTCGGTCGGAAAGCCAATCATAAAGAATAGATGAACAGGAATACCCGCATTGAGACAATCATGGATATTGCGATCAATCCAATCAACTCTCGTGTTCTTCTTCATTAGATCAAGAACTCTTTGGTTGTATGACTCGAGGCCAAACTGAATCTGCCTACATCCACTTTGGTATATCTTGTTGAAAACGTCTGTACTTAGGGTTGGAGAGAACCTCGTTTCTCCATGCCAGAAAAACGTTTTTCCCGATGCGTTTATTTCATCCGCGAGTTGCTCCATTCTTTTGCCTTCGAATGTTTCATCCACAAAAGAGAAAACTCTCGTGCCGTATTTTTCATTTAACCGACACATTATTTCAAATACTCTCGATATAGGCATCTTTCGGTAACAACCACCGGTAGCACCGGGAATGGTGCAGAAGGCGCAATGATTAAAACACTGCCTAGAGGAATAAACCGGCAATATTAACTCAGGCATGAAGTATTTAGAAAGGGCGAAGCCATCGAAATCGGGAACTGTATCGTTGATAAATGTTTGCTCAATCCGATGGTTTTTATATATCTTTCCACCTTTAGCATGGCAAAGGTTTGGAACACAGTCGAGATTGTCATCACCGGAGTCAAGAGCCTCAAGAAGACGTGCAAGCGGCTCTTCGCCGTCATACATCATTATCGAATCAATGTATTCAAAAAAGGGATGCCATTCTTTCATGCAGTCATCTGCTAAACGAGTAATGTAATTGCCGCCCAATGAGACGTGTTTAACAGATGGACATTCTTCTTTAATCAGTTTCGCTAACGTAACTGCAGAAATCAATTGGAAACAGCCGCTCACCGAAATCCCAATAAACTCAATTTTTTCCCTCTGAATACGCTTAAGAAAGGCAGTTTCATAGAAGGAAATAAACGGATTATGCAAGGTATCCGCAAGCGATTTCATTATTTCTGGTGTCGAATAATAATCATAGGGCAGATCTATGGAGTTGAACGTGTATTTAACTCCATATGAGACGTGATTTATGATATAGAGTGCATTTCTAAAAATGTTTTCAGCATATTGTCTTTCTTTTAGATTAAAGTATCTCTTCGATCTGAAAATATCTTTTGCCTCGTCAACATTAAGTGCTGACTTTTGTATCAACTCGATTGTTAATTGAACATTCGAACTAAACGAATCCTTTGATTCCCGATACCTTTTACAGCACTCTTCGACATGTCTATAAGATAGGAGGTCATCGTAAAATTCCACGTTTAAGTCAACGATGTCAACTTTATATTGTTCAACCTCTTGAAGATATGACTTCAAAACAGGCAAGGCAAGATACGGCCCCACTGGACTCCATCCTGGGGGAAATACTAAAAGCGTTTTAGGCATATCAACGTCACATCTTTCGCAAATAATTCAATTGAAACGCAGCTACCATCATAATTGAAAATACACCAAGTCCTGTAACGAGAATTGAGAACATCGCGGTGCTCGTGAACAGCGAAACAAGGAGTGTTGAAATAACAACAGCAACCGATTGCAAAGACTCCCTAATTGAAAACAGGCTTATCGATTCAGATTCGTCTCTCGCCAAATCCTGCAGCGATGTTATGAGAAGCACATCTTGAATGGCGTTTCCGGCACCGACGATAAAAAGGAAAATAAACGATATCCCAGACGCATAACGATAGCCAAACGCCAGATACGCACCGAGCGCAAGATACGTCACAAAACAATATGATTTAACGCAATCGGAACCACTAATTAAACGACCATATATTGTATTTCCGAACAACAGTCCGATTGTAAGACTACTCTGAAGGAATCCATATTGTATCGATGACGAGTCAAATTGCAATTGCGCTATAGCTGGCAAAAGAGAATTCAGAGAGCCGAATGCCACGCCACTAGAAATATCGATTAATAGGAAACCAATTGCCAAGTGCTTCGCGCTAAGATCACTAAATGCAGTCCTGTTTTTTTCATTTTTGCTTATCCCCTCTTTATCATTAACCTCGATAACCGACGGAACATCTCGCAGCAACCAGAACGACGCGGCAAAAGAAAGCGCGTCTAATGCAAGAACAGCCTCCGCCCCAAATTGAGCGACAACAAAACCGCCGGCAACTGGCCCCAGAACCATCATCAAATTCTGCAGAAACCCAAACGAATTATTAATTACGTCGCGATTGATACTATTCGTATTGGCTCTTAACAACGAGTAAAAGCAGGGCATTTCAACCGTTCGGCAAAGCGATACCGCGCACGTAATAGCAAACATACTCCATTTACTATCAACAAAAATATAGCAAACGAATAATCCCGCGCGAATTAAGTCTGCCAATCTCATGGCCTGCAGTGTCCCGATACCCATCTTCTGAGGCAGCTGCGCGAGCGAAACTGAAAACAGAGAGGGGGCAAATCTGCAGCAGACCATCAAAGCAGTTGCAGAAACATCGTGAGTTACCTCGTAAATCAGCATTGGCAAAGCAATATTCGCACACCAATTGCCTATTTCGCTTATCCCTCTAGCAATATATAGGACCCGAACCGGATGGCTAGCTCTCAATACCGTGAACATCACGATTAACCTCGTATTTCAGGCCTCGTTCATCCCTTAATAGGAATCCATAATCAACCAAGTACCGCCTCAACACGGCATAATCAGGATAGAGCTGTGACAGCACACGATTAACCTGAAGCTCCGTATAACTTGTATTTAATTCAAAGAAAGAGACGGCCCATAGCAGCATGATTCTTTTATAGCTTTCCTTTTTTGGAATTGAAACCAGCTCGCCATTCTTGAGAAATCGTTTTTTAAAGTCTATTAGCTCATCCATTCACATCCTCCATTTCATACGCATCTAATACTAAAAATGCATACGCTTTAGGTCATCGCATTCGGCTTCTTTATTCGAACTAAACTCGAACTAATCTAAATGATTTGCTCAAACACTCTTCGAAAGCTCGTTTTTCACTCTGAGTAAAATGCCCTTCCCAGTCAGTCCACGAACAGGAAGGCAACTCACAGCGAGCGGAGTCGAAGCCCTCTGCCGTCGGTCGTTCAAAATGCACGACAACCTTTTCGATATCCTCATCTGCAATCAGGTCAGAATGAACGACCTCGGTACCGTCTTCGAATGTCATATACGGGTACATCACGTAAACCACCTCGCAATCGTAAATCCAGTTTAGCATCAAGCTATTGCACCAAAGACAGCAAGCCCCCCTTGATGAGTTGATGGTATCTGCTAAATGTCACGTACGATTCACATCTGGTGGGTACCCTGATGGCTGAATGAAACGAAGCAGATTTACGCCGGGAGGACCCCGTATGACAACCAAGTACACCGACGCGCCGCGCACGCGCGTCATGACGCCGGCATCGCTCAACAACGGCGTGCACGAGAACCATTCCATCGGACAGACCATGGCCATCGCGCCCAAAAAGGGCCTGTTCGATGACATTTCCATTCCCCAGATCATCGCCGGCGCCGCAGCTGCTGCCACGAGCGTCGCGCTTGCCTCCAAGATCGGTATCGCCGGATCGGTGATCGGCGCTGCCGTGAGCTCGGTCATCACCGTTGTGTCCTCGCAGGTCTACCGCCACTTTATCTCTGCGAGCGCCGAAGCAATCAAGGGCACGCATGCCGCTGTCGACTACCCTGCCGGCGCCTACGAGCCCGTTGAGCCCGATGTCGAGGAGCACCTAGGTGGCGCCGCGACCACGCAGGAAATGCGCCAGGTTGCGGGACGCGCGACCACAGCGCGCGTCGCCCCTAACAGCCTGCGCGCCAAGGCCGCGGCAGAGTGCAGTCAGACGCAAAAGAAGGTCATCGTCTTCTCGATCGCCATCGCCATTGTCGCGGTCATCGCCTGCGCCGGTGCCATCCTTATCACCACCGCCGGTGAGGGTCTGGGTGAGCGCCCCGAGCCAATCCTTTCGTCGCATACGACCGAGCACGACGCGGATAGCTCCGGTCAATCGCAAGGCCAGCAGGACGACCCGCAGGGCACCTCCACATCCACCGACTCGTCCTCGAACACCCCCGATCAGTCGCAGGACACCGATTCCTCTGTGAACAACAGCGGTACGCAATCCGGCACAACCGACTCAAGCCAAACGACTGACGGCTCTCAACCGAGCACGGGCGACCAGACGAGCGGCAATACATCGGGCACGGGATCTACCGACAACAGCAGCACTAACAGCTCGGGCGGAACCGCGTCCGGCACGGCATCTGACAGCTCGAGCCAAGGCACGACGTCGGGCAACTAAGCGCGTTTGCCTCTCATAGATAACCGACCTGCATAACGGGCGCGAACCGGCAACGGTCGCGCCCGTTTGCCTTGGGCGACGAGATGGCAAGCCCCGTGCGATGGTAAGATGCTTTGGTGTGTAAAGAGGAGATTTGCCATGAGCAAGACAATAGTTAGGCCCACGCTTTCGCTGGGCAACCACATCTATCTGTATCGCCTGCTGCGCGATGCAATCGGATGCGGCAAGCAAACGTTTATGACGCAGGTCGAGGAGGCACTCGCCGCTGGTGACATGGCCGCTTATGACCTGGGCTTCGAGTCCACGCGCGAGCTGCTCGAGGAGCTCGACGACTGCATTAAGCTGACCGTCTTTAAGGGCGGTCGCCTGTATGCCACTGTCATCGCCAACGAGGCCTGGGATGCCGCCCTTGCCAAGGGCGAGGACAAGCCCAAGGCAGCCAAGGGAGCCAAGCAGTCCTACAAAAAGAAAAAACGCGGCGAGAAGGACCTCAAGGCCGTGCGTCCCAAGCACGTTAAGCGTCCCGAGCCCGAGCCCGTGGCCGAAGTCGCTCCGGAGCCCGAGCCCGAGCCCGAGATCGAAGCCGCTATTGAGGTAACAGCAGAAGCCGAAACCGAAATCACTGCCACGACCGATCCCAAAGTCATATCCGAGCAGGAAGCCACTACGGAGCTCAACGAGGCTCCCAAGTCGACACCCGAAGAAGCCGCTAGCCAACCTGAGGCGCCTGCGCTCCAAAACAGCGATGTCTTTGGCGACGAGGCCGAGGACGATCAGCCCGAAGAGCCCGCAGAACAGGACGCTACCGAGGCGGCATCGGAGCCCGAGGCACCGCAGCCTGCCATCTCACTCACGGTCGTCTATGACCCCGAGAACGCCAACGCCGGCATCACCACCATGGCGTCCACGCCCATCGAGGCAAAGTCGAGCGTCGAGGACGAGAACGCGACGCAGGTTGAGGTTGAAACTGCAGCTGCAGACGCGCCCGCCACCGTGGAGCCCGCAGATTCCACGATCAAGCCGGAAGCGACGCCAGAGCCCGCACCCGTCATCAAATCCGTGCCCACCTCTGCTTGCGAACAAATTCCCGCACCGGCACCGGCTTCGGCACCCGCAGCGGCCCCAGCCCCCGCACCCGCAGCACCGACCATCCCCGAGGACTTCCCCGTCGATTTCGCAACCGAGGTCTTCTGCCCCGGCCCGCTTCTGCACCAGTTGTCGACCTATCTCCCCTACGGCGCCGACACGCTCGGCATTGTCGGCGAGTACTACTGGATCGCCCGCGAGCGCGGTACCATCGAGGCCGCGCGAAACCGCGCAAGCTTCCCCCTGTGCTACACGCAGGCCGGCGAGCGCCGCGAGGTTACCGTGCGCATCCGCCGCAACACCACCGGCGGTCTCGGAGCCGCCTGGGGCATCGACAAGGTCGAAGCCCCGGTCGAGTAAAAAAGGCCTCGGATAGCCAATTGACCATCCGAGGCCTTTTGAATTCAGGCCTTTTAGTTGTCATCGGTGCATATAGACACCAGAGAAGCAAGCTCATCCTCAAGTTGCGGAGCAAAGTATCTAAAAGAAACCTGCGCTCCAGTCGGTATCGACTCAATCATATTCGCAGCATTATCTGAGACTCGGTACGGTGCAGTTTCACCTGTCTTTAAATCCTCTATTGAGCAGACAGCGTCTTCAGCATCAACCGACCTAAGCACGCCTTTTCCTTGTAACATCACATCGGCATGCCCGCCAGCTATTTCTAATGAACCTGAGTCTGTCGCAGTCACTTCTCCGGAACCTCCGCGCGATATCTCTTCCTTTGTTGAACAGCCCACCAATGAAGCCATCAGCACCAAAGACAGGGCTAGACGAATCGCCCTACTTCGAAAAAGTCGTTCCATAAGTCCACGCATAATAGCTCTGATCATACTTCAGGAAGGATAAAGATGAATTCCAGCCGTCCGCTATGCCAATCATCTGCCTTGTCTCTCCAGTTTTCTTACCAGTAAGTGTGGCGTAAGCCTCCGCTGTTACAGAATGGGCTGATCCGTTGTACAAACTCGCATGTAAAACATTCGGTCTATTAGAGTTAATCTCATTTTGAATGCTCGCGATAGCCGGAGAGGAGACAGTGCGGGCGATAAGAGTACTTCCTCTGCTTGCGCAGTAATTTGTAAACCCCGTTGCACAGGTTGATATCGGCGTTCCACCCAAAACAACGCCGGGAACAGTCTGTTCTTCATCGGAAAGAGCATGGGTATTGGTGTAACTCCATATCTGCATATATTGCGAAGGGTCGCTATATAAATTGGCAATGCCATACAGTTCCGCAACGTTCGAAAAAGCTGTCACCATACAAGCATAGTGGGCGGTAAGCCTCTTAATCTCGCTTTCATCATATGACATAAACTGAGAAATGGAACGAAATCCAGATACTGTGTAATCCTGCATTTGAGTTGCGTAAATTACAACATCGTTCCAGCTTGAAGGTTTATTCGATAAAACGACAGGCCGTCCTTCTATGGAAACAGCCGGGATTGTTCTTCCGCAATTTGTTGTTATTGAACCGTCCAAAGATTGCACGCCGAATTCGAATGGATTGATCATTACGACTGGGTTATTGAAAGAATAAGACTCGACACCAAGATCTCCTCCCCGATCCATAGGGCTGACTAAGCCGTCTCCAAAACGATATCCCGTAAGTATTTCATCATCTGAAGCATCTAAAACCAAATAGCCCGCGGCTCTATTGGATGTCACAACCGGAACAATGTAACCAAGCGGGGACCCATCAACATCTACAAAAGGAATAGGGTCAGAAGGCGTATACGAATAGCCGAGGAGTCCCTTTATATATTTATCGGCAAGCTCTTGCGCAATTTCAGAAGTAAATTGTATCTGCTCACCATCAATATTGCCCGTCGAAGCAAAAACCTCTTTCGGACGTGCGGCTAAGGCGACAATTGAAGACGCGACAAGTTGCAGAAAACGACGACGCGAAAGCATATGTTCTTCTTTCTAGAGAAGCGACTTATAAGGTACTCCTATTCTATAATCTTTTTTGTAACGTTACAGCACTGGTTATATTTCAATTCGATTTGCTTATGTCCTTGCAACCCAATGCGTCTTTACGTTTTAAACGGAATTAGAAAATCGCTCATAGCAAAAACGGGCTTTAATCCCAAAGAGATAACTTTGATTATGAATCAAACCAGCAGCCAGGGCATAGCTGCAGTGCAATTGCTACAAGAAAGGCCGCCCTTGGTGGCGGCCTTTCTACTTGCTACTAGTCGCGCGTCAGCTTACGGTGAATACGATGCGGCTGGGCCGCGTCCTCGCCCAGGCGCTCGATGCGGTTGGCCTGATAGGCCTCGAAATTACCCTCGAACCAATACCAGTTGCCCGGATTCTCGTCGGTGCCCTCCCACGCCAGAATGTGCGTGGCGACGCGGTCCAGGAACATACGGTCATGGCTAATGACCACCGAGCAGCCCGGGAACTCGAGCAGCGCCGCTTCGAGCGAGGACAGCGTCTCGACGTCGAGGTCGTTCGTAGGCTCGTCGAGGAGCAGCAGGTTGCCGCCCTGCTTGAGCGTGAGCGCCAGGTTCAGACGGTTACGCTCGCCACCGGAAAGTACGCCAGCGCGCTTCTGCTGGTCCTGGCCCTTAAAGCCAAAGCTCGCCACATAAGCGCGGCTCGGAACCTCGGTCTCGCCGACCATCATGTGGTCCAGGCCGTCCGAGACGACCTCCCATAGGTTCTTATCGGGGTCGATGCCGGAACGGTTCTGGTCGACATAGGAGATCTTGACGGTCTCGCCCACCTCAAGCTCGCCCGAAGTCAGCGGCTCCAGACCCACAATCGTCTTGAACAGCGTGGTCTTACCGACACCGTTGGGGCCGATGACGCCCACGATGCCGTTGCGCGGCAGGGTGAACGAAAGGTCATCGATGAGCACGCGGCCATCGAACTCCTTGTGCAGATGATGGGCCTCGAGCACCTTGTTGCCCAAACGCGGGCCCACAGGGATGCGGATGTCGGTCCAGTCGAGCTTCTGGCTTGCGCGGGCCTCGGCCTCCATCTCCTCGTAGCGAGCCAGACGGGCCTTGTTCTTTGCCTGGCGAGCCTTGGGCGAGCTGCGCACCCACTCGAGCTCGGCCTCCATGCGCTTGGCGAGCTTGGCGTCACGATTGCCCTGTGCCTCGATACGCGCGGCCTTGGTCTCCAGATACGTGGAGTAGTTGCCCTTGTAGGGATAAAGGTGACCGCGGTCGACCTCGCAGATCCACTCGGCAACGTTATCCAGGAAGTAGCGATCGTGCGTGACGGCAAGCACCGCGCCCTGGTAGTTGTGCAGGAAGTGCTCGAGCCACAGGATCGACTCGGCGTCCAGGTGGTTCGTGGGCTCGTCGAGCAGCAGCAGGTCGGGAGCCTCGAGCAGCAGCTTGCACAGGGCCACGCGACGGCGCTCGCCGCCGGAAAGCACGTTGACCGGCATGTCGGAATCGGGCAGCTGCAGGGCGTCCATGGCCTGGCCGAGCTTGGAATCGATATCCCAGCCATCGGCGGCATCGATCTCGTCCTGGAGCTTGCCCATCTCGGCCATGAGGGCATCCATGTCGCAATCCGGGTCGCACATCTCCTCGCCGATCTTGTTGAAGCGATCGACCTTGGCGATCATATCGCCAAACGCCATGCGCACGTTCTCGATGACGGTCTTGTCATCGTCGAGCGGCGGCTCCTGCTGCAGGATGCCCACGGTGTAGCCGGGGGTGAGCCTGGCATCGCCGTTGGAGACCTCCTCGATGCCGGCCATGATCTTGAGCAGGGTCGACTTGCCCATGCCGTTGGGACCCACGACGCCGATCTTGGCACCGGGGTAGAAGCTCAGGGTCACGTCGTCAAGGATTACCTTGTCGCCATGGGCCTTGCGAGCCTGATACATCTGGTAGATAAACTCCGCCATATGTCTGTTCTATCCTTTCTACCTGCTGTTTCCCTATTCTTGATTCGCTTTAGTGGAAACGAAATGAGGAAACCAGCTCTGAAACTTAACGAAAAAGGGGCATGGTTGCCCACGCCCCTAATACTACCTGGGAAAAGTCCCCCGGAACATACTATGAACTGCGTACGCTAGTTTTCCGCAACCTTAACGAGCGGCTCGCTGCGATTTGCGCCACAACAGATACGAGTAGACGTAGACGGCTCCAACCGAACCAAACGCCAGAACCGCAATCACCGCGGCGACGACTTCACTCGAAAGCACGCTGCCTGCCACGCCCATCACAATCAGGCCAATACCCAGCACCATAAAGCAGGCACCGCCAAAGCGCTGCGTACGGCGCCAGTTCTCGGGATCGGCAAGCGCCCAGGGTGTCTTGATACCGAGCGTATAGTTCTGCTTCACACGCGGCAAGTAGTTGCCTACGCCGATGAACAGCAAACCGACAACACCGGAAATCAGCACGTTGACCGAACCGACCGCCGGCACCACGCCCCAGACCGTAAGCTCTCCCAGCCAGCTTATGGCGCACATGAACAAGGTGAAGGCGATTACGAAGCCCTGGTAGAACTTGCCCGAGGTTCGATATGCCTCACCTTTGGGGTCGATGCGCGGCACCACGCAGAACATTGCGAGAAGCGCCAGAGGCAGCGCGCCGAGCGCGGAGGCCATCCAGCTAGGACCCCAACCGTCGACGGCGCCGTTCGCGCCCCAGTGCGTGGGAATCTGCGCAGGCAAGCTCGGCATCACCATGAGGTGCGCTACGACATTGACGGCGCACAGAGCGACCAGCGCAATCCACACGCGCGACGATACCCCCGTGGGGTGAATGCCCTTGTTTTCGTTATTCATCCTTATCACCTTCAGTGTTTGTAAAGCCCATAAACCAGCCAATTAAATCCTGCATGACGGTGGTGTTTAAGCTGTATACGATGTTTTGGCCATGGCGCTCGTCGGTCACCAACCCGGCATTTTTGAGCGTCGCCAAGTGATGGCTTAGCGACGGCTTACTGATATCGAAATGCTCGGCAAGCTCCCCCGCCGTGCAATTGCCCTCGCGCAGCAACTCCAAAATGCGCCGTCGCGTTGGATCGGCAAGCGCCTTAAAACCCTCTCCCGGCATAAGACCTCCTCTTATCATCTCTCATGACGCGCACACTATACTCGATATTTAGATGTTTGTCTAACTATCTAATCTTACACTCAAAAAATAGCCGCCCCCGCGTAATGCGAAGACGGCCACTTCTCACGCTACAAACGTGTTTGGGAGTTGGCCAACCCGCGGCAACGGGTGCCATCTGCTTCATCTTATGCGAATCACTGCCTCATTTCAACAAGCCCCTAGGGCTCAAATGGAATCGCGATAATACCTATAATGACTATAGCTAAAACACGATTCGCTTCCCCATCGGAGGATGTCTATGACCGAAACCACAGCCGCAACCCCCAACGAGACACGCGACACCAAGCTCGAGATCATCATGGGCCGCGAGGCGCTCGACAAACTCGCCGCCGCCACGGTGCTGGTGCTCGGCTGCGGAGGTGTGGGCTCCAATTGCTGCGAGGCACTTGCCCGCGGCGGCATTGGTCATTTCGTCATTCTGGATAAGGACATCATCGCGCCCAGCAATATCAATCGCCAGGCCATCGCCTTTCAAAGCACCATCGGCAAGCGCAAGGTCGATGTTATGGAAGCCATGATCCACGACATCAATCCAGCCGCTACCGTCATCAAGCGCACCGAATACCTGTTGAGCGACAATATCGACGAATTTTTCGCGCGCGTTTTGGAGCAGACGGACGGCAAGCTCGACTACGTCGTCGACGCCATCGACACCATCTCGGCCAAGCTCACCATTGCCAAATATGCTCAGGACCACGACATTCGTTTGGTTAGCTCCATGGGCGGGGCCAACAAGCTCCATCCCGAGTGCCTCCGCTTTGCCGACATTTTCGATACGGTACGTGACCCCATGAGCCGCATCATGCGCAAAGAATGCAAGAAGCGCGGAATCAAGAGCCTACATGTACTGTTTAGCTGCGAGGAATCGGTTAAGACGCAGCCCCGCGACCCTTCCAATATCCACGAGCGCACCGAGCTAGGAACCGCCAGCTTTATGCCGCCCATCATGGGTCAGATGATTGCCGGCGAGGTTATCCGCCAGATCAGCGGCCGCGGCACCGAACGTGTACGCTCCGATGGCCAGCGCCTGGACTAGCGAAGCGCGCCGAGATGGAGCCCCAGTTATTTGATGCACACTGCCATCTTGATTTAATGGCTCACCCGGACGCCGTTGCCGATGAGGCAACGGCGCTGGGCTTGGCTCTATTTGATTGCGGCGTCGATCCACGCGACTTCGCTAGCGCACATGGGCGAGCCCGTCGCCTTCCCACCGTCATCAAGGGCATCGGCCTCCATCCCTGGTGGCTCGCCGACGGCCGCTGCGGTCCTGCCGAAGTCAATCTGCTTTGCGAAGTTGCTGCCCAAGAGCGCTACATCGGCGAAGTCGGACTCGACTTTTCCGCGCGCTTTGCTGGAAGTGAGCCGCTACAAATACAGGCACTTGACCGGCTCTGCGATGCGCTCGTGCGGCATCCTCTTACCGGGCGCGTGATATCAATTCACGCCGTTCGTTCAGCAGGAGCCGTACTGGACGTCCTCGAATCGCATGGACTACTCATCCCAAACTCCGACTCCCCCGTTATCATCTTCCACTGGTTTAGCGGCACTTCGGACGAACTCGTCCGCGCGCGTAATGCAGGCTGCTATTTTTCCGTCAACGAACGCATGCTCGCCACCAAGCGCGGTCGCGAATACGCACGACAGATTCCACTCGACCGTCTACTGCTCGAGACCGATGCGCCGGCCGAGACAAACACAGAAACAAGCGCGCAATCGCTCATCAGATCGCTCACAAGGACCTCGATGCGCATTGCCTCGCTCAAAATCTGCGATGCAAAGCGCATTGAGTCGGCAGTTTTAGCAAATGCGCGCTCTGTATTTGACCTTCGCTAACCCCTGTAGGCAAAAATGCCAAGGAACATGCGAATCGCACAACGCAGTCCCTATTGGAAGGCAGTACAGTTCGACAGCATTACACCAATTCGTGCATGAGATCACGGTTGCGTGCGTACAATTCGTCAAAGATATGGCGGCGCGACGCATATAACTCGTGGGCAGTCATATCGGGCACGATTGTTTGCGCAACGCCAAGGACTTGGGCGAGCTCATCCCACGATGCATAGGCGCCACCTGCGAGAGCTGCCATGATGGCATCACCGAAGCATGCGCCCACCGTAACCTTGGCAACCGAGACCTCGCGCCCGCATACGTCGGCGATGGCCTGCATCGAAATGGATTTTTGGTTCCACCTCCGACAAGCATAATGCGCCCAATTGGCAGTCTATGCTCTCGCTCGATAATGTCGACATGGGATGCAACGGTATACGCGACGCCTTCCAAGGCGGCGCGAACCATATGGGCTCGCGTATGCCTTCCGGTCAGGCCAAAGAAGACGCCGCGCGCCTCGGGATCGTTGAGCGGAGTACGCTCCCCCGCAAAGTACGGCAGACACAGGAGCCCATCGGCACCCGGCGCCACATCGGCGGCATCATGCGCCATAACCGAATAGGCATCGGGACCACCGTGGCCCTCGGCCTCCACGGCGTCGCGATACAGCTCTTGGCGCAGCCACGATGTGAGTGCGCCCGCCGTATTGGTCCCCGCGCAGATCCCGTAAGTTCCGGGAATGATAAACGTCCCCGGCCACAGGCGGGCATCATCGATCATATGATCAGCTAGGTAGATGAAATACGCCGTGCTCCCCAACTGAACCATCATATCGCCGGGACGGAATACACCCGTCGAAATGGCCTCGGCACCAGAGTCGCCCGTTCCCACTAAGACAGGTGTCCCTGCCGCGAGCCCCGTCGCCTCAGCCGCACGCTGCGTAATCACCCCGGCAATATCAGTAGCCGACATTACCTCCGCCATCTGGTCAGGCCGGCAGAAACGAGCACATTCCCGAGCATCAACCTTCCAAGTAAAGCGGTCGTATAGGGGAAGAAAATCCTCCGCCAAATAACGGTCCACCGTAAAACGCCCCGTCAACTTTGCGCATTGAAACGACGACGCCGTCAGGAACTTCGCGGCACGTTCGTGCACCTCGGGCATATTCTCCTTAAACCACAAGATCTTGGGAGCAATATCTGACGAACAGGGATCGTGCCCGAAAAGTTCGCGTGCGCGGTCTGGCCCATATTCGGAAAGAAGCTCGTCAATCTGCGGCTTCGAACGTGCATCGACTCCATACAAAATCGCGGGCGCCAGCGCGTTGCACTCGGTATCGACCGGCACACAGTCGCAACCCAATGCGGAAAGGCCCACGCATCCGATCTGTGCCGCGTTAACCCCCGATCGCGCCACCAGTTCGCGCGACAAGCGGCAAAAATCGCCCCACCAAACTGCCTCCGCATCATGCTGGTACCATCCATCACACGGGTTGTCCGTCTCATGTCCACAAGAGGCTTGGCAAACGATGTCGCATCGATCATCGATTAAAACGCCTTTAGAGGCGCTTGTCCCAATATCAATACCCAGATAGAACACCATAGGTGCCTACTCCCCTCGCGCCGCACGAGCGGCAGCCATAAAACGAACTACCCGCTCAACATCAACCGGGGCATCCAGCTTTCCGTCGCGCTTTAAGCAGGTGCCGACAAACGCGCCATCGTAGTGAGCAAATACGTCAGCCACGGTATTTTCGCGACAACCGGTGCCACATACCACGGGTACTTCGCCAACACGCTCGCGGACTTCATCGGCAAGCTCGCCCGAAGCGCCACGACCGGCAGCCGAACCGCCGATGACCATCGCATCCGGAAGGCAATTAAAGAGAAGTGAATCGGCAATGTCCGCAGTCGTGCGGTCGTTGAGATAAACCTCCCCCTCGCTCGTGATGAAGTGAAAAAGCTTGAGGTCGTCCAAGCGCAGCGCCGCCTTGCGACGCATGGTGTGAGCGAAATCTCGGTTAATCAGCCCGAGATCACCGGCCCAGGCACCGCAAAAATTGCAGCGCGTGAACTGCGCGTCGACGGCAGCGCACAGCTCGATTGTGGCATCACCATCGTAAATAGCCTCAGCTCCCCAAGGAGTCGACAGATCATGGGACAGAGCCCCGATTACATAGCCCATCGATGCAAGGGTTGAGGGAGAAACGTGCTGCTCATAGGGCATCGAGAGCTCATTGGTAATCAAAATGCCATCGACACCGCCCTGCTGCAACGCCTCGAGATCGCGCTTGGCGGCTTCCACGACCTGCGACACGCTTCCGCCCGGGTAATACAGTGGATCGCCCGGCAGAGGACGCAGGTGCAGCATTCCGATAACCGGCTTTTCGGTCTTGAACATCGAGGTTAGAAACGACATAACATGCTCCTTCATAGGGTTATTGCAGGAACGTTATTCCCCCAGCACCTCGACGTACACTTTTCGCTTCTGAGGACCGTCAAACTCCGCAAGATAGATGTTCTGGGCACCTCCGCACACGATGTGGCCATCTTGGACGGGAAAGAAGCAACTGTTTCCACAAATCATGCTCTTGATATGCCCACAGGAGTTGTTGCCGGTGGCTCCATAGCTCGGCAGGAAGTGTGCATGCGCATAGGGGGCGTCGAGTGGGGCGATGCGATCAAGCGTCTCCATAAGATCCGTCTCCACGCAGGGCAGCCCCTCGTTTACCACGATTCCACAGGTCGTATGCGACAAAATAATCGCTGCCAAGCCATTGGTCACCGAGCTGCGTTCGATGGCAGCGTGCACGTCTTCGGTAATATCGATGAACTGGTCCGGAGCAGTCGATAGATAGCTCAATGTCTCGAGCGTCACCATGTTTACTCATCCCCTTCAAGAAAACGCAGGGCATTACCCCAGTAGAGCCTTTCTCGCGCATCATCGCGCATGGGCACGGTATCGAGCGCCCGCTTGAGTTTGAATGCACGGAAACGCGGCGTATTGCTGGCGAACATCACTTGGTGCGATAGCGCGCGCTCATACCACAGCGGCCCCATATCGACCGTGAAAAGACGCTGCATCATCTCCTCGGGCGAATCGATGTAAGTGATAGAGGTGTCCGTGTAGCAGTTGGGATACTTGAGCAGCATCGCCACGGCCTCGCGCACCCAGGGCCAGCCAAAGTGAGTCAAACTAAAGCGCACATTTGGATGCGTTGCGATTGTGTGCTCAAATGCAAGCGGGTTACTGCGCGAGAGCTCTGCGCCAGGCTCCCAAGACATACCGGCATGGAAAACCACCGGCTTGTTATAGCGCTCGCACAGCTCGTAAAGCGGCTCGGCCACAGCATCATCGGGGGCAAAACCCTGCTTTGCCGGATGCAGACAAAGCGCCTTTGCCCCCAACTCGGTAAAGGCGCGCTCCAATTCGCCTGCGGCACCGCTCACCTGCGGATCTACGCTCGCAAATCCCCACAGACGATCGGGGTGCGCGGCAACCAGCATGGCAATCTGGTCATTGGTGCCAAAATGCCCTCCGCATGCCGTGGTTACATCGAGCGGCATGAGCACGCTCTTCTGCACATCGCAGACGTCCATCTCGACTTGAAGCTCATCCCAATCCATGGGGCCCATATGCCCCATACCAAATTCTCGTGACCAAAAACCGAATCCATCAGGCTCATCACCCGGCGTACAGATCTCGCCGTAGAGCATAGGATGGACCAACATGTCGATAACCATTTCGTACTCCTTTCCAGGCATTTGACCCTAGTACGGCTCAAACGAACCAATCACTCGGGACGACAGCTCAGCACCCGCCTTCATACACGCCGGAATATCAAGGCCATCGATCACGCCCTTGGTAAACCCGGCAATATACGAGTCGCCGGCGCCCACGGTGTTAACGACCTTCTCCGCCGGTACGATCCCGCACTCATAGAAGCGCTCACCGTCATAGGCAATGCTTCCCTTCTCGCCAAGCGTGGCAACCGCAACGCGCGGTCCCAATTCCTGCACGTGGCGTACCCAGTCCCGCAACTCCGGAGTGTCCTCTTCAAACGACATAAATGCGTAGTCAACGTAGGGAAAATGATTCTCGCAGGCATATTCGGGATCCTGGCTGAACACCGAGAAGTCCATAACCACCGTCTTGCCCGCATCATGCCATTCGGGCAGGAGGTCCAAACAATTGCCAAACAGGTCGGTATGAATGATGTCGTGCTCTAGGATAAACGCCCGGTCGTCTTCATTCGGACGATATGTCTCCATTACGCCATCGATTGCCTCGAGATGCACGCGATCGACGCCGTCTTTCAATGCCATGAGCATTACCGAGGTGTCGCCATCCTCCACCCGCAGATGAGAGATATCGAACCCCTCAGCGGCCAGCGCCTCCCTCATCTTGTCTCCGTACTCGTCCTTGCCGACAACCGACACGGCGGATACCGAAACGCCCATTCGTGCAACATGGATACCCCAGTCAATGCCATTACCGGTCGGATAGAACACGCCGATGTTTTGATAGACGTCCGCACAGCAAAAACCAGCCGCGCACGCTTTAATACCCATGGTCTTCTCCAATGTACAAAAGGGGACCCACCACATGGCGAGCCCCCTTTTCGCGTTTCGCTTATTGTTTTGCATCGGCCGTCCAGAGTCTCATAGCCAGACCGCCGCACGCTTTCTTAAGCTATTCGACGATTGGTGCTCCGTGGCCCCAAGAACCTTCCATGCCGCACACGGTCGAGGCAAACCCGGCAGCAAAGTCGAGCGCGCGCTCGATGGCCTCGGCGCCGTCCTCGCCACGCTTGGCGGAATCGAGATAGCACATCAAAAACGAGGTAAGGAACGAGTCGCCCGCCCCCATGGTGTCCTTCATGTCCGTTACCGGTTTAGCCAGCTGGCGGTAATAACGCTCGCCGTCGTAAGCAATGCAGCCCTCGGCGCCCGCCGTAGCTGACACAAAACGCGGACCCAGGCCCTTCACCCATGCCAGACGCTCGCGAATCTCGTCCTCACTCGCGGCATCCGCCGCACTAAAGAAGGCAAAATCGACGTAGGGTGCAATCTGCTCGTAGTACTCGTCGGTGGAGTCGTCCGAAAAGTCAAAAGAGACCGTGACGCCCGCAGCCTTCAGCTTGGGCAGCTCGCGCTCGGTAAAGCAATAGTTGCCCGAATGAACCACATCGAACTGCTTCATGTACGAAAGGTCAAAGCGATCGAGAACATAGCGCGCATCGCCACGGATACCGCCCTCGTTGGAGCCGAGGAAGACACGGTCACCGTCAACGACGGTCACGCGAGCCGCTCCGTTCTCGCCAATCATCTGCTCGCACTTGTCAAGCTCGATACCCTCATCCTCGAGGCTTGCAATGACATGCTCGGCAGCGGCGTCATTGCCAAAAATGCCCATGTATGCAGAGCGTGCGGCACCGCATTTCTTGGCATAAACGGCGAAGTTCACCGCATTGCCGCCGGGATACATGGTGTGGATATGCTCGTAGCGATCGACGACGTTGTCGCCAAATCCGAGCGCGTTAACGTTAAATGCCATGGTATTTATCCTTCTAGTACTCGACAACACCCATATAGCGACGGAAATCGGGATCGTGATCAAACACCTTGCCGCGTGCAGCACGCAGCTCGCAGTTCATGGCGTAGAACAGCACCGGGTCCAGATAGGCACGGACGCTCGCCGGCACGGCCTCCATACCGTATTCCTTGGCATCGAGCACCATCAGCGTATCGGTATGCGTCTTAAGGAACGCCAGGGCGCGCTCGTCCATAGCACGGCACTCGCTGGAGCCCATCTGCAGGAAGTAAAAAACGCCATCCTGAGTAGCCTCGAAGGGGCCGTGGAAGTACTCGGCAGAGTGGATGTAGCTGCAGTGCTGCCACTGCATCTCCATAAGAGAGCAGATAGCGAAACCGTAGGTCTGGCTAAAGTTGGGACCGCTGCCCAGAATATAGAAGAACTCGTGCTCCTGGCAAAGCTTGGCAAAGCGATCACCCAGCTCGGCATTTACCTTCTCGCGTGCCGGGGGAAGAATCTTATCCATCTCGGCGATACCGGCATACATATCGGCAAGATCGGCGTAGCCCTCCTGCTGATCGAGCAGCTCTGCCGCAAGCGACAGCGAAATACCAGCGGGGACCTCGGCCTGCGGCACACCCTCGCCCCACGGGTAGACCCACGTGGTCCACTTGCCGGAGTCGATCTTGGATCCAGCGTTGTCGGTCTGGGCGATCACCGTAGCGCCGGCGGCAAGGGCAATCTCGCAGCCCTCGACGACCTCCGGGGTGTTGCCACTGTGGCTACAAGCGATGACCAGAGACTTCTCGCCCAGACGACGCGGACGCATAATGTCAAATTCACGCGCGGTATAGATATACGAAGTGAAGGTGGTTGCCTCGCGCTGCAGAAGCTCATGAGCCGGGATCAAATCGATCATGGAGCCACCGCAAGCAATCCAGTAGACGCTGTCGAACTTGCCCTTCTCGGCAATTGCCTCTTTGATCAGATCGTGTGCGTTCATATCCAGTTCCTTTCTTGTTTGGCCCGCAATCAATGACGTTGGTTGCGTGGCCGATGGTTGTTTTAGTCAATCAGATATTTCTCGAATGCGGCCATGTTCTTGGCATCTGCCGCTGCCGGGTCATCGTAGTAACGACCATCCGTGATTTCCTGGCCCAGCATGCCGTCGAAACCATGGGCGTTGAGTGTGGCGACGAAGGCGTCCATATCGTGCTTGCCATCGCCCCACACCAGATGGCCATACGGGTCGCCGTCGATAAAGTGCATCTCGTGAATTGCCCCATCACCAAAGGCGGCAAACCAGTCCTCGAGCGTCTCGCCTGCAACGCCCATCGCGGTTGTATCAACCATGGGCTGTAAGTACGGGCTCGCGACCTCGTCAATCATGCGCTTCGCATCGGAAACCGTCGTCACAAGGTTGCTCTCCTCGGGACGCAGGCTTTCCATCGTAAGCACCAGACCGTGCTCGCCGGCATACTCCGCCAGAATGGACAAGTGCTCGCGGCTGCGCTTCCAGGCTTCCTCGCGGTCCTCGTCCCAGTCGCCCCAGCCCGAGTTGATGGACATACGGTCGCACCCAAGTACCTCGGCAAGTTCAATGCCGTGTTTAAAGTACGCCAGGCTGCGCTGTTCATGCAGCGGCTTGCGTGCGCAGTACTGCCAAGGATAGACAACATTCTCGGGGCACAGAGTACGATACCTAAGCCCACGGTCTGCAGCCTTTTTCGCCAGGACCTCAGCCTCAAAGTAGCCCGTATGGTCGAGCGTCACATGCGGCTCTGCACACCACAGCTCAATGGACTCAAAGCCCAAGCGCTGCTGCACATCAAGGAAGTAATCGAGCGACCACATGATGTAGTGGATATTCATGCCCGCAATCTGCTCGCGACGCAGCGTCGGTTTGGATTCAGACATCTTATGCCTCCTTATTTCGATCGAACACGATTTGTCCGTCCGACATCGTCATATCAACCGCAAGATCGCGTGCGTCGCGATAATCGAGGTCGAACACATCCCGATCGAGCACGCAGATATCAGCAAGCTTGCCAACCTCAAGCGTACCCAGCTCGTCTTCGCGAATCAGATCGTACGCGCCCCCGGCAGTCCAAGCGCGCAAGAGCTCGACAAGCGTCAGCGTGTTGACCTCATTCACGGGCAGTCCGTCGGCGAAGAATCCGCCGCACGCGCTGTAGATTGACTCGCCCAGGCTCGGAATCAGCAGTGGCAAATCCGTTCCACAGCACACTGTGCATCCGGAATCTTCCATGCCGCGGCGATTCCAGCTGTGCAAAAGTCGCGTCTCGCCAATTTGTCGACGCATCATCGACAGGCAATCCTCGCGCCGGTCCAGCGTCAGAATCTGCGGATAGACCTCGCAAATTCCACCTAACTTGCCAAACTCGACAAGATCGGTCGGGTCAGAGTTCTCGAGATCGGTAATCGCATGGCGGCGAAGCATCCGTCCATGCTCGTCTCGAGGCAGCGAGGCATAGAGCGCCACGGTGCGGCGAACGGCGCCATCGCCCTGGCAATGCAAGGAGTATCGGAAGCCCTCAGCATCAATTGCACGCAGCTCGTTCTCAATCAGATCCCACTCTGGCTCCTCGACGACCGTCTTGCCGGCAGCGCCCGCATCGGCCGTGTCCTCATAGGGGTCAATCATCTCGGCAAGCCCCGCCCATACGCCGCGATCGGTCATACGGTTGAAGCCAGAAAAACGAACGAACGGTCCCCGGAAGCGCTCTCGCGCCTCGCGGGCATATGCCAGATTTGCACCGGCGCCCACCGGCTGCGACATCATAGAGACGCGAACCGTCAGCTCACCAGATTCCTCACGGCGAGCCATTTCGTCGGCAAAGCCGTAGTAGTCATCAAACGCCATTTCCTTGATGGCGGTAACGCCGCGCTCGTTAAGCATGCTCATGTAGTCCGAATACCCGGCACGCACCTCGGGCAGCGCAAGGAAATCGCTCATCATGCGCCAGATCTTCTCGGCATAGCACGCTTGGGGTGTAAAGCCATATCGCGCACTGGCGGCAGCATTGAGAACGCAGGTCTCCGCGCCCGGCGTAAAGCAGACGACAGGGATATCGCCAAAACACTCGTCAAACACAGCTGCTGTATTTGCGTTCTCGGCATCCGATGCCAACGTTTCGGGTAGGTTGTGGCCAAAAGCCGCCGCGCAATCCGGATGACCTTCTTTCCATGCACGCAAGAGCGACACGGCCTCTTTGGCATCAGCGATGCCGGACAGATCAGACCCCAACGTCCGCAGCGCCCAACCTGTATAGAAGGTATGCACATCGATCAGGCCAGGCATGACAGTGCGGTCGCCCAGGTCAACTACCTCGTCCGCCTGGGTCAAATACGAAGCTAGCTCACACTTGGTGTCAACAGCCTCAATTCGATTGCCACGGACCGCTACGAAACCTTCAAACGGCAGGTCCCCCGTACCGGTAAAGACGCTCTTAGACGTCAGGACCGTCAAACGATCGGACATCACAACCACCTACGCCGGAAGCATGCCGGAAATGGCAGTAATGACCAAGCCAAACACGACCATGAAGATGAAGAACTTCCAAATGGTCTTCCACCATTGGCCAAACGAAATTTTAGCCACGGCAAGGCCGGCGACCGTCATGCCCGCCACGGGGCTGATGGTGTTGATGGTCTGGTTGGCAAACTGGAGCGCAGTGACGGCCGCCTCGGGATTGAGGCCCATGAGCTCGGTCAGGGGGCCCATAACGGGCATGGTGAGCGCCGCCAGGCCAGAACTCGAGGGAACCAGCAAAGAGAGCAGACCAAGGACGACATACATAAACGTGGTGTAGACGGCGGCGGGTGCACCGGCGAGCGCGGTAGCGAGCGCCTGGAGGATGGTGTCGATGATCATGCCGCCCTCGGCGATGACCAGAATACCGCGAGCGATACCGATAACGACGGCAGCGTACGCAAAGTCGGCGAGACCCTTAACGAACTCCTCTGCGATCGTCTGCTGGTCAAGGCCGCCCAGGATACCGGCAAGCAAGCCTATGCCAAGGAACACGGCGGAAATCTGATTCATGTACCAGCCCTGGGTAACAAGACCCCAGACGATAATGCCCATACCGCAAGCAAAATCGATAAGCACGAGCTTCTGACGGATAGTGAACTCTTCCTCGATGGAGGCATCGGTCACGGAAAATTCAATACGCTTGAGCTTATCGTCCTCGTACACAATGGACGACTCGGGGTTTTTCTTGACGCGCATGGCGTAGCGCATGGCCCATGCGATACCGACGGCAGTGAAGATGACCCAAGAAACGGCACGCAGCCACAGTTGCGGATTACCCTCGATGCCAATGATGCCTTGGGCGATCAAAACATTAAACGGGTCGATGGTCGAAGCACAATATCCCAGGTTAGGACCAAGAAAGCAGATGATGAATGCCGTCATCGAGTCATAACCGATACCCATCATGATGGGAATGAAGATGGCATAGAACGGCAGGGCTTCCTCAGACATACCAAACGTAGTGCCACAAATGGACAGCAACGTCATCGTGATGGGAATGATGAGGATGTCCTTGTTCTTGAGCTTTTTAATCACACGGCTCATGCCGGCATTCAAAGCGTTGGTCTTGGTGATGATCGCGAACGATCCGCCAATCAATAAGACGAACGCGACGACGTCGGCAGCCTCTTGGATACCCTTGGTGGGCGCTTGCAGAACCGCGAAGATATCCTGACCCAGATTGATGGTCTCGCCGGTCTCGGAATCGGTGTAGTTCTTATCGACCTGTTCATAGGTTCCAGCAACGGCGACTTCACGCTCGCCCGCCGCTGTCGAAATCGTCTTGCGCTGATACTGACCAGAGGGAACGATCCAAGTCAGGACCGCAAAGACAACGATCAGCAAGAACATGATCGTATAGACATGCGGTAATTTGAACTTAAAACGTCTGTTTGTCTTCTTCGCCTTCGTATCTGACATAGATACCTCCAAAGAACTCGAGACTGCATCGCATCTCGCTTCAACGTTTGCACAATGCAAACGTTCTATGACGTCCCATAGATTACCAGCAGCTTTTTCCTTCATCAAGATAATTTCAAACTGATTGCCGCAACGCGGTTGAACGGTCGCGTTTGCGCCGTGAACGGTATGGAAACGCCCGGTGAGATGATCCACCGGGCGCTTCCATTCGCAATGTCCTAGATGTCAAAAACGTAGCGAGACCCAACGATTCGCTGACGACCGATGATAAACGGCCGCCGCTGCTCATCGAAAAAGAAGGCTTCCATATAAAACAAGGGTTCGCCAACGGGAACTGCCAACAGCCGAGCGACCTCGGGCGACGCGCACGCGATCTCGAGTGTGCACGGGTCGGTAAACGCGGGCGTACGGCCCGTCCGGTTACGCACGAACTCAAAAATGGATTGGTTAGATAGAGGTGCCGTTGATAGATAGGCGTTGTCCTCGTAAACGTATATGTTGTTCTCGAGCATGACGGGGACTCCATCGGCAGTGCGCACGCGCTCAACGCAAATCAAGTCAGTTCCAACGGGAACACCAAAGAACTGTGCTTCGGTGGAATCCGCCGGCAGTATCTTTCTCGAAATGACACACGCCCCCGGTTCCATTCCGTTAACGCGGCATGCGTCCGAAAAACTCTGAACGTCATCCTTCTGGCGAATCTTGCGCTTGAGCTTGGGAGCATTGACAAACGTGCCTTTCCCCTGTCGCTTCGTTAGATAGCCCTGCTGGACGAGCTCCTCAATAGCGCGTCGCACGGTAACGCGACCAACTTTATAGCTCTCAGCCAATTCGAATTCGTTGGGTATCCGCGCGCCTGCCTTGTAGGCGCCGGAGTTGATTTCGTTTTTAATGATATCAATGACCTGTTGGTACAGCGGTATCGCTGCTTTACCGTCAGTTGGCCCTTCAGTCGGTGGCATATACCCTCTCCCAGCACAATTAATTCTAAAACGGGCTTAAGGGCATTCAACAAGCCCTTAAGCCCGCATTAGCTTAAAGTATGCTAGGTGTCGCACCAAAATGTTGGCTATTTACTCATCAGACCCGAAAAACGCGCAACTACCGCGCTCCTAAGAAAGCGTGAGCAGCTCCGGCAGCTGGTCGATAATCTTGTCCGCGGCATCCTGGCTAAAGCCAAAGCGCTCCTCGCGCTTGGCAATGACCGTCAGGCCGGCTCGCTTACCCGCGGTAATGCCCGGAACGGAATCCTCAACGCAGCAGCAGCGATTCGCGGGCAGCCCCAGCAGGTCCAGCGCATGCAGGTAGATGTCGGGCTCGGGCTTGCTCTCCTTAAACTGCTCGCCGCTCACCACATACTCAAAGGCATCCGACAGCCCGCATGCGTTGAGCACTTCCTCGATGCTAACCATGGGCGACGAGCTGGCAAGCGCCACGCGAACGCCACGGCGCGGCAGCTCTCGAATCGTATCCACGGCGCCTGGGTTAATCAAAGCCTGATAGTCGCGCGGACGCTTATGCGCCCACTCGTCCCAACGGGCCAACGCTTCCTCGCCAGTGAAATGCCCCTTACCGGCGCGCTCAAACCAATCGACCAGCAAATGCAGGAAGAACTGATGCGAGGTACCAACCTGCCCATTCAACTCCTCTTGAGTCAGGTTAAGCCCAAGCTCCTTGGCAAACGCGGCAGTCTCGCCCAGGTAGTAATACTCGGTATCGACAATGACGCCGTCCATGTCAAAGATAACGGCGTCGAACGGAAATACGGACACGGCACCCTCCCTAACAAAAGGGCGCCCGCAAGCGGACGCCCGAACCATGCATTATCGGCGATTCTAACCCAGCAGCTTATCCAGCGCCACCGCAATACCGTCTTCGTTGTTATTGGCGGTCACCATCTGGGCTACAGCCTTAACCTCATCGACGGCATTGCCCATGGCAACACCAGTGCCGGCCCACTCAATCATGGACTTGTCGTTCTGTCCGTCGCCAAACGATACGACCTCGCTGGCATCGATGCCGAGCTTGGGCAGGGCACCCTCGAGCGCACGGGCCTTGTCGATACCGGGCGCCGTAAACTCGAAGTACCAGTCGGCCGTAAACATACCCGAAAGCGTCTGAGTAAAGGGCGCGTACATCTCCTCGTGATGCGCTTGCAGATAGGCCGGGTCGCCCGCAGTGAGTAGCTTGTCCACAGGATAAGCGTCAGCGACCTCATGCAGGCTCTCCACCTCGCGGATCTTAAGATCGCACGCATCGCGCTCATACTTGACGATATTCTTCTGCGAGCCGTCAGGCAGCGTGATCATGCAATGATACGAGTCCTCGACGTGTAAATCGCGACCGAGCGAAATCATAGGGATCACGTCAAAATTACGCAGGTGATCAATCAGGCGATGCAATTCGTCGGCAGGCATAGCCTGATCGAACAGCACCTCGTCGGTCTGGGCATCGACGACGTGAGCGCCGTTAAAGGCCACCAGCAGACCGTCATGGTTTTGAAGGTCGAGCTCCTGTGCCAAGGCGTGCAGCCCCCATGCGGGACGGCCCGAAGCCAAAATGAGCTTAATGCCCGACTCCTGCGCCGCGAGCAGCTTCTCGCGCGTACGCGGGCTAATCACTTTCTGGTCGTTGGTGAGCGTACCGTCGATATCCATTGCGATGGCTTTGATTGCCATATATGCCTCCCTGTCATTGAACAACCTTGTCTGAGCCATCATACAGAACACCCACCGCGACTCCGTTTGCAACGGGCAAAAAGTCATATATTGTCTCAAACATGGACGGGACGCCATCTCGGGGCTCAGTCGTTCCAGCCCAAACGCCGAGCCACCACATGCAAAGCTAACGACGCTAAACGCGGCCGCCCCACTGACCTCATTTCATCCCGGAGAAAAAATTTCAAAATTAGTTCTTGTCAAATCAGCAAAACGAACGTAATTTAAAGATGACCGCTCCGGTGGTCATCGTTTGATCGAGCATATTCAGTTTCAGTTTTCAGCGTGTAAGAGAAAGAAGATCGGCAAAGTACAACCCCAAACGCAATGACAACTTAATGAGGTAACTGCCGCATGTGAGGCACCCAGGGCATTGCTGTCTCGATTTTGAGCACGATGCCTTCCGCCTTGCATGGGCCGTTCCATCCCGCCCCTGCAGCAACTGCCTCACGGGCTCATTGAAAACCGCATAGCACCCCAACGTCAGCACATCACCCACGGCAAGCACATCACTCACGACAACCAACACATCAACAAACAGCACGAACATCAACCGATTGGAGAAGCTATGACAAACCACCACGCTGAAGACGGCGAAAAGAAAAGCATTCTGGATGCCCGCATTGAGCGAGCATATGCAAACGAATATGACGCCGCCTTTGCCGCCGCGACCATCAAGAACTACGCGTCGCTACCGCTCGCGACGATCTTGGCCGACCGCCCTCAACTGCTGAAGCGCTGCACAAAGATCATGGGGACCCCGACATTCGCAAGTTGACAGACCCCTATGCCCCAAAACGCGACAACGATTCGTACGTTCTTACCGTAGGCTGCCTAGCCCATATGCTTACGGCGCTCGACACGAAACTCAAGCTCAAATGGGAACCCGACGAGCGTCATGAACTCGAAAGCAAGCGGAACACCCTGCGCACCGCACTGTTCCTTCCGTTGGACGGCCTCAAGCGCTGCAACGTCGAGCTCAATACACGGGCGCGGCAAAAGCCCGGGACCACGGGGCAGAAAACTCCAAGACCCCATGCGGCCATCGTCGACCGCAACCGATATAACCGCATGACCGCGCACTTTTCTGCCGAGGGAGCAGCCATAAGGACGCTGATCGACCTGCTGTGCCTCCTGAGCATCAACGAGCTATTTGAGGGCTATCTCGCCCTTGTTCCCGCGACGGCACCCAAGTCGGTAGCAAAGATCATCGAGACCTGCAGACGCCAGTTTGAGCGCCATCGCAATGGCAGCGAGATGAACGCCAGCATCGCGCAGTACTACGCGGCTCATTACAAAAATGACGGATGTGCCCCTGTCGAGCATCAGCTGCGGCTCGCCTACACCACGCCCGCCGCAACGCTCTATCGCTTTGGAGCCCTTGGCGCTTGCGAGCCGCACGAACAGGCAGCCTGCCCCACAACCGAACTCGATCTCAGGCTCGGACGAACCCTGTAGCCCGCCAGCCCCTCCGCGGGCAACAATCCTATTCCTCCACAACACAACCAACAGAAAGGAGTCCTCATGGACACCAATCATTCCCCCATCATCAGCCCCCTCACCATGCGTGAATCCGCCCGAGGCATCACGCTCACCAGCATTTACGATGAGATGCTCGCCCGTCGCGAGCTCTCCGTCATGGGAAACATCGAAACCCCGATGGTTCACGACCTATGCCAGCAGATCCGCCTGCTCGATGCCACCGACCCCAGCCGTCCCATCACCATATTTGTCGCCAGCGCCGGCGGAAGCGTGCGATCGGGTCTTGCGATCTATGACGCCATGCGCCTCGCATCGTGCCCCATCCGCACCGTCTGCCTGGAATTCGCCGCGTCCATGGGCGCCGTGATCTTTATGGGCGGCGACGATCGCCGTATGGCGCCCCATGCAGAGCTCATGATTCACGACCCGCTGATCCCCCAGGGGGCAGGCGGCTCGGCACTTGCGCTGCAGGAAACCAGCCGGCGTCTCATGCAGACCCGCAAGACCCTCACGCAAATCCTCTCGGACCGCAGCGGCCTCACGCCCAAGCGCATCCAGTCCCTCACTGCAAAAGACACCTACCTTTCGGCCGAGCGCGCCGTCGAGCTCGGCTTTGCCCACGAAATCCTCTCGACCACCAAGGAGGTCGCCCATGTCTAACCTCGCCAGCCGCCTCGCCGCATCTGAGTCCGCATTGTCCACCATCCTCGCCAAGGATCGAACGCTTTCCTGCGACACCCGCCAAACGGGACTCAACAACAATGCACTTGTGATCGGCCCCTCGGGAGCCGGCAAGACCCGAAACGTCCTCAAGCCCAACCTACTGCAAATGAACGCAAGCTACATCGTGCTCGACACCAAAGGCACGCTCTGTCGCGAAGTGGGACCCGTGCTGGCAGCCCACGGTTACCGCGTGCAATGTCTCAACTTCGCCGACCTCAACACCGTCCCGGCCCTTGCGCCCGGCATCGAGCGCTGCGGCTACAACCCCCTGAGGCACATTCGCCGCAAGGCGGACGGCAGGCCCAACCAGCAGGACATCCTCTCGGTGGCAAAGGCCATCTGCCCCATCGAGGACAACAACCAGCCTTTTTGGGATCATGCGGCGGCAAACCTGCTGTCGTGTCTTATCGCCTACGTCACCGAACAGCTACCCGCCGACGAGCAGACGATCAGCTCGGTCATCAAGCTGATCGAGCACCTGCAGGACGGTGCCACGGGTCGATTGTTTGACGACCTGATCACGACCGACCCCCAAAGCTATGCCCTCTCGCTATGGCGGCGCTACGCCATTACGCAAAATGCCGAGCGCATGCACGCGAGCATCGTCGGCATCCTTGCCGAAAAGGTCATGTGTCTGGGATTCGACGGTGCGGCACAGCTCTATCGTGAGTGCCATCAGGTGGACTTCGCTTCCATGGGACACACCCCCTGCGCCTTGTTTGTAACCGTGAGCGATATTGACCGCAATCTCGATCCGCTGACCGGCCTCTTTATTTCGCAGGCGTTTATGGGCCTCATTCGTGAGGCCGATAGGCAGCCCGACGGCAGCCTGCCCGTGCCCGTGCGCTTTATGCTCGATGACTTCGCAAATCTGCAGATCCCCCAGATCGACAACGTGCTCTCGATTATCCGAAGCCGCAACATCTGGGCAGCGCTGCTGCTGCAGTCCACCAACCAGCTCGATGCGCTCTATGGCGAGGCACGCGCACGCTCCATCATGGGCAACTGCGACACGCATCTGGTGCTGGCGTTCCAGGATCCCGAGAGTGCCCGGGTGTTTTCCGACCGCGCCGACGCGCTGCCCAGCACGCTCATGGCGACGCCGATTGATCGCTCGTGGCTCTTTGTACGCGGTCGCACTCCCGAACAGGTCGAGCGCTTTAGGCTCGAAGACCATCCGCTCTACGGGGAGCTGCCCGAGGCGCAGCGAGGCCATGCGGAGGCCGAGATCTAGGCGCAGGGTTCTCGCAGCGCGCGGCGCCCCGGCGATGTTCCACAAAGGCCGTGCGCCCCGGGACCACGGCAAAGCAAAGGGGCCCGCATCCGATAGGATACGGGCCCCTGACTATAAGACGCGATGCGTTAACAGCAGCGACTACTTGCGATGCGCGCGGTAGAACTCGATGAGCGCCTGGGTCGAAGCGTCCTGCTCGGCCTTGGCGGCGTCGTCGTGGAAGGCAGGGGTGATCTGCTTGGCAAGCTGCTTACCCAGCTCGACGCCCCACTGGTCGTAGGAGTCGATGCCCCAGACCGTGCCCTCGACAAACGTGATGTGCTCGTACAGGGCAATGAGCTCACCGAGCGCGAACGGGGTCAGCGTGTCGCCGAAGATCGAGGTCGTCGGACGGTTGCCCTCAAAGCAGCGGGCCGGGACGATCTGCTCGGGCGTGCCCTCGGCACGAACCTCGTCGGCCGTCTTGCCAAAGGCGAGCGCCTTGGTCTGGGCCAGGAAGTTGCCCAGGAACAGCTCATGCACGTCCTGGCCGCTATCGGTCGCAGGGTTGGCAGTATTGGCGAAGGCGATGAAGTCGGCCGGAACCACCACAGTGCCCTGGTGCAGCAGCTGGTAGAAGGCATGCTGGCCGTTGGTGCCGGGCTCGCCCCAGAAGATCTCGCCGGTATCGGAGGTCACAGCGCTGCCGTCCCAGCGAACGTGCTTGCCGTTGGACTCCATGGTGAGCTGCTGCAGGTAGGCCGGGAAGCGGTGCAGATACTGGCAGTACGGAAGCACGGCGTGGCTCTTGGAGCCGAAGAAGTTGACGTACCAGACGTTGAGCAGGCCCATCAGCGCGACGGCGTTGCTCTCGAGCGGCGTGTTGCAGAAGTACTCGTCGATGGCGTGGAAGCCCTCGAGGAACTGCTGGAAGCGCTCGGGGCCGAGCACGACGATCAGCGACAGGCCCACGGCGGAGTCGACGGAGTAGCGGCCGCCGACCCAGTTCCAGAAGCCGAAGGCGTTGGCGGGGTCGATACCGAAGGCCTCGACCTTCTCGAGTGCGGTGGAAACGGCGACGAAGTGCTTTGCCACGGCCTCGGCGTTCTGCTCCTCGGAGCCGTCGATGGCGCCCTGAGCCTTGAGCTGCTCGAGCATCCAGGCCTTGACCTCGCGAGCGTTGGTGAGGGTCTCAAGCGTGGTGAAGGTCTTGGAAACGATGATCACGAGCGTGGTCTCGGGATCGAGGCCCTTGAGCTTCTCTGCCTGATCGTTGGGGTCGATGTTGGAGATATAGCGGCAGTCGATACCGGCGTCGGCGTAGGGACGCAGAGCCTCGTAGGCCATGACCGGGCCCAGGTCGGAGCCGCCGATGCCGATGGACACCAGGTGCTCGATCTTCTTGCCGGTAACGCCCTTCCACTCACCGGAGCGAACGCGCTCGGCGAAGGCATACATGCGGTCGAGGACCTCGTGCACGTCGGCGACGACGTCCTGGCCGTCGACGATGAGCTGGCCCTTCTCGGTTGCCGGGCGGCGCAGCGCGGTGTGCAGAACGGCGCGGTCCTCGGTGGTATTGATGTGCTCGCCGGAGAACATGGCGTCGCGGCGCTCCTCGAGTTTCACCTCGCGGGCAAGATCGCACAGCAGCTTGACGGTCTCATCGGTCACCAGGTTCTTGGACAGATCGAAGTGAAGGTCGCCAGCGTCAAAGCTCAACTTATTCACGCGGTCGACATCGGCGGCGAACCAGGCCTTGAGGTCGATGCCCTCGGCCTCGAGCTTCTCCTGATGGGCCTCGAGCGCCTTCCAAGCGGCGGTCGACGTAGCGTCGATAGGTGCGGCAACAGTTGCCATAGAGTCCTCCTCAACATACGGGCGCATACCTCCATGCACCCGGATAATCAGACGCCCCTATTCTAGCGCAGGTCAAGACCGTAATCAGCGAGCGTTGCCAATCCGCCCCCAAACGGCGACCGACCAAAAAGGGACAGGTTTATTTTGGCAGGTCAAACGCTTTACCAACCAAAATAAACCTGCCCCTTCCTGGCGGGTATTAGGCCGCGGCGCATACGCTGCCGAGCAGCTCGCGCAGAGGAGACCCAATACCCTCAAGCAGTTCGGGAGCGATAATGGCAAAAACGGGAACCTCGCCGGCTCCCACGACGGCAGGCACTTTGCCCTCCGAGACAATACATCCATAAGGGACAAAACCGTCTTCGCCGGCATCGAGCGCCGCCATGCGACGGGCGAGTTCGCGCGCAAAGCCGGCAGTATCGGCATCGCCAATCGCCAAGACAAAGTCCACACCTTCGTCGGTCGCCAGGGCCACGGCTTCGTCGATCAGCTCGTCTCCCCCATCGCCAACCGAGCCGCAGCGGAAAAGCACGCGCTCGAGCAGAGCTCGATCAACCGAGCCGAGTGCCGCCGAAACGAGCTCATCGCGCGTATGTTTGTCACCGCCCAGCACGACCAGCGCCTTGGTGCCACCGTAGTGAGCGACCAATCGTCCGCACCAGCGAGCCACGTCTCCATCCGCAACAAGGCGCGTCGGCATACCAAACCCATAATTGACCATCTTTCCCACAACCCTTCCGTGCGTATAGGCGGTATCAATCGTTAGGCTCATGCTACGAAGCAAGGTTTTCCGAGCTGTTTCGCGCTCTTTAGAGCTGCGTTAAAACCCGATGCAGCCGCACGACCATACCTGCCAAAAAGGGACAGGTTTTGACGATGTCCGGACGAGCGCGTATTATCGAACATGTATTCGTTAAGAACATGTGTTTGATGGGAGGACGCGTGGGGCACGAGCGTCACACCTATATCTGCATCGACCTCAAGACGTTTTACGCCAGCGTCGAGTGCGTCGACCGCGGGCTCGACCCGCTCACCACCAACCTGGTCGTTGCCGACGAATCGCGCGGACGCACGACCATCTGTCTCGCTATCACGCAGGCCATGAAGGACCTCGGAATCCATAACCGCTGCCGTCTGTTCGAGATTCCCGACGGCATCGACTACATCAAAGCAGTGCCGCGCATGCAGCACTACATGGAGGTGTCGGCGCAAATCTACGGTATCTACCTGGAATATGTCAGTCCGCAAGACGTTCACGTCTACTCAATTGACGAGTGCTTTATCGACGTGACGCCCTATCTGGACCTCTACCATACCGACGCTGAAATCTTCGCCTGTATGCTGCGTGACGAGGTCCTGGGGCGCACCGGCATCACGGCAACGGTCGGCATCGGCCCCAACCTATTCCAGGCCAAGGTGGCACTCGACATTACCGCCAAGCACGTACCCAACCGCATCGGCATACTCGACGACGAGACGTTCCGCAAGGAAATCTGGCCCCATCGCCCCATCACCGACATCTGGGGTATTGGCCCCGGCGTGGCGGCGCGTCTCGAAAAGTACGGCGTCTACGACCTGATGGGCGTCGCAGCCCTCGACGAGAACCTGCTCTATGACGAGCTCGGCGTCAACGCCGAGTACCTGATCGACCACGCTTTTGGGCGCGAACCGACAACCATCGCCGACATCCAGGCCTATCGCCCCCAGGCAACCTCGACCACGACCGGACAGGTGCTCTCGAAGGGCTATGCCTACGAACAGGCCTATACGGTGTTGCGCGAGATGGTCGATGCAGCCGTACTGGACCTGGTCGACAAGCACGTGGTGTGCGACAGCATCTCGCTCTTTGTGGGCTATGCAAGCGAGCGCGCCGATATCCGCCGGCTCGATGCCAGCGGCACAGCGCAATATATCGACGGCTGCGGGCACCTACGCTCAAGCACCTCGGGAATCGAGCCGACCGCAAGCGATAGCCCCGAACTTGCACCCCGCGCGCCCAAGCCCGTCCAGCGCGACGACGAGCGCCGTCGCATGGTTCGCGAGGCGCAGGCGATTGACGGCATCTTCGTGGGCGAGCACGGCGGAAAGCCGCGTGGCGGTTATGCCGCGCTCTTTGCCCATTCCAATGCGTCTCGAAAGCTACCCGAACGAACCAATTCGTTTAAGAAGATCATGGGCTACTTCGATGACCTGTGGGCACAGACCGTCGACCCCAAACGACCTGTCAAACGTATTAACCTGGGCTTCGGAAACCTTATGCCCGAAGAGTTTGCCACCATCGATTTATTTAGCGATGTCGAGGCCGACGGACGCGAACGCGACCTGGCCCGCGCCGTGCTGGCCGTAAAAGGCAAATATGGCAAGAACGCCCTGGTCAAAGGACTGAGCTTTACCGCAGGCGCCACCGCACGCGAACGCAACGACCAGGTTGGGGGACATCGTGCCTAAACCCAAGCAACAGCCCATGCGCCCGCCGACCGCCTTTGAGCGTCTGGCCGACCCCGAGGGTAGGCGGCGATCAGCCGACCCCAAACGTACCGCCAACGGCGCCGTCCGCGCCAACCGCGCCGCACAGTTTATGCCATTCGCCGCTCTCACGGGATACTACGAGCTCGTACGTAAGCAAGAGATTACCGTTGAGCCCAAATGTGAGCTGACGGAAGAAAAAGCCCTCGAGCTTTCAAATAAGCTCGAGGGCCTCAAGCGTGGCGACCTGGTGCGTGTCACCTATTACGATACGTATGGCTATCGTAGCCGCACGGGCATTCTCGACGAGGTGCTTCCCGCGTTCAAACTGCTCAAACTCCGGGACATCGCTATCAAATTCGACGACATCCAAGACATCGAGCTGCGCGGTCGCGCCTAGGCGCAAGCGAACGCATGACCCTATAGCTTCATGACGTAATAGCCTGCGCCCTTCACGGCGCCCTCAAGCGCCTCACGATCGATTGGGTTTTTAGAGCGCACGTTCGCCGTGTGATCGGCATACGTCACCGTGGCCCAAATGCCATCCAGCGCATTCAAAGCATTCGCGACGTTTTGAGCACAGCCGTCGCAGCTCATACCGCCAATGAGCAGCTCCTCGCAATAGGGATAGTGAGACTCATCGGTATCGGTCACCACGGCTCTCTTGACCTTCTTACCGCACGCACCATCGCTGCAGCAGCTTTTGCCGTGCGTCGACGCGACAATACGTCGCAATCCAAATAACATGCCGACGGCAATTACGGCAAGCACGATAAGATTTGCAGGGTTAAGCAGGTCTTCCATATGCTCCTCTTCCTGTAAAGCTCTAGCCAAATACCCCCATGGGGTGTCCCCCATCTTACCCCAAACTCGTGTCAGTTCGGTCAAATAGTTTCCCTTTTCAAACTTTTTAGTTGACCAAGGCTTACTTTCGTGTATAAGTTTTCCTAGGCTAACAGATGGGGAACCGAAAGGAGCACCGTGACTCGAACCATCGACATTCCAACGTTTCAAGCGACCGTCGTACGCAACTGCTCCCCCACGCTCGCGAGCATCAAACCCGCTTCGCTCTTTACCTATCCCGGTCTCTACGCAAACCAAAACGGAAAGCCCGGCAACCCTCATATCAAAACGCGTCGCACGCGCCTGCTTGCCGTCATAGCCCAGTGCAACCGCGAGCTTGAGCCACTCGGCATCCACATGAGCGTCCTCGTCTGGCGTCCTTGCGGAGCGCTGATCTACGTGTACCGCCCCGCCGCCCTCATGCGCTACTTATCCGACCCTCGAGCCGCAGCAGTTCTTGCCACCGAAGGCTACGACGTTTGCAACCTGAGCGCATCCCTTGTGCATCTAGCCGCACGCATTACGCTGGCGAGCAGCAATGTTGCGGAAAGCGCCTGCGACAGTGGACTTTGTGTTATCGCGCAGAGCGATACGTGCGATAAGAGCTGTGCTTGCGAGTTTCCTCACGAAATTGGCTATTTTTTGGGCTACCCCTACGAAGACGTGCATCAGTTTATTGCCCAGCACGGCGAAAACTACAAGGTTTTTGGTGCTTGGAAGGTGTACTCAAACGTCGAGGCGGCGCTTGCGACCTTTGACTCTTATCGCGCATGCACGCAATACCTTACCTACATCTATCAGCAGGGCTGTACCCTTGAACAGCTTGTTCAGGCAGCCCGATAGAACATACAAAACGCGGCTGCATGCCGCACAACCGAAAGGACCCAACATGAGCAAGATCGCCGTCGTCTACTGGAGCGGAACGGGCAACACCGAGGCCATGGCAAACTTCGTCGCGGAGGGCGCGGTGTCCGCCGGCGCCGAGGCCGAGGTCATCCCTTGTGCCGACTTCTCTGCCGACAAGACCGCCAGCTACGACGCCATCGCCTTCGGCTGTCCCGCCATGGGCTCCGAGGAACTCGAGTACGACGAGTTCCAGCCGATGTGGGATGAGGTCAAGGAGAACCTGGGCGACAAGAAGGTCGTCCTGTTTGGCTCCTATTCGTGGGCCGAGGGCGAGTGGATGGACAATTGGAAGGCCGATGCCGATGAGGCCGGCGTCAATGTCATCGATTCCGTCATCTGCTTCGATGCGCCTGATGACGAGGCCGAAGCCGCCTGCAAGGCCTTGGGCGCCGAGCTGGCCTAAACTGCCCATCGCCACGCCAACCGCAACGTAAACGGGCCCCAGGTCGCCAAGACCCGGGGCCCGTTCATCTATTAAGCCGCGCACAGGCGGCATAGTCGCGCCCGCGCGTCAAACGGCGGGCGCAATGCGCATTGAATTGCTACGCGTTCTTACGAGAACGCACGAACCACGCGCCAATGACCGCAAGGCACACGATGCCAGCGACGACACCGGCAACGGCAACAGGATTCACGCCGCTCTGCCCAGCCGAGGCATCCTTGCGCGATGCGGCGGCAGTAGCGGTCTTCGCCTTCGAACCAGAAGATTTGTCAGAGCTAGACTCCTTGCCGGATTCGCTCTTGGCGGAATCCGCGTGCTCCGCCGTCTCCGGCTTCGCGCCATCCTGCGAAGTGGTAGCGCCCTGCTTTCCACCGGTGCCGTTGCCATCCTGCGAGGCGGGCGGCACAACCGCAGGTGTCGGGCTCTTCGTCGGAACCGTAGGTACGGGAACCTCGGGCGTCACAGGCTCTTTAGGATCACTCGGCTTGACGGTGCCGGCCTTCACATTGCCGATCTTGGTCCAACTCACGCCGGCACCCGCGAACTTATAGGCCGAAAGGGCCCGCAAGACCTGCACGGTGGCAAGCGCGTTGGCATTGCCGGGTTTGCCGTCTGATCCCATGGTGTGAGCGTATCCCTTGCCGTCAGCAACTTCATAGGCGGCAATCGCGGTAATCAGACTATTTGCGCCCGTCGCAAAACCGTTCTTGGAATTTGCGGGGTCCTTGCCGAGCGCCACAAGAGCAAGCAGCACCTGGGCATTCGACTCAACAGACCCAAAATCGCAAAGACCGTTCATCCGCCCCTTAAGGAAGCCGAGCGCTTTGTCGACAGCGGACGCAACAGAGAGCTGACCATTCGAAGCCAGGGCAGCGGCACATGCGTCGCCGTCAACATAGGGCGCAAGCGCCTGCAGCGCCATGGCGGTCATATCGACGTTGCTTGCACCAGCCGTATCAATGGTAAAGCCGCCATCCGAGTTTTGGAACGTGAGCAGCGTGCAAACAAGCTGAGCACGTGTCCAGGACGAGCCGAATGCAGACAGCGCTTCATCCGAAACGCGCGCCTCGTCAAGGGCGATCAACGCATAGACCAAGTTATTCGCCGAAGCCGCAAGGTCGCCGTGCGAGCATATGACGGCAGCAAGGTTAACGCCATCAAAAGACGTAATGTTCTCGCCAAGTGCAGCCAACGTAAGCGCAACGCGCTCGCAATCCGTTACCTTGGCGGTGCTACCGGCCCACTCGGCCTTATGGTCGGCAAGAGACTTCTTGTAATTCTTGATAAGCGCGTCGTCGATCTTGCGCCCCGATTTTGCGAAGGCGTAGATTTCCCATTCCTGGCCATAGGTGTACGCATCGGTCGTGCGGTTGGCGTCAAAGTACTTGGCGGCAGAGAGGGCACCCTTATCGGCCTGCGCCTCGTTATCCGGCGAGGCGGCGATACCGTCAACCGTAATCTCAAAGGAGACGGCCTTGGCGCCGGCAGTCTGGTCGACCGGAGTACCCGTCACCGTATAGGTACCGGCCTTGTTGGCCGTTAGAACATAGGTTCCGCTCGCTACAAACAGCCCGTCGTCGGGAGCACCGTCAACGTGCTTCCAGTCACCCAGAGCACGACGGTCGATGCTCACAGCATCCGACGCATCCTGGCCATCTGCGCCCGTCACGGTCCATATCATGCCGGGCTCGGAGACACTCCAGCCCTCGGCATCGTTCTCGCCCACATAGCTCAGGTCGAGCCCGACCGTCTTGCCGGCCTTAATGGACGCGGGAGCATTTGCGATGGTCACCGATTTCAGCGGGTTTCGGTAAGCGTAGGTAACCTCTCGCTTGCCCGAGGAGATAACGCTGCCGTCCTGGTTTTCGACCGTCGCCTCGAATGTCGTCTTGCCGGCCTTATACGGCGTAAATCCAATATCGCCGCTTGTAGTGTACTCGGCGACTGCACTATCGCTCGAGGTGACCGTGTAGTTTGCACGGTCACTCGCATACTCCGGGCCCACAACCGGTGCAGCCTTGTCGGTCAGGAAAGCACCCTTGGCAAGCGGATTACGGCCATGCAGATAAACAGTCTTGCCGTCCTCGTTGTAGCCAAGCGAAATGCTCGTCGCCGGCACATAGGTCGAGGTAACCTTTACGCTCTTATCGGCAAGGTCGACGTTCGTTCGCGAGGAGACCGAAATCGTGGCCTCGCCCGCCTGCTTAAAGTAGAAGCATGCCGATCCGGGATTGGAATAGAGCACGTTCGAAGGCGTACCCGCAAAGCGAAAACGCGTATAGGAAACAGGGGTGTACTCGCCCTCAGCGGCGTCGGCGTAATGAACACGGATCTCGAGGTTCTTGACCTCGGAGCCCGTAACCGCAATAGTGCCGCCCGTCACGTTTTCGCCGTTGTACCAAATCTGGAAATCATCAATAGGCTTGGAGATCGCCTTCACCACGACGGTCGCAACGTTCTCGGTGGTGCCGTCATCCTTATGAAGCGTAGCGGTCACCGTACCCACGGCATCGTTGTATACGTGCAGCAGGCCCGTTTCCTCGTTAACGGCGATATCTCCTCTGTTAGCGTCCGGAGTGCCCCAAGTCACCTTAGCACCCTTAGACAAACCCTTGAGCGCAAGCGTGCCCGAGACGCAGGCGGCACCGTTCTCGCCCACCACGACATCGTCGGGAGACGGGTAGAGCATGCCATCGGCGGCAGTCACGGTCCTGCCGGTGCGCGCAGATGTAAACGTCACCTCGTATTTATTGTTTGCGGCAGGGCTCTCGGGCGATTCGTAGTCCTGGTCCTCACCAAAATACGGCAAGCCATCGGCTCCCATGCCCCATGCGCTACCGTTTTCGCCACGGTTGACGTTAAGGTTTTCGACAAAGGTCGCCGTCTTCATGTCGTCGGCATCGACAGCATAGGAGTTGACGAGCGCCCTCGCGGGGAACTGAGCCTTGTTGGTAAGGCCTTCCTGCCAGTACGTATTGACGAGCTGACCGGAGCCATAACTCGCAAAGAGCACGCCGCCGGTCGCTGCAGCGGTAGACACGCAGTTAGAAATTACGCCGCCTTCGAGCGTACGGCCAAAGCCCACAACGCCCTTGCCCGTAACAGACGTGGAGCAGTTGAGAACGGCGCCCCTAATCTGGTTGCCGAGCGGACCGAACGATTTGCCGTCGACCGCTTTCTTAAGCTCGCCGGCAAAAGAGACGTTTTGGACAACGCCGATGGAGCCGACGCTCGCGAAGAGCGACTTGACGCCACCGCCATTGTTGAAGGTAATGGTGTGGCCCTGGCCGTCAAACGTGCAGTTGAGCTCACCCGAAGGACCAAAGAAATACTCATCATCAATCACGATATCGTTGTCGAGCACATAGTAGTTGTTCGCGTCCTTGACGTTCATAGAAATGAAGTCGTCCTGCGATTTAATGTGCTTGACGCTCTCGGGCTGGGCGACGGGGGCCGTCGGCTTCTTCTTCTCGAGGGCATCCTTAGCCGCATTGAGTGCCTTGACCGCCGCATTTACATCGGACTGGGAGGCATCGGCATTGTCGTTTACGGCCTTTGCGTCCGCAAGGGCAGAGGCTAGGGCAGACCACGAATCGGATGTATAGTCGGACTCCTTGAGCGCCTCGACAGACTTGATGGCAGCGGCGAGCGCATCCTTGTTAACGACAACGGGAGCAGATCCACTCGTCAAGATCGGCAGGCCGCCGTTGGACGTCCAGGTAAACCCGGTCGCCGGCGCATTGGCATTGAGCACGGTAAGAGATTCGGCAGACGAAAGGTAAAGGTCAGAGGCTTTCGCAGCATTACCCTTATCAAAGCCCCTATAGTTCATCTCGGCAGGCGAAAAACCTACGGTATAGAGGCAATTCGAAAGCGAGCCAGCCCGGGCCTCGCCCACCAGCCCGCCATTCATCTCGACGCCCGAACCGGCAAAATAGGAATTGACGATCTTGCCGGACGCCATGCCGCCGACCAGGCCGCCGGCATAGCCCATCCAACCGCTCAGGTTCACGCTCGCCGTGGACCAGCACATCTGAACGGTACCGGAAAGCGTCATGGCGATGGAGCCCACATTATCGCTACTCGAGACGGAGCCCGTCACGCCTAGGTTCTGGATAGTTCCCGTTACGTTGTTCGCGACGGCCTTGCCGCTAATGGTGACGGTATGACCCTGACCGTCCAACACGCCGGCAACGGTCTCAATCTGCTGGTCGGCACCCATCGAAATGTTCGCACCGAGTTTTACGGTAGCGCCGGCTTCGATGGTCGAAGGCATATCGGCCGCGTCGTCGACGACAACCGTCTCGCCCGAGCGCGCTACCCCAGCAGAAGCTCCGACCACTTCGGTCTGCGCGGCCGAAGTCTCCCCGTTGGACACAACGGACTGCACGGCAGTATCGGAGCCTTCTTGCTCCTGTGCGCTGTCGCCGTCATCGGACACGCCGATTTCAGCATCGGCAGAAGGTTCATCTTCGCTCGATGCACCCTGCTCAGCATCGGTCGCCGCGGCAACCTGATCAGCCATCACGGCTACGCCCGCACCCACCTCCTCGGCAAATGCAGTCATTCCGGTGCTCGAGCTGGCAAAGATAAACGCCATGAACACCACGAGGAATTTCCTCGCAACAGTTCGGATGTTTTTGAGCATCCCACTCCCCCTTGATTTGGAAGATCATTACCTCAACAAGAATCGAGGCCGATCATGTAAAGGGAAACGAGACACAGCGGGGCGCCCGCACCTGACAGCACACAACAATGGCCCGCACAACAGGCGGGACGCATAGGAGCAATATATGATGTCATCTCTTGTTCACCGGAATCCAGCGGCTTCCAAAAGACCCTCGACACGAGAAGACCGTGGGCAAGTAATCTGACTCGCAAAGACAACGTCCCCGCACACAGTAACCGCCTTGTCTGGGATTCCCACCCAGTTCCCTTTTATGCGCCAAGCGCACCCGCGGTCCGGCTTCTTTTCAAACAACATGTCATTGTATGAAAGGCCGCATGGTTGACACGCGCCCCATACCGCGTCCACAGAATTCACCAAACATGTGTCCGAAGAGTCCACGGGAGGGGTAACGGCTGTCTTTTAGCCAAAATACAAAACGGGCCGCGGCAGCATCGCCACAGCCCGTCAACTCAAACTATGCTCAAATATCAATGCAATCTAGGAAATGTTGCCCAAGAACACCTTGGTGCGTTCGCTCTTGGGGTGGTCGAAGACCTCGCTCGGCGTGCCCTCCTCCACGATAACGCCGCCGTCCATAAAGACCACGCGGTCGGCAACGTCGCGGGCAAAGCCCATCTCGTGCGTCACGACGATCATGGTCATGCCGTCGCGCGCCAAATCACGCATAACACCCAAAACGTCGCGAACGAGCTCGGGATCAAGCGCCGACGTGGCCTCGTCAAAAAGCATAACGTGCGGGTTCATCGACAAAGCGCGGGCAATGGCGACGCGCTGCTGCTGGCCACCCGAAAGCTGGCTCGGCATAAAGTCGATGCGCTCGGCCAGGCCAACCTTGGTCAGCTCCTCGATGGCGATCTTCTCGGCCTCTTCTTTGCTGCGCTTGAGTACCTTTTGCTGCGCAAGCATGACGTTCTTTTTGACTGACAGGTGCGGGAACAAATTGAACTGTTGGAACACCATGCCCAGATGCGTACGTACCTTGTTGAGGTCGACGCCCTTGGCGCACACGTCCACGCCCTCAACGACAATCGAGCCGCTCGTGGGATGCTCCAGACGATTGATGCAGCGAAGCATCGTCGACTTGCCCGAGCCCGAAGGACCCAGGACTACGACGACCTCGCCCTTGTGCACATCCAGATCGATATCGCGCAGGACCACGTTATCGCCAAAGGCCTTCTGGAGATTCTTGATGCTGACGACGACCTCGTTCGAGTTATTGGTTTCGCTCATAATAGAACCTCCTTACAGACCAGCGATATGGTCGGCGGGCGTCGCGACAACCTGTCCGGCGCTCTTGGTGGGACGCTTCTTTTTGGTTTCGGCCGTGCCCAAAAGCCTCGCCTCAAGACCGCTCACCAAGCGCGCAAGCGGCAGGGTGATGACCAGGTAGAACAGGGCGGCAACCACATACGGCGTGATGGAGCCCGTCGTGGCCACGATGGTGCGGGCGTTCATGACGATCTCGACCACGCCCACGGCCGCGAGCAGCGACGTATCCTTGTAAAGCAGGATAAACTCGCTGGTCAGCGTAGGCAGGACATTGCGGAACGTCTGCGGAATCATAACGTAGAGCAGCGTCTGGAAGGCATTCATGCCCAGCGAGCGAGCGGCCTCGTTTTGGCCCTTGGGGATCGACTGAATACCGGCGCGGAAGATCTCGCACAGGTAGGCGGACGAGTTCATGGCCATGACGATGACGCCCAACACATAGTCGTCCACCTTGACGCCGGCAAGCGGCAGGCCAAAGAACGCGATGTAGATCTGCAGGAACGCCGGCGTACCACGGATGATATTCACATAGATGCCGGCAAGGCAACGAAGGATGCGCGACTTGGAGATGCGCATGAGCGACAAGGCAAAGCCAAAGGGAATTGCCAGCGGAAACGCCACGAGCACGATCGAGAGCGACATGAGGAAGCCTTTGAAGACGATCGGCAGGCTCTGGACCAAAATGACCGGGTTCAGGAACAGGCGAAGGAACATGTTGGAATTCCATGCCTCGACCCACGGCTGCTCCTTAAGGTCGGCCAGGAAGTTATCGAATGCCGTCACGCCCTTGATCTCGACGGAAGGAATCTTGGAGATCTTCTTGGTCGAACCATCGGCCAAAGTGTAGGTGCCGCTAAAGGCCTCATCGCCGCCCTCGACGGGGAAGGTCACGCCGTAGACCTCGACACGGAAAAAGCCGCCGGCAGGCGCCGTCTCGCCAAAGTCGATCTTGAGCGTCTGGCCGTCAGCCTTGCACGTGGGCTTCATGGGCGTACGATCCATGAGGTCCTCGCCCGAGAGCATCGTCAATCGCGTGTCATCGGTACCAAACGTCGTGCCGTCGACAAACGTCAGCGAAAGACCGCTCAGTTCCTCGTCGGCATCGGCCTGAACTTCCCAGGTGATGCGCGTCTCGGTACCGCCGACCACAGCGCTACCCGAACCGGTATTGGGTCGGGCGGTAATCTTTGCGGTCTCAAGCGCCTGGGCGGTCGTGGGCGCATATGCCCCCGCACACACCAGCGCGAGCGCCACGGCCATGACGCAGGCTAGCTTTTGGAGCAAGGCGGGCAGTGGAAAACGCTGCTCCGCGGCCCCTTTGTTCAGTCGAGACAAGGTGGCTCCTATCGTAGAAGTTGCCGGCAAAACGAGACGGAAATGCTCTCCGTCAAGAGAAGCGCAAAGGCCCTCTCCGCCAAAACGGAAAGGGCCTGCGCACAATCAAGTAGCTATTTTACTTGATGTTGTACTTAGCCATGAGGGCGTCGACGGTACCGTCGTCGGTCAGGTCCTTGATGGCCTGGTTGATGTCGTCCTTGAGCTTGGTGTTGCCCTGGTTGATGGCGATGGCGTACTCCTCGCCGGTGCTGATCTGCTTGATGGTCTGGCAGGTGTTGAACTGCTCGGCGGTCAGCTGGCTGGCAACGGAGCGGTTGGTGACTACGGCGTCGCCCTTATCGGACTGCAGGGCGCTGAAGCACTCGGTGGCGTCCTTGTAGGGGACGATCTTGGCCTTGGGGAAGTTCTCCTGGGCAAAGGACTCGGCGGTCGAGCCAGACTGAACGATGATGGTAGCGTCGGCATTGTTGAGCTTCTCGCTGAAGTTGTCGGCCGTGATGTCGGTGTTATCGACCTTGGTCACGATAGCCTGATCGTCCATGTAGTAGGAATCGGAGAAAGTGACTTCCTTCTCACGCTCGGGCGTGTCGGTGATAGCCGCGATGGCGACGTCGTACTTAGCGCCCGAAGCGACACCGGGGACGAGCGTGTCGAAGTCATTGTTGACGTACTCGACATCCAGGCCCAGCTTGTCGCCGATAGCCTTAATGAGCTCAAGGTCAAAGCCCTGATAATCGCCGTTGTCATCCTTGTACTCAAACGGAGCGTACTCGGCAGAGGTGCCGACGGTCAGCGTACCGTCCTTGACGAGCGCGTACTCCTTGGAGCCGTCGACCTTCTCGACCTTAGCGTCGTCAGAGCTGCTGGAACCGGCATCGGAACCAGAGGTGGCGTTGGACGAGCCGCAGCCCGTCAGTGCGAGGGCGAGCGCCATGGCGCCCGTGGCGGCAAATGCGCCAAGCTTCTTGAGCTTCATAATCAGTCTCCTTCCGGTGACCCCGTTTGATTCAGAGGTCTGAAAAACTGATGGCTATTATGCACCCGCTTGGGAGAATCTGCAATTAGAAAACTGATTGAAACAAACCCATAACGTGAATGGAACACTCCACTTTGTGACAGTTATTACTGCTGCAACGACCTTAACAGTTTGATTTCAGCCGCATAACCTGCAAGTTCGTTCGGTGTCTCCAAAATGAATGGCAATGCGCGCAAGCGGCTATTCGATACAATATTCTGCATAACCTGCATACCGCCGCCAAACTCTTCACTACCCAGATAGCCCTTACCGATGCATTCGTGGCGGTCCTTATGGGCGCCGCAGGGGTTCTTCGAATCGTTGATGTGTACGGCATGCAAGCGGTCGATACCCACCACGCGGTCGAACTCGTCGAGTACGCCGTCCAGATCATGGATGATGTCGTAGCCGGCATCGCTCACATGGCAGGTATCCAGACACACGCCCAGCTTGGCCGACAGCTCTGGACGTCTGGCAGCAACACCCCCGATAATGCGCGCCAGCTCTTCAAAGCTACGGCCCACCTCGGTACCCTTTCCTGCCATGGTCTCGAGCAGCACCGTCGTCTGCTGCCCCTCAAACATCACCTGGCACAAGGTGTCGACGATCATCTGAATGCCGGCATCAGTCCCCTGCCCCACATGCGCGCCGGGGTGGAAGTTGTAATAGTTGCCGGGCAGTGCTTCCAGACGCTGCAAGTCCTCGGCCATTGCCTCCAGGGCAAACTCGCGCGCCCGCTCTTTGGCAGAACAGGGGTTGTAGGTATAGGGGGCATGCGCCACGAGCGGGCCAAAATCGTTTTGCTCCATAAGCTCGCGCAGGGCCGCCACGTCATCCATGTCAAGATCTTTCGCCTTGCCGCCGCGCGGGTTGCGCGTAAAGAATGCAAAGGTATTGGCGCCAATGGATAGCGCCGTCTCCCCCATCGCCCGATAGCCCTTCGTCGTCGAAAGATGGCACCCAATCGTCAGCATCTCCAGCTCCCCCTCATCAGTTGCGGTGAAATAGTTCCTGTTTGGCCCCTATTCTGCCGCAAACAGGAACTATTCCACCGCAACTTATAAAAGGGGCATCAGAGATGCGGGCCGCCAAGCACTACGGCTACGGGTGCCAGCGTCATAATCCCCTATGCGTCAGCGCCAAGTCCTAGAGGGCTAGACGGATTGCATCGATAATGCGCGCGCAGCGCTGTGTGGCGGCAAGGGGCATGACGGGACTCTCGAGTTTCCCCGCCCGGATGAGCTGGGTCGCATGCTGGATTTCGCCGTAGAAATCATCAACCTCAAACGGGGCATTTATTTCGAGCATTCGCCCGTCGGAATACTTCACATGGGCGAGCTCGGGGCGATGGAGACGGTCGATTTCCAACGAGCCCCGCTCGCAGGCAATCGTTAAGCGGCTTTCATATGCTGCTTTGCCGTCGCACACCATATGAATGGGTATACCGCCGACACTCATATGGATCTCGTCGGCCCAATCGACGCGACCGCCCGATACGTCACGCCAGCGAACTTCACGGGACGAAACCTCGCACGCGCCCGCGAGCAAATCCTCAAACCAACCGACCGCATAGCAGCCCATGTCATATAGACAGCCGCCCTGCAACGGATCAAGCAGATAGCCCGAAGGAGACTCGCCGTAATCGAGCTTTTGCACGCTTTCAATCGAGACAATACGGCCAAGCTCACCCGACGCAAGCAAGTCCTTCACGCGAGTGCGCATCGGGCAAAACCGATTCTTCATCGCCTCCATAAACAGCACGCCGCGCTCGCGAGAGATGGAGGCAATCGAGAGAGCCTCTTCCTCACTCAAAACGGCCGGCTTTTCGCACAGCACGGCCTTTCCGGCGCGCAGCGCGCGACAGGCCCAACGCGTATGCATGCCATGCGGAAGAGCCAAGTAGATTGCGTCGACATCGGGGTCGGCAATCAGCGCGCCATAAGCCGCGTCGCCGTTATTGTCGACCGAGGCATGGCCATGCGCAGCATCGATCGAAAACGCTCGGCAAAATTCCTCGACATGTGCAGGAGTGCGGCCGGCCGCAGCCACAAGCCGTGCCCCGTCCACCTCCTTGAGCGACGATGCAAATCGATGCGAAATGTGCCCGGCGCCCAAAACGCCCCAACGAACCTCACGCAAATCATCACATGAATCTCGATGACCCACGACAGCCCCCTTCAGTTGCGGTGAAATAGTTCCTGTTTGGCCCCTATTCTGCCGCAAACAGGAACTATTCCACCGCAAGTTATAAAAGGGTCATGAGGAGCGCGTTTTGCCGAAGGCCTTAAGCACTGCCGTCACGGGGCCAGGCTGGAAACGTCGGCGCACATCGTCGAGACGCTCGGGAATATCGATGTGCTGCGGACAGTGCCGCGCGCATTTACCGCACTTGACGCAATTGCTCACGAGCTTGGGCTCGCTCGTGCGCACCGCACTCGCCGTAAAGTATTGCGACAGCCCCGTAAACCAGCTGTGCGCATAGCTCGCGTTGTAGGCGGCAAAACATCCAGGGATATTGATGCCTTTAGGGCACGGCATGCAATAGCCGCATCCCGTGCAGGGCACGCGATTCGATTTTTCAAACTCATCCAGCACGTGCGCGATCGTGTCGAGCTGGTTGGCAGTCATCGAATCCGGCAGGGCCCGATCGGCCAACACCGCGTTCTCATCCACCTGCGCGATATCGGTCATACCCGAAAGCAGCATCGTCACCTGAGGATGATTCCAGACCCACGAAAGACCCCAGGCGGCAGGAGTGCGCAAATGCGGGTCACGGGCACTATCGAGCACAGCGCGGGCCCGTGGCGGCAGCTTGCCCGCTAAACGCCCGCCCAGCAGTGGCTCCATCACAAACACCGCGAGGCCTCGCTCGGCGGCGGCCATGAGCCCCGCTGTTCCCGCCTGATATCGCTCTCCAGCGTAATTGTACTGGATCTGGCAAAAGTCCCACTCATATGCATCGAGCATCGTCAGGAAATCCGCCGCGCTGCCGTGGTACGAAAAACCAATCTGGCGAATGCGCCCCGCCGCCTTTTGACGCGCGATCCAGTCCTCGATGCCCAACGCCACCACACGTTCCCACTGGGCGGGCGAGGTAATGTTGTGCATGAGGTAATAGTCGATATGGTCGGTCCGCAGGCGGCGCAGTTGCTCGTCGAAGAACCGGTCGAAATCCTCCGCGCATTTGCACGAAGCATGCGGCAGCTTGGTTGCGAGCAAAACCTGGTCGCGCAAGCCCAGGCGCTCAAGCGACGCACCCACACAGGCCTCGTTGCCGGGATAGAGATAGGCCGTGTCCAGGTAGTTAATCCCCTGCTCCACCGCACGGGAGATGATGGCGTCGGCTGTCTTCGCATCCGGGCGTCCCGGCGCACCGGGAAACCTCATGCAGCCCAGCCCCAACGCCGAGATACGGTTGCCGCTTTTGGGGTCAACGCGATATTGCACGGCCCCTCCCCTCTCATCGAAGCCCTGACAAGGCGAAACAAACCCGTCACGTCATCGAAACACATCGGAATCGCAATTGAGAACGTATCGTAACGCAGCAGAAATCAGGCCGTCACGGCACCGCTTTAACATCAGCAAAAAGCCCGATGAAAGGAGACGAGCGTGGCCACACGCGAGGACGCCTACCCCTACCCCGGCGAACAATACATCCTCTCGGTCGACCGCTATCAGATCGAGGTCATGGACCATCTAGACGAGCTTCCCGCCACGGGCGCCGTCATCTTCTGCACCTTCCCTAAGGTCCGTGATGGTGTCGGATACCCCGCGCGCGTTTTTGCGGTCTGCCCCGCGGCATAAGCGCACTGCGCAATAGTTTCTTTTTCACAACAGCAGCCCCGCGCGCCCACCAAACGCCCCGACGACATACAATCCATCAGGCGCCCCATATGCGGGCGCCTTTTATATGGGGAGATGATTCATATGCAGATCAACAAGGTCGCCTTTATCGGCAAGGGCGGCGTCGGCCTGCTCTACGGCAGCATGATTGCCAAGGCCCTCGGCAACGACGCCGTCGAATACGTCATGGACGACGCTCGCTTTGAGCGCCATGCGAACGACGCGCTCACCGTCAACGGCAAGCCCTGCGATCTCACGTCCGTCCGCGCCAGCGAGGCGACACCCGCCGATCTGGTCATCCTGACGGTCAAGACCACCGGTCTCGACCAAGCACTCAAGACTATGGAGCGTGTCGTGGGACCCAACACGCTCATCGCCTCGCTGTGCAACGGCATTACGAGCGAGCAAAAGATTGCCGAACGCTTTGGCTGGGAGCATACCGTTCTTGGTATCTGCCAGGGCATGGACGCCGTGTTCCTCAACGGCGCGCTCACCTTTACCAATGCGGGCGAGATTCGCTTTGGCGCGGCAGCGGGCACCGACCCCGCGACTGTCGCCGCTATCGACGAGCTCTATACGCGCTGCGGCATCGCCCATACCGTCGAGGACGACATCGCCCACCGCATGTGGGCCAAACTCATGCTCAACGACGGCATCAACCAGACCTGCATGGCCTACGGCGGGACCTACGGAAGCGCCACGGAGCCGGGCTCCGAGCAGCGTCGCTGCTTTGTTTCCGCCATGCGCGAAACGCTTGCGGTCGCCAACGCCGAGGGCGTTGAACTGACCGAGGCAGACCTGACGCAAATGGTGCACCTCATCGAGGGAATCGACCCCGCCGGTATGCCCTCGATGGCTCAAGACCGCATCGCAAGGCGCAAAACCGAGGTTGATGAGTTCGCGGGCACCATCTGCCGCCTCGCAGCCAAACACGATATCCAGGCACCGCAAAACGAGTGGCTCTATCGGCGCATCCGCGATATCGAGAAAAGCTGGTAGCGCCGACGCGCCGCATTCAACAGCCTTAACAGCAAAACCGCCGCAAGGGAACCTTTCCCCTGCGGCGGCCTTCATCTTCGTCTATGACCGGCGGCCGATCTCACAACAGTTAGCGTTGCGACCCCGGCACCTCGTCCTCATCGTCGCGGCAAAGAACCACGCCTGCGCTTCCCAGCAGCGTGGCCGCGATCAGCGCGCCGACCACGATAGGAGCAGCCCCGCATGTCCCCTGCATGCCCGCGACGAGCGCGGCCGTGGGACCAAGGCAGCCAAGCATCAACGCGACGGCGGCAACGGCAATATCTCGAGCATTCACAAGACCACTTCCTCCAAGAGAAAGACCTTATTTCTCAAGAACCAGTGTGCCCCGCATCCATACGCCCAGCGTACCGCCACGGTAAGGGCTCTGTTAACTCAAACGCATACATAGAACGGACGTCCTTACGTTGCCCTAAAGCTCGGTAAAGACGCCCGTCCGCCAAATATCCGTGATGCAGAAAAATTACCAACCGGTGTAGTAATCGGTGGTTCCGGCAGCGCAGCCGGAGTCATAGACCTTGCAATCACCCTTGGAGCCCGTAAAGGTCGAGCCCTGGGCCATATCGCCCGCGGCAACAACGTAATAGCCGTCGGAATCGCGCCAGAAGCCCTCAGAATCCTGAGTCCATTCGCCCGTGCGATAGTGATAAAGCACATTGCTGCTGTAATAGGTCTCGCGGCGCCCGTTGTAGTTATTGACACCCGCAGAGCGCGTCAGGCCCGATCCGTTCGCGTAGGACGCGGCAGACGCGTAAGACGGAGTGTAACCGGCGTTGTAGTACGAAGCCTGGGCGGCCTCGGCAGCCTCCGCCTCGGCGGCAGCCTCGAGCGCTTCGCGCTTGGCATCCTCAAGCGCAGCGCGCAGCTCATCGAGCTCGGTCGACTTGGCGTCGACCTCCCCCATCGTCAACAGGCTACCCGCACCGTCGATGCAACCCTGCAGCACAGCACGCTCGTCATCGGTAGCATAGTCGCCATACATATTCATAATGATCTGAGCGCGCATCTCAAGGGAATCGCGCTTGGCCTCCATCGAGGCGTTCCACTCCTGCATGGAACCATAACCATCGCCGCGATAGTCAACGGGCTGCACCAGCGTCGCCTCGGACGGCGTAGGTCCAACCGTATCGGATAGTGTTGCCGCGTGGGCATCGGTTGCACCGGCGCCCGCCAAAAGTGCCACGGTCAGAGCGGCGGAAAGGGCGGCGGCTTTCGGTTTTCGTGAATCGATCCTCATGTAGCTAGAAACCTCCGTAGTGCGTTTTTGCTGCGTTTGAGCTGCGTGTGATTCGATCGCGCTGCATAGTACCCCGAGCAAATCGCGACCTGCGGTTTTACTCAAAAGGCGCACGTCAATTGCGTAAAACTCACATCCTCTTAACAGGAGTTTTCCACATCTCGATTGCATAAAGCATGCCAAAAACCCTGTTTTTGCACCCGCTCTATGCAAAAAAGGCGCCTGTGCAACCATTGTTCGCACAGGCGCCTTGAGCAGGCATTTTATGCAGTTATACCTATCGAGTCGCAAGGGGTCCTTGCACAAGTCGCCTTACTCGTCCAGCGCGGCGAAGGCCTGCTTCAGATCCCAAATGATATCCTCGGCGTTCTCGGTACCGATGGAAAGACGGATCGTGGAGGGCGTGATGTTCTGCTCGGCGAGCTCCTCGGCAGAGAGCTGGGAGTGCGTAGTGGTAGCCGGGTGCACGACGAGCGACTTGACGTCGGCCACGTTGGCGAGCAGCGAGAACACCTGCAGATGGTCGATGAACTTCCAAGCTGCCTCCTGGCCACCCTTAATCTCAAAGGTAAAGATCGAGGCACCGCCGTTGGGGAAGTACTTCTGATAGAGTTCGTGATCGGGGTGCTCAGACAGGCTCGGGTGGTTCACCTTGGCGACATGGCTATCACCAGCCAGGAACTCAACGACCTTCTTGGTGTTCTCGACATGACGGTCAACGCGCAGCGACAGAGTCTCGGTGCCCTGGAGCAGGATCCAAGCGTTGAACGGGCTGATGCAGGCGCCCTCGTCACGCAGCAGGATGGCGCGGACATAGGTTGCGAAGGCGGCGGGACCGGCAGCCTCGGCAAACGAGACGCCATGGTAGGAGGGGTTGGGCTCGGCGATCTGCTCATACTTGCCGCTCGCCTTCCAATCGAAGTTACCGCCGTCGACGATCACACCGCCCAGCGAGGTGCCGTGGCCGCCGATGAACTTGGTTGCGGAGTGGACGACGATGTTGGCACCATGCTCCAGCGGACGGAACAGATACGGGGTGCCGAAGGTGTTGTCGACGACAACCGGTAAACCGTGCTTCTTGGCGATCTCGGAGATGGCGTCGATATTGGGGATGTCAGAATTGGGGTTGCCGAGCGTCTCGAGGTAGATGACCGTGGTGTTGTCCTTGATGGCGCCCTCGACCTCGTCCAGGTTGTGGGCATCGACGAAGGTGGTCTCGACGCCAAACTGGGAGAGCGTATGCTCCAGCAGGTTGTAGGAGCCACCGTAGATGGTCTTCTGAGCCACCACGTGGTCACCGGCCTGGGCAAGAGCCTGCAGGGTATAGGTGATGGCAGCAGCACCGGAGGCGACGGCAAGACCTGCCACACCACCCTCGAGTGCGGCGATACGGTCCTCGAAGACGCCCTGGGTGGAGTTGGTCAGACGGCCGTAGATGTTACCGGCGTCGGCAAGACCAAAGCGATTGGCGGCGTGCTGGGAGTTGCGGAACACATAGCTCGTGGTCTGGTAGATAGGCACGGCGCGGGAGTCGGATGCGGGATCGGCGCTCTCCTGGCCAACGTGAAGCTGCAGGGTATCGAAACCAAAGGTGTGCTCGGGGTTGTTGATGAACTGGCTCATGATGATCTCCTTGATCGAACAAAAGTTAATTAATTAGAGAGAAGTAAGTCGCTGTCTCCTGATCACGCCGACGGGCGCAAACAGGAGCCCGGCATTCGTCTTGGTAAGCAATTCATATGCGGGCCTCCTTTCGCATCCCGGTTCCGTGGTCGGTTTAATTACCTACCGCCTTTGTGTGTTTTGAATAGTACGAGCATTGTTTCCCTCGGTCAATCACTTAAAAGCGCTAACCTGTTATCGGTTTTATAGATAACGCTCGAAAGGACGGCGCCGATGACCCTCCAGCAGCTTCGTTTCCTGATCGCCGTAGCAGAGTCCGGCTCAATCAATGCCGCAGCCCAGCGCCTCTATACCGCTCAGTCCAACATCTCAAACGCCGTCAAAAGCCTGGAACAGGAGCTCCACCTGGAGATCTTTACGCGCTCCAGCCGCGGCGTCACGCTCACCAACGACGGCACCGAGCTTTTGGGCTATGCGCGCCAGGTCGTAGAGCAGGCCGACATGCTCGAGGCGCGCTACGAGGACGGCGGCACTCCGCAAGCCCGCCTCGCCATCTCCGCCCAGCACTACGCCTTTTCGGTCGAGGCCTTTGTCAACGTGGTCGAGCGCTGCCGCGACAGCAAGTTCGAGTTCATCATGCGCGAGACCACCACATCGCAGATCATCGATGACGTCCGCGCGTTTCGCAGCGACATCGGCATCCTCTATCTGGACGACTTTAACGTCCGCGTTCTGCAGAAGGCTTTTGCCGATGCGCGCGCGAGCTTCCATCCCCTATTCGACGCGACGGTCCACGTCTTCGTTAGCGAGCGCCACCCGCTTGCCCGCCGCCCGCAGCTGTCCCTTGCCGACCTCACACCATATACGCGCTACAGCTTTGAGCAAGGCACCTCGAACTCCTTCTATTACGCCGAGGAACCTTTTAGCTATATCCCTTGCGACCGCAACATACGAATCTCGGACCGCGGAACACTTACCAACTTACTTATCACGTCGAACGGCTATACCCTATCGACCGGTGTCCTCTCCAATGAAATGCAATGGGGTATGGCATCGATCCCGTTAGCAGACGCCCCAACGATGCACGTAGGCTATATCATGCACGACGAGCGCAAGCCCTCTCCCCTCTTGCAGCAATACCTCGACGAGCTCAACCGCATCATCCATGCCAACTAACTGTCGGAAGACGGGGTAGAAATCGTAGATTGCTAGCCCCCGGCGGGCATGGCGCTACAATGGTCACTCACACGAAACGTACCCAACGAAAGGAACCATGTGAAGGTCATCATCTATACCGACGGCTCGGCCCGATCAAATCCGGGACGCGGCGGCTACGGCGCCGTACTCAAATACACCAACCCCGCCGGCAAGACCTTCACCTCCGAGCTTTCACGCGGCTACGCCAAGACCACCAACAACCGCATGGAACTCATGGCGGTCATCGTGGCGCTCGAGGCGCTCAACCGCCCCTGCGACGTCGAAGTCCATTCCGATTCGCAGTACGTCGTCAACGCCTTTAACAAGCACTGGATCGACGGCTGGAAAAAGCGCGGATGGAAAACCGCCAACAAGCAGCCCGTCAAGAACCGCGATCTGTGGGAGCGCCTGCTCACCGCAAAGAGCAAGCACAAAGTGGAGTTCATCTGGGTTAAGGGCCACGCCGGTCATGAGCTCAACGAGCGCTGCGACGAGCTTGCCACCACGGCGGCCGACGGCAGCAACCTTGATATCGACGCCGGCTTTAACGAGAGCGACCTGTAACGGCGTTTTCGCACGCTATTTCCTGTCCCCTCGCGCTACACTCATCCTGTAAACCGAACGGCACGAGGGGGATACATGCTGCGTATAGCGACCATCGGCACATCCATGATTACCGACGACTTTATCCAGGTCGTCAACGCCAACGACCAAGCTGCGTTTGTGGGCACGCTCTCGCGCGATGCAGATCGCGGCGCCGCCTTCACCGCTAAGCATGGTGGCGAGCGTAACTTCACCGCGCTTGACGAGCTTGCGTCCGCTGCCGACGTCGACGCCGTCTACATCGGCAGCCCCAATGCGCTCCACTACGAGCAGGCGCTCGCCTGTATCACCGGCGGCAAGCACGTTATCGTCGAAAAGCCTTTTTGTGCCACCGAGGCACAGGCGTTCGAGGTCTTTCGCGCAGCCGAGGCGGCGGGCGTCGTAGCCCTCGAGGCCATGCGCCCCCTCCATGACCCCGCTTTCCACGCCATCGAGGACGCCCTGGGTGAGATCGCCCCCATCCGCCGCGCCTCATTACGCTTTGGCAAATATTCCTCGCGCTACAACGAGATTCTCGCGGGACACGCCACCAATATCTTCGACTGCAATATGGCCTCGGGTTCCCTCATGGATATTGGCGTCTACACCGTCGAGCCCATGGTCGAGATCTTCGGCATGCCCTCCGGCCTTACGAGCATGGCTACTCTGCTCGACCCCACCACGCAAGAGCTCACCCATGGCCCCATCGATGGCTGCGGTTCCATCCTCGCCAGCTACGGCGGTGGCCGCATCTCCGTCGAGCTCGCGCACTCCAAAATTACGAATGACCTACTGCCCTCGCAGATCGAAGGCGAGCGTGGCACTATCCAGATTGACCATCTGTCCACGCCCCGCAACGTCCGCATCGACTATCGCGGCGACGTCGTACGCGGCTCGGCGACCGAGGCGCCGCGCGAACAGAGCGACAACGGCCGCATGCTCGACCTGCCCAAATCGAGCAACACCATGGAATACGAACTTGCAGACTTTATCACCGCCATCGGCGGCATCGATAACGTCAAGGAAGAGATTTGGGAGACCCCGGCGGGACGTCACGAGCTTGGCCACTACCGCGATGTCACGCTCGTCTCACTGCGCATCATGGATGCCGTGCGCCAGCAGGCCGGCATAACCTTCCCGGCCGACGCAGGCAAGCAGGCATAGCGATGGGCTTCTTCGATACGTTCTTCTCCAGCGTCGCCGGCGGCGGCCGCGAACCCCAAAAGCCTTCTGGCGTCGAGCTCGAGCTGCGCCGTAGGCTCACCGTGCTCGCAAGTGACGAGGCCACTCAAGACGCCCCGCAGCGCTATTTCCTGCGGTGGGAGGGACAGGTCCAGGGCGTCGGTTTCCGCTTCACCAACACCAACCTCGCGCAGGCACGCGCGCTCACCGGCTGGGTGCGTAACATGGAAGACGGCTCAGTCGAGATGGAGATACAGGGAGCTCCGGCAAATATCCTATCTCATCTCGAGGCGCTTCATGCCTCCTACGAGCGCATGGGAACGCGTTTTCGCCTCGTAGACGCCCAGGCCCGAGCCCCACTTACCAATGAAGACGGTTTCAGTCCTCATTATTAGTATTGTGTGCTAAATACGGTATCATTTACCTACGACCGTTGATAGAAAAGAGGCGAGGCGCATGGCGGTGCAAAGAAGGAATACCAAGCAGCGAAAGCTGGTTCTTGACGCCGTGCGCCAAAGCTATAACCATCCCACCGCCGACGAAATCTACAACGCCGTGCGCGAACAGGATGACAAGATCAGCCGCGGCACGGTCTACCGCAATCTCAATCTCTTGGCCGACGCCGGCGAGATCCTCTCCATCAAGACGCCGGGCGGCAGCCGCTTCGATCGCACCATCGAGCCGCACGCACATATCATCTGCACCTCGTGCAGCCGCGTCATCGACGTACCGCTCCCCTTCGATGCCCAGCTCGACGCCAAGGCGTCCGAGCAAATCGGCTGGCACGTCACGTCGCACTACACCATCTTCGAGGGTCTCTGCCCCGACTGCCGGTAGCCCTTAGTGGCATGCCCGCAAAATCTACTTGCCCATCCGCTACAGCAAAAAGTAGATTTCTAGGTATGTCCCGAAAACCTACTCGGCGAGCAGACGGCGCAGTTCCTCTTCGACCGTGCGCACGTAACGGACGCGGTCGTTGATGCCTCGCATGGTGGGGTTGCAGCTCTCCATCAGATAGGGATGGCCCACGACGTTGAGCATGTCGCGATCGTTCTCATTGTCGCCAAACGCCATCATCTCATCGGGCGAAATACCCAGGGCACGACCGTAATCGGCAAGCGCGGAGCCCTTGCCCGAACCGAAACCGATAAAGTCCGTCCATTCGGTTCCCGACGTCATCACGTCGACACGGTCGCTAAAGAGGCGCTCAAAATGCTCCAGCGCCGCCGGCTGATCAACCTCGGGCGTCTGGAAGGCAATCTTAATGACGTCCTCGTCGATGTCCTCGGGACGGTCGACCACCGCCACATCGCAGTGGACCTCATAGCGTAAATGGTCGACGAACGCATCATTGCCGCTCATGGTGTAGAGGTGCCCCTCGCACGAAAGGGTCACGTCGGCATGGGGATACGCAACCACGGCATTCGCGATATCCATAGCAAGGCTGCGCTCCATGGAACGCTTGACAACGGCACGTCCCTCGCTCATCACCAGGGCTCCGTTTTCGCATACATATGCGAGCTCATCGGCCACCGGGGCAAACAGGTGGCGCAAGCTCGCATATTGACGGCCGCTCGCCGGCATAAACACGATACCGCGACGATGCAGCTCATCGATAAGCTCAAAGGCCTCGGAACGCGGCTCGCGCTCCCCCGGATGCAGCAACGTGCCATCCAAATCGCAGGCGATCAGCTTGATTCCCTCAAGACCCATACGCTTCCCCCAAAGCCTCCTATCAACAGCAAGACGGACCTTGATTGGTCGCCCCTCAAAGCCCCTCAAAGCCCGTCTTGCGCATACGCGCGCTTAGCCGCGCGTCTTTTTTACGATGGTAAAGTCGGGAGCCATGCTCACGACGACCTCCGCCGCACTCGACGCAAAGCGCCGGTCCGAATCGAGTTCACGGGTAACCGTCGAGAGCCGAACGCCCTCGACGCCCCGGAGCATGCGGCCCAAAACAGGCTGCACCGGCGTATACATGCGCACGGTATACTCGTCCGAATCGCCTCGAAAAAGCGGCGCATGCATATTGCCGATCTCCCAGCACGCATGCGCGAGCGCAATCGGGTCCATGCGGTCAACTTCGACCAAATAAACCTCGGCGCTGCGCAGGCGCACGACAACCGCCACGGGCACCACGCCCGAACGGTCGACGGCGAGCACGTCGCCGTCGACAAAACGACCGCCGTCGGCAGTATCCAGCCGAACATCGACCGTGCGCCCCAGCTCCGTCACGCCCACAAACGCGCATACATCAGCCTGGTCCCAATCGAGCAGTAGCTCGTCAACTTCAAAGACGCCGCCCAGCTTCCGGCGAAGCAGAAGTTCATAGGACGGATCGTTGAGATTTCCCAAGCATGTCGTCGAAACCAAGCGCTCAGGCATGCTCTAACCCTCGACCTCGACGAGCTCGATATCAAAGTTGAGGTCCTTGCCGGCAAGCTCGTGGTTGGCATCGAGCGTCACAGCCTCGGGCGTTACGTCGATGACGACGGCGGGGACAGGCATGCCGCTCGGCGTGGACAGGAAGAGCTTCATGCCCTTCTCGATCTGCTCGATGTTGGGAACCTGCTCGGCCGGGAAGGTAATAACCATCTCGGGATTGTGCTCGCCGTAGGCATCGGCAGCAGGAATGTGCACGGTCTTCTTCTCGCCCACCTGCATGTCGACAACAGCGGCGTCGAAGCCCTTGATCATCTGACCGGCGCCGCAGGTGAACTCCAGCGGCTCGCCGCGATCGTAGGAGCTATCGAACTGCGTGCCGTCGTCGAGCGTGCCGCGATAATGAGTCTTGACCTTCTTGCCCTGGTTGGACATGGTAACCTCCGTGATAAGGGCGGCGCACAACGCGGGCCGCCGTGAACATATGGCGCTAACTATACCCTAGTCATACAATTCAATGACAGTTTGCAAAGAATCGCTGCAACCGGAGGAACCATGGCATATCCCGTATTTGACCTACACTGCGACACCGCCGACCGCATCGGCTGGGCCACGCTCGATCTCGACCTGCGCTTTACCGCCGGCACCGACGGTTATTTCCCCGGCGACGAAACGCATCCGCAAGATTTCGACCTCATCGAGGGCAACGCCTGCGCCATCTCGCTCGCAAAGATCGGCAACACGCCATGGGCACAGTGCTTCGCCACGTTTGTCCCCGATGAGATTCCCACCGCCCACGCCGCGCGCTTCCAGGCGCAGATCATGGCGCATATGAGCGGCCAGGCAATGCTCAACCACGACCGCATGGTCAACGTACGCAGCGCGGCAGACATTCGCCCCGCGCTCAAAGACGGCAAGGTCGCCTGCATCCACACCATCGAAAACGCCACGTTCTTTGCCGAGGACCCCGCGCTGATCGAGGTGCTCAAGAGCTTGGGCGTACTCATGTCATCGCTCAGCTGGAATGCGCAGGGACCGCTCGCGAGCGGACACGATACCCACGCCGGCCTCACCGCCGCCGGCATTGAGGCACTTACGCAGATGGAGCACGCCGGCATGGTGCTTGACGTCTCCCACCTCAACGATGAGTGCTTTGACGAGGTTGTCGCCCACGCCACACGTCCCTTCGTCGCCAGCCACTCCAACTCTCGTGCAGTTTGCGGCGTTAAGCGCAACCTCACCGACGACCAGTTCCGCACCATTCGCGACATGGGTGGCATCGTCGGCCTCAACTACTGCAGCGAGTTCCTTTCCAACGACGCAACCGACAAGACAGCCGCAGACGTCACCTTCGACCAGCTGGCGGCACATATCGAGCACTGGCTCGACCTGGGCGGCGAGGACGTCATCGCGCTCGGCGGCGACTGGGACGGTGCCACGGTGCCCGCCTTCCTCTCCGATGCCAGCAAGATGCCCGAGTTCCAGAACATACTCTCCAAGCACTTTGGCAAGACCGTGATGCAGAAGCTCTGCAGCGATAATGCCCTTGCCTTCTTTGAGCGTTATTAATTTCACATCCCCTGAGCGGGCCGGCATGCCGAACGGTCGACATGCCGGCCCGTCCCCAATCTGAAGGACCACTTTTGACGCAGCAATTTACGCTTTTCCTACCCCAACCGGATGGGACTCCCATCCCCGTCGTCGTTACCAAAAAGCGCGTCAAAAACTTCAACCTGCGCGTCACATCGAGCGGTGAGGTCCACGCCAGCGCACCGCTCGGCGCCAGCCGCGAGCGTATCGAAGCGTTTGTGAAGCGCAACAGCGCCTGGATTATCAGACGACTTGCCCAGCGCGAGCAACGTCAGGCGACGGCGCGAGAGCCGCGCAGCCCCTCGTCCATCATTGCACTTTGGGGCAAGCCCATCACGGTACAAGATGCGCTCGATCGCAACTTTGCATCACCCGCACCGCGACCCAAACAGGCCACCTTCGCAAGTTTTATGGGTACCGATAAATCGGACGAAGGCCCACAGGCCAAGCGGCACGCAATCCTCGACGGCCTAACGCCCAATGAGCTCCAAGCCCACATCGACCAGCTCTATACATCCGAAGTCACATCGGCGCTGCGCGATATGGTGCACGCATACGAAATCTCAATGGGTGTCGCCGTTTCCCGCGTTTCCGTACGCAGCATGAAAACGCGTTGGGGCTCCTGCACGCCCAAATCCGGCACCGTTCGCATCGCACGAGAACTTGCCGCCTACCCCGTCGAATGCCTCGACATGGTTGTCGCCCACGAGCTCGTCCACTTGCTCGAGCCAAGCCACAATCGGCGGTTTCGCGCCCTGCTCGACACGTACTGCCCCAACAATAGTGCACTGTCCCAGCGGCTCAAGCAGCCACCCATAGAGACGTATTAGAACCGGTTAGCGCACGCGCTCTATCTCGACACCGCAGCTTGCCAGGGGAAGACCGACGGGTGCCCAAGGCTTATCGAGCTTAACACGCACGCCAAGCATCAGGGGGTAACGACGTAGCAGCATCTGCGCCACGCCCTCGGCTGCAGCCTCGATGAGCTTAAACGTATGCTCACGCAGATAGCCATCGACATCGTGGCATACCGAGCCGTAGTCAATCGAGGCGTCCAGGTTATCGTGCTCCCCCGCTGCACGCAGGTCGGCATAGAGCACCAGGGACACGATGAACTTCTGGCCCAGCGCGTTCTCTTCGGGATATACGCCGTGGTTAGCAAAAACCTCAAGACCTTCAACGGTGATGCGGTCGGCATGGCGCAGATCGTCATAGCTCACGTGGGGTACCGCCGTTGCGGTGGATATTTCGCCCCTTCCACGGCGGGCGAGCTCGGCACCTTCAGTCTTGGTTGCATTCTCGGGCAGTTTCTTATTGCTCATCGCGATCGTCTCCTTCGTTTAGAACCCCGACCGCGCAAACTAACTACACGCGAATCGACAGGTTCTTTTTATCATCGCTCCAGTTGCAAGCATTGCGCGCGGGGCATGCAAAGCAGGCGCGCGACGCTTTATCGGCCGCATAGAGCAGACGCTCAAGCGGTTGGCTGTTCACGCGCAGCTTTCGATGGCCCAGAATGGCCGTCTTAATGGCTGCGGCATCGCCCGGCTCAAACGCCACATCATCGGGCATGCCGCCGAGAATCGCATCAGCGACGCGTTCGCTTGCAACATCATGGGATATACCCGATTCATACTGTTCATCTTTGCCGATATCGTGAAGAAGTGCCGTGGCGTAGATGACCTCGCGGTCAAATTCGAGCTGTTCCTCGAGATTCTTGATCCACATAATGCGAGCGACATCGAGCAGATGGTCAATACCGTGGCGGCAGAAGATGCGCCCCGATTCCAACTGCGCAATGTTGCCCAGGTGCCGCCGAAACAGCCCGTTGGCACAAATGTAATCAATGCGAGGCATGGCATCAAAGGGGGCCAGGCCCGAAGCCATGAAGCCGCGACGCGGCGTCCCCTCATCGGTCTTCGATGTAAAGTCGTTGACGACCCTCATGCTAACGGCCCAGCATCCTAAAGAACCGCTCCTCGAGCGACGGATCGGTCTCAAAGACGCCGCGGCGAGCGAGCGTCACGGTCTTGGTGCCAGGCTTTTGCACGCCGCGCATGGTCATGCACATATGCTCAGCCTCCATGAGCACAATCGCTCCCTGGGGAGCGAGATACTCCATGAGGGCATCGGCAACCTGTGCGCACAGCTGCTCCTGCAGCTGCAGACGACGGGCGTAGACCTCAACCGTGCGGGCAAGCTTAGAGAGCCCTGCGACACGGCCGTTGGGGATATAACCAATGGCGGCCTTGCCATAAAACGGCAGCAGATGATGCTCGCACAGCGAGTAAAACGTGATGTCGCGCTCGATAACCAAATCGTTCGAAGCGACGGCAAAGGTTTTGGACAGGTGCTCCTCGGCACTCTGGTCCATACCGCCGGCGATCTCACCATACATACGGGCAACGCGCGCCGGGGTCTCCAGCAGGCCCTCACGAGTTGGGTCCTCGCCTATGCCCTCAAGCAACAGCTTAATGGCGGCCTCGACTTTTTCCTGATCGATCATCTGGGCCTCACTTTTCCGATTTTGCGTTCGCGCTATGGTACCACGCCCTTTGGCATCGGCCACAAGCTACATAGTATGGGTCGAATAGACTGGATCGTCCCGCCAAAGTTCAACCGCATCACAAAGCGCAACACCCTCGCGCTCAGCACGGTCGCGCGTAGCGTTCATATCGATCACACGCTGGTTACTCGAGCCCCTAAAACGCAATGAGATATCGTACAGCTCCTGAACAAACGGGCCATCCACCAACATATCGAGGCAGGCAAGGATACGGTCCGTCGCCTCGGTATGGTGACGACCACCCGGCATAAGCTCCTCGAGCACGTCGCCGGTAAAACACCAAATGGTCTTTCCTGACCCCGCGGGATAGGCCGCACGCACGCGTTCGATAAAGTCAACGAGCCCCGTCTGATTCTCGGGCTCCATAGGCTCGCCGCCCAGAATCGTCAGGCCGTCAATAAAGGGATGATCGAGGCTCTCGATAATCTTGTCCTCGACGGCACGATCGAACGGCTCACCCGCAGCAAAGTCCCACGCGACAGAGTTAAAGCAATTCTTGCACCCACGACGGCACCCGCTCACAAACAGAGAAGTACGAACGCCTTCCCCATCAGCAATGTCGAAATACTTAATGTTCGCGTAGTTCATAGGTAACCTTCCTGGGGGTCTGGAGTATATCATCCCGTCCTCAGACATTCTCGGCCTTCGGCCTGCGAAACTGCGGGCGGGACGATATACTCCAGACCCCTCGCGAGCGATACTCAATGAACGTAGCGAACATCGAGTATAGGGTTCGAGGTCTAATAAAAACTTTGTTGCAGCTCAACCGTCATCGCAAGCAAAGCGTTGTTGCAAGTCAACTCATGTCCGCTAAGAACTTCGAGGAGTGAGCAGACCACGAGCTGCATCTCAGTTACGTCAACTTGACTGCCCCGTAGCGAGGCCCCGGACCTTTGCTCGATATGAGTTCCGCACGAACAGGAGGCGCCAGTGGCGCCTCCGTCGTGAGCCAGGACTGTCCGAAATAGCGAGTAAAGGTCCGGGGCCTCGCTACGGGGCGGCCTGGGATGGTTATTAGAGATGCAGCACGCGGTCGCGGATCTCCTCGGTTCGACCCTGGTTCCAGAACTGGGTACCGATGTAACCGCACGTGCGACGGGCGACGTTCATCTTCTCCTGGTCACGATTGCCGCAATTGGGGCACTCCCACACCAGCTTGCCGTCATCCTCGACAATCTTGATCTCGCCGTCGTAACCGCACACCTGGCAATAATCGCTCTTGGTGTTGAGCTCGGCGTACATGATGTTGTCGTAGATGTACTGCATCACGCGAATGACAGCCTTGAGGTTGTCCTGCATGTTGGGAACCTCGACGTAGGAGATGGCACCGCCCGGCGAAAGCTGCTGGAACATACCCTCGAACTTGAGCTTGTCGAATGCGTCGATCTCCTCGGACACGTGGACGTGGTAGCTGTTGGTGATGTAGCCCTTGTCCGTCACGCCCGGGATAATGCCAAAACGGCGCTGCAGGCACTTGGCGAACTTATACGTCGTCGACTCCAGCGGCGTGCCGTACAGCGAGAAATCGATGTCGCTCGCGGCTTTCCACTCGGCGCACTTGTCGTTCATGCGTTGCATGACGGCCATGGCAAAGGGCGTGCCCTCCTTCTCGGTGTGGCTGTGGCCCGTCATATACTTGACGCACTCATACAGGCCGGCATAACCCAGACTAATGGTGGAGTAACCGCCCACGAGCAGCTTGTCGATCGTCTCGCCCTTCTTCAGACGGGCGAGGGCACCGTACTGCCAAAGAATCGGTGCGGCATCCGAAAGCGTACCCATCAGACGCTCATGACGGCACAGCAGGGCGCGGTGGCACAGCTCAAGGCGCTCGTCGAAGATCTTCCAGAACTTGTCCATATCCTGGTGCGAGCTCAGCGCGACATCGGGCAGGTTGATGGTCACGACGCCCTGGTTAAAGCGACCATAGTACTTGGGCTTGTTCGGGTCGTAGTTCAGCGCGTTGGCAACGTTGTTAAAGCCGTTGCCCGAGCGGTCGGGCGTCAAGAAGCTGCGGCAGCCCATGCAGGTATAGCAGTCGCCGTTACCCGCGGTCTCGCCCTTCGACAGCTTGAGCTCGCGCATCTTTTTCTCGGAGATGTAATCGGGCACCATGCGCTTGGCAGTGCACTTGGCAGCCAGCTGGGTCAGGTAGAAGTACGGGGAATCCTCGTGAACGTTATCGTCCTCGAGTACATAGATAAGCTTGGGGAATGCCGGGGTGATCCATACGCCGGCCTCGTTCTTAACGCCCTCGTAGCGCTGGCGAAGCGTCTCCTCCACGATCATGGCAAGGTCGTGCTTCTCCTGAGGCGTACGGGCCTCGTTAAGATACATAAAGACCGTCACGAACGGCGCCTGGCCATTGGTGGTCATAAGGGTCACGACCTGATACTGAATCGTCTGGACGCCGCGACGGATCTCGTCACGCAGACGGTCCTCAACGACCTCACGGACCTTCTCGGCAGACGCAGAGACACCGAGCTCCTCGAGCTCGCGAGCGACCTCGCCGCGAATCTTTTGACGGCTCACCTCGACGAACGGGGCAAGATGGGTCAGCGAAATCGACTGGCCTCCGTACTGGGAGGAAGCAACCTGGGCGATGATCTGCGTCGCGATGTTGCAGGCGGTCGAGAAGCTGTGCGGCTTCTCGATCAGCGTACCCGAGATAACAGTGCCGTTCTGGAGCATGTCCTCCAGGTTCACCAGATCGCAGTTGTGCATGTGCTGGGCAAAGTAATCCGAATCGTGGAAATGGATCAGGCCCTCATTATGGGCATCCACGATCTCTTGAGGCAGCAGCACACGCTGAGTCAGGTCCTTGGAGATCTCGCCGGCCATGTAGTCACGCTGAACGGAATTGACGGTCGGGTTCTTGTTGGAGTTCTCCTGCTTGACCTCTTCGTTATTGCACTCGATCAGCGACAGGATCTTGTCATCGGTCGTGTTCTTCTGGCGCTTCAGGCTCTGAACATAGCGATAGATGATGTAGTGGCGGGCAACCTCGTAGCAGTCGAGACGCATGATCTCGTCCTCGACCAAATCCTGAATCTCCTCGACCGAAACAGTGTGGCCCGCGTTCTCGCATGCCTCGGCGACGTTTTGTGCCGCGTAAACCACCTGGCGGTCGGTAAGACGAGAGCTCTCCTCGACCTCCAAGTTTGCGGCACGGATGGCATTGACGATCTTATCGATGTCAAAGACAACCTCGGTGCCGCTGCGCTTGATGATCTTCATCCTCTTGCCTCTTTCGCGTCGTAGCCTCATCGCGCTTCAGAGCCAAACGATACCCGGCAGGGCTTGCCCCTGTCTTGCGGCGCCGTCGCGCAATCTGTGTTCTCGATAACCATAGGCCCTCATGCGGACAATCCTCGCAGCCAATCAAGGGGCTCGAAGATCTATCCAAATGGGGCGAATAAGGTTCTCGTTCTCTGTCCGCCATCTATCATACGACAAAGAGGCATCTATATCCTGTATTCTTTTTTTAGGTCAAACACAACATATAGTGTTTCAGCAGGTCAAAGCAATTAGTCATTTTGCAGACGCATTAAAAATGAGGGGTTCTTGGGAAGTCGGTAAAACGTTACCAACACGGCTACCTGCATGGCAGTTATAAAACCCCCTTAGTCAAGCCGCTGACAAATCCTACCAAAACCAAGCCGCTCACGCCAAAAGAATCCAAAAGATTATGCTTGACCAACATGTTGCGGTCACGGTCGGCCAGGACGTATGCAATCTGCCGGCACCTCTACGGGGACCTTGGATCAATATTTGGTGGCATATTTGACGGCGTGCTTGGTAGCAAAACAAAACAGCCCAGAGGACATAGCCTCTGAGCTGCGAACATTTGGTGGGCGT
>OFME01000030.1_pt1 | contig 111088 bp, 100 predicted proteins | sample 1541381 | NCBI WGS metagenome assembly OFME01 (sample SAMN04209243, study PRJEB22552) | human gut metagenome | biome: gut; material: feces | host: Homo sapiens | place: USA: Oklahoma
TATGCAGATGCAGGATATGTCTATGTGGTGGACATGGATTTGGAGAAATTCTTCGACAATGTCTGCCAGAGTAAATTGGTAGAAGTCCTGTCAAGAAGCATCAAGGACGGAGCTGTCATTTCACTGATACACAAATACCTGGTGGATGTATGCTGGGAATGGAAGGGGGTGATATATAGGGTTCCGAGAGAAAAAGGGTTAGAATTTCAACAATTAATTTGGGTTGCAAAATCAAATTAACACTGTTGGATTTTGTTTTGTATAAGGCTTACTATAAAAGTACAGAAAATTTCAATATATCTAAATACGTGGATTGATTAGGAGGGTATAGAGATGAACACTGGGTTTATTGGTTTTGGAGAGGCGGCTTTTAATATTGCATTGGGACTCCTGGGAGAGGGCGTAAAGGGAATCCGAGCATACGATGCAATGGAAAATGATCCTGTGATGGGAAAACTAGTCCATAAGCGGGCAGAAGAGGCTCAAGTAGAAGTTGTTTCTTCGCCTCATGAAATTGCACAGTGGGCAAACCTAATCATTGCTGCAGTTCCCTCAAGTTACACTGTAGATGTATGTAAGACAATCATGGGTGACCTTAATGAGCAAAAGATTTATGCTGACGTGAGTGCTTCAACGCCAAGTGCCAAAATTACAATTTGGAATTTGATTAAGGACTCGGGGGTAAAATTTGTTGATGCAGCTATGTTAGGCTCTCTTCCAAAAGATAAGCATAAAGTTCCTATTACAGCAAGTGGTAATGGCGCAAAAGTTTTCCAAGAGTTAATGACTCCTTATGGAATGAAGATTACTCTTGCGGGGGATAAAGCAGGTGCAGCATCTGCAATTAAACTTGTAAGAAGTATTTATATGAAGGGCATTGCAGCTTTAATGATTGAAATGCTTGAAGCAGCCAATGCTTATGGCGTTGAAGATGAAGTTATTGCTTCTATTTCTAAATCCATGGATAATATACCCTTTACCTCTCATTTGGATAGATTGGTAAAAGGAACAGCCATTCACTGTAAGAGACGTGCTGCTGAGTTAAAAGGTTCTATTGCAATGCTGGAGGAATGTGGTAGAACGGCAGAAATGACTACCGCAGCGAAAGAGAAAATGGAAAATTTAGTATCCTATGATTTTGCGGCACTTAATGTAGAACAGCCTATTCAGGGCTGGAAAGACGTTCTTGACGTTTTAATGAAAAAATAAAGTTGGACTACAAGTATCTTGTAAGGAGGAATTAATCATGAGCGTAGGAAAAAGAATTTATTTGCAAAGAGAAATGCCGGATTCTGAGATTATGAAGCAGTTTAAAACCATTCCAGCTTCTAACGTTGCTGATGTTATGAATAGAAATTGTGCAATGAACCCGCGCATTCATCTTGTCAGCAGCCCGAAGGAACAAATGATGGTTGGCCCTGCTTATACTATAAAAACCAGAGCGGGGGATAACCTGATTCTTCATGCCGCCTTGAATCTTTGCCATGAAGGCGATGTGCTTGTTTTATCCAACGAAGAAGACGACACGAGAGCTATCATGGGCGAAGTGATGATGGCTTATCTCAAGTATACTAAAAAAATTGCTGGTATCATTCTTGACGGACCAATTCGTGATATTGATGAGATCTCTCACTGGGATTTCCCCGTTTATGCAACGGGCACAACTCCTGGTGGCCCTTATAAGGAAGGCCCTGGAGAAATCAATGTTCCCATTTCTTGCGGCGGAATTTCTGTGAATCCGGGTGATATTATTCTTGCAGATCCGGATGGGGTTATTTGTATCCCCAAGCATGACGCCGCTCAGATCTTAAAGGATGCAAAGGCGTTTCAAGCAAAAGATGAAGCTAAGTTAGAGGCTTCTAAGAATGGAACGGCAAATCGTTCCTGGGTTGAAAAAACTTTAGCTGAGAAAGATTTTGAAATTATCGATGGAGTATATAAACCTTGATTGGTTGCCTTGGTTATTTAATATGAGAGGGAAATTATGACACCTATGATGCTTGCCTTGGTTATCTTGGCTGCTACTATCGTACTTTTTATTTGGGAACCTATTCCGATTGCAGTTACGGCAATATTGTCTTCTCTGGCCTATGCTTATACGGGCATAGTGCCAGTGAATACAATATTCAGCAGTTATGATAATAATACCAATATCCTTCTTGCAGGAATGATGGTCGTAGGATCATCTCTGTTTCATACAGGGATTACTGATGTTATTGGGGAACGTATGGTAAAAATTACAGGTAAAAATGAGCGAAATATAATTTTAGTTACGCTTATTGTATCCTGCCTGTTAAGTTCTGTGTGCAGTAATATTGGTGTAATGGTTGCTATGGCTCCACTCGTTACTGCAATGTGTATTTCAGCTGGAGTTGGACCATCTAGAGCACTTCTGGGGCTTTTGTTTGGTGCTCAATTCGGTGGATTTGTTACTCTTGTTGGCGTAGGCTCCAATGCTGCAGCTGCCAATTTAATGGGAAAATTGGGCTTGGTACCTTTTGGCTTTTTCTCTATTACTCCATTTGGAATCGCAGTTTGCATTTTGGGGACACTTTATTTCACTTTTGTCGGGGCAAAGTTAATTCCTGATACAGGTTACGTGCCAGAATTTGCACAAACCGGTAAGAAAGAGCTCAATAAGCCAAAAGCCACAATCGCATGTATTACTATGGCTGTTGTTCTTATTGTAATTGCAATGGGAATAAAGTCAATCCCAATGCATGTTGCTGCTGTTGCTGGTGCTTGTATTATTGTTGCTGCTCGTTGCATGACTCTTCAGGACGCTTATAAAGCAATTGATTGGAATTGCTTAATTCTTGTGGGCTCATTAAGTGTTATTTCTACGGGAATTAAGAATAGTGGTGCGGGGGAGGCTATTGCGAACCTCATCTTATCTCTTCTTGGAAACAATCCTTCACCCTTTATGATTACAACCGCTATTTTTATAGCTTCCAGTTTGCTTACCCAGATTATGTCTAATATTCCTACAATCCTTCTTTTTATGCCTATTGGAATTTCTATTGCGGAAAAAATTGGAGTAAGTCCGTATCCGATTGCAATGGTTATTACATTGGCCGGAGCTGCATCGTACGCAACTCCATTTGCAGCACCGCAGAATATGACGACTGTAGGATGGACTCATTACAAATTTATTGATTTTATTAAAATTGGGTTCCCTATGGTACTTATTACCTACATTGTTGTAGTAGCCCTGATTCCGTTGGTGTTACCCTATTGATTGGAATGTGAATTTTTATGAACGGATATTATGATTTGCATATTCACACCGCTCCCGATGTTTGTGAAAGAAAAATAACTGATGGCGAACTCGCTCAGAGAATAGTGAAAGCAGGATTTTCCGGATTTGCCATCAAAAATCATTACTCGGAAACAGCTTCTCGGGCTAAATTGCTAAAATTAGCATATCCAGATACCGAGATCGTAGGCGGGATTGTTTTAAATCGCTCCAATGGTGGATTGAATCCTTATGCTGTGGAGAATTGCGCAAAATTAGGTGGACGATTTGTTTGGATGCCTACAATGGACGCAAGAAGCTATAATAAAATGAAAGGTAATGATGAAAAAATAGAGCAGTACATATCTATTGTCGACGATATGGGACAGCTTCTACCTGAAGTGCATAGTATTATTGATGTTGTTGCTGCAAACAATATGATTCTTGCTACTGGACATGTAAGTGCATATGAAGGCTTAAAATTAGTGAAAGCAGCGAAAAACGCTCATGTTGATCGTATTGTTATAACGCATGCCGATAGTATTAATGATTTTTATACCGTTGAAGAACAGGGTGAAGCAGTAAAATTAGGGGCCGTAATAGAGCATTGTTTCTTTTCCGTCTATAAAAAACAAACTACGGTAGAAGCTGTTATTCGCTGTATGCGTGCCGTTGGGGTGGGAAATACCTACATATCTACAGACTTCGGACAGGTGAGCTCTCCTTACCCAGATGATGGAATTCTTATGTTTATTGAAATGCTGAAACAAAATGGCGTAAGCGAAAATGAGATTGATATTATAGCCAGACAGGTTCCACACGAATTGATTTCCTTGTAGGATTTTGTTACTAATTTTTGCAGTTTTGATGTTGTACAACCTAGTGGAAATAGGAAAATGTAAATTTAAAAAAATGGATTATAAATAATCCTGTGATTAAGTTACAACGAAATTGTGGTTTAGCTATAAACTTATTGTGGTTTTAAAGAGGACTCAAAGCGTCGAAAATCGCTTTGAGTCCTTTTTTTTCTCCCAATTATAGGGTGTAGGTTTCATTTCTGTTTGGGCAATACAGTATGCGATTCCGCGTCCTATCAAAATTACGAAACCCATTTACGTTGTTCATTAATCGCTCCAACATTCTATTCTTTGATTCAATATGGCTGTTGTTAATCCGAGAATCTCCTACGTAAGTAAAGGAATTGATGATCTCTTCTCTCCAATTTATCAGCAAGGTAGCAAATGGTTCGTATTCGATAATTCCTGAATTCCTGAATACATCGATTGCCTCTTCTAACATCTTTGCAGCTGTACTAGCTGTGCAGCTGCTGTTCATGTTGATATAGTATTCCTTTAGCTCATAGGCTTTTGCAAGCTCTGGAAAGGTTGCAAAAGCCAGATTTCTAATCTGCCTATAGGTAAGATAGCGTTTCAATCTACGGTTGTATTTTGCCTTGTTGTCTAGATTTACATTATGGTAAAAGACATGTCTGAACTTAAAAATGAGATAAACCATCTCTTCAGAGAGGGCTTGTTTCCTGCATCTTATCAGGATATTTCGGAAACAATTCGTTAGGTTCTTGATTACGTGAAAACTATCAGCACATATCTTGGCCTTTGTAAAATAAGCTTTCGCAAGATTTCTAAAGGGCTCATGGAGGTCTGTCGACACATATTTTACATTGTCTAGTTCGCTTTGACGTAACGTATAGTTCCAGGTGTTTTTCTTAATCTCAGTTAGGTAGTAACTAACGAAATCTTGACGTCTATCGGGTAAAACATCAATAATTACACCTGTTTTGAAATCCATTAAAAGGCAGCAATAGAGCGCTTCATAGTCCGATGAGGGAAAGTAATGCTCATCTACGGATAATATTTCAGGAAGAGGTTTTCGCGGTATTCTCACATGGCTGTCGAATATTCGCAAGACCTTTGTTACAGAGATGTTATAGCGCCTGGCTACATTCGTATAGGTGGCTCCTGGATATTTTAAGTCTTTTAGAATATTAATTTTGGTTTCATAGGTCAATCCTTCGCTCGTATTGATAAAAGGATTATCTTCATGGAATGTTAGATTGCAAATCTTACATTTGTAGCGGCGTTCTTGATATATGATGGTGCATCTACGGTTTGCAAACGTTGCATGGTTTAACCTACGGGAGTAATAGCCATGAATCGCTGCAGGACCGCCACAAACGGGACACTGGGGATTCTTTGGCTTGAGCCAAAGCTTTAACGTCAGGCTGCCATTTTCTTCTTCGATAGAGGTCATTTTCTGGATTCCATCGGCTTTAACGTTAAGCACCTTTGTGATAAACTTTTCTAGAGACATTTTTGTCTTACCTCCTCTGAAAATATAGATCGCATATCTTTATTTTACAGCAGGAGGTTTTTTCTTATTTTCTCGAAATCCAGAACCACAATTTGTTTAAAGCAAAACCACAGAAATGTTATAGGAGTGTATACAATCCTTAAAGGGACGACCACAATTTTGTAATAGTCCTTTCGACCACAAAAAGTGTTATAGGGGTGACCACACCACAGGATTATTTATATACCTATTGTAAATGATTTGAGTGCATATGCCTATTTTTATTGAAAAAAGTAAGCGATGAGAGGATACGCACCCAGGTGATCACTTTAGCGCCCCAAAATAAATTATAGAACCGTTTTATCTAACTTTGGGTAGCTGTTTTTTCGACTTACATTGGCTAAATCAACCCGCCTCTAACAATATGACTAGGGTGAAATTATTTTTTTCTTCATTGATTTTTTATGAAGTTTATAAAAGCTTTTACCGTTGGCATCATTACTCCATCTTTATTGTAGGCTAAATAAATTGTTCTGTTATATTTCCCGTATTCGATAGGAATCTGGTCTATTTTGAAACTATCAAGAATTTTTGTTTTTGCGGCAATTGCTACCCCAAAATTATGTTCAACTAGTCCTGCGATATTCATTTCGGTGGTAGCATTGCAGAATATTTTAGGAGACCAACCGTCTGCTTCAATATAATTCATAATGTCTTTATATAATTTGACATGTGGCATATAAGTTATAAGAGGATATGGCTTAAGTTCATTTAGATAGATATTGGTACGGTGGGCTAACGGATGGTTATGGGGTACTAAAGCAACCAATTCTTGTTCTACCGCTGGAATAAATTCGATATCTGATTCCATTTTTTCGCGAATGCAAAATACAATATCGTAACGATGTTTCTTTAGTCCTTCTAGTAATTCGCGAGACGGAAGTTCTTGAAATTTAAAAGATACTTTAGTAAATCCTGTTTCTTCATAGAAAAGACGGACCATTTCAGGAACATAGTGATATGCAAGAGAGGCGATAAATCCTAGATTGATATTCCCGGCACCAAGTGCACCTGCAGTCTGAACCTCGTGCAAGGCCTTATTAAACTGAAAAGATAATTGTTCCATACGTTGTTTAAAGAATAGGCCTTCTTTTGACAATCCAATTGTTCTTCCTTTTTTGATAAATAGCGGAACACCAATTTCTTGTTCTAGCAACTTGAGAGTTCTACTAATCGATGGTTGAGATACATGTAATTCCTCGGCTGCTCGATGATAATTAAGAGTCTCTGACACTTTTAGAAAATAAAGAATTTGTAGAAAAGTCATTCTAACACCTCATATTTAATAAATTTAAATCTATTAAAAGTAAAATAAATTAATATTTTACTTTATTAAGTTTATCATAGATAATGGAAGCAATAAAGAAATTATACACTAAAAACACGGAATTATCAGAAAAAAGGAGGCGCCAGAAATGAATCGATATGAAGGTAAGGTTGTTCTGATTACAGGAGCTGGTGATGTCACACAAGCTACCTCGGCTCGCTTACTGCAAGAAGGTGCAAAAATTGCCCTTTTAGATTATTCAAAGAAGGCCTTGGAAGAGGCTGTTCAACAATTGGCTGATGAAGGATATCCAACCGGGAATATTATGAGTCTTCCTTGTAATGTTTGTAAGATGGGTGAATGTGAGGCCGTTACGAACAAGGTTGTCGAGAAGTGGTCTCGTATAGATACATTGGTTGTTACTGCAGGAATTACTCGTCATTGTTCTATTGATGAAATGTCAGATGAGGATTGGCAGGCTGTTATAGATGTTAATTTAACTGGGGTGTTTCATAGTGTCAAATCTGTTGTACCTATTATGAAGAAACAAAGACAGGGGCATATTGTTTTAATTTCCTCTATCGGCGGAAGAACGGGGCGTCCAGGTGTTGGAGTGAACTATGCAGCCTCAAAAGCTGGTGTAAATGGGATGGCTATGAATTTAGCGTATGCACTGGGGCCTTGGAATATTAATGTTAATAGTATTGCGCCAGGACCGTTAAAAGGAAGAATGTTCCTTACTATGAAGCCTGAGCAAGTTGAAAAATTATCTTCTGGATGTCCCCTTGGGAGAATTGGAGAAATGAGCGATATTGCAGCGGCCATTGCTTACTTGGGGAGTGATGAGGCTTCTTGGACAACGGGGGAAGTCCTTGATGTAAATGGTGGTTTACAATTTTAAAACAATAAAAGGAGGAAAAGAAATGGAAAAAAGAAAATGGAAGTTAATGGTATTAGCTGTGTGTTCAGCACTTGCAATTTCGGGCTGTGCCAGTAATGAATCGGAAAAGAAAGAAACTGCTACTGGTGAATATGCGGATCTTAAATCAATTGAGATTATCTTGGCTGATTCTGCCGCTAAAGGTGCTGCTGGGGAGCAATTTGACCGCGCCTTTGCTGAAAAACTTGAAAAAATAACAGGTGGTAAAATAAAAGTTGATTTTCATCCGAATGGCGATTTGGGAAATGATATCGATTTAATTCGTCAGATGAAAAACGGCGATATTGATTTGGTTGGGTCTCAGATTGCCCCGTGGGTCTCTTTTATTCCTGAAACGGCTGTTTTTGACCTCCCCATGGTTTTCTCTAAATATGATGGGGATACAATTAATACTGTTTTAAATGGGAATACAAAAATAAAGGAAGCACTCTCGGGAGCCTATCAAAAAGCAGGATTTGAACTTTTGGGAATTGAACAAAATGCAACTTATAGATTGGCAACTTCTAATCGAGCATTGAATAAGTTGGAAGATTATCGTGGAATAAAAATTAGAACTATGGAAAATAAAAATCATATGAAGTTTTGGTCAGCGATTGGTGCAGAACCGACGCCGCTTGCATTCGGTGAAGTGTACATTTCACTGCAAAATGGAACAATTGATGCAGAAGAAAATGCGGCTGATACCATTCTGGGTGCTAATTTCCAAGAAGTTCAGAAATATTTGACCTGCACAAACCATATCCTTTATGCAAATCAATTGTCTATGAATAAGGCAAAGTATGATGCGCTTGCTCCTGCTTACAAAAAGGCTATGAAGCTTGCTTTTGAGGCCGCGCTTAAAGAGATGCGACCCAAAATGGCTAATATTGATAAGGAATATAAAGGTAAGTTGAAAGAAAAAGGCATGATAGTTACTGAATATGACAAGCCGTTCTTCGATCAAGTTTTGGCTCTTGATTCCATAAAAGAACTCTACAAAGAAATTGACCAGCAAGTTAATGGTTTAGGGACGACTTTGCAAGAAGAGTTGGAAAATTATGCTAAAAAATAATATATCCAAAACGTATTTTTCATTGCCATACTTGACTTTACCCGGTATTCATCCTGTTGATCAAATCTACATCGCAAAGCAATGCGGATTTGATGGTGTTGGGCTAAGAACATTATCTCAAGGATGGCCTAGTGATAGAACAAATTCACTTACGTGCAAAGACATGTTTATAGCTGTTCAAAGAGCTTTGTCTGAAACACAAATGATTTTATTTGATATAGAACTAGGCAGAGTTACCGATAATGTCGATGTAAGCAGTTATGAGGAAGATTTTGCTCGAGGGGCAGAACTCGGTGCTAGGTTTGTCACTGCAAGCGTATGGACCGATAATAAAACTTTCGCTCAACAACAGTTTGAGCGGATGGCGCAGTTTGCAAGTAAATATGGCATGGATTTAAGTTTAGAATTTGTTCCATTTTCATCGATTAAGAGTCTAAAAGAGGCGCTTATGTGGATTCAATCATTAGAAGCATCCAATGTATGCGTTTTGATCGATTTACTTCATTTATACCGATCTGGATATGATAATACAATTTTGGAATCTATACCAGAAAATAGAATGGGATGCATCCACTTGTGCGATGGGCCAGGTTTTATACCTCCAATCAATCATCCCGATATGATTGGAGTAACGCGTGCCAGACGTCTATATTTAGGTGATGGTGAAATTCCTGTAGGGGAGATTTTATCAATATTAAAGATTCCTCCGTACTATGCAATAGAATTACCTAATGAGGACTTTATAAAAGAAAAAGGCTTAATCGGTCATGCAAAAAAATGTTTGGAAACGACCAAATTATATTTAAGAAAATTGTACTCCGGTGTTAAAGATGGGAGTGTTCAGCGATGAAAAAAATTTCGTTGATGAAGATTATTTTATTAAATGTGGTGAGTAGTGTTCTGCTTTTAGAACCAGTTACCTTATTAGCAAAATCATATATAGATTTGTCGCACGAAGAAGAAGCTCAAATGCCTGTAGATCCAGCATTGAAATTGCCAGAAATGAAGCTATTTTCACAGGTTAATAGTACTGGTTCAAAATTTAACCTTGAAATTATTAGCTTTTGCCCTCACACAGGAACACATATGGATGCGCCATTTCACGTTAATCCTAAAGGGCACTCCATAGAGGCTTGGAAAGAGGATGTCCTTATTGGACCTGCAGTTGTCGTGAGTGTAGGACAACCAGGAAATTATGAAATAACCAAAGATGATATTATAAAGTGGGAATCAAAATATGGCGAGATTAAGCATAATGAAGGAGTTCTTCTCAATACTGGACATAGTGAAAGATGGAATCTAGGATATGACGGATATATTAAAAAGGGTTATCCTACGATTAGTATTGAGGCGGCTAAATATTTGGTAGCTAAAAAAATTCGTTATGTGGCAGTAGAAGCAATTTCACCAGAGAAGGATTCTTCCGATATTCATCGAATCTTTATGGATTGTGAGATACCTGTAATTGAAAATATTTGCAATTTATCCTCCATACGGAATCAAAGAGTAAAGACTGTAGGTACATTCCCCGCAGTTAGGGGCGCTACTGGAGTTTGGGTAAGGCTTTTGGTCGAAAAAACATAAGCATATTAATGTTTTCTCAGCATTGAAGATGGTCAAATAAGTATATTTTGAATGTCTTCAATAACTACTGAATTTGTATGTGTTAAATTTACGTATTAAAACGATGCGGTTCTACATAGAGTAGAGCCGCATTTGGTGTTTATTTATGAAACGTTATCTGTAATAATATAAAAGATAATACCAGTAAAATGTTAAATAATTAACATAAATACTATAAAACAAAGGAGCAATAAAAATATTTTTTTGGTTCATAGGAAATTTTATACAAAAATGAAATTGGTTTGGTATAATACCTCTAAATCATATAAAATTACTATAGTATCATAACAGGTATATGCCTGTTGAATATGATGGGTAATAGCAGTTGGAAAATTCAGAAAAAAATCGATATGATAATAGAAGAGCGGTATTCGCTTTCTATATATTTTTCAAAGAAAAGAAGGGGTTATTATGACTAAAAAGGAGTTAATTAAAAGTGTTCTGAAAGGAAAAAAGCCTAATCATATCCCATATTCCATGTGGACACATATGCCTGGGATTGATTTGGATCCAGTCAAAATAACTCAGAAGACCGTTGAATTCTACAAAAAATATGATATTGATATCATCAAAACGATGAATAATGGAATGTATAGCTGTGAAGACTTTGGCGCAAAGGTTGATTATGCGGATGTATTGACCGGTGGTGTTGCTAAAGTTGTGTCAACGCCCGTAAATAAAGGTGAAGATTGGGAAAATATCAAGGAAGCACCTATCGATCAAGGTGCCCTAAAGCGGGAACAAAAGTATTTATCACTGCTTCTAGAAGAACTTAAGGGAGAAGAAGTTCCTATTATATTTACTGTGTTTAGCCCGATTACAACGGCAAATAAACTCTGCGAAGATAGAATTCAGGAGTTTGTTAAAGAAGGTTACGGCAAACAAATTCACCATGCCCTTCAAAAAATTACCAATACAACTTGCAAATTAGTAGAGAAAGTAATTGAGATGGGGGCGGATGGTATATTCTTTGCGACACAGATGTCCAATTATTCCGTATGCAGCGAAGAGTTCTATGCTGAGTTTGGGGCGCCTTATGACATCCGCGTTTTAAAGGCTTCAAAGGGTTGGTGTAATGTTTTGCACGCTCATGGCAATGATATTATGTTTGACCTCTTAAAGGACTATCCTGTTCAAATTTTCAACTATCACGCATGGCAGAGTCTTCCGAGTATGGAAGAGGCTGCAATTTTTACGAATAAGACATTGATGTGTGGAATCGAACGAATGAATATTACGAATCATAAAAAGAATGAAATTCGTCAAGAAATTTTTGAATCCATCAAACAAACCCATGGAAAGAAATTAATTCTTGCTCCGGGCTGTGTTATTCGTTACCCCTTGGATGATGATATGCTTTCTTATATTAAGAAAGTGAAAGTTGAGATTGAGCAAACAATCGTAAAGTAAAGGTGGTGCTGGGATGCGGTGCAAATCTTATGTAGAAAATCGTATTCGAAACTTAAAAGGCTTAATGATAAAAAATCATATTGATGCGGTTATCATTGAGAAACCTGAGAATGTGAAGTATTTCAGTAATTTTAATCCTGTAATTAATTCCAGTCATGTCTACATTCTGATGAGACCAGATGAAGATCCTATTTTACTGGTCCATTCGCTGCGTGCGGATCACGCAAGAGAAGAAAGCGCAATTGATAAGATTTCACTTTATGGCAAATGGGGAGATAATGTCCCTGTGGCAATGGATCCAATAGATGCAATTAAGTGTCTGATGGGGGAAGCCGATGGCACACTTGGATTAGAACTGGATTATATGAACGTAATACAATATAAAGAAATCCAAGAAAAATTGAAACCTAAAAAAATTGAATCAGTTTCTCATATGCTAAATATGATGAAAATCGTAAAAGATGAGTATGAGATTTCTTGCATTAGAAAATCAGCTGAGCTGGTTGATATGGGTGTTAAAACTACGATTGACTATTTAACTCAGGGATATTCTGAGGCCGAAGCATCAACGGAGGGACAATATGCTATGAGAAAGCTTTGGCACCAGAAATATCGCGATAGTGAGGTCTGTGGATACGGGACTTCGGAAGGTGGCATGATTGATAGCCTTCACGTTTGGTGCTTATCCGAAAATCATATTTCATACGGGTGTGATGCGCCTAAACATTATTATCCAAAAGAAGGCGATTTAACATTGCCTATGGCATGGGCAAAAACTGATGGGTATCATGCCGAAAACGAACGTACAATCATTATCGGTGGAGCAAGCGAATTTAAAAATCATGCGTATGATTCTATGTTGCATGCTAGAGAAGCTGTTTTTTCAATCCTAAAACCTGGAATCCTTTTCAAGGAACTATATTTTGCTGCTGCTAAAGTATACTCTGATGCAGGTTTTGAAAATATTCTTCCTGGTAGGATTGGCCATGGGTGTGGTTGTTCAGCACATGAGTTCCCTTCACTAGCCCCAAATAACGAAATTCCCTTGGCACCTGGTATGGTTATTACAATTGAACCTGGTCTTATGGATAAAAAATGGGGTGGAGTCAGACACTCTGATACGGTCCTTATTACTGAAGATGGGTATGAAAGATTGACTAAACTTGATAATGGCAGAATTGTCATTCATCCAACACATCAGGCGTAACGCCTAATGAGGTTTGGACAATTTCAATGAAGGATTCCATGGGCTCTGAAAGATGGTGATCCTCCGGAATGTTGATAGCAATTTTTAGGGCTGAAAGATGTGGAATCCGGTGGATGATATGTTTTTCTGAGAAAGGATAAGTAGAAAGCCTTACAAGTGTTTTAGGACAGAACATGAATCCTACTTCCTCGTAACACATAGCAAGCATCGTACCTACATCACGAAGCTCAATGGTGTGTTTAGGACTGATGTTATTAGACGCTAAATACGCGCTGCTGATTTTGCCAATGGTCGTACGTAAAGGAAGCGAAAGAAACGGACAATTTTCAATGATTTCTTTAAGTGTCTTATGGTCGTCGAGGCTAAACACCGTTGTTTTTCGATCAGGGAAATATTTGCTGATAACGGAGGGATGAATGACAATCAAAAATGGATCGTCATAAAGTGAAAGGCTTATGATATTCTGGCCCGTTTCAGGGACAAATCCTATGGAAAGGTCTACATTTCTTTTCATAAGCATTTCTTCTACATCGGGCGTGTTACCTTCAAATATTTTGACCTGAATAAACGGATATTTGTTATTAAAGTCTTTAATGATTTGTGGAAGTTGAAATTGAGCTCTTGCAAAAGTGCATCCGATTCTGAGTGTACCGCTTTTGGCAGCCCGCAGTGTGAGCATATCATTTTCCATTCGCTTCTTTTTTTCTAATAATTCAGCCGCATAGGAACGAAGTAATATCCCTGCAGGCGTAATTTCAAGGGGCGGACCATATTTGAATAGTTTAGTTCCAAAATGTATTTCCAGTTTCCTAATATGACCGCTTAAGGTTTGTTGAGTGATATGAAGTTTTTTGGCTGCTATGTTGAAGTTTAATTCCTCGGATAAAATTAAAAAGAATTCAAGATTTAAAAAACTGATCATATAGTCCACCCCCATCCCTAATTATACCTTAGGATGACGTAGGTGTGTATGTGTGATCAAGAAAATCTTATCCAAGAATGCTATTTAGAGAGGGTGAGGAAAAAAGGAAATGAGTATCTGCAGTTCAAAATTTAATGGAGGTTGATTTCCCATCTATCCTTCCGATGCTATATACCGTAAAGGCGGATTTGGTGGAAAGATCCCTCTGAAAGAAGGGAAAAATTTGATGGAAGAAAAGAGTATTAAGTATTCACCACTGGAAAAATTCCTTCACTTTGTAGAAGTGCTAGGAAATAAAATTCCAAATCCTATTTTGATGTTTATTTGGTTGGCTGCAGCTATTGTGCTTTTATCCGGAATTTGTTCATTTTTTGGAGTAAGTGAGATTAACCCAGTAACAAACAAGAGTGTCCAAGTTGTTAATTTGTTTAGCAAACAAGGATTGGTCCGGATGCTAACGGAATTTGTGAATAACTTCACGGGAATTCCTGCGTTAGGACTAACCTTAACTTGCATGTTAGGTGTGGGAATCGCTGAAAATGCGGGCTTTTTCCATGCTGCTCTTAGGGGCCTTGCAAATTCTAAAGGATCGGACTTGAAGGTTATTGCTATCTTTGTTTTTGCATGCGTTATGGCTGACTGTACCGGTGGGGCAGGATTCGTTGTAATGCCGCCTTTGGGGGCCTTAATCTGGGCTTCAATGGGGCGAAACCCAATGGTTGGCATGTTAGCCGCTTATGCGTCTGTGTCTGGTGCTTTTGCCTCGAACCTCATGATCACGTCCATGGACGTCATTAACTTTGGCTTTACTGAAGCTGCGGCTCGGCTTTTGCTTCCGGATATCTCACTGAGTCCTTCCATGAACTGGTATTTTTCAGCGGTGTCAGTTATTTTCTTAACTCTTTTTTCAACGCTAATTACGGTTAAAATTGTCGAACCCCGCTTGGGAACGTACAAAGGGGATTACAAAGAAAGTATGACAGCGCAAGGTGATCAGGAGCAAAAAGGGCTTAAAGCTGCACTTATCTCATTTGTAATTTTTGTAGCGGTGGTAGGATTCCTTTGTGTTACCGGTGTTTTAGCCGATAAAAATGGTTCTCTACTGGCATCCAAAGCACCTTTGATGAAAAGTATGACGGTCTTGATTGCTCTTATGTTTGCAATTCCTGGCCTTGCTTTTGGGTATACCGCAGGTACTTTCAAAGATTTTAATGATGTTGCTAACGCCATGACAAAGGCAATGGCTGGTATGGCAAATTATATTGCTATGTTCTATTTCATTGCCCAGTTTCTTAAATTCTTCTCTTGGTCGAACTTGGGCTTGATCATTGCGATAAAAGGAGCAAACGCATTAAAATTCTCCGGTTTGCCTGTTTCGATGATTCTAGTGCTTTTCGTCTGCATGAGTATGCTGCTTAATCTGTTGATTGGCTCTGCTTCCACGAAATGGTCACTATTCTCAAGTATTTTTGTCCCAATGTTTATGCTAATGGGATACTCTCCTGCACTTGTACAAATGGCATATCGAATTGGTGATGCCGTAACCAATCCAATTTGTCCTACATTTGCCTACTTTGGGATGCTTTTGGCTCTTGCCCAGCGATATGATAAGAAAGCTGGATTTGGAACGCTTATGTCCAATATGATGCCTTACGTATTAGGTTTCTTTATTTTTATGGTTGCAGAATTGCTCATTTGGTTCTTCCTTGATTTACCTTTAGGACCTGGAGCCGGTGTTCATTTTTCTATTTAACAATGTTAAGAAAGGAGTTTAAATTATGTTCGGTATGAAACCAATTACAGGAACAATGGTCGATTCATTATTGTTTTCCGCGTCCTTATTAGGAATTTTACTTTTATTTTCGACTTTCATTCGTGTGAAACTGCAGTTCTTGAGAAAGTATTATATTTCGGCTTCATTAATTGCTGGTCTGATTGGACTTATCCTAGGACCAGAAGTTCTGGGCATTATTCCAAAGGATATCATCAGTTCTTGGGGTGCGCTAAGTGGACGTTTGATTATTTTGGTGCTTGCTCCGATGCTTATTACAGGCAGCTTTCCGAAACTTGGAAAATTAGGACGCGTAACAGGCGGGCAATGTACATGGTCTTATTTGGCCACATCTGCCCAATATGCAATTCCCTGCTTACTTAGCGCATTGATATTTACTCCTTTTATGAACGTAAATCCTTTGTTTGCAGCCATTGTTGAAGAAGGATGGGCCGGCGGACATGGTACTGCTGGTGGGATGAAGATGGTCTTTGATAGCCTTTCTTATGGGGATGGATCTTCCCTTGCTATCACTTCTGCAACCATTGGTTTGCTGTATGGGGTTATAGGCGGTACGATCGCTATTAACTATGCAGCCAGAAAGGGATATATTCATAATGTCGTTTCTGACAATAAACAAGTTGAAGAACTTTTAGATGGCGAGCGTAAGGAAGTCGGAAGCAATATTACGATTAGCCGGAACGTGATTGATATCTTCGCTTTCCATGCCGGCCTCGTTGGTGCAGCTGTTATTATTGGCTACTTGCTTATGCGCGTACTCAAAGTTTTCTTCAACTTTAACCTCTACTGGTTCATTGCTGCTATGCTTGGTGGTCTTGTTGTTCAGGCTCTTATTATTAATACAAAATGGAATAAATGCATTGATCGTCCTACCATGTCTAGAATCCAAGGCCTAGCTTTGGAATTCCTGGTTGCCGGTGCCATTTCTTCCGTTAAAATTACGGTCATTGTGAAGTATGCACTGCCACTTATCATTCAACAGGGTTTGTTCATGATTATCATGCCGTTCCTCCTGTTCTTCTTTGGCAGACGGCTCTTCACTCACAACTGGTTTGAAAACTCCATCATTGTATTTGGTACTGCTTGCGGTGTCGTAGCAACTGGTTTCCTCCTGCTTCGTCTGATTGATCCAGAATTAAAAACCGAATCCGCTGAAGCTTTTGCGGCCAGCAGACCGTTCTGTTCTCCGTTTATTGCAGGTGGTATTCTTACGAGTATGATGCCAAACTTGATTGCTCAGTACGGTAATTTGACTGTTGGTCTTGCTTGGACGGTAGCTTTTGTATGTATTCTCATCATTGCCAAATTGGCGGGATGGTTTAAATTGAATCCAGAAGTATAAATGTAACTTTATATGACCTGGAAGGTCACAATAAGGGCTTGCCCTTATTGTGACTTTCAGTCTATGTAATGCCTATTGTAAGAACTATGATTAAAGAAGGTGAATGTATGAAATTTGCAGTATTAGGATTAGGAAGAACCGGACAAGCTGCGGTATGCTACTTAAAAGAAAACGGGCAAACCGTTATAGGCTGGGATCGTAATACTTCGAAAGTGGATATCATAAATAAAAACGGTATTGAGGCAACTGGAGTTATTACAGGACATTATCAAATCCCATGTGAACACAGTTTAGAAAATGCAGTATCTGGAGTTCAATACATACTGGTTTTTACTACTGCTGAGGGCCATAAGTCGATTGCAAATCAATTAAAAGGACTTTTGCGCGAGAATCAACGGATTATTGTATTTAATGGTAATTGGGGAGCTACAGAATTCGTTCATTACCTGGGCAATGAGATTTCTGCAGAAAAAATTATAGTAGCTGAAACTGGGGCACAAATTTTTGCGTCGCCGCTTAATGAACTTGGAAAATGCTTTTTGAAGTCTATGAAGAAGAAGGTAACACTTGGAAGCTTCCCTTGTAATGCGGTTGAGGGGCTCATCGAGGAGTTAAAAGAACTTTTTCCCCAATTTTCAGCAGTTTCCAATGTCCTTGAAACAACATTGAATATGTCAAATCCTTTAGCGCATTGCCCCTTGGATTTATTTAATCTATCTCGTATAGACAGCGGGGAAGAGACTCTCATGTTCGCTTCGAATTACACATCACCTATGGGAGTGAAATTTGTTGAGGCCGTCGATCGAGAGAGAATTAATCTGCTAAATCAGTTGGGTGTTAAAGCCAAATCCCTTTTAGATCTCTTTAATTTTTCTTGGGACAGTCAATATGATGATTTGTATGTAGCTTTCAAATCGATTCCAAGTTATCAAACCGCTAAATCTCCTACTAATTTTTCTTTTAGGCATTTTACTGAAGATTTGCCATTTGGTATAGAGCCAATTCGTATTCTTGCTCAGAAATATCATGTTGCCACCCCAAATATTGATGCGATGATGAGCGTTTATAATGCTGTGCTGGGAAATGATAATCTGTCCAATGTTCCAGAAATTCTTCATTTCAATCTTGAGAAATTGATGGAGTAGCAAACGAGTTATAAATGTAAATAGACTATACGGATGTAGGTGCGGTGCAGAGTATTCTAGGAGGTGTAGAAGCATGCATAAAATTATTCAAGAAGCGAAACTGCTTCTCCCGGAACTAATTCAATTCCGAAGAACGCTTCACCAATATCCTGAGATTGGTTTTGATTTGGTAAAGTCAAAGACTGAACTTATAAAACGCTTAGAAAGCAAAAACCTTTCTTGGGAAGAATTTGAAGGAAGTATTGTAGTAAAACTCGGAAATGGTGGCAATAGTGCATTGTTGCTTCGCTCCGAACTTGATGCACTCCCCATGAATGAAGAAAGCGGATTGCCTTTTTCTTCTAAAACCCCTAATAGAGCCCATTGTTGCGGGCATGATATGAATGCTGCGATATTATTGGGTGCTCTAATCCTATTAAAAAAACATAATATAAAAGGTCCAGTTGTGGGACTCTTTCAGGCTGCAGAAGAAATTGGAGAGGGCGCAAAACGCCTTATGGATGCAGATTTTTTGAATAAATTTAACATTGTGTCTGGAATTTCTATGCATGTTAATGCTAAACTTTCTCTAGGTAAGTTAGGCTACGGAAAAGGAAAGATGTTTGCATCGAATACATCTTTTGATGTGGTTATTCATGGAAAAGGCTCCCATGGTGCAAGACCTTTTGAAGGAAAAGACCCCATTAATATAGCTGTTCAAATCTATAATGTTCTCAATAGTATTGTAGCTAGAGAGGTAAATGTATTTAAACATAATATTTTTTCGGTTACTTCTATAAACGCAGGAGACGCATACAATGTTATTCCAGAAACGGTTATTATGAAGTGCAGTCTACGTACGTATGATGAAGAGAGCCGAAAATACTTAGAAAATCGATTTTGGGAAGTATTAAAGGGGATGGAAAGTGTATTTGACGTAAAAATTGAGTATACAATACATAGTTTTGTCCCATCTCTTGTAGCTACTCCTGATTTTGTTGACAATTTATTAGATTTGGCAAAAAAGATTATACCATTGGATCAAATTGATTCTCAACCAGCAATTAAGTATGGTTCAGAAGATTTTGCATTTATTGCTAAACATTTAAAACAAATTGCATCTATGTCAATAGGAGCAGGGCCGGATAAGAGTACTCCATATTTATATGGGCAACATAACTCTAAAGTTCTTTTTAACGAGGAAGCTATTTTGTATGGGTGTGCACTTCAATCATGGTGGGCTATGAATATTTCCGAAGAAATGTAGTATCAATTGCCTGAAAGGAGGGTTACTATGAATGGTCGGGGAGATCAAAAGCAAAGCAAACAGCAAGCCTTAACTAAAAAGTTTCCAAATGTTTATGCTTTGTTATTTATTCTATGCACGGTAGCAATGCTGTTAACTTGGATTGTTCCCGCAGGCGCTTTCGATCGCGTCGCTAGCGGGAAAATAAGCCGTGTTATTGCGGGTAGTTTTCATTATATCAAAGGCAATCCTCAAACGCCTTGGAATATGCTTCAAGCTATATTTCAAGGGTATATAAAGTCGAGCCAAACAATATTTATGATATTCTTTGTTGGTTCGGCAATACAAATGCTTGAGGAAAATAAATGTTTATCAACAACATTTACAGTCATGGCAAGAAAACTGCAGGGAAAAGAAGCTCTTACAATTGCTTTGGTTATGTTCTCACTAGGTTTAGGAAATTCAGCGGGTGTTTTTGGAAATATAGGCCTAGCAATTATTCCTATTGGTATGTTTTTAACTCGGGCAATTGGCGGGGATGATTTTTTAGGCTTTATGATCATTTATTTTGGCATGCAATCTGGATTTTCAATAGGATTCGCTAATCCTAATGTACTCGGTGTTGCACAGATGATAGCCGAAGTTCCAGTTTTTTCCGGAACTGGTCCCCGTGCTGTTTGCTGTATACTAAATATTATTTTTATGTATTTAGTAACGTGGAATTATTATAAAAAGATAAAAAAAGATCCAACCAAAAGCCTTAATTATGGATCTGGGATGCTTTTATCTTCTGAAAATGATACTCTAGGAAAAACTAGTGACAAGATAACGCAAAACTTCCTCACACAGAGACAGACTATTGTTGTCGGCACATTTTTAATAGGTGTCATTATATGTGTTGGTATGACAATTAAGTTTGGGTGGAAAGCAAATAAAATTGGATCATATTTTCTCGGCATGGGGGTGGTCGCGGGAATTTTGTCAGGATTCAGTATGAATGATATTGCTAAGAAGTTCATAAAGGGATGTGGACCGATGGTAACGGCTTCATTTGTAGTTGGCATTGCAAGTGCTGTTTCTGTTATCTTGAACAATGGAAAAATACTTGATACGTTGGTTAATTGGGTAAGCATTCCACTAGCTCAACTCGGACCGGTCCTGGGAGCCGGATTTATGGTTGTTGTCAATGCTTTGATTAATATTTTAATTCCATCTGGTTCCGGTCAGGCAGCTGTAGTTATGCCGCTAATGACACCGATGGCTGATATTATTGGTATAACTCGTCAGGTTACTGTTCAGGCGTTTCAGTTTGGTGATGGATTAAGTAATTTGATTACACCCTTAAATGGTACATTAATGGGTGGACTTGCAATGGCACATGTGGAGTTTCCCAGATACTTTAAGTGGGTTATAAATATTATAGCTGGACAGGTTTTTGTTGCAGCTATAGTAACTATGTTGTTGCAGTATGTGGGGTGGACTGGACTATAACTGTACTTTTCTTGTATGCACTTTCTTGTGACATACTAAAAAGGACGTGAGTAAATGACTCACGTCCTTTTTAGTATGTCATGGATTCAATCATCTATGCAATAATTACTTTTACCTTTCCATGTTTTCCTAGCTAGGTCGATGAAGGTTTCCATGTGACGGGAAAGATAGGAATGTTTATGGATGACGGCGTGATATATGCGAACTGCTACAGGTGAGTCTATCGGATAGAATACTAGATTCGGGAAATGATGCTCCCTGATCATAACATCACTGATAAAGGTCGCACCAAGACCATGGGCTGCAAGATAATAAGCTGTTTCAAGTTGCTCGGCTTGGAACCGGATGTTTGGCGTAAACTGATTTTCATGACAAATTGCAAGAGCACGAACTCTTAAGTTATTGGTATTCGTAAGTAGCAGAAATGGAACATTGGAAAAATATTCAAGAGGAACTTTTGGCTTTGGATTTGTCAGAAAATCATCTTTTAGAAGTTCCTCTGCACAATAGCTTTTTTCTAGAAGAGGAGGAGCCGAAATATATTTTCTGGGAACTGCTAAGAAAAGATGATCTCTAAAAAAGGGAATTCCACGATACTTGCTAGAATCGTATTCACCGCAGTGAAGAACCATGTCAACAAGACCATACTTCAAAAGATCATTTAGTTTTCCCGAATTTTCCTCGAGAAGGGATAGTGAGACCTTAGGGTGGGCTGCAATGTATTGGTCGATGGCGGCAGGGATGACATGGGAGTTAAGATACTGAGTCCCAGCAAGGCGTAGTTCGCCGCTTTCCAAATTGTCTAAGTCTTGGATGGAACGGGTCAGATTGTTTTCGAGTTCCTTCATCTGCAAGATGTTTGTAATGAAGATTTTTCCCGCTGGTGTCAGAGTAAGGGGCTTATGGCTCCGGTCGAACAAGGGCATATGAATATCTTTTTCTATTTTTTTGATGGCAATGCTCAAGGCGGGCTGAGTTATGAAAAGGTTCTGCGCAGCTTTGGAAAAACTTCCCGTTTTGAAGACTTCCAAAATATATTCGTACTCTGTTTTCATAAGATGTCCTCCTAATAATATAAATATAATTTATGTAATTATATTTATTATAAATTTGATTTTATAATATAAACTCGATAAAATCAAGACGAGAAAATTCAGAAAATATAGAATAAGGGGGAAGATATTCATGCATGCGATTGAAAAACTTTTGGCTGCGAAAAGCCAGCGAGAGGAAGTTCATGCCGGTGAAATCGTCAATTGCGACATTGATTATGTGGGAATCAATGATCTCTACTACCAAACCGTAAAGTCTTTTTATGAAATGGGTGGAAAACAGGTTGTTCATCCGGAACGAGTGATTCTTTTTTTTGATCATTATGCTCCTTGTGCAACGGAAAAACAGGCGGATAATCACAAGAGATTCCGGGCATTTGCAAAAGAGCAGGGCATTACACATGTCATGGACATTGACAAAGGGGTTTGCCATCAGCTCATGGCTGATTATGGATTTTCCAAGCCGGGAGAAATTGTTGTAATCACGGACTCTCATACGACGACCCACGGTGCCTTCGGTGCTTTTGGAACGGGTGTGGGCGCAACGGATCTTGCTGTCATTATGGCAACTGGAAAACTTTGGTTTATGGTCCCCAAGGTTATTCGTATCAATCTAACGGGTAAACTGCCTGTTGGTGTCTATGCTAAGGACGTCATCCTGTACGTGATAGGAAGCGTCAAAGCAGATTTTGGCGTCTATAAAGCCGTTGAATTTACGGGGCCTGTCGTAAAGGAACTTAGCATTTCAGAACGGATGGCGCTTTGTAACATGAGCACGGAAATGGGATGTAAGGCGGCCTATATCCAGCCTGACGAAGTTACATTTGCTTATCTTAAGGAACATGGCATAACAGATTACACAGTTTATGAGACAGATCCTGATTATATTTACGATGCAGACCTTACCTATGATGTAAAACAGCTGACGCCTCAGGTCGCCGTTCCTTTTAGTGTTGATAATGTGTTTCCTATTGTCAATGAAGAAGGAATACCTGTGAACCAGGCCTATCTCGGTTCCTGCACAGGTGGTCGGACACCGGATTTTGCTATTGCGGCGAAGATTCTCAAAGGGAAGCATATTGCGGAGGGTACCCGCATGATTCTTGTCCCTGCCTCTAAGAAAGTCCTTGAAGAGTGCATGGAAAAAGGCTATATCAAGACACTTCTTGAAGCTGGGGCAACGCTTACAGCACCTGGCTGTGCGGCTTGCCTTGGCATCCATCAAGGACTTCTTGCTGAAGGAGAAGCCTGCATTTCTTCGACAAACCGCAATTTCCCTGGGCGTATGGGCAGTGTCAAGGGCCGGGTTTACTTGGGATCGCCTGCAACAGTTGCTGCCTCGGCACTTCAGGGAAAAATTACAGATCCGACGCCGTATCTGAAGGGAGAATGATTTTATGGAAAAGGTTATGAAAGGCAAGGCGTGGAAATTTGGTAATAACATAGATACGGACCAAATTTATCCTGGCATTTATGTGGAACTGACGGAAATGGAAGATATTAAAAAGCACGCACTGAGCGGTAGCGCAGAACCGAAGTTTGCTGATGAGGTCCAGCCGGGAGACATTGTTGTTGCCGGCACAAATTTTGGCTGCGGGTCTTCCCGTGAACATGCGGCAATGACGCTGAAGGGGGCCGGAGTAGGTGCCGTTCTTGCAGAATCCTTTGGCAGAATTTTTTTTCGAAATGCAATCAATCTGGGGCTTCCAGTCATTGTGTGTCCTGGCATCAGTAAATGCGCTCAAAAAGGTGATGAAATCAGGATCGATATTGAAACCGGCGAGGTGACGGACGTAACCCGGGGCAAGGTTCTAAAAACAACGCCTTTCAGCCCTTATGTGCTAAATATTCTGGAAAGCGGCGGTATCAAGAATATGATCCGTAAATCCTTGATGGGAAAAGCATAAAAGGAGGAATAAAATATGCCAATTGAACTTGTTTTTGTCATTGGGATGGTTGTCCTTTTTACTCTGGCACTTAAAGTCAAGGCCAATGCTTTCATCAGCCTCCTTGCAACGGCTCTTGTCATGGGCCTTCTTTCTGGAATGAGCGGCCCTGCTACGATCAAAGCCATTACAGGCGGTTTTTCGGGGACCGTCAAGAGCATTGGTATCGTCATCATTTTTGGCATCATGGTGGGAAATTTCCTCGATGCTGCAAAAGGAACCAACCGGATGGCTCTCGACACAATTCGTATGGTGGGGCAGAAACATGCATCCCTTGCCATGGCTATCACGGGCTACATTGTATCTATTCCTGTTTTCTCCGATGCCGCGTTTGTTATCCTTTCTCCGCTCCTGAAAGCACTTCATAAGAAATCGGGGATTCCCTTGGCTATCCTTGCAGTTAGCCTTTCCGCAGGTCTTCTGGCCACCCATGTTTACGTACCGCCTACTCCAGGCCCTTTAGCGGCTGCGGGTCTTTTGGGAATCGATCTCGGTCAGGCTATTATGTGGGGGGCTTTTGCAGCTGTTTTCATGACTCTTTTTGGCTGGATTTTTGCAGAGCTTTACTTCCGGAACAAGCCGGAAAGCTATTATACGTTCCGTTCTGATGAAGAACAGGAAAAGGAAATGGTTCAACCGACTCTTGAAGAAGATTCTAATCTTCCTGGTACTTGGGCTTCTCTCTTGCCGCTCTTGTTACCCATTATTCTCATTCTCCTTAATACAAGCTGCAGTATGCTGCTTCCCAAAGGGCATTATATTCGTAATGTCACATCCTTTATTGGTGATTCCAATATTGCCCTCGCTATTGGTTCCGTTGCCGCTATCATGACCCTTGGCGGCCGCCTGGGGAAAGAAAAGGTTCTTAAGATCATGGATAAGAGCCTCAGTGATGCTGGGTCCATTGTGTTTATTACGGCAGCTGGCGGTGCTTTGGGTGCGGTTTTGAAACAGTCTCATGCAGGGGCAAGTCTTGCAAACCTTGTCATTAATACGGGGCTTCCATTTATTTTGATCCCCTTCGTTATTTCTGGTCTTCTGAAAATCGTTCAAGGTTCTGGTACGGTCGCTGTTGTTACGGCTGCTACCTTGTGTGCGCCGATTGCTTCCAAACTGGGTCTTAATCCTATTCTGATTTTCCTTGCTTCCGGTGCGGGCGCCCGCAGCTGCTGTCATGTCAATGACAGTTTCTTCTGGGTTTACACGAACTGCATGGGCTTTGATATGAAAACAGGGCTTCGCACGTTGTCCATCAGCAATGTCGCGATGGCTCTCGGAGGACTTTTTGCGACCTATATTGCAAGTCTTGTCCTATAATAGGATACTCATCTCGAGGGATCAAGCTTTCGTTGGGTCCCTCTTTCTTTTTTTCTCAAAATGAGATAGCATGATGGGGAAGAATGCAGTGTGGGAGGTCGTCATGGAAAAAGGTGCGCAGATAGTGACGGATCTATACGAGATCCAAGATGTGGTACAGCGTTATACGGACATTATTTCCATCATTGCCGATGTCGATGTTGAAGTTGTAGATGAGCATTTGGTCAGAATTGCCGGGACGGGGCTTTTTGCGGATGTGGTCAACAAGGATATGTCCGGTGAGGGCTATGTCTATCGAAAGGTTCTTGCGACGGGAGAACGGTCGGTTATTTACCAACCGGGCGAAGAAATTATTTGTCGGGATTGCCCTCATTTTATGAACTGTAAGGAAGAAATCGAAATTGCCATGCCGATTTTTGGCGGGGAGCCGCGGCGGGCCATTGGTGTCATTGGGCTTGTTGGCAGCTCGCGGGAACAAAAGATGACCATTCTTTCGAAGGAGGCGTCCTTCCTTGCTTTTGTGGAGCAGATTGCTGATTTCATTTCCGTAAAGAGTCAGGAAAGAAAGGAAAGTGCACGCCGAGAAGCGCTTTTGGGAACGCTCCATACGACCCTTGAAAATATCCAGCAGGGCACGCTTGTCATTGGAACAGACCATAGCATCACCATGACCAATCGCTCGGCCCAGGAGCAGCTTGAAGATGACAATCTTGTGGGGAAAAAGGTTCTTATTGAGGCGACGGGAGACACGCTGAATCGCTATGCTGAATACCGTGTGACTGTAGGGGAACGGGCATACCATCTCATGGGATCCTATATGAAGATTCCCCAAAAGATCCGCGATTATGAAGGTGTCCTCATTTTTTATCGGAGCCGGGAAATCAAGAACCAATATTTTGAGACGGCTTTTGTACCACATGGCGATAAGGACAGCATCTTGGGGTCAAGCCCTGCAACGCTGCATCTCAAGGAAGAAATCGAACGAGTTGCGCCTTCTTCTTCGACCGTCCTCATTACGGGCGAAAGTGGAACGGGAAAGGAAATGGTAGCAACGTCCATTTGGCGGGAAGGCAGCCGGAAGGAAGGCCGTTTTATCGCTTTGAACTGCGCCGCCATTCCTGAAAATCTTATGGAATCCGAGCTTTTTGGCTATGTCAAAGGGGCCTTTACGGGAGCGGATCCGAATGGGCGCATGGGGAAATTTGAACTTGCAAATGGTGGGGTCATCTTCCTTGATGAAATTGGCGATATGCCCTTATATCTGCAGTCCAAACTGCTGCGCGTCCTGCAGGAACGGCAGATTGTGCGTATCGGGTCAAACCAACTTGTCGATATTGATGTAAGGGTCATTGCTGCGACCAATAAGGACTTGAAGAAGATGGTCGAGGAAAAGCAGTTCCGTGAAGATCTCTACTATCGGCTCAATGTCATTCCCATCCATATCGAGCCGTTGCGCAATCGCAAGGAAGATATTGAAGAACTATCCGTTCATTATATAAGAAGGTTTTCATCGCTGCTCGGCAAATCAGAACCGCGGATTACAGAAGATTTGATGGAGACACTCAAGCGATATCCTTGGCCAGGTAATGTGCGGGAACTCGAAAACGTCATGGAGTATATGGTAAATCTAGCAGTTCCGGGAGGAGATCTTGATGTAGATCTTTTACCAAAGGAAATGCGAAAGACCCCAAATCAGGACGCTCACGTGGCAGCATCCGATTTGGGGATAGAGGCCCCCATTGTGCCCCTTGTAGAACTTGAAGAAGCGGCTATCCGCAGGGCTTTACTCCGTTATGGGCGCAGCGGAGAAGGAAAGCTCAAGGCTGCCCAAGCCTTGGGACTGAGTAAGGCGACGTTGTATCGTAAAATCAAAGAATATGGGGTGTAGTCGGAGCAAAAATCGCTCCGAGCAACAGGCTGGCAAGCTGTCACGAGTCTTTGGCTTTGACTGTCTCGCGGCCAAAGCTGCAGCTTTCGAGCTAAAGGCTTGCTGTGATGCTATATAGCTGAGGATGCCTTCGGCAGCTGGCTGAGGCGGAATGCATAGAAAAAAGAGCCTTCCTTGGCTAAGGCGCTCCGCTTGGCTAAAGGAGTGCAAACACTCCTGGCAAAAAGACCGGACGGGAAAAGACAGCAGCGCCGGACCCAAACCGTCCCTTTTTCGAAGTGTGGGGCCCGAATTAAATTCGCCCTCAAACATGTTTCTCGGACTTTCGCTATTGCTCCAAAAGCGTCTTTCGAAACTCCGGGCGAATATGCCTTTCTATCGCTCGAGAGGAAACGTCGCTGCGCTCCTCATCCACCACCAAAAAGACCTGCCTGCTGCAGCGCAGCATCAAGTGGCTTTTGGGCCCCCGCCTTGGTAAGACGGATCGATGCTGCGCATCGAGTTCTAAGGGAAAAGATCGGACGAAGGACGTTCCAGCAACTGCCATCGTGCTTTCTACGTTTCAAAAGGACCCGCTTCTTACAAAACTCGAATATAAGATAAGAGCCCAAAACCGAACCTATCTCTACGTTTGGTTTTGGACCTTTCTTATGTTCTTTTGCCTTGCAATCTTTTTCCTTATATTCTTTTCTTCCAATTGCTTTTTATGAATTCGGTTCAGATGGGTTCAGATACGAGGAGTCCCCGCTTCCACCGACGACGACAGACCTGAAACGCCAGCAATCCGCTAGCGCAGCGACGCGGGAGCTGTTGCGCGAAGGTTCTCCGAAGCGGCGCCACCAAAAATAAATCGGCGACGCGTGAGTTTCTTTGCGGCCAGAGGCCAGTACGTCTAGGAGGTTGAGGTCGCGGGCGACAAAGTAGATGGGCCCATATGGACTGAAGATTGCAAAAAGCTTCCGCGTTGATAAGCTGGGCGCTGGAAGTGACGACACATGGTTAGGAAAGGAAGCACCCAGACGTAAAAAATCAGCAAACGTGGGACGGTCCATCGTACGATAGGCCATGAGGCTATTATTTTCACAAAGTCTTTTTTAAGCAATGGCCTCACGTTCTTCATCAAATCAGCCCGATTTTTGGGCTGAGTAAAAATATATGCCCGACGTCTCCTTACGAGCCATCCACGATAGCCGCTTATAGGTTGTACCTTAAGATCCGTGATACGAGATAGTGTGGCTCTCGGCGAAACCATTAGCCTGTTGGTAACCAATCCACGTATAACAGAATAGGCCAAAGCCGGAGACGGAGGCTGTGAACCCCTAGCTCTTGCCATATGCTGCCAGGTACTATCTTTGGGTCAAGTATGAGGGAAAAGATTTTTGGAAACCGTCTTGACAAAGGTCACTTCATAACAGCGGCTAGCGAGGAGCATTTTTCGATGGTTCAAGACCGATAATCGCAAGACACCGTCGAAGCGATTCGGTTGCAGGCCCGTGTTATCGAAAAATTTATTCGGCGCCCTCCGGTCGGAACGCTTTGGCGTCGTGCCGTACGAACTCTCAAAGAATTCTAAGGCGTTTTTAAGGGGAGATACCATAAAGTAAGTTTGCGCCTTCTGGCCCTTCTTTTTTAATCTCAAAATGAGAAAAATCTCAAAATGAGAAGCTATATATTCTCATTTTGAGATTTTTTGTTTTCGTTCCCAGGTCTTCCTATTTGGCCAATAATCCTGACCACATGCTCCCATGCGATTTTAGGCTCTTTTATTTCACTTTTTCATTTTTGGCACGATAGTTGCTATATATAAAGTGAAAAGAATTTTTGAGAGGAGTTAGCGTCATGACAAAAGACTTTCAAATGGTTCATAAGACTCACGCCGACAAGAAGTGCAGCCTGGACTTTTTAAGCCGTTCTGTTGAGGAAAATGTGCGTGCCTATCATCGCAGTTTCCCTGTCTACAAGGAGACACCCCTCGCCTGTCTCAAGGAAACGGCAAAGGCCCTTGGCGTTTCTTCCATCTATGTAAAAGACGAGTCCTATCGTTTCGGTCTCAATGCGTTCAAGGTCCTAGGCGGGAGCTATGCCATGGGTCACTATCTTGCCGATAAGCTTGGCATCGATATGAAGGAGGTCACCTATGAGAAACTGACAAGCGAAGAAACGCGCAAGGCGCTCGGGGATATTACCTTTGTCACGGCAACCGATGGCAATCATGGCCGCGGCGTTGCTTGGACGGCAAACCAGCTCCGTCAGCATTCCGTGGTCTACATGCCGGAAGGTTCAGCTGAAGAACGACTTATGAATATTCGGGCTGAAGGTGCTGAGGCATCCATTACGGATCTTAACTATGATGATGCTGTTCGTCTTGCTAATCGCAATGCAGAGGAAAAAGGTTGGGTCATGGTCCAGGATACGGCATGGGAAGGCTATGAGGATATTCCTCGTTGGATCATGCAGGGATATGGTACCATGGGTCTTGAGGCCTATGAACAGCTGCCGGAAAAACCAACTCATATCTTCTTGCAGGCTGGGGTCGGATCCCTTGCGGGTGCGATTACGGGGCTATTCTCCTCCTTATATGGAGATGAAAAGCCCATCATCGGCATTGTGGAACCGGATCAGGCCGACTGTCTTTTCCGAACGGCAAAAGCCGACGACGGTAAACTTCACCCTGTAACAGGTCATATGCGGACCATCATGGCTGGTCTTGCCTGCGGTGAACCCTGCAGCATTGGCTGGCAGGTCCTGTCGGATTATGCGGACTTCTTCATTTCCTGTCCGGATTACGCAGCCGCACAAGGCATGCGAATTTTAGGGAATCCAATGGGAAAGGATCAGAAGGTTGTTTCTGGAGAGAGCGGTGCTGCTGCCTTTGGGGCCGTTAGCGAAATCCTGCGCAATCCTGAGCTTAAGGAGCTGAAGGAAGCTCTGAAACTTAATGAAAACTCCAGAATCCTCTTCTTCAGTACGGAAGGGGATACGGACAAAGAAAATTATCGCCGCATCGTTTGGGATGGGCTGTATGCGAAATAAAAATCAACTAAACAGGTAAAAATGAGGAGGCAAATTCAAATGATTAACCAAGAAGTCAAAGATCAAGCTATTGCATTGTGTCAAAAACTTGTTCAACAGCAGAGCTATTCCGGTCATGAAGATGGCGTTGCCAAAGTACTCGAAGAAACGTATAAGGCCAATGGGTTCGATTCTGTTCACATCGATAAGTACGGCAACATTATTGGATGCATCAAAGGAAAACGGCCGGGTAAGAAGATCCTTTTTGATGGACATATGGATACGGTTCCTGTAACGAATGAAAAGGAATGGATCCATCCTCCTTTTGCGGCTGAAATTCATGATGGCAAGATTTATGGTCGTGGTACGACAGACATGAAGGGTGCCATTGCAGCTTACACGACGGCAGCTATTGCATTCGCAAAAGATACGAATAAAGACTTTGCCGGAGAAATCTATGTTGATGGCGTTGTTCATGAAGAATGCTTTGAAGGTGTTGGTTCCCGCTCTATCAGCGCTTATGTAAAACCTGATATTGTTGTTATCGGTGAAGCTTCTCAGTGCAACCTGAAAGTAGGCCAGCGCGGACGTGCCGAAATCGTTGTGGAAACCTTCGGCAAACCCTGCCACAGCGCCAACCCTGAAAAAGGAATCAACGCTGTATATAAAATGGCTCGTGTTATTGAAGCCATTCGTACGATTGTTCCGCCAGAACATCCCGTTCTCGGGAAGGGTATCTTGGAATTGGTTGACGTGAAATCGGCTCCTTATCCTGGCGCCTCTGTTGTTCCTGAATATTGCCGCGCAACCTATGACCGTCGTTTGCTTGTCGGCGAAACCAAAGAAAGTGTATTGGCTCCGATTGTTGCCCTTATGGATAAACTGATGGCAGATGATCCGGAACTTAAGGTAAAAGTCTCCTATGCTGTAGGTAAGGAAAAATGTTACACCGGAGAAACTATCGAAGGTGAACGTTTCTTCCCTGGCTGGCTCTTTGACAAGGATGCTGAATTTGTTCAAGCAGTCAAAAAAGAACTGAATGAACGCGGTTATGATCCTGAAATCACTCAATACAATTTCTGCACTAACGGCAGCCATTATGCTGGAGAAGCTGGCATTCAGACCTTTGGCCTTGGCCCTTCCCGTGAAAATTTGGCCCATACAGTCAGTGAATATGTTGAAGTGGACAGCTTGGCCAAAGTAACGGATTGCTATTATGGCGTTCTAAAAGCTTTGATGAAATAAGCAAAATAAAGAACGGGTGCTGTCTAGGTTTTCCACTGGGCTTAGACAGCAAATTCCTTATTTTATCCGATAAATAATCTGATAAAAGGGAATAATCGTATAAAAGTGGTGATGAGGAGATGAATAATATGAGTCAAAAGCAAATTACAGCTTTAATTATTATTTTTCTGTATATGATTGCTACAATTGCAATCGGATTAATTGTATCCAAGATGAAATCTAAGAAAAAAGCTTCTCAGAGCAATGAAGATTTTTTGATGGCCGGAAAATCTCTTGGCCCATTAACTTTGGCAGGTACGCTTTTTGCTGCCAATACAGGCGGGGCCAGTACTACAGGTATCGCAACCAATGTTTTCCAATACGGTCTTTCTGCAAGCTGGTACGTTATTGCTGGAGGTATCGGTTTCATCTTAGTATCTTTTATTGCTCCTTATTTTAGACGGGCGGCTGCTTCCACGGTTCCTCAAATCATTGGGAAACGTTACGGAAAACCGTCTCATATGGTAACGGCATTTACATCGATTGCAGCACTTTTTATGGCAACTGGGGCCCAGATCATTGCAACAGCATCCATTATTAACGTCGTAACGGGGATTAGTTTTCAAACAGCCGCTGTCATTACAACCGCTGTTGTTATCCTTTATACAATGGTTGGCGGTTTTGCCTCTGTTGCAGCGGCAAATATGATGCATGTTCTATTCATCACTATTGGTATGGCAGTTGCTATGTTTATTATGGCAGAAAATCCTGCTGTGGGCGGTTTTTCGGCACTATTCGCTAAAGCAGCAGCTATGAAGACGGCAACGGGTGCTGACATGAACCATGCTCAGTATGACGAAAATTGGTGTTCCAACGGTTATTGGCTACATTGTTATGTATTGTATGACTTTCCCTACGGGGCAAGAAATTGTCCAGACATTCTGCTCTGCTAAAGATGGTAAATCCGCAAAGATTGGTTCTGTTCTTACCGGCATTCTTTCCGCAGTTTATGCAATTGTTCCTGCCATGATCGGTCTTATGGCATACACTTGTATTGATGGATATGCTGTAAGTCAACAGAAAAATGCATTGGCTGATGCAACGATGCAGTTTGCACCGTCTATTATTGCTGGCATTATCCTCGCTGCTGTTGTCGCAGCTACAATGAGTTCTGCTTCCGGTAACATGATTGGTACGGCAACAATGTTCACAAATGACGTATATCGGCCCTATATCCGTGGCGGTGTTCATGATGATAAGAAGGAAATTTTGGTTTCCCGCGTTGTTATGACCATTGTTGGGCTTGTTGGTCTTGGTGTAGCTCTTACTGCCTCGAACATTATCTCTGTTATGATGAGTGCTTTTGCCCTGAGAAGTGCGGGTCCGTTTGCAGCCTTTATTGGGGGGTTATTCTGCAAGAATGTAACGAAAGATGCCGGGTTCCTGTCTATCTTAAGCGGTACGGCTGTTGCGGCCTATTGGACCTATGCTCTTAAATCTCCCTTTGGACTTAGTGCTATGGTTCCTGGCGGCATTGTGGCATTTGCAGTGCTCTTCATTGTTTCTAAGTATCAAATTAGCCGTGGTGTAGAAGCAGCGGCTCCAATCGAACTGGATAAAGAATAACTTAATTAGAATAGAAGGAGGAAATAAAATGAAGACTTTGTTGAAAAATGGTGTCGTTGTCGATGGCTCTGGCTCCAACCGTTATCAAGCGGATGTTCTGATTGATGGCGATAAAATTGTAAAAATCGGTAAGATTGATGCGGCAGACGGCGCTGAAGTCATTGACGTGACTGGTCTCGTTGTTGCCCCTGGATTCATTGATACGCACAGCCACAGTGATCTCCAGATTCTTGTTGATCCTGAAGTTCGTCCTAAGGTCATGCAGGGAATCACGACGGAAATCTTGGGGCAAGATGGAATCTCCATGGCTCCACTGCCGGAAAAATATATCAGTCCTTGGAGAAAGAACCTGGCTGGTCTTGATGGTGACTCCGATCAGGTAAATTATCATTATCGTGATACAGCAGGGTATCTTAAGATGATTGATGATGTAAAACCAGGTCCTAACGAATGCTACCTCGTTCCTCATGGCAATGTCCGTATGGAAGCAATGGGCCTTGATAACCGCCAACCTACGGATGAGGAACTACAGAAGATGAAGGACATTGTCCGTCGGGAAATGGAAAATGGTGCTATCGGGCTTTCCACGGGGCTTATCTATATGCCCTGTGCTTATGGTCAAACCAAGGAAGTTGTTGAAATGTGCAAAGTTGTCGCTGAATATGATGGCCGTTTTGTCATTCATCAGCGCAGCGAAGCAGACACCATTCTTGATTCGATGAAAGAGGTTATCCAAATTGGTAAGGAGTCTGGCGTTAAGATCCATTATTCGCACTTCAAAGTCTGCGGTCGTAAGAACTGGGACAAAATTGATGGAATGATTCAGCTTCTTGAAGAAGCTGAAAAAGAAGGTATCGACGTCTCCTTTGATCAATATCCGTATGTAGCAGGCAGCACGATGCTGGGGGTCATCCTGCCGCCTTGGGTTCATGATGGCGGGACCAATAAGGTCATTGAACGTCTCAACGATCCGGAACTTCGCAAAAAAATGGTCTATGATATCGAACACGGTATCCCTGGATGGGATAACTTTGTTGATTTTGCTGGCCTCGATCAAATCTATGTAACAAGTGTCAAGACGGATAAGAATAAGGATGCTGTTGGTTTGTCACTGATTGAATTAGGTAAGCTAAGAGGGAAAGATCCCTATGATGCAACTTTCGATCTTCTCCGTGACGAAGAAAATGCTGTAGGCATGGTTGACTTCTATGGTACAGAAGACCATGTGAAACTCTTCATGAAACGCCCGGAAATGAACGTCTGCACGGATGGACTTTTGGGCGGAAAACCGCATCCTCGTGTTTATGGTGCTTTCCCGCGTGTTCTTGGTAAATATGTTCGTGAAGATAAGGCCCTGACCCTTGAACAAGCTGTATATAAGATGACAGGTAAACCAGCAGCTACCTTCAATATCAAAAATCGTGGCCAAATTAAGGAAGGAGCCTACGCTGATATTACTGTCTTCAACCCTGATACGGTCATTGACAAAGGCACATTTACAGACCCGACTCAATACCCGGAAGGAATCGAATACGTCATGGTAAATGGTGTATTTGAAGTTGCTGGTGGAAAATATACAGGCAGGAGAAATGGTACTGTTCTCAGAAAAAAAGGAAAAGAGGTTGTAAAATAATGAAAAAGCAAATTATCTCTACGAAAAATGCCCCTTCTGCTGTAGGGCCTTACGTCCAAGGCATCAAGGCCGGCAATACGGTTTATGTATCGGGCCAGCTTGGCATTGATGTAGCGCTTGGAAAACTGCCGGATACGCTGGAAGCCCAAGCCCACGCGTCCATGAAGAATCTTGGCGCAATCCTAAAGGAAGCGGGTGCTTCCTACGGAGATATTGTAAAAACGACGATCTTTCTTCAGGATATGAATGATTTTGGGAAGGTCAATGAAATCTATAAATCCTATTTTACGGATGGATTCCCAGCCCGCTCCTGCGTGGAAATCGGGAAGCTACCGCTGGGTGGTCTCGTCGAAGTGGAATGTGTTGCCGTCATCGATGACTGAATAAGAACAACCGTCCTCTCCAGTTGGGAGAGGGCGGTTTTTTGATTCTTCCTTAAGCCAAGTATCATTAAAATCGTAGTTGCACCGATTTCCCTTAGGTATATAATAGATAGGCACACTAGGAATTTTTGAGAATGTGGGTGGTTTAGATGAGCCGAGCGCAAATCAATATGCTGGAAGGATCCCTTGTGGGACCTATTTTTCAATTTGCAATCCCTGTTGCAATGATTGGTATCCTGCAGCAGATGTTCAATACTGCAGATATTATGGTCTTGGGCCGTTTTGTTGGGACGGAGGCCCTTGCCGCGGTGGGCAACAATGCACCTGTCATTGGGGTTCTCGTTAATCTTTTCCTGGGGATTTCCCTCGGCGCCAATGTGCTGATTGCCCGGAAACTTGGCGGAGGACGGCTGAAGGAAGCTTCTGAAGCGATTCATACAACGGTCCTTATGGCCGGACTCACGGGGCTTTTTATCCTTGTCGTGGGCGAAATCTTTGCGGGACCCCTCATGGGCTGGATGGGGGTTCCTCTTGAGGTGCGGGAGGCTTCGGAATTATATCTGCGCGTCTATCTATTGGGAATGCCAGGGATGACGCTCTATGACTTTTTATCGGCCATTTACCGCAGTCATGGCAATGTCAGGACGCCGCTTCTTTCCCTTGTAACGGCAAGTATCGTCAATATTGCAGGCAATTTGCTGGCTGTCTTTTTAGGGTTTGGCCTTGCCGGCGTTGTAACCGTGACCGCTATCGCAAACTATATCAGTTCGGGTCTTCTCCTGCGTCTTTTGCGTTATGAACATGGGGTGCTCCATTTTTATCCCGGTGCCATCCGCGTCCGCATGGAGGACATCAAGGAAATCCTTCGCGTTGGTGTGCCGGCAGGTATCCAGGGGATGGTCTTTAATTTTTCGAACCTTGTTATCCAGTCGGCCATCAACAGCGAAGGGTCTCTTGCCATGGCTGCTTCGGCAGCGGCCTATGTCCTTGAAATCAATACCTATCCTTTTATCAATGCTTTTGGGCAGGCGGTGACGACTTTTACCAGTCAGAACTTTGGTGCGGGCAATATCAAGCGTTGTTTGAACGTAGTGAAAAAAGGCCTGACGCTGAACTTTGGCTTTACCTGCTTTTTGACGGTGCTTGTCTTTTTGGCTGCGCGGCCCTTTTTGGAGGTCTTTGGCCTAGAACCTGATGCCATGGAACTTGGCATGATGCGTGTCCATATCATCATCGGCTTTTATTTTCTCTCGTCTATCTATGAAAGCCTTGCCGCATCCATGCGTGGCTTCGGAAACTCCCTTGCACCGGCTCTTGGCATGCTGGTCAGCATCGTCGGCACACGGATGCTATGGCTTGCAACGGTCTATGAGGCGGATCCGACTTTTCGGAATATCATGTGGTGCTATCCGCTTAGCTGGTTTGCCGCCGATGTACTGATTGGGGGACTCTTTGTGAGGGAGATGGGGAAGCAGAAGCGGTTAGCAAAAATTTGATGTAGAACGTGAGCCCCTTGCTTTCAGGAAAGATTACCTGAAGCAAGGGGCTCATGGCGTATCAGAGGAGGACCCGCCTCACGGTGGGGGATCGTGTAAAAGGCTGTCAAGCTGTCTTATTCGGGCAAGGCCCGAATGGCTTTCTCGCGGCCAAGGACGCGGCTATCAAGCCAAAAGACTTGGAGGGTAAAGACCGTGAGACCGGCGCCAAGTTTGTTGTCAAAGACACGTTTTCTGTCGTTCAAAAGCGATTTCTATGGTAAGGATTCACATAGTTCCAACCAGATCCAGCCCTGCCATGCGGTCTTTTCCCTTAGAACTCGATATAGCGCATCGATCCGCCTTTGCCAAGGCGGGGGTCGAAACCGGGAATTTTCCATAAGCATTGATTAACAAAATTTACCGGTTTTGGTGGTGGATGAGAAGCGCAGCGACGTTTCCTTGCAAGCGGTTAGCGAGTCAGATTCGCCCGAGTTTCGAAGGACGCTTTTAAAGCGTTAGCGAAAGTCCGAGAAACAGGTTCCCGGGCGAATCATTTTGGACCCGTTCCCCCATGAGGGGGCAGTTTGGGGCCGGCGGCGTTACATGTGCCAATGAGTACCTTAAAAGACCATAGCGTACGGCGCCATACCGGATCCTTCGGTTGTGGCGCTTTTTTAGTCAGCCCGAGTTTGACTGATTAACTCTTAGATTCACCGATCTCTCGTACGACATCGATGATCGATCCGTCCCGTGCTTCGATGATCCCTACGATGCGGTCCTTGAAGGTGACGGCATCGGGGACGCCGGCAATGGCATAGGCCCTGTCGCGCAGTTCTTCTATGGTACAGAAGGGAAGGTCGACACCTTTCATGGCGTCGATGAGGTCCTGACGCTTGGGATTGATGGCGATGCCAAAGTCCGTGATGACAACGTCCACTGTCTCGCCCGGCGTGGTAATGGTGGTGCATTCGGTCCTCACGGCAGGAATGCGGCCTTGCAGCAGCGGTACGATGACGATGGTGCATTGGGCCCCTGCCGCTGTATCTGGATGCCCGCCCTGGGCGCCTGTAACCATGCCGCTTGAGTCAACGACAACGTTGCAGTTGAAGTGGGTATCCACTTCTAAGGATGCGAGGATGACAAAGTCGAGATGATTGACGTAGGAAGCTTTGTTGAAGGGGTCTGCGTATTCACTGGTTGAGATCTCAATATGTCGGCCTGGATGATTCTTGATGCTTTCAATGGCCCCTGTATCAAAGACTTGGGCATCAACGATACGGTCAATCAGGCCTTCGTCCATCATGTCGCACATGGTCTTTGTGATGCCGCCGAGGGCAAGGCCCATATGGATGCCGTCCTTTCTCATATGTTCGGCAAGAATACCCGTCGAGGCAAGGGAAGCGCCGCCCGCACCTGTTTGGTATGAGAAGCCTTCTTTGTAGTAGGGGGTGTGGATGAGAAATTCTGTCGTATAGCGGGCCATGAGGAGCTTACGCATATCCGTTGTCGGTTTGGCTGGCCCTGTGGCAATCTTAACCGGGTCGCCAATGGCATCGACCACAACGACAGCATCCACGTCTGTCATGGAGATGGATGCCGGAATATTGGGAAAGGGGACCAGGGTGTCCGTAATGGCGACGACATAGTCTGCATACTGGGCATCGACCATGGAATAGCTCAGGACGCCGCAGTCACTTTTTCCGCCGACGGCACGGCAGTTTCCCATAGGGTCACAGGTGGGGGCGCCGATGAAGGCCATATCAATGTGTGTTTCCCCTGATTCGATGGCCCGGACACGGCCGCCGTGGCTGCGCATGATGGCGAGTTTCTTCAGTTTGCCTGTGGAAATGGCTTCGCCAATCTTGCCGCGTACACCGGAAGACTCAATGCCCGTGATCGTTCCGTCTTCAATATAGGGGACGATGGGATCATGAGCTTTTCCTAGGGAGCTGGCACAGATGGTGATGTCCTTGATGCCTATCTCATGGACAGCTTCCATGACGAGGTTCACGATATAGTCCCCTTCGCGGAAATGATGGTGGAAGCCAAAGGTCATGCCGTCATGAACCCCGCCGGCAATGAGGGCGTCCTTGATGGAGGAAAGGACCTTGCTGCGGGTTGGCACTATATGGGCGCGGGATTGATTGGCCGCGCGCCGATACACTTTTTGGTCGTTATGGAAACTGCCTTTAAAGACTTCTTTGCCGGTTCGTGCAAGGATTTCATCTGGAATTTCACGGCCGACTGCATTTTTCATAGAAAAACCTCCTTCGAGCGATGAATGGTCTTTATCTACAGCCTATTGGTTCCAGGATTGATGTGTCAAGGGGCCTTGACCTCCCCTAAAAAGGGGGACTGCTTTTTTTAATGGATTTTTGTAATCCGCGGTGTTATGGATCTGCTTTCCTTGAGAAAAAAACTTCCCGCCTCAAGGAAGCAGGAAGTTTTTGACAGGTTCTTATTTAATGAGGGCACCAAAGAGGATGGATCCGATGATCAGGACGATACCGCCGCCCAGACGGCTGGACAGCTGGGCATAGGCGATGAGGCCCATACGATGGGAAGCACCCAGTACAGCAAGGTCGCCGGAACCGCCGCGGTTTGCCATGCAAAGACCAGCGGTGATGGCAGAGTCGATGGGATAGAAGCCAACGAGCTGACCGACGATTGCGGAACCGATGATGGCGCCGACAACAATCAGGAAGGCGATGACGACGTTGCTGAGGTTGATGGCATCAATCAGCTGGTTCAGGTCCGTATCGGCACCAACGCCGACCATGATGATGAGAACGAGGCAGGAGCTCATGAAGGACTGCAGACGTTTAGCTGCTGCTTTTGTTGCGTTCGGGACAATCCCCGTCATGGCTGCAATGGTAACGATGATGATCATCCAAGCAAAGGGATGAATGGCAACACCGAAGACTTTCGGCAGGATGGCTTTACCCATGAGACGGCCGGCTGCATAGAAGCCAACGCCCATGAAGAAGGCACCGCCCATTTCCTTGATGGAAGGAATGGCATCGTTCTTTTCCGCTTCGATATCAAGGCCGGTACGGATCAGGGTGTTGCCGTCGCCGGTGAGCTGCGGATGTTTATGACCGATCTGGTTCAGGATAGCCGCCGTCAGGATGGCGAAGATGTTCGCAATGGTCAGGATCGTAATGGCGAAGGTGTAGTAGTTGGCTGCCTTGTCGCCCGTTACGGTCTCATAGATCTGGGAAAGCGGTACAGCACCGGCACCGTTGCCGCCGCCCATGATGGGAAGGACATAGTTCAGAAGGATCATATCCGGGGCAATGCCAAAGACGAGGCCGCCGGCAACTCCGAGCACGGCCGCGCCGATGAGGCCGCCAAAGATGGCAGGCAGATACCCAGCGAAGGATTTCAGCAGGAGTTTCTTTTCCAGACCAAGAATGGAACCACAGATCAGGAAGACAATGAAGAAGCTCAGGAAGTCAGCTTGATCCATGACCATGCCAACGGCTTTGGCATATTTGGCGGGAACCATCTTATTTGTAAACAGATAAGCCGAAACGAGGAAGGTCAGAACGAGACCGCCGCCGATATAGGAATTCCAGAAGGGGATGCGTTCACCGATTTCGTTGCAGATAATACCGAGGGCCAGCATGAAGGCAAAACCACCAGCAAGATCAGTGCTTAGGGAACCGGTCATAACACCTGCGGCCACAATGATGATGAAGCCGAGGCAGAGGGGCCAACTAAGGCCGAAGGGGGTGAAACTTTTCTTTTTTTCGTCGCTCATGATTGGACTCCTTTCGAAACTTGAATGGCTTTTGGGATGTGAAGGGGCAGGGGACAGCTGTCCATTTGTCACGCGCTTTCGTCAGGACCCGTAAAAAATAAAATGGCGGTCCGATGACAGTGGGCCCAAGGGAAAGGCGTGGCGCCGTTTCACATTCGCAAAAAGGGGCGCGGGCGACCCCGCAGCCAAGTGAAGGTGATACTGTTCTCAAATCCTTCACAATTGAATCCTATCATAGATTAGGTGGACTTTCAAATAACAAGTTTTAAATATAAATAATAAGAAAAACCTTATGAAATGGCTGAAATCCTTGTAATCATGCGGTATATGGACGACGACGGTAAAATTCAAATTTTACTGAAATTAAAATAGTTGTTTTAAATTATGGATACTTGATTTGATTTTTGAAAAGAAACGTTACGGTAATCAAGAAAAAAGAGCGGGAAAGGCGTTATTTTGTCTTTCACCGGTTCCCATATGCTTTTGTCCATTGGCAGCTTTTCACCAATCCTTCCGCTTACAGGCTTTCTTTGGGGAAAAAGCGTTTAATGGCAAAGGGCACGGCAAAGTTCAGCATGAGAACACGGATCAGCTGGTAGGTGAGGATCATGGCAACATCCTGGCTCATTTCCATGCCGGCTAGACACATTTCAGCAATACCACCGGGAGCTACGGCAAGGAAAGCGCCAATCGGAGAATAGCCGTAAGCTTTTCCGATGATGACGGCTACGACCGCGCTGGTTCCGACCATGAGCAGGGAGCCAACAAGGACATTGGGAACAAGGCGCTTGGTTCGCAGCAGTTTATCCCGGTCAAGCATGGTTCCAATATAGATGCCAATGCTCATTTGGGCAAAAGCCATGACGGCGGGGGGAACAGAAGGAATCGGACCCCAGAGTGTGGCATAAAAAGCGGTAAAGAGGATGGGCCCTAAAAGGTTCCCCGTGGGTAGCTGGACCTTGCGGGCAAAAAGCTGCCCCATTACGGCAAGGGGAAAAACGATGAGCCAGCCCGGGTGAAAGAGCTTCATCCCGTCTGTGACAAGGCCTGCCAAAAGGTCCGGCGCGGCGGTCTTGGTCAGGATCCCGCCAAATAGGTTGATGGCAAGGAAAGGAACGCTCACTTCAACGACGAAAAGGCGCAGGCATTGGGAAACGACGACGACGTTTTCGTCGGCATCATGGTATTCTTCCATAAGGAGCGTCATCTGCGTCAAGCCGCCAGGCAGGCAGCCCATGACACTGCTCAGCAGATTGGCAAAGGTGTGGCGGGCCATGTAGATGGCAACACAGACGGAAACAAAAAGCGTGCTGAGAGAGGCCCCCAGGACGCCGGGCAGTTCTGCGCCCATGCGCATGATGGTGCCTGATGTGCAGTGGGCCCCAATGCCGTACCCCGCTATGCCCAGCATGGCGTTGCGAAGGGAGAGGGACCCAGAAAATGTTGGTCTATAAAAGGTTTTACAGCAAAAGGCAGCAAGAATCCCGCCCAGCATGTAGGGAATTGGGATCTCAAGCTGGCGGAGCAGGAACCCGATGAGTGCAGCAGCAATAAAAACAAGATAGTTAAGCATAAGGCATCTCCTTTTCTGCGGCATCCTGCCCCTCAGGCTGCCGAATCATTCCTTTCCCTTATTGTACCGGAAAGTCAGGGGATGGGCAAATGGGGATTGGGAGCGATGCTGACCGTGTTGGGAGCGGTGAGGGACAAAGAACGGGGAATCTTGCCTGATGCCTCAAAGAGGGGACGAAAGGAGAACTTTCTTTATTTTTGTTGTTTTACCAACAGAATCACATGACCGTTTCCCCTATACTACAAGTAACGAAAGGAGGAACCGACTATGAAAGCCGTTCATACGCCTTTTTCCATTGTAAAAGAAAATGCTTATGTCCCAGGCTGCACGGTTTCGCAGCAGCTTCTTATGGGACCTTCAGCTGCCTTTCACGCGTTTTCCCTTGCGCCCCGTACGGATATCAGTCCAGAGACCTATGCCTATCCTAAGCTCCTGACGGTACTTGATGGGGCCATGACGGTCCAAGCGGGCCGCACCGCGTTTTTCCTTTCCCAAGGGAATAGTCTCATTGTTCCTCTTGGTGTTGCTTTTGGCGTCCACACAGAAAGCGGTGCGATTTATACCGAACTATCGACAAAGGAGGATCTCATCATGAATCTTGAGGCTGGTCAATTATTTGTATTCAAGGACCTTGTCCCGACAGAAGCGGGAAAGATTGTCAATCGTGACGTTGTTTCGTCGCCCCATATGAAACTGGCTCTCATGGGCTTTGGTGAAGGGACGGGCCTTACGGAACACGCGGCTCCCGGAAAGGCCCTTGTCATGGCCCTTGAAGGGAAAGCTGTCATCACCTATGAAGGAACGGACCATCTCATTTCTGCTGGTGAAAGCTTCGTTTTTGATAAAGGCGGCCGTCATGCGGTTACGGCACAGGGCCCTTTCAAGATGGCGCTGTTATTGGTGCTTGATTGAGAAAGCCTTTCGCCTTGCAGTGAGGAGGCGGTGCCGCTGTCATGAGCATGACCGGCATAGGCGGCCCGCTCATGACGGGAAACTCGTCCTGTGTGGGTTTCTTCAAAATGCAAAACACGGCCCAAGGAGTGCATGAATCGCGCTCCTTGGGCCGTGTTTTGCATTTTTTTATGGATTCGGTCTGGCGTGGCCGAGGGGCAGCCTTATTCCGCTTGCTCTGCGTCCCTGCCTTCTACCTGGGTCACAAGTTCCCTTAGTTTTTCGAGCCGCTTTCGTGTCACAGGGTGATCGGACCATAGGCGGCCAAAAAATCCGGAGTCGTCAGCACCGCCGCCCGATATGTCAAAGAGGGCGTTATGGAGCTCGACGCCGTAGCCGATTTCAAAGGCGTACCTGTCGGCGGCATATTCGTCCTGCCTTGCTTTGACAAGCCGGAGCAGGTGGAGCGGGAAATTCATGGTAAAGCTCAAGGCCTGGATCCACAAGTTGCAGAAAAAGACCATGAGGGAAATGAGTAGGCCCAAGATGGGGATGATGAGAAAGATGCGGAGCATAAAGACGATGGCCCGGTAGATGCCACTGACGAAGGTAATGGGAAGATTCATGCCGTAGCTTAAGAGCAGCCACTGCGTATGGTGATAATGGAGGTGACCCAATTCATGGGCGAGGACACCGCTCACCTCGTCCATGGGAAGCTGGTCAAGGAGCCCCTTAAAGACGACGATATGATGGTCGCCAAAAGCATAGGCGTTGAGCTCTGCCGTGTCTTGGATATAGAGCGTAAAGTCACTGCGCCGAAGGCCCGCTTTTTGGAGCACTGGGTCAAGGCAGGCTTCGATGTAGGCAAGATCATCGCCTTTGGCTCTGCGCGCGCCGTTTACATGGAGAAGGATGGACTGGAAAAAGGAAAAACGGCTCAAAAGGGCAGGAATGATGAGGCAGAGGGCAAGAAGCAAGGTCACATCCTGACTGGTGAGGCCACCTGTGTGCAGGGGGCGGAACCATGTGGAGGGCGTAAAAATGACAAGAGCCTGGATAATGAAATATAGATGCACGACGAGCATGACGTAGTCGATGGCAAACTGGATCAGGAAGAGGAGAAAACTGATCATGAAGGAACCCACTCCTATCGTGATGGATTTTTCCCATTATAGCATAGAAAGAGGGACCTTTTATCCTCTCGGAACCATTTTGCTTTTCTTTCGGGAATGTTCGTTTTAAAAAGACAAAATTAAGCTATGTTGTTAGTAAGTTTACAAAATGCTATCGGATAGAGAAAATATAAAATATTTTGTTGACACATTCCAATTCTGTGGTATACTTGCGTCAATACAATTTTTACAAGCAAAAGGTAATGATCAGGAATAGCATGAACGATGAAGCTAAGAGAGCTGCCGGGTGATGCGAGGCAGTGCGGATAGGGCATGCTTCTCACCTGTAAACCCCTTATCTGAAGGGCCGCGTCCCCTAGGGTAAGGCGCTATGGATGCGTTATAAGGCCAAGAGTACAATGGTAGGGTGGTACCGCGAACCAACGCCCCTGCTGGAGAAGATCCAGCAGGGGTTATTTTTATGTTGCAACTATGGATACAGTATACAGCGGCCTTGCCAGTGTGGAACAAGGAGGAAAACGATGAAAACGAGGAAGATGATGAAAGTGATGACGGCAGCCTGTCTGGCGGTCCTGATGACAGCCTTTGCGGGGTGCGGCAAAAAGGAAGCAGCCACAAGCGGTCAAGGCGGCAAGATCGAGTACAAGCTTGCCTATCATCTGCCAGCGGACCATCCCCTGGCAAAGGGTGTCGAATCCTTTATCCAGAAGGTGAAGGAAAAGACCCATGGCGAGGTGACGATTACGGCCTATCCGGCAGGGCAGCTCTATAACGACAAGAGCATGAACGATGCCATCATGACAGGCGGTGTCGATATGGGCCTTAATACGGTGGGTCGCTGGGCGACGGTGGTGCCTGCTATGGAAGTCTTTGATGTGCCCTTTGTATTTCCTAGCTACGAAAAAATCGATCAGGCCATCGATGGAGGCATGGGCAGGACCCTTGCTGATGAACTGGCGAAAAAGCATGTCAAGGTCGTCTATTGGGCGGACTACGGTTTCGTCCAGTTTGCCAATAACAAGAAGCCTATCCAAAAGCCGCAAGATTTTGAGGGCCTGAAGATCCGTGGTTACAGCGAAATTGCGTCGGAAACCATCAAGGCCCTCGGCGCATCGCCCGTGACCATGGGTTCTGCAGAAGTCTATATGGCTATGCAGCGTGGCACCATTGATGGACAAAGTTCCGGCACGAGCGCCATGCGGGACCGCAAAATCCACGAAGTGGCCAAGTATCTCACCGTGACGAACCATGCATCGCCGGAATTCATTCTCGCCATGAACGACCGCTCCTTTGCCAAGATGAGTAAGGAGCAGCAGGATGCCTTTATGGAAGCGGCGAAGGAAGTGCAGGAAGAGACCCGAAAAAATGCGAAGGCCATGGATGAAAAGGGACTGGCGGACCTCAAGGCCAAAGGCATGGAAATCTACGTAGTCCCTGAAGATGAACTGATTGCTTGGCGCAAGGCGACAAAGTCCGTTTGGGATACGTTCCTGAAGCATACGGGTTCGATTGGCAAAACGGTCCTTGATATGGCCGTAAAAGTCTAAGGAAGGGAGGGGCGAAGTCCATGCAATCTATCTTTGCTGTCTATAACAGGATCCTTGAAAAAGTGACAAATTTTACAGCCGTCCTTGCGGGCATCCTGCTCTTTGTCCCTGTTTTCTCGATTTTTTATGAAGTCGTATCTCGCGGGCTTTTCAATGAACCGACGGAATGGGCCACGGAGCTATCTACCTACTGCGTCCTCATGGCGGGATTTTTAGGCATGGGGGAAGCCCTGGCCCGGGGTCGCCATATCCATGTTGATATGATGATTTCCCATTTGCCTCAAAAGACAAATGAAGTCCTGCGCATGGCCGTCTCTATCATTTGCATGATTTTTACAGTCATTTTCTGCTATACATCGGCCCAAATGGTCTATACATCCTATGACCTTGACATGGTGGCGGCAAGTACGCTGCGCATGCCCTTGTGGATTCCCCAGCTGTCCATGCCCATTGGGATCGGGGTCCTGTTCCTGCAGTTTGTCCGCCTCTTTGGCGAATCCGTTCTGGCCTACCGTAACGAGAAAGGAGGAAAGGCCGCATGATTGTCATCTTTACCTTTGCCTTACTGGTGCTTCTTGCCATTGGCGTTCCTGTGGCCTTTTCCTTGGGTGCGTCGGGTCTTTTGGGCATGGTGCTTTTTATGCCCGGTGACGGCGCCCTGGAGCAAATTCCCATCCTGGCCTATAAGGCTCTCGATGATTTTGTCCTCTGCGCCGTGCCGCTTTACATCCTCATGAGCGCCATTTTGCTCAAGGGAAAGGTCGGGGAAGACCTTTTTGACCTGGGCAATAAGTGGCTGCGGCATCTGCCCGGCGGCCTTGGCATTGCGACGATTGTCGCCTGCGGCATCTTTGCCGCGATTACAGGTTCCAGTGTGGCCTGCGCGGTCACAGTCGGAGCCATTGCCATTCCGGAAATGCTGAAACGGGGCTATGACCGGTCCGTTGTACTGGGCGCCGTGGCCGGCGGCGGAACGCTGGGTATCCTCATTCCGCCGTCCATTCCCATGATCCTTTATGGGTCCATTACGGGTGAATCCATTGGCCAGCTTTTTATGAGTGGTGTCCTTCCCGGCGTGCTCATGACGGTCTTTTTCATTTTTATCGTCGTCTACCGCTCCCGTCATTTGAAGCTTGAAAAAAAGGCGCCCCTTTCCGAACGCTTTGCTGCCCTGAAAGGGTCCATTTGGGGACTGCTCCTTCCTGTCATCGTTGTGGGCGGCATCTATACGGGGGCTTTTACGCCGACGGAAGCAGCTGCTGTCGGTACGGTCTATGCCCTTTTCATCACCTTTGTGATTTACCGGACCCTTTCCGTAAAGGACCTGCCGGGCATTCTCATGGAGACGGTGGGAACGTCGGCCATGATCTTTGCCATTATGATCGGTGCGTCCCTCTTTGGCTTTGTTCTCACCATTTTGCAGGTGCCCCAAGCCCTTACGATGATGGTTGCCGAAGTGGAAGTGAGCCGCTGGGTCTTTTTCATTCTGATCAATCTGCTCCTGCTCTTTTTGGGCTGCATCCTTGAAACCGTCTCTATTATCTTTATCACGGTGCCCATCTTATACCCCATCATCAAACAGTTGGGTTTTGATCCCATTTGGTTCAATGTCGTGATGCAGATCAACATGGAAATGGCCCTTATCACGCCGCCCGTAGGCATGAACCTTTTTGTCCTCAAAGGCGTCAGTCCCGAGAGCCGCATGGAAGACATCATCCGCGGCGTCATTCCCTATATCGGTGTCATGGCGGTAGAAATCCTCTTCCTCTGCTTTGTTCCAGAACTTGCTACGTGGCTTCCAAGTGTCGTTAAATAATAGGCGCTGCCTTTTCTTCCGTGATATAATAAGAGGGAAAGAACAAGCACTCACAGAGGGGAGAGATGGTCATGCTGTCATTTGAAAAGGAACGGAACCGCAAAGTAGCGGAAAAAGTGATCAAGGGACTCCAAAGCCGCAATATGGAAGGCTATTTTGTAGAAACAAAGGACGAAGCCCTAGGCCTTGCTTTGGACCTGATTCCCAAAGGTTCAAGCGTCAGCTGGGGCGGGACCTATTCCATTGAGGAAATCGGACTCAAGGAAGCCCTGATCCAGGGGCAGTACACGGTTTATAACCGGGATACGAAAAAGACGCCCGAAGAAAAGCGGGAGATGATGCTGAAAGCCCACAGCTGCGATACCTTTCTATCAAGTACGAATGCCATTACGGAAGATGGCGTCCTTGTGAACCTTGACGGGAATTCGAACCGCGTTTCCTGCATTGCCTACGGTCCGAAGCAGGTCCTTATGATTGTCGGTATGAACAAGGTGACAAAGGATGTGGAACATGCTGTCTATCGGGTCAGGAACGTTGCGGCCCCAATCAATGCCCAGCGCTTCCCAAATGGAAAGACTCCGTGCAAGGTGAATGGAGCCTGTGCCGACTGCAAGTCGCCTGATACCATTTGCTGCAATCTCCTTGTGACGCGCTTTTCCCAGGAAAAAGGCCGGATCAAGGTAATCTTGGTGAATGAGGCGCTTGGGTTTTAGGGCGGAGCATACATCGCTCCGATTCCCCATAAGGGTGTGCCCCCATTGTTTGCTTCCTGATCTTAACGAGGTAATGGAGGATGACGATACGTCATCTGAACCGAATTCGCAAAAAGCACTTGGAAGAAAAGACCGGAACGTCGGGCAAGAACCGCCCTCCTCATCCACCACCCACGTCCGCAAGCAAGCCTTTTTGGTGGATACCCCGTCTTGGTAAGGCGGAACGGCTTTCGCCGTTTCCAAGGCGAAAAAACGAAGGGAAAAACGCAGAGCCAAAAGACCATAACGCAAAAGATTGTAAGGCAAAAGAACACAAGGTAAGCCCAAAACCGAACGTAGAGATAGGTTCGGTTTTGGGCTCTTATCTTATATTCGGTTTTTGTAAGAAGCGGGTCTTTTTGAAACGTAGGAAGCACAATGGCAGTTGCTGGAACGTCCTTCGACCGGTCTTTTCCCTTAGAACTCGATGCGCAGCATCGATCCGCCTTTGCCAAGGCGGGGGACCGAAACGGCCAGCCTTACGTATTTAAAATTAAAGGCTGGCCGTTTTGGTGGTGGATGAGGAATGCCAGTGAGGTATCCTTGCGAGCGGTTAGCGAGGCAGATTCGCCCGGAGTTTCGAAGGACGCTTTTAAAGCGATAGCGGAAGTCTGAGAAACATGTCCCTGGGCGAATTAAGTTTGGACCCGTCCCCCGTTAGGGGGCGGTTTGGGTCCGGCGTCACATGTGCCAATGAGTGCCTTAAAAGACCATAGCGCACGGCGCCAAACCACCCTCCTCATCCACCACCCACGCCCGCAAGCAAGCCTTTTCGGTGGATACCTCGCCTTGGTAAGGCGGAACGGCTTTCGCCGTTTCCAAGGCGAAAAAACGAAGGGAAAAACGCAGAGCCAAAAGATCATAACGCAAAAGATTGTAAGGCAAAAACACGGAGGCAAAAGATTGTAAGAGAGCGGATCATCTTTTCAATATCTTGTTGTGTGGCAGCCGATCCCCTTCTTTTTCTTCGCAATTTCCCCTGAAATAATGTACAATGGTACTGACCATTGTCGTTTAAAGGAGCCAGTCATCATGACCATCCCGCCCTGTTTTTCTTTCTTGAAAAAAATTTCGCGTTTTCCCTGGCCCCTGCGCCAAGGAGCGCTCCTTTTTGCTTTTACGGCCTTTGTCATCCTACCCGGCACGGCAGAACCTAAAAAGGAGCTGCCGCCGCTCCTCAAGGTTCACGAGGCGGAAATCGCCATTGGCTTGTTGCAAAGGGAAGACCTTCCCCTGCACGATTCTTATGCACTGCAGCAGAAACTTCCTGCAAGGATTGCCGTCGTAACACAGGAAAGACCGGTACCGCCAAAGGAAGAGCCGCCGCAAAAGACGGTTACGGTCCTTACCATTTCCGCAGCAGGGGACTGCACCCTTGGAACGGATGAGTCCTTTGGCTATGAAGGGACGTTTCCCGCTTCCTATGACGCGGCCAATGGGGATGCATCGGTCTTTTTGAAGGGCGTAGCGTCAATCTTTGCCCATGATGATCTCACCCTTGTCAATATGGAGGGAGCTCTGACAGAAAGTACGGACCGGCAGGACAAGACCTTTGCTTTTAAAGGAAAGGCCGACTATGTGCGGGTTCTTACGGAAGGCAGCGTCGAAGCAGCGACCCTTGCCAATAATCACAGCTATGACTATGGGAATGAAGGCTATTGGGATACGTTCGGCACCTTAGGAAAGGCTGGCGTCATGCCCTTTGGCTACGAAGAAAGCCCCGTCATGCTCATCAAGGGCATTCCCGTTGGCCTTATTGGTATCAACGACCTTACGGGCGGCGCGGAGACACAGCTCATTGCGGAACTGGAAAAAGTGAAGCGAAAGGGCGCCCGTCTCATCATCTGCTATTTCCACTGGGGAACGGAGCTTGAGCCCTATGCCGACGAGAACCAGCGCGATCTTGCCCATCTTGCCATCGACCACGGCGCTCATTTGGTTCTGGGTGCCCATCCCCACATTGTGCAGGGAACGGAGACCTATAAAGGGCGGCGCATCATCTACAGTCTGGGAAATTTCTGCTTCGGCGGCAACAGCAATCCCCGTGACAAAGATGCCCTCATTTACCAGGAACGCTTTGCCTTTGAAGATGGGTACCTTCATGGTTCTGATGGCGGCACGCTCATTGCCTGCCGCATTTCCTCGACACCTTATTATAATGACTATCGGCCTGTTCTTTATGAGGGGGCCGAAAAGGAACGGGTCCTTCAAAAGATTGCGGACCGGTCCTAACGAAAAAGAAATGAAGTGATTGTATGGCACAAAGCCGCACTAAGGATATGACCCAAGGGCCCATCCTGCCTCTTATTGTAAAATTCAGTCTGCCTCTTCTCATGGGGAACCTCTTCCAACAGACCTATAATCTTGTCGATACGGCCATTGTGGGACAAACCTTGGGGGCTAAGGCCCTTGCCGCCGTAGGCTCGTCGACAAGCATCCAGTTCCTCGTCATGGGTTTTTGCATCGGCATGAGTCTGGGCTTTTCCATCCCTGTGGGACAGCGCTTTGGCGCCAAGGATTACAGCGGCATGCACCGCTATGAATATGCAGGTGGAATCCTTGCCGCCTTATTTGCCGCCCTTGTGACCCTCTTGACGACGGTTTTCTGCAATCACATCCTCCATCTCCTGCAGGTGCCGGAAGAAATCTTTCATGATGCATGGGTCTATCTCATCATCATCTTCTGTGAGATTCCCTTTACGGTCATGTATAATTACCTTGCTGGACTCATGCGGGCCATTGGCGACTCCAAGACGCCTTTTATCTATCTTGCCGTGGCGTCGGTCCTTAATATTGGGCTGGACTTTCTTTTTATCGTCAATGTTGGGATGGGGGTTGCCGGGGCGGCTTTGGCCACGGTCCTTTCTCAGGCCCTTTTGGCGCTCCTTTGCCTTTATGCGGTGGCGCGCCGTTACGATGTCCTTCATATCGAAGAAAAGGCCCGTCACTACGATTTCCTTGAAGGAAGAGACCTCATGGGCATCGGTATTCCCATGGGGCTGCAGTACTCCATTACGGCCATTGGCTCCATGGTTATGCAGAGCGCCAATAATTCCCTGGGAACGCAGTTTGTATCAGCCTTTACGGCAGGAACGAAGATCAAGCTCTTTCTTCTCGCACCTTTTGATGCTTTTGCCACGGCTGTTTCCACTTTTGTGGCCCAAAACTTCGGTGCCCGCCAGACGGACCGCATCCGCAAGGGCATTTACAAGGGCACCATCGTCAGCGTCCTTTACGGTGCGATTTTTGGCCTTTTTGCCATGATTTTGTGGGGCCGGGACCTGTGCCTGCTCTTTCTTGACGCGGCAAATACCGTCGAACTGGACCTTGCCGCCCTTTACCTGCGCCGCATGGGGTACTGTCTGTGGGTGCTGGGGATCTTGAATGTGTGCCGCATGAGCATCCAAGGCCTGGGCAATGCCCGCAAGGCCATGATGAGCGGGGTCCTTGAGATGATTGCCCGCACCGTCGTGTCCGTCCTTTTTGTTGGCTCCTTTGGCTATGATGCCATTACTTGGGCTGACCAGGCGGCGTGGTTTGCAGCGACTTTCTTTGTTGTGCCTATGGTCATCTATTCCATCCGCAATGTAGAGCAGCATTTTAAGGGGGCCCTGTCATGAGTGAAAAAACCATCCTTGTGAGTGCCTGTCTTTTGGGAACGCCCTGTCGCTATGACGGGAAAAGTAAGCCCCACCGGTTGGTCCAGGCCTTTTTGAAAGCCTCTCATGCCCGCGTCATTCCCATCTGTCCAGAAGTGATGGGCGGACTGTTGACGCCGCGCCCGCCGGCAGAAATCCAGCCTGATGGCCGCGTCAGGACCCAAAGCGGTCTTGATGTGACGGACGCTTATGATCAAGGGGCTGAAAAAGTCCTGCACCTTGCGCAAAAAGAGGGCGCCGATCTTGTTATCCTCCAGGCAAAAAGTCCCAGCTGCGGCGTTTCATCCCGCTACGATGGCTCCTTTACGAAAACCCTTGTAAAGGAGCCTGGCATTACGGCGCGCCTCTTAAAGGCCCATGGCCTCCAGCTTTTGGAGCCGCAGGATCTTGAAGGAAAGAATCTTTTTTGAAAGGAGAAAATATGATGACCAACTATTGTGCTCACTGTGGCCGCATTCTTCCCGAAAACGCCGCGTTCTGCCCAGCGTGCGGAACACCTGTGATAGAGGCCGCCTCCAATCATCAGGAACCAAAGGAGCCAGAAACGTTTTTTGAGCGTTTCAAAGCCGACTATTGGGGAACAAAGGGACGGCTCTGCCGCAAGGCCTATCTCCTGCGCAGCCTTTCTGTTTTTGCTTTATCATTTCTTTTCGTAGCCCTTTATATGGCCGGGCAGTTTTATTTTGCCAAGACGCTGCAGGAAGCGAGCGGGCCTCTTTTTATTGTCCTTTTCATGATGGTAAACAGCCTCGTGATGATGGCTCTTTTCATCATGCCCCAGATGATCCTTCTCATGCTTGCCATTCGCCGTGCCCATGATTTAGGAAAATCAGGGGAGATCGTGGCGTTTATATGGGTTCCCTTTTATGGCCTTTATGTTGCCTTTATGCTTTGCGCCGAAAAGGGAACGGAAGGGGAGAACCGCTATGGACCGGATCCCCTTGCCGAAGAGGGCGTGCATTCGTGAAAAAACGGCTCTTGATCCTTTTTAGCTGCGCCCTGTTGCTGCCGAGCGCCTGCGGTTTTTCCGCACCGGGAAAAAAGGCGGAACGGCCGGCCATCATCCAAAAGTACGTGGCTCAATCACCCAAACGCAACACACTCATGAAAGCTTACAGCAAGCTTCACTATGGCCGGGAAATGACGGACATCAAACCCCGCGCCGTTGTCGTCCACTGGACGGCCAATGATTCCCAAGAGGGAACATACCAATTTTTTTACGCCGAGGAAAATCCAAGGCTTTCCTATGGCACGCTCAATGTGGGCGCCCAGTTTCTTGTGGGCCGGGATGGGGCCATTTGGCAGCTCATGCCGGAAACGGCCCTTGCCCGCCATGCCATTGGGCTCAATTGGTGCGCCATCGGCATTGAAAACGTGGGCGGCGCCAGGGGTAAAGAAGACCTTACGGAGGCCCAACTTAGGGCCAATATTGCTCTCATTTCCTATTTGAAGGATAAGTACCCGACCCTTACGACGGTCCTTGGTCATTATGAGCAGGATAAGGCGAAACAGACGGACCTTTGGCGCGAAGACGTGCCGAACTATTACCATGGAAAGATTGATCCCGGGCCTACCTTTATGAAGGGCTTGCGGGAGGCGCTTACAAAGAAAGGACTGAAATTTTTATGATGGATATGATGAAAAAAGGCGCGGCCCTTATGGGGGCGGCGCTCCTTACAGTCACCCTGTGGAGCACGCCTGTTATGGCGGCGGTAAATGTGCCGGCAAACCTTGCAGCTGTGTCAAAGACCGTCAAAGGTGCCGCACCCTACGGCGTCTATTTCTCCGACCTTAAAACGGGAAAGGGATATTATCGCAACAGCGTACAGACACCGGCAGCCAGTATGATCAAGGTCTTCATCCTTGCTGCCGCCTATGAGGATATTAGGGACGGGAAACTGAGCCTTACAGAGACGTTTACCCTAACGGATAAAAACGTTGTTGCTGGATCCGGCGTCCTTCAAGGAATGCCCAAGGGTACGACGGTCACGGTAAAAAAAGCCCTGGATGAAATGATCATCCACAGTGACAATACGGCGACAAACCTCATGATTGACCGCTTGGGCATGGACCGCGTCAACCGCTACCTTAAGGAGCACGGCTATAAGGATACGACGCTCCGCCGCAAGATGATGGATTTTGATGCCGCGAAAAAAGGCGCCGAAAACATGACCACCGTAAGGGACGTGGGGCTTCTTTTTAAGCGTCTTTATCAGGGAAAATGCGTAAGTAAGGACCTTGATGCCCAAATGCTTGCCATCTATAAGGCCCAGGTCGATACGGATATGCTTCCCGATAAGCTCCCCAAAGGCACGGTCGTAGCCCACAAGACGGGCGAGGTGCGCGACCTGCGCCACGATGGGGGCATCGTCTATACGGCAAAAGGCGACTATGTCCTCGTTGTATTTACGCGGGATTATACGCCGTATGCGTCGGTGGCGGATTTGTCGCGCCGGGTTTATGATGGGTATGTGAAGTGAGTTTTTTGCTCAGCCCAAAAATCGGGCGGATTTAATGAAGTACGTGAGACCATTGCTTGAAAAAGATTTTGTGGAAACAATGGCCTCATGGCCTATCGTACGATGGACCGTCCCACGTTTGGGGATCGCCTACGCCTGGGCGTCCTTTTTATTTTTACTCGGCGCAGAAATCGCGCCGATTCAATGCAGTTACTTGCCATCCTTGCTTGAGAAATGATTCTTTTGAGAGCAAGGAAGGCATGGCGATTCGCAAGAGATTACGTACCACAATTTCATGTTAAAGTCGCCCGAAAAAATGGAGCCCTTGGGCGAGCCACTTCTTGGAATTTTTTCGGTTTTTTAGAGGAAACATGATTCGCCTGAAGCTCATATCGGCCCATCTGCGTTGTCAAAAAGACGCAGACTTCCTAGCAGCACAAAAATGCGTGTGCGGCTTCGTCAGCCTGCAGCTTTTTTCCTAGCATCTGAACCAATCTGAGCCCCATTTGAATCATGTAAATAGAAGAAAGACCAGAACGCCGGCACCAAACTGCTCCTCCTCATCCACCATCCACGCTCGCAAGCAAGCCTTTTCGGTGGATACCCCCGCTTTGGTAAGGCGGAACGGCATTCGCCGTTTCCAAGGCGAAAACACGAAGGGAAAAACACAGAGGCAAAAGATTGAAACGCAAAAGATTGTAAGGCAAAAATCGTAAGAAAAGCCCAAAACCAAATTCAGACGCAGGTTTGGTTTTGGGCTCTTGGTTTTTATTTAGCTTTTGTAAGAGGATAATCCTTGGGTTGGCTGATCGTTACACGGCTCGATATCGATTCTTCCCCTTCACCGTTTCACGAACCACCTTCCCCCGCAGGCGAAGGTAGTCCAGGTGGGCGACAGTTTCGCCGACGGCAAAGAATTTTTGGGCGAGGGGAAATTCTTCCCAGTTGCGGGATCGGATCTTCCACTGCATGCGGCCTGCAATTTCATAAGGCGTCAGCCCCGGCTTTTCGGTTACGATACGGAGCGCTTCGGCAATGCGGCGCTCATGGTGTTCCCGAAGGGCTTTTACGCGTTCTTTTATGGTGCCCATGACGCGGCGATGGCTTGGAAAGGGATGGGGCGCTTCAAGGTTCTCCACTTTTCCCAAACTCTCGAGATAGGCACCTAAGGAGTCCGCCACATTTTCCCAGTCGCAAATATTAGGGGAAATGGTAAAGAGGATGTGGTCTCCGGAAAAAAGCCAGCCTTCCGTCGGCGCGTAAAGGCAGAAATGTCCTGGTGTATGGCCTGGCGTCCAAATCGCCTCAAGGTCCACACCGCCATAATGCAGTTTGTCGCCGTCTTCAAGATATGTGTAGCCGTCAAAGGGTTCCGGTCCTTTCGTTTGGGCAGGATTGACGCGGCGCAGTCCATCTGTTTCTTCTTTCGTAAAGCCATTTTGGACGCATTTTTCGTAGCGCTTGTCCCAGAAGGCCGGATCCTTGAGATTGCGCATGATAGTGCCGTCCATGCGACTGATGTAAATCTTGCAGCCCTCACGGTGCAGGAACGTCGACTGACCCGTATGGTCATTGTGGACGTGGGTCAAAAAGATATCCGTCCGCGTAAGGTCCACGCCGATAGCGTCCAGTTCTTCCACCATGGCCTTTCGACATGTTTCTTCATTGAACCCCGTATCGATGAGAAGGTTGCGCTCTCCTGTAATGAGGTAGCTATTGAGAGCCTTAAGGGGGTTCCCCACGAGAGGGATTTCCAGGCGCCACAGGTTGTTAGCAAGTTGTTCTGCCATGAGAGGGTCCTCCCTTAGTTCATGAGGGGATCCGGGCCAAAGCGGTTGTCGCCAGCCGTTCCCTTTTTGCAAAAGAGCAGGAAAAGAAAGTACAGATTGATGAATGGAATCATGAGCAGGAAAAGGCTCCCCCACGACCGGTCAAGGTCATGGAAGCGCCGCAGGGCAAGGCCCAGCTGAAGGACTGACAAAAAGGCGTCGATGATCCGGGCTGCAAGTTCGCCCATGGTAAAGGAAAAACCTGCATCCATGACGGCCATGTGAAGCAGCTCTTCACTGCTTGGATTGTCTGGCTGGAATAGCCTAAAGAAAAAGGCCAAAAGGACCTGAAGGCCTGCCAGGATGAGGGTACGTTGAAAATAGCGTTTTCTGTTGAGGCGTCCCCGAAAACCTAGGAACTTATCCTGAAGCGCGGCATCATGCCACGGTTCGTATTGGGGGCCTGCCGCAAAAGGCGTCTTTGCTTCCTCGGTCGATGCACCGCAGGCGTCACAAAATTTAGCACCGTCGGGCAGGAGATGCCCGCAGTGTTTGCAGAATTGAGTCATCATTGCTCCTTTGGGCCTTATTGGCCTCACCCCCGTGTGCCTTTCAGCATCTTTTGGGGAATATCCTAGAAAAAGAATCATTTTGTAAATCATACCCGAAACGGGGACTTTATGCAAGCAAAGAAGGCGTCAAGGAAAACTCCTTGAACGCCCTCGTACAAAAGCTTACAAATTCGATTCCGTGAGGAAAAGCAAGGTCGCTGTCATTGGTAAAAGCGGGCTTTGTGCCATGAGCCTCGCCGATGCCGAAAGGCGACCAATGAAGCGATCCTCATCGTGACGTGTCACGGCATGTTGTACAACTGGTCCATGTTGCTGCGGAAAGGGCACTCCGTCAAGAGATAAGGCCTCACACGCAGCGGGACTTCCCAAAAGCAGGGCCCCTGCTGAAAATACTGTCAGTACCACCTGTTTCGTCTTATTTCCCATCATCATCAACTCCCGACCTATCCTTGCTACCGATGTGGTTCATCGTCTGCTTTTCTATGGGGACTTGACCCCATGCTACAAGATTAATGTAACATTTTAAGATGATAAAAACAAGTGGAATAGCCTTTTTGTAATAATTTTTAATCAATGGGATAAAATCAAGAAATTTTAGTGATAGGCGGGAGGCTGTCAAGCAATCTATTGGGGAAGGCCCGAATGGCTGTTTCGAGCAAAAAATCAGAGCGGAAAAGACCGTAACGCTGGATCCAAACTGCCCTATGGGAGGGGCAAATGGTCACTGCTATTTGTAAGGAAACGGTGCTGCCTATTATTTAGTCAGCGCAATTTGTGCACCGAATAAATAATCAACACTCCACTCCATCTGTCATTCTCTCATCGACTCCTATTTCTACGCTTGCCTTAATGGCAAGGGTTAACCCTTCCACAATCATCTCTAGACTCATACTGGGTTCGTTTTTTAGGCGGGCGGCCTGCTTCGGAAGGTACGGCACATGGATAAAGCCGCCGCGGCGCCCTTTGCCTTCTTTTTTCATGAAATCCATGAGCCCATAAAAGACATGGTTACAGACAAAGGTTCCAGCCGAGTTTGATACCTGAGCAGGGATTCCCGCTGCCATAAGCCGCATTACGATGCGCTTGATGGGAAGAGTTGAAAAATAAGCTGCCGGGCCGTCCGGCACAATCATTTCGTCAATGGGCTGGTTGCCTTTATTGTCCGGAATGCGGAAGTCGTCGCAATTGATGGCAACTCGTTCAGGGGTAATGGCCATACGTCCCCCCGCCTGTCCAACGGCGATCATGAGCTGGGGATCAAACCGCTCGATGCCGCGCTTGATGGCCGAAAGCGCCTCATAACGGACTGTAGGGATCATAAGGGCATGCACGGGATGCTGTCTGTCAATCACTTTTCCATCAAGGCGTTTTACGGCTTCCCAAGCTGGGTTGATGGGTTCGCCGTCAAAAGGATCGAAGCCGGTCACTAAAATCTCCATAGTTTCTCCTTCCAATGCTAAGATGCGTAAAAAACTTATTTTATGGCTGATAACGTCTACTGTGCCAATCATATCTATAACGTGAACAAAATTTGCAAAAGCAAATCCGGTTCAGATGGGTCCAATTGCGAGGAGCTTCCGCCTCCACTGACGACGCAAGTCAGTTGTCTAGTGCAGTTATTTATAGTCTTCGTGGTTTCCCATTTACCTTTCGGCATGCCTCCATTGCATCCACAAAACACGGAAGTAAGCAATGGAAGCATGCTCTTGGGGAGATTGGCGTGATTCTTGCTTCGACCCGATTAATAACACTCCGTCACTTCCCACGCCCCCTGATCGGTATGGAGCAGTTCCTCTGCTTTTTCACTGAGGGGGCTGCCGAGAAATTCCGCATAGAGGGCTTCGATTTGAGGATTGCGATGACTGAGGCGCAGGGCCATTTTTTGGTCAAGGGCATAGAGACTTTGACCGCGCGCTTCGGCTCGCTCTTCATCATCGATGGAAATCGGCTGGCCACCACCGCCGCTGCAGCCGCCGGGGCAGGCCATCACTTCCACGAAGTCATAATGGACTTTTCCTGCTTTGATGGCTTCCAACAGGTGCCGCGCGTTGCCAAGACCGCTTACAACAGCGCAGTGCACGTCGGCACCGCCCAAGGTGTAGGTCCTTTCCCTGAGGGCCGGACCGGTGCGGATGTCGGCAAACAGGTCCGGATCGGGATCTTTTCCTGTGACTTCATAATAGGCTGTCCGCAGGGCTGCTTCCATGACGCCGCCTGTCACACCGAAGATGGTGCCAGCCCCTGTATGGGTTCCCATGGGATCATCGAGGGGTTCTTCCTTGAGCAGGTGGGGATAGATACGATCCGCGTTCAGCATACGGATAAATTCCCGTGTCGTAAGGACGCAGTCCACGTCCTTACCATGCTGGGTCTGCATCGTGGGAAGGTCGCATTCTGCTTTTTTGGCAAGGCAGGGCATGATGGAAACGAGAAAGAGTTTTTCCGGCTCCGTTCCCAGTTTTTTTGCAAGCCAGGTCTTTGCGATGGCGCCAAACATCTGCTGCGGGGACTTGGAGGTTGACAGGCGGTCTGTCAGTTCCGGGAACTTTCCTTTGAGAAAGCGCACCCAGCCGGGGCAGCAGCTTGTAAATAGGGGGAATTTCTTTGTCTTACCGTTCTTAAATTTCTCGAGAAATTCGTTGGCTTCTTCCATGATGGTAAGGTCGGCCCCAAAGCACGTATCATAAACATAGCGAAAGCCCATACGGCGCAGGGCAGCGGCCAGTTTTCCCATCGGTGCTTCCTGGGGGGAAACTCCGTAGGCTTCACATAGGGCTGTGCGGACCGCCGGCGCGATTTGGACAATGGGAATGAGCTCAGGATTGGCAAGGGCACTGTAGACTTTATCCGTGTCATCCCGTTCCCGAAGGCCTGCCGTAGGGCAGTGGGTGATGCACTGCCCGCAGAGGGTGCAGTCCGAGTCCTTGATGACGCGGTTATGGGATACATCGACCGTGGTCCTTGATCCGGTGCCATCAACGTCCCAAATATGGACGGTCTGCATCTTGTCACAGACCTGGATGCAGCGCATACATTTGATGCATTTTTGATAATCTCGGTAGAGAGGGTAGGTTGTGGTCCAGGCTCCTCGCGCGCCTTTAGGCAGTTCCCGTTCGTAGGGAAGGGAAATGATGCCAAGGGAGTTTGCCAGGCGCTGGAGCTGGCAGCTGCCGCTTCTTACACAGGTGGCGCACAGACAGTCATGCTGGCTTAAGATGAGCTCCACATTGATGCGGCGTGTTTCCCGGGCCCGCGGCGAATTGGTATGGACGACCATGCCCTCGACAACAGAACTGTTGCAGGCCGTAACCATAGCCGTTTCCCCTTCTACTTCAACGGAACAGACGCGGCAGGCGGCAATTTCGTTGAGCTCCTTGAGGTAGCACAGATGGGGGATGATGATTCCTGCTGATTTGGCTGCTTCAAGGATGGTCGTTCCTTCCGCAACGCGGACGGTTTGATTGTCAATGGTGAGTGTTACCATTCGGTTTGTCTCCCTCCTTTGAAGCTGCCAAAGCCAAAGTGATCACAGCGCAGGCAGCGGCTTGCTTCCTGACGGGCTTCTTCGGCCGTCATACCTTCTACAGGCAGGCTGAAGTCACCGGAACAGTCAGGTCTTCCGTGATACTTGAGATTGATGCGTCCGCAGGGCGGCGTGTTTGTAAAGTGGGCCGGCGGAATCTCGATATCGACCGAAATCTTGTGGTCAAAGCCGAGAAATGCGTCGATATTGGCTGCCGCGACTTTTCCCGCGGCAATGGCTCGGATGACCGTAGCCGGTCCAGAAACAGCGTCGCCGCCGGCAAAGATATTATTGAGGCCTGGTACGGCGCTTGACCGTTCGGCCTTGATGGCACCGTGATCTGTTGCCACGCCAATTTGTTCAAAGGGTTTTGTGACGATGGACTGACCAATGGCAACGATGACGTAGTCGCAGGGAATGCGCGTGAGGTCCGTCGCCGCGTTTCCCGGACGGGGCCGGCCATCGTGACCGTATTTCCCGATGATCTGGGGACGGGTCCATAGGGCTGCCACTTTGCCATCCCCATCCTTTTCGATGTGGTCAGGCGCTTCAAGGGGACGGATTTCACAGCCTTCTGCCATGGCAGCACTGATTTCTTCGGGTAAGGCCGTCATATCTTCGACACGGCGCCGGTAGAGGCAAATGACGCTTGCCGCACCAAGGCGTTTGGCCGTTCTTGTCGCATCCATGGAGACATTGCCGCCGCCGATGACGCAGATGCGTTTATCCGTAAAGTCAGGAATGATGTTTTCTCCAATGCCGCGCAGCATGGAGACGGCACTGATCACATTTTTGGCATCTTCTCCTTCGATGCGCAGCTTTTTGTCGCTGTGGGCACCGATGGCAATGTAAACAGCATCATAATCTTTCTGGATATTTTCGATCCCGACATCCTTTCCAATGGAGATGCCTGTATGGACATCGATACCCGTCCAAAGGATATGACTGATGTCACGGTCAAGGATTTCCGGCGGCAGGCGGTAATCAGGAATGCCATAGCGGAGCATCCCGCCTAGCTGGGGCCGCTGCTCAAAAATGGTACAGGAATGTCCCATGAGGGATAGGTAGTAGGCTGCCGTAAGGCCGCCAGGACCGCCGCCGATGATGGCAACTGTACGTCCCGTCGGTTTGGCACTTTTGGGCGGTGCCGCGGGTTTTGAATGGTCAATGGCAAAGCGCTTCAACCCGCAGATATTGACGGCATCGTCAACCATGCGGCGCCGGCAGTGGATTTCACAGGGGTGTTCGCAGACATAGCCGCAGACACCGGGAAAGGGATTGTCCTTACGAATGAGGGCGACAGCCTCGTCATAGCGCTTTTCCCGGATAAGGGCAATATAGCCCGGGACATCCACATGGGCTGGGCAGACCGAGACGCAGGGAACCGGATGGGTGAGTCCCGTAATGCAGCGGCCGCGGAGAATGTGCTCCTCGTAGTCGTCACGGAAGCCTTTGACTCCTTTAAGGACCATGACGGCAGCCTCGTAGCCAATGGCACAGTCCGCCGAGTCTGCAATGACTTTTGCCGTCCGCTCGATGCGGTCAATGGTTTCAAGTGTGGCCGTGCGGTTCATGACGGATTCAATCAGCGTTGCCAGCTGGCCCAGTCCAATGCGGCAAGGTACGCATTTCCCGCAGGTCTGGGCATGGCAGAGCCGCAGGAAACTGAGCGACATATCAATGGGACACAGACCGGGCGAACTGGCGCTGATGCGCCGCTCTATATCCCGGTAGAGCCCGCGCAGGACCACTTCGGCACTGGACGGGGTCTCAATGGACAGTCTTGTCATAGGATAAACCTCCCTTTTGAGGGGCACGGGGCACCTCCTCATGGATGCATGCAGGGCCTTTTTCCCTCTCTTTGAAAAAAGACAATAAATAATCCGATAATTCGCAAAATAGTACAGCCCCATTATACACCAAAAACGAGAAACCGTTGTATATAAAATCTGGATAGACGATAGAAGCTGTCGAATCTTGTATAGAAAAATGCACAAGGCACTTCAGAAAAAGTACCTTGTGCAGGAAGTGTGGACAAACTCCCCAAGTCTGTCCGTCAGTAAAGCCACAGGGCTCCATTTTCCGCTCCGCTGACAATGCCGCGGTAGCGCTTCATAACGCCAAAAGCAGGGTGATTGGGCTTTTGGATTTCCTTTTTGCGCCGCTGGAGTTCTTCATCTGAGATTTCCACTTCGAGAAGATGCTGGTTGAGGTCGATGTGGATCATATCCCCGTTTTTGACGCAGGCAATGGGCCCGTCATCCCAGGCTTCAGGTGAAATGTGCCCGACGCAGGGACCGCGGGAGGCACCGGAAAAACGGCCGTCCGTGATCATGGCGACAGATTTTTGAAGGCCCATGCCGATGAGCATAGCCGCGGGAATGCTCATTTCCCGCATGCCTGGTCCGCCTTTGGGCCCTTCATAACGGATGACGAGTACGGACCCCGGTTTGATGTCCTTATGGAGAAAGGTTTCCATCACTTCTTCTTCGGAATCAAAAACGACGGCAGGACCGCGGTGAACGAACATGGCGGGGTCGACGCCGCTTTTCTTGACTACGGCACCCTTTGGGGCCAGGTTCCCGTAAAGCACGCTGTAGCAGCCCTTTTCAAATAGGGGATCTGTCAGATCGTGAATCACGTTCCGGTCAATGGGTCCTGTAAAGGCATCAAGGGCCTCGCCTAAGGTGCCGCCCATGGCAAGAGGCACATCCTTGTGAAGGAAGGGTGCGATGGTCTTGAGCGTTCCTAGGGATCCACCGGCTTTGCCGTAGTCAACCATATTGTATTGGGAGGCCGGTTTAAATTTCGCGATGACCGGGACCTGTTCCTGGATCTTATCGAATTCTTCCAAGGTAAGGGGAACCTCGGAGACGGAGGCAATGGCCATGATGTGGAGGGCAAAGTTGCTGGAACCGCCCGTTGCCGACGTGTGGAGGATACCGTTTTCAAGGGATTTTTTGGTAAGGAAAGCGCGGGCTGTGATTTTTTCCCGCGTGAGAGTGACAATCCGTTCTCCCACATCACGGGCCTGTTTTACCTTCTGGGAGACGCAAAAGGGCATTGTCGCCGACCCAAAGGGGGCAAGACCAATAGCTTCCGTAAAGACGGCCATGGTATTTGCCGTGCCGTACATGGAGCAGGTACCGCAGGATGCACAGATATTCTGGCGGAAACGGGAGAAAGTCGTTTCATCGATTTTCCCGGCCCTGTAGGCTCCAATTGACTCCTTGAGGTCCGGTGTAGCATAGGTGATGCCATTTTCCTCATAAGGGAGCATGGATCCTGGAGTCAAAAAGAGGCTCGGCAGGTCAAGGGAAGCGGCTGCCATGAGCATTGCAGGGACAATCTTATCACAGGCACACAAAAAGACGAGACCATCAAAATTGTGGGCCCGTACCATGGTTTCGATGGAGCCCGCAATGAGGTCGCGCGAAGCCAGTACATACTGCATACCCCTTAGCTGGGCCATGCCGTCGCAGGGAGCGGGGACCGTAAATTCAGCCGGCGCACCGCCAGCGGCCCAAACGCCTTCTTTAACATATTGGGCCAGCTCCTTTAAGGGTTTGTGCCCGGGATTGACATCGTTCCAGGAATTGACAATGCCGATGATGGGCTTTTTAAGGTCCTTGTCGCGATAGCCCGCGGCGTTCATGAGACCGATATAATAGGCTTCCGCATTGGGATCGATGAGAGTCATAACTGGTTCCTCCTTGTGGTACGGGATTGATTATCTTTAGTGTAGCCGAAAACGGAGCTTACGTAAAACAGAAGGTTCCTACATAGACCACAGGGTAAAACCTGTGATAAAATAAAAAAGGAAAGGGGGGAGGTCCATGCAAACTTCCTATGAAATGTTCCTCCTTGCTGCAAAGACGCTCAATTTTACCAAGGCGGCCAGCCTTGCCCACATTACGCAGCAAAGTTTCAGTGAACATATCAAAAAGCTTGAAAAAGAAGTTGGAACCGTGCTTTTTACGCGGTCTCCCCGCGTTGCACTCACCGAATCGGGCCGCATTTTTTACGAAACCGTACGGCAAATGGATCTTATCGAACGCCGCTGCCTGGTGCACTTAAAGGAGCGGGAAGCCGGAACGCGGGGACATGTGCGTCTTGGCACCAATGCGGCACGGGCCAAATGTTTTCTCCCCGATCTTTTGGAGCGATATCATAAGGCCTATCCCGCCGTTACGGTGGAGACCGTGCTCGGGGATACCAGGGAGCTGGAACCCCTTCTTGAGGAGGGACGCCTTGACGTGCTGCTTGGTGTGGACTGTACGGAGTCGGCGCTGTTTCACCGCATCCCCGTCGGGACGGAGGCACTTTACCTTGTCGGAAATCGAGAGTATGTAAAAGGACATCTCAAAAAAGGACGGGCAGTCACGCTTCAACCGGGGAGTGTGGTGAGTCTTCACGATTTTGAGAATCTCACGATCCTTGGAAAAGAAAAGCGAAGCACTGTTTATTCCCGGGTTACGGAGGTCCTTAAACGGGAAGGCCTCTTTACGGCCCCACTTTTTTCCATCAGTGATGATGAGACCCAATTTGAATTGGCACGGCGTAAATTAGGGGTGACCTTTTGTTCACAGCTGCATTTGACTTCCCTTTTTGACGCAAAGGAAGCCCCCCTTACGCCGCTTTCCGTAAAGGAAATCACGGATACGCTCCGGACGGACCTTGTAACGGCTAAGGCTCCTTACGAGGCTCCTTATCTGACGGCCTTTTTGGAGGAAAGCCGCCGTGTCCTACAGGAAAAATATGCGGAAATCCGGAAATTCATGGCAAAAAAGGGCTGAATTTCTGACAGTTTTAATTCCTATCAAACAGTATGGATTTTTTTTGAAATTTATAGTAAAATGGTATGGCAAGAGTCAGAAAGAATGCTTTTGGAGGAACCACGTCATGAAGATCTCAACAAAAGGTCGGTATGCCCTGCGTCTCATGCTGGATCTTGCCATGAATGGCAAGGAAAACTTTGTTCCCATCCGCAGTGTATCCGAACGACAGGAAATCTCCGAGAAATATTTGGAGCAAATCATTACTGCCCTCTCCAGAGCCAAACTGGTCAAGAGCGCTCGCGGCGCCCAAGGCGGCTATAAGCTTGTCAAGGCACCGGAAGAATATACGACGGGAGAGATCCTGCGCGCTGTCGAAGGATCCCTTGCCCCTGTGGCCTGTCTGGAACCGGGCCATACAGTCTGTGCCCGCGCCAAAAAATGTATTACCCTGAATTTGTATAAGGAAATCCAGGAAGCCGTGGATTCTGTCGTAGATCGTACGACGCTGGCGGACCTGGTGGCCCAGCAGGAGGCGCAGGATAAAGCGTAACTGTTTTTGGCCAGCCCAAAAATCAGGCTGATTTGATGAAGTTACATGGCCCCATTGCTTTCGTTGAAATATATGGAAGCAATGGGGCCATGTCGATTCGTAGGAGGGTCCGTCTCACGTTTGGGGATCCCTTACGCCTGGGCGCTCCCCCTCCTAACCACGTGTCGTCACCTTCCGCGCCCAGCTCATCAAAGCGGAAGCTTTTTGCAATCTTCGGCCCATATGGGCTCAGCTGCTTTGTCGCCCACACTCCCAACCTCCTAGACGTACCGGCCTCTGGCCGCAAGAAAACTCACGCGTCGTCGATTCGGAGAACTTTCGCGCAACAGCTCCCGCGTCGCTGCGCTAGCTGGTTGCTGGCGTCTCAGGTCCGTCGTCGTCGGTGGAAGCGGGGCTCCTCGCAATTGGACCCGTCTGAGCCAAATTCGCAAAAAGCAAATGAAAGAAAAGCCCGTAAGGCAAAAGAGAGTAACGCGCGGCCACAAAGCGTCCCGACCGGAGGGGGCCGAATCAATTTTTCGATAACACGGTCCTGCAACCGGCTATGGAGCAAGAGCTCCATACGCAGCGGTTTTGGCCCATCGAAAAATGCTCCTCGCTAGCCGTTCGTAAGGAAACGTCGGCCACAAACCGGCCTCCTCATCCTCCACCTAACAAGCCTGCTTGTTACAATCCTGCTAAGAAAGATTGTTTGCAACATCGTCATACACGAAAACGTATCCGTTACTTTTGCATCCGCCGGATTCTAATTAGGCGGATGTAAGGGATAAAAGGGCTCTGCGCTCCCTGGATAAGCGCCTGTCACGATCTCTCGCTTCGCTTTTTCAAAGGCGCCAAGGAAGCTTGCGAATCGATCGGCGATGCGCTTACCGCCCTGGCGGGGCGGAACGGCTTTCGCCGTCTCCAAGGCAAAAAGACCGTGACGTGAGCCCTAAATAGAACGTAGATACGAGTTCGGTTCTGGGCTTTTTGTAGGTTGAATCCGTTAGCGTAGTTAGTCTGATATGGGGGAATATTTATCCGATGGGATCTTTATCCATTCTATCCATATGATTATGATTACAATGAAATTAAGAAACGATTTCCTTCGTTTAAGCACTGCCCGCCTTTGTGTTTTGCCTCTGAGCTCGACTCGTAGAGTCGAGCCGCCCCACCAGGGCGGGGAACCAAAAGCCGCATGTTGCCTCATTAAAATGAGGCAAGCGTGCCCTTTTGGTGGTGGATGAGGAGCGTAGCGACGTTTCCTTACGAGCGAAAGTCCGAAAAACATGTTTAAGGACGGATTTAATTCGTCGCCCAGTCCGAAGGACACGGTTTGGCGCCGACGTTATGGCCTTTTCTCCATTTTCCTTTTTCGAATAGGGCTCCAGATTGGCCCCGATGCTGGGAAAAACGCGAAGCAGGCTGACGACGTCGTATAATATTGTCATCCAACCCTCTATTTTCTCTTGCGTGAATTTAGGGAAAGGGCTATAATACTAACTATTGGGGCATTAGCTCAGCTGGGAGAGCGCAAGGTTCGCAATCTTGAGGTCAGGGGTTCGATCCCCCTATGCTCCACCAATTTGGAAGATTCCCCAACTCGTGTTACGGGTTGGGGGTTTGTTTTTTATAGGAGGAAAGATGCTGAAAAAGGTTCCCTTTTTACTGATGCTAAGCGCTTCCTTGATTGCTTTTTCAGCGCCTCTTCCTTGCGTCAGAGCAAAGGAGGCCCCTAAAAGCGTGCCCCTTGAGGCGCCTTTTTCCTACGAAGGCGCGCTGTGGCGTCTTGACGCAGAAAATGCACCTGGACTTCCGCGCAATTATAGGACCTGTGATGATGCTTATCGGGCAATCCCTCCTCGCTACGCAAAGGAAGCTTCTTCCCGTATTCCCAGCTGCAAAGGACTGTCTGAGCTTCATATCTCAGGATCCAGCCAGTACTCTGAAAAAGGACTCGATGCAATCCTTGCAGATCTTCGAAATAGAACCCAAGGACCTATTGTCCTTGTTGACCTGCGACAGGAGAGCCATGGCTTTGTGAATGGAATGCCCGTAAGCTGGTATGGGAAACGGAATTGGGCCAACAGGGAAAAGGGACACTTTGCTGTACTTGCTGATGAAGCGCAGCGTATCCACGCCCTTCAGGGACAGGACGTGACCCTTGTGCGTCTCAAAACGGATAAAAGGTCTGCTTCAACCATGACCGTGGAGGCGGGTCAGGTGCTTACGGAAGCGGAACTTGCTGCTCAAAAAGGGGTGATGTATGTCCGCTTTACAGCAACAGACCATCTGTGGCCTGATGCAGGGGAAATTGAGCGGTTCCGCCGTTTCGTAAAGACTTTGCCTAAGGACGCCTGGCTTCATTTTCACTGTGTTGCCGGTGAGGGACGAACAACGGCCTTCATGACCATGTATGATATGCTGAAAAATCCCGATGTCCCCTATGAGGATATTGTCCTGCGCCAGCTGCGGATTGGCGGCGTCTATACGCCTTTTCTCGGAAAGGGCCTTTCAACGTGGAAAAAGCCCTATTACAGGGCAAAGAAGAGGGGGCTTGAAGCGTTTTATCGAAAGCTTCATAAGACGCAGGTAACCGATTGAGATATTTCATAATCCAGAGGGGAGGGACGCTGGACTGCATGAACCGCGTACTCCCCTAGGAAGGGTTTCCTTTTACGCAGGAAACCCTTTTTTGTCGCTCTATGGACGCCCTTACCCTATGATATAATCGTGGTGAAAGATTATTTTATCAATTGTTTGCTGAATTTTTCGACGAAACAGGACTTTCCTGAAAAAAGGAGGAACCAGAATCATGACACCGGACGAAAAAGCGCACTATTATGGGCGCATGGAAAAAAACTTTCCCCAGTTTCTAAAGGCTATGGAGCGGCTTGTGGCGGTCCCGAGCTATCTTAAGGAAGACGATGACTATCCCCATGTGCCGGCCATCAAGAAGGTTCTTGATGAAACCATGGCCCTTATGAAGGACCTGGGATATCGTACGTATGCCGATCCAGACGGTTACTATGGATGGGCGGAAATTGGTGAAGGCGATACCCTGATCGGTGTTTTAGGGCATCTTGACGTGGTCCCGCCAGGGCTCATCGATGATTGGAAGAGTGATCCCTTTACAGTGAACTACCGCGACGGTAAGGCCTATGGCCGCGGCGTTCAGGATGATAAAGGCCCAACCTTGACTGCTGTCTATGCCGTTAAAGCTCTTCTTGACGAAGGATTTACCCCCAATTACCGTCTGCGCTTTATTTTTGGCACCGATGAAGAAAACCTCTGGCGCGGCATCAAGGTCTATATGGAAAAAGAGGAAAAACCGGATTTTGGTTTTACGCCTGATTCCATTTTCCCCCTTATCCATGCTGAAAAAGGGGTCCTTGAATATACGCTCCATGCGTCGAACGAAAGTGGTCTCACCTTTAAGGCCGGTGATGCCTATAACGTCGTTCCCAGCTATGTCAAGGCTCCTAAATCGCAGGCCCTCATAGAGGCCCTGAAGAATCTTCATTATGAATACCGCGATGAAGGGGAGACCGTGGGCATTCTTGGTAAAGGGATGCATGCCCAGTTTGCTGAAAAGGGTGTCAATGCCATCCATCGCTATCTGCTTGCCCTTGAGGCCATGGGATACCCGACGAAGGCGGCCCGTTTTGTGAAGGATAATCTGGAGGGGCATCTTTTTGCAGAACCTATTTTTGGTGATGTCAAGGATGACGCATCCGGTGAGCTCAAATTCAACCTCGGTAAGATTGAACTTACGGAAAAAGAAGAAATCCTGTCCATCGATATGCGCCTTCCCGTGACCTATCCAAAGGAAAAGGCGGTTGAAGCCATTACGCAAAAAGCGGCTGAATACGGCTTTACCTATCATGAATTTGACTGGTTGAAACCGGTCTATCTGCCCCTTGATTCGCCTATCATCAAAAAGCTCATGGATAGCTATGTTGAAGCGACGGGTGATACGGAGCATAAACCCCTTTCCAGCGGCGGCGCCACCTATGCCCGTGCCATGGATAACTGTGTGGCCTACGGCATCATCCTTCCCGGCGTTGAAAAAAGTGAACACATGCCAAATGAAAATATGGTTGTTGATGATTATAAAACGGCGATGAAAATCTACATCCACACTTTTGTGAATTTCAACCGCTGATGCCTCCTCTTGCTTTCTGTTTCCGTACAAATAGAAAGAAGGGTCCTTATGTCAGACGTACAAGCAAAGAAAAAGAAACAAATGCTGAGCTCTTATTCCATTGTATTTTTAGTCCTGATCGTTGTCGCTATCCTGACTTGGTTTGTCCCTCAATCCGTTGTCATTAAAAATAACGGGACAAAGGAAATCATTTACAACGCCATTATGGTCGAAGGCAAAGTCGTGACCGGACAGGGCCTGCAGCCCATGGGCCTGTGGGACATCCTCATGGCGCCGATCCGGGGCTTTGTCAAGGCCGCTCCTGTTGGCTTTGCCATCCTTATGGCTGGAAGCTTCCTGCACCTCATGAACCATGTCGGAGCCATGAATTCGGCCATTGGCTGGCTCCTCAAACGGTTTACGGGAAAGGCCCTGATCATCGTTCTCATGTTTGTTTCTGCCTTATTTGGCGCGGTCTATGGACTGTGGGAAGAAATCCCGGCTTATTCCATGGTCGTCGTTCCCCTTTTTGTACTTGCCGGGTATGACGTCATTACTGGGATCGGTGTCCTTTTTGTCGGGGCTACGGCGGGCAATATGGCAAGTATTGTCAACCCCTTTTCCTTGGGGGCTGCCGTAGGGGCCATTGGAACCGATGGACTGTCCATGGGCAGCGGCATGCTGCTGCGTATTGTCATTTTCTTCGTCCTTTATGTTGTGGGGCTCGTCTATATGCTCCACTATGCCGACACGGTCAAAAGGGATCCAACAAGATCCATCGTCCACGGTCTTGATATCAAGACCCTTGTTGATGAAGATCACAAAATGGAAGAATTTACGAGCCGCAAAGCTTGGTCCATCACCCTGCTGGTGGTCATTATCCTGGCCCTTGTCTGCGGGTACATGCCTTGGGACGCCATCAAGTTTGCTGACGGCAGCACCATGAAGGACGTGGTGAATCTGCCTTTCCGCAGCTTGGCCAAGGTCCCTATCCTGGGTGAACTGTTTGGCGCGGGTCATTATACGGAATTTGGCGATTGGTACTTTGATGAATTTGCCTTTGTCTTCCTTGTTGGTGCCTTGCTCTTGGGGCCCATCAACAAGATTCCTGAACCGGAATTTGTTCGCGAATTTGTTGCCGGTGCCCGTGAAATGCTGGGCGTTGTTCTCGTCCTCACCGTGGCAAACGGGATTTCTGTCATCATGGGCAGCAAAACGGCCGGTATGAGCGTAACGTTCGTGTACTGGATCCAGAATGCCCTTCAAGGTGTTCCCGGCTGGGCTTTTGCCATTGCAGCCGCCCTTGCTTATGTGGGCATTGGGTTCTTTATGCAGTCGACAAGCGGTGTTGCCGGCATTACTATGCCGATTCTTGGGGCCGTAGCCTATGCACTTTTCCAAAGTGCTCCCATTGGTTCCATTGGTGGCCAGGTCATGCTGATTGCTGCTTTTACGATTGGTCTTAACTTTACGAGTGCAATCTATCCCAGTGCGACCAATATGGGGACCCTTGAAATCTATCAGATTCCCTATGATCGGTATCTGTCCTTTATGCTGAAAATTGATATGGTTATGCTTATTGTCGGTATCGCGATTGTGTCCGTGGCACCGATGCTGGGCATCTTGTAAGTCATTTTTTGGCGCTGCGGAAGCTGCGCCGCAATTAGGTGAAGGTGAGCCCCTTGCTCTTTGGGAAAAGTGGGGCTCATTTTTTTATGAAACGAAAGAGGGAAATTTTTGCGATTTTCCCATCAATTATGGCCCATCACTTTTATTCTTGTGACAGATAGGGTATACTTTTATCTATCGCATATTTTTTTAGAGAGAAAAGAAAATCGAGGGGGACTTTCTCATGAACATCGTTATGGAACTTGCGCTGATTTTCGGCGTTTGTCTCGTTGGGGTCATAGTGGCATCCATCATGCCCTTTGCCGTCCCATACAGCGTCATCAGTCTGCTCATCCTGATGACCTTGCTGTATCAAAAGGCCATCAAGCCCTATCAGATTGAAAAAGCAAGCCGCTTTTTCATCGAAAATATGGGCATCTTTTTTGTACCGGCCGTCGTGGGCACGATGGAATACGTGGAGACGCTGAAAAACTATCTGCTGCCCTTTTTGGTCATTACGCTTGTGACAACGCCGCTGATTTATTTTGTGACGGGGTGGACTGTTCAGCTGATGCTGCGCCATAGGGAAAAGAAGGGAGTTCGTCATGCTTGAAAACGTGACAGCCACGCCTTTTCTTGGCCTTTTCCTCATCCTTGTCTGTTGGATCATTGGTGTCAAACTGCAGAAAAAGACAGGGTGGCTCGTCTGCAATCCTGTGCTGACGTCTTCCTGTATGATTGTCCTTATTCTCATGGCAACCGGCATCCCTTTGGATCATTTCCGTACCGGTGGCTCGCTTATTTCCATGCTCCTAGGTCCTGCCACGGCTGTGCTTGCTCTTACGATCTATCGGCAGAAAGCTATTTTGCATGAACATTTCCTGCCCATCCTCATCGGCTGCGCCTTTGGCAGTCTTGTCAGCATTGCCGCGGCCGTTGCCCTTTGCCATCTTTTTGGGACCAACTCCATTTTTTCGGCGTCCATGCTCCCTAAGAGCGTTACGACAGCCATTGCGCTGGGTATTTCCGAAAGCGGGGGCGGGATTCCCGGCATTACGGCAGCTGCTGTTGTCATTACGGGGATAGAAGGGGCCGTTCTGGCTCCCTTTCTGGCCAAACATTTCAAGATTACAGATCCCGTTGCTGAAGGCGTTGCCATCGGGGCCTGCAGCCATGCCATTGGCACGATGAAGGCCTTGGAAATTGGTAAGATCCAAGGGGCTATGAGCTCCATCTCACTTTGTGTCTGCGGGATTGTTACGACGGCGCTGGCGGTTGTGTTTATGTAAATATGGAATCGGCCCCAAAATTGGGCCGATTCTTCAAAATGACGTGCCTCCATTGCTCAACCTCTTATTTTAAGGTAGCAATGGAGGCATGTCGATTCGTACGACGTTTCGTTACTGATTGGGGAATCGCTTACGCCTGGGGGCTTCCTTTCCTACCCATGTGTCGTCACTTCCAGCGCCCAGCTTATCAAAGCGGAAGCTTTTTGCAATTTTCAGTCCATATGGGCCCATCTACTTTGTCGCTCGCGCACCCAACCTCCTAGACGTACCGGCCTCTGGCCGCAAAGAAACTCACGCGTCGCCGATTTATTTTTGGTGGCGCCGCTTCGGAGAACCTTCGCGCAACAGCTCCCGCGTCGCTGCGCTAGCGGATTGCTGGCGTTTCAGGTCTGTCGTCGTCGGTGGAAGCGGGGACTCCTCGTATCTGAACCCATCTGAACCGAATTTGCAAAAAGCAAATGGAAGAAAATACCGGAAGGGAAAAGATTATAAGGCAAATAACACGGAGGCAAAGATTGTAAGGAAAAAACATAAAAGAAGCCCAAAACCGGACGTAGAGGCAGGTTCGGTTTTGGGCTCTAACTTTTATTTGATTGTTGTGAGAGGCTGGTTTCTTTGAAATCGGGGGGCCGAAACCAGAAATTTTCCATAAGCATTGATCAACATAATTTCCCGGCTTTGGTGATGGATGAGAAGCTATGCGCCATATCCTTGCAAGCGGCAGTGAGGACCATTTGCCCGGGTCCCAAGCCCGCTTTGAAGCGAAAGCGGAAGGGCGCAGGGACATGTTTCCAGGCGAATCATTTCGGCCCCGTTCCCCCATGAGGGGCCGGTTTGGGTCCGTGCCTTTGAGGCTGTTCCCTCCCATTTTTGCCTGACAGCTCCCGTCCTCATCCAATCAGCTCAATCCTTGGGCTGACTTATTTTTTCCCCCAATCTCCAAACTTGCAATATAACGCTCTAAAGCATTGATGTAGCTTGTGCCAAGGCGGCTCAGATGAATCTTTTTGTGGGTAATATAGCCAATATGGATGGTATCTTCCTCATCTAGGGGAACGGCAATGATGGATTCACCATTGAGGCGTTTATCAATGACGCCGCTGCAGACGGTATAGCCATCAAGACCAATCAGCAGGTTAAAGAGCGTAGCCCGGTCAGTGACGCGGATATTCTTTTTTCGTACGACGGTACTGAAAATCTCTTCCGAAAAATAAAAGGAGTTATGGTCCCCTTGAACGTAGGAAAGGTAGGGATATGGTTCCAGTTCTTCCATGGAGACCTTATCTCGATCATGGAGGGGATGGGTATTGGAAATGAAGATGTGGGGGGATGTCGAAAAGAGCTCATGGAAGACGAGGTCGTGGGTCTTGAAGAGCTTTTCCAGGACGGAACGGTTGAAGTCGTTCATATAGAGGATGCCGATTTCACTTTTCATATCCGCCACATCACGGATGATTTCATAGGTCTGTGTTTCCTGAAGACTAAAATCGTAGGTGTCGCGGCCGTATTCCTTGATGAGGTCGACAAAGGCATTGACCGCAAAGGAGTAGTGCTGGGTCGAAACACGAAATTCCTGCTTGCCGCCGGCTTGGGTCTTATAGTGGGATTCAAGGAGTGCGGCTTGTTCCAGGACCTGACGGGCATAGCCTAAAAAGATTTCTCCATCATGGGAGAGAAGGACCCCTTTGTTGGTCCGTTCAAAGATCTTGATGCCCATTTCATTTTCCAGTTCCTGTACGGTTTTCGTAAGGCTTGGCTGGGAGATGAAGAGGGCCTTGGCAGCGCCGCTCAAGGTACCTGCTTCGGCAATGGCGACGATATAGCGCAGCTGCTGGAGGGTCATGACATCTTACTCCTTTCTGGTGCTGCCATTGGGAAGGAGTTTGACAACGACAGTGACTGGAGTCCCTAAGGTCTTGCGGATCCATTTCATCAGGGCGTTTAGCTGCTTCATTTCAATGAGGGGATCCTTGCGGGCAATGAGAGTGAGCTGGGCCGCTTCATCTAGGTCGCGGGCCTCCACATCGAGGATATCTCCCATGTGGGGATGATCCAGGCTTTCGGCGATGGCCACAATAACTGCTGCCCGCGTCAGGTCTTCAATATCCTTATCCGTGATCAGTTTCCGGTAAGGTTTGTTGCGCAGGTAGGAGCGGTTTACCCCGTGGTGCCATGCGGCAATGATGGAGGCAAAGACGATGTCCATATGGCTCATGCCAAAAAGTCGGGCATTTTCAATGATGTAGCCGCTGTGCCGTGTGTGGTTGTAGTAATTGATGGTAATCCCTGTATCGTGAAGCAGGGCCGCTGTTTCCACAAGGTCCCGCCAGCGTTTTTCCGGCAGCTTGTGAAAGCGCTTCCAGCCATCAAAGATTCGCAGGGCAAAGCGGGCCACAAGACGGGCATGTTCCTCATCTGGCACATATTGATGAATCATGTCGTTGCGGCTCGTTTCAAGGATGTTAGGCGTAATGAGGGGCATGTTTTCGTGCTGGTGCCGGTATTCGCAAAAGAGGCCTTCCCGGAGCCCACAGCCGGAGATGATGAGTTTTTTAGAATTGCATTTGTCTGCCAGGGCCTTGATGATGGAGCTGCCAGCGACGATGACGTCTGCCCGGTCGCTTGAAAGGCCGGGAATGCGCCGGCGCATCCCCGGCGGTGTCGAGAGGAGCCCTTTGTACCAAATCGCAAAATCGGCTATATCAAATTGGAAGTTATGCAGCTTGGCCGTAAAGTACTTGATCCGCTTTTCTTCCACTTTCCCAATGGAACGGGCCGTACCACCTACGCCGACAAGGGGCAGTCCGCAGCCAGTTAGCCAAGGCGTTTTTTTCATCTGTTCGGCAATGAGCTTCTGCATGGTCTTCATGTCTTCGCGGCCGCGCATAGAGCCCTGCCGGCTTTGCTTTGTCAGGTTGACGCAGCCAATGGGCAGACTGACGGAATCAATGAGCTTCCGTTTTCGGACGAGGATGACTTCTGTCGAACCGCCTCCTAGGTCAAAAATCACAGCATCTTCTACATTGATGGTATTGACGACGCCAACGTAACTCATAAAGGCTTCCGTCTTGCCCGAAATGATATCCAGATCGACACCGGTTTTTTCCTTGACGGCCCGTGTCAGTTTCATGCCGTTTTTTGCGTTCCTGATGGCGGCTGTGGCTACCGCAACCATATCTGTTACGTGGAAGAAACGGCACATGGAAGCAAAGCCCCGGATGCAGTCGATGGTGCTCGTGAAGGCCTCTTCCGTCAGATATCCCTGGGGATCGGTCTTAAGCGCCAGACGCAAGGGATCTTTCTGGTTATAGACGAGGTGGCTCCCTTTTTGGCTTGAGATTTCCATGATGACAAGCCGTGCCGAGTTGGAACCCACGTCTATGATTCCGATTCGTTTCATATTGTTTCTCCTATGGAAGTTTGTTTTTCTTTTCCTCTATACTAGCAGTACCCTGTAAAGAATCGGTAAATTATTCGATGAAGGGAAGAAAACGTGCTACAATGAAAAGAAAATGATAGATTACTGTTAGTATAACACGATTTCCAGGCGGTGTGACAGGTTTTCCGCCGATACCCATAAGATTGAGACGGGAGGCATACTATGGCAAAGAAAAAACAGCTGGCTGCCATCATCCATTTAGGCTCGGAGCGGGTCACGATGCAGCTTATTGAGTACACTGACCTTTATGCTGTGACCATCCTTGATGAAGCCAGTCAGACTGTTCGTCTGGGCGAAGAGACCTTCAAGACGGGGCGTATCTCAACCGAGACGATGCGGGCTCTTATTGATATTTTGAAGGGCTTCCGCCGTCTCATGAAGGATTACGGGATCAAGGACTATGTCCTTGAAGCAACGACCGCTGTGCGGGAAGCCCGGAATCGAACGTTCTTTTTGGATCAGGTCCTTGTGAAAACGGGCTTTGTCATGGACGTGATCAACCTGCCCCAGGAAATCTTTCGAAAGATTGCGTCCCTCAGCTACCATTTGGAATCCCATAAGAAAAAGGTGGAACATAAAGGCGGACACCTTCTTGTGGATCTATCGAGCGGAGCCATGGGCTTTACCTATGTGCGCAGGGGAGAGATGGAATATCAGCAGAACCTGCATGTGGGGCTGATCCGTATGAAGGAATACTTCACGCGCAATGAACAGTCCAGCATCCATTTTGGGGAGGCCCTGCGGGAGTATATTCGGGCCAATCTTTTTCCTGTCATGCAGGAACTGGAAAATAAGCCCGTCGAGAGCATGTTCATCAGCGGCGTTGAATCAAGCTATTTGCCGCGGATCTTGAAAAAAAAGCCGGACAAAAAGGGCCTTATCAAGGTTGGGGCAGGGGACCTTGAGGAAATCCTCCTGCGCCTTAGAAGTCTTTCCCCCCGCCAGCTGACAAAGGTCTATGCCCTATCTGAGGAAGAAGCAGATTTGGTCCTTCCGGCGGCAACCCTTTATGAGGAACTGATCCGGGCGGCTGGATCGCCTTTTGTCTATATCGTGACCAATCGTTTCATTGACGGGATCCGGGCCCTTTATATTGCCCGCCAGAAAGATCCAGCCTTTATGGCGTATATGCAGAGCATCCAGATGAGCCAAATCCGAGGTGTGGCCCGCCGTTTTGGAACCAATCTTGTCCATGTGGGCCTTGTAGCAGATCTTTGTGAAGCTATCTTCAAAACGGTCGCCAAAAGCGAGGGCCTCGACGGGGCTGACCTCCATCTGCTCCGCGCTGCCGCCCTGCTCCATGGTGTGGGTAAGTTCTTTTCCCTGCGTGCGGGGAAGCTATACAATTATGAGCTGATCCAAGCAACGGACTTTTTGGGATTTGGGCCCGACGCGCAGCAGACCATTGCGTCCGTATCCTATCTCTTTTCCCTGCCGTCGCCTGACGCCCTGTCGCCAGAAGCCTACGACCGGGAGATTTCTGCAACTCCCGCGGTGGCTAAACTGGCAGCCATCCTGCGTCTTGCCGATGCCCTTGATGTCAGCCGCAAGCAAAAGATCACAGGCTGCCGGACCGTAATGAAGGAAAATCAATTCCGCGTCATTGTCACAAGTCGCGAGGATCTTTCCCTCGAGCGCTGGACCTTTGAAAAACAGAGCGGATTTTTTGAAGAAGTTTTTGGCCTTACGCCAATCCTGGAACAAGTGGAAAGGTGAGTGGAACCCTTATGGATCTCAAGAAGCCAGAATATTATATCAATCGGGAACTGAGCTGGCTGAAATTTAACCTCCGCGTCCTGCGTGAAGCTGGCGTCAGGACCCTGCCTCTTTTGGAACGCCTTCGTTTTGTGGCCATTTCTGCTTCAAACCTTGATGAGTTTTTCATGGTCCGTGTAGCCGGTCTTGTGGGCCGCGAGGAATCAGGAATCGAACGCCCCGACATTGCCGGACTTTCCACGCGGGAGCAGCTTACGGCTATTGCGGCAGCTGCCCATAGTGAAATGAAACTCAAGTACCGCTATTTCTTTGCCCTTGTAAAGGAACTGGAAAAGTATGCCATTTCCTTTTCCCGGGTGGAGGATCTTTCGGGAAAGGCGCGGGAAAGCCTTGAACGGTACTACAAGGAAATGGTCTTTCCGGTTCTCACGCCCATGGCCATTGATGCGTCACGGCCCTTTCCTTTTCTTGCCAATAAGTCCCTTAATATCGCCCTTGAACTGCGGGATGCCAAGGACATCCGTAAGATCGCCTTTATTCAGGTGCCGAGCGTCTTGCCCCGTGTCATCCCTGTGAAGGGGGCGAGGGATGAAAAATCCTTCGTTTTCTTGGAAGACCTCATCATGGCACACTGCGGGGAGCTCTTCAAAGGATTGAGCGTCCTTGATGCGGTACCTTTCCGCATTACTCGTGACTCGGATCTTGAGGTTGATGAAGATGAAACCCACGACCTCATGAAGGAAATCGAACGGTCTTTAAAGAAACGCAAAAGAGGGAGTGCCGTTCGGCTTGAAATCAATCCGGAAAAGGGTTCCTTCCTACAGGACTTCCTTAAGCAAGAACTTGACCTTGTGGACGAAGAGATCTACGAAGTGCGGGGCCCGCTGGACCTTACCTTCCTTTTTGGCTTCATCAGCCAAAAGGGGATGGAGTCCCTATGCTTCAAGCCCTATACGCCCCAAGTACCAGCTGAACTGACGCCCGACCTTTCCCTTTTTGACCAGATCCGGGACCATGATATTTTGCTCCATCACCCTTATGAAAGTTTTGATCCTGTCGTCAATCTCATCCGGGATGCAGCCGAAGATCCCAAGGTCCTTGCCATCAAGCAGACTTTGTACCGTGTCAGCGGGAATTCACCCATTGTCGCGGCCCTTGCCAAAGCAGCGGAAAACGGCAAGCAGGTGACGGCCCTGGTGGAACTGAAAGCCCGCTTTGATGAAGAAAACAATATTGTCTGGGCGCGCCGTCTGGAACGCGCCGGCTGTCACGTCATCTATGGCCTTGTAGGGCTGAAGACCCATTCCAAGATCACTCTCATTGTGCGTAAGGAAGAAACCGGCATCAAACGGTATGTCCATTTGGGGACGGGAAACTACAACGATAAGACGGCCAAGCTCTATACGGACTTTGGCCTTCTCACGGCAAACGATGAATTTGGGCAGGATGCCTCTGCCTTTTTCAATGTCCTTTCCGGTTATTCCGAGCCGCCCACCTTCCACAAGCTCATCATGGCTCCCTTGGGCCTGAGGGAACGGATGACCGAACTGATCGATCGGGAAATTGCTCATGCCAAGGCGGGAAAGGAAGCCTATCTCATTGCCAAGATGAATTCCCTGATCGATCAGCCCATGATCGAAAAATACTATGAGGCCTCCCAAGCTGGCGTCAAAGTCGATCTGATTGTCCGCGGGATCTGTGGCCTGCGTCCGGGAATCAAGGGGCTGTCGGAAAATATTACGGTCCGTTCTATCATTGGCCGTTTTCTTGAGCATCACCGGGCCTATTATTTTTGGAATGACGGTCAGGAAGAACTCTATCTTTCCAGTGCAGACATGATGCACCGCAATCTCAGCGAGCGTGTGGAACTCATGTTCCCTGTTGAGCGTCATGCCCACATTGAACGGATCAAGGCCTTTCTTGATCTGTGTCTCAAGGATAATGTCGGGGCCCATATGGAGCTTTCAAACGGCAATTACCGCCGCGTCTACGCTCATGGCCGGGAAAAGGTCAGTGTCCAGGAACGCATGATGGCCTGGTCCATGGCCCATGCACCCAAAAAGAAATTGCCCCTTTCCCAGCGCCTGAAACCGGTTTATCATAAGGAATCCTGACGATTTCTGCCGTCCTGTCCCGCGTCTTTTTTCTTGAGACATCGGGACAGGATTTTTTTTGTACGTCTCCCAGAAACTTCCCGTGCATCGAGTCCATCCTTTATGATATAATGGGGCTATCACTTGAAAAGAGGATGGTTTAACAGTATGGCAATAAAAAGTGTCACTTTGAATTATAACGGCCATTATGGCGCGCTTGACTATAACGAAGAAACCAAGGAACTTAAGGTCACCATCAAAGGCGAGACCCAGATCGAGCAGAAAGTCATGGACTTTCTTGCGGCACCGCATAAGATGGAAGTCCCTATTGACGCCTGTACTTATCATTTCGAAGAGCGGACCTTCCTTGCCAGAGACAGTTGGAAGGACTGCCAGCAGGTATTGACCCGTCTTTGGGTCAATACGGGCGTTTTGGTGGAGTGGAGCATGCCGCCCCACATGGTGGAAGACCTGTAAGGGATTCCGAACGGAGGGCCCGTCCTGGATAAAGACGCGGCCTTTTTTCCATTTCTTTCCCCCAGAATAGCGGTGGAAAAGGCAGCTAGGCCATTCCGTCTTTCCAATCATAGGTTATACACAAGGTTATCCACAGGGACTGTGGATAACCTTCGATTTGGTGAATAACTTTCTTCACTGGGCTGGAAAAGCCCATGAATGGGGACCTTTTATTGTGGATAACTTGACTGTCTCCGCGTGCGAAAGTGCCGCCTGCCTTTGGCACGAACGCTGAATAAAAAGCGAAAGAAGGCGGCTTGCGTGCGGGTTTTTAAAGCATTCAATCTTTGGAGACTCATCTTTCCAGCAGGCAAAGAAGCTGCTGCCTGCGACCAACCCAAATGCAGGTGGCGTGATCAATCGATGAAGGAACACTTCCCGCCGTAAGGAAGGGAAAAGGAACCACTTTTGGTATGAAAGGGGCATACATACAAATGGCTGACCGATTTTATGAACTGCACGTCGCAGGTGTAACAAGAAAACTTCCGATTCTCAATGTCAATGACAAACTGGCCATTGCGGGCTTTGTCATCCTAGGCGATGTGGAGCTTGTGGAAAAGGCCGCTGCAGCACTTGTCAAACGCGTGCCGCCGGAAACGGAAATCATGGTGACCGCTGAAACCAAGGGCATTCCTTTGGTTCACGAAATGGCGCGCCTCATGGGGATGCCGCGTTATGCCATTGCCCGAAAGTCCGTCAAGGCTTACATGGAAAATCCAATTATTGTTGAAGACCGCTCCATTACAACCAAGGGAAAACAGATCCTCGTTCTTCAAGATGAGGATATTGCCCTTGTTCGCGGCAGGAAGGTCCTCCTTGTGGATGATGTCATCAGCACAGGCGGCTCCATCAAGGCCTTGGAAGAACTTATCGAAAAGGCGGGCGGCACAGTGATTGGGCGCATGGCCATCCTCGCCGAAGGGGACGCCATGAACCGCAAGGACATCGTGACTCTCGAGAACCTGCCGCTTTTTGACGCTCAAGTCTAACTTCCATTGTTGACTAGGGCCAATTTGAGGGGAATTGATTTCACATCACAGCAGAAAAGGAGACAAAAAACATGACCACTGCAACAGAACGCTTCCTGAAGTACATCGCTGTCAACACAACCTCCGTAGATGATGCCAAGGTGTATCCATCCAGTCCGAACCAAAAAGTCCTAGGAGCCCAGATCGCGGAAGAAATGAAAGCCATGGGTCTTACGGATGTAATCCAAGATGAATATGGCTATGTCATGGGGACCATCCCCGCGACCCGTGATAAGGGTCCGACCATTGGCCTCATCAGCCATCTTGATACGAGCAATGCTGTAAGTGGCGGTCCAATCCATCCTGCCTTTGTAGATTATCAGGGGGGCGATATCGTCCTTAACAAGGAACAGGATATTGTCATGACGCCAAGCGCTTTTCCCTGTCTCAATGAAGTCAAGGGAAAACGGCTCATTGTGACAGATGGAACGACACTTTTGGGGGCTGATGATAAAGCCGGTGTGGCTGAAATCATGACCCTTGCGGAGCGTCTGCTTCGTCCGGATGCTCCTAAACACGGAAAGATCCGCATTGGTTTTACGCCGGATGAGGAAGTCGGGGAAGGTACGAAGTTCTTCGATCTTGAAAAATTTGGTGCCCAGATTGCTTATACTGTTGACGGCGGAGCCTTGGGTGAACTGGAATATGAAAACTTCAACGCGGCTACGGCAACTATCACCATCAAGGGCGTGAGCGTCCATACGGGAAGTGCCAAGAATCAAATGATCAATGCGGCCGCTGTGGGTTGTGAGTTCCAGTCCTTGCTGCCGGAAAAAGAGCAGCCTGTTTATACTGAAGGGTATGAAGGGTTTTACCATCTGTCTTCCATCGAAGGCAGCTGCGAGCACTGCGAAATGAAGTACCTTCTGCGCGAGCATGACGCTGAAAAATTTGCTGCCCAGAAAAGGAAAGTGGAAGAAATTGGCAGGAAGCTGAACGAAAAATGGGGAAGCGGTGTCGTGACGGTCTCCATCCGTGACTCCTATGCCAATATGCGTCCCATCATCGAAAATCATATGGAACTTGTCGATGAAGCTCGTCATGCTTTTGAAGCCTGCGGGGTAAAACCCATCGTGCAGCCTATCCGCGGCGGTACGGACGGGGCGCGTCTCAGCCATAAAGGACTGCCTTGTCCGAACCTTTCGACTGGCGGCTATCTTTTCCACAGCCGTTATGAATTCATTCCTCAGGAATCCTTGGAAACCATGGTGGATGTGCTGGAAAAATTGATAGTAGGACTCAGTAAGTAAGTTTTTTACTCGGCGCACAAATCGCGCCGATTCGATGCAGATACATACGTGCCCTCCTTGCTTGAGAAAAGATTCTTTTGAGAGCAAGGAAGGCATGACGATTCGTAAGAAGTCACGTACCATAATCTCATTTCTAAGACGCCCGAAAAAATGCCGTCGTCGGGTGGGCCGCTCCTAGGAATTTTTTCGGATTGCAGAGGAAACCTTTTTCGCCTATGGCCCATATCGACCCATCTGCGTTGTCAAACGCGGCGAGCCTCTTAGCAGTACCCCGCTTGAGTCAGTGAGTTTTTTAGTCGGAGCAGCAATGACTGAGCTTTGATGCAGATGATGAGCCCCTTGTTTCATGAAAGGAAAGATTCCATGAAACAAGGGGCTCATGCCGTTTCTCATAATGAAAAGTTTTGCGATAGGGCCCTGTTATGGAGTATGAATGGTACATAGAATACGGTGGCATGGTTCCGAAAGGGGAAAATCAGGAGAAAGAACTGCCAAGCGAGGCGGTCCCGCCCAAGGAAGCCGCCCCATTTCTATCATGTCCATAAAAAAATTCCTTCCCCCATGAAGAGGAAGGAATTTTTTGTTTCGAGAGAGTAACCCCATTTGTGGGGAATGAGTCATCAGAAGCTTAGTCTTCGCGCAGGCTGTCCATAGGTTCGCCTGTTTTCGTCACTTCGACGGCCTTGGCATAGCTTTCAAGCAGAAGTCCGTAGTTCGTGAAGATCCGGGCCCAGATGTTGGCCCATTTTTCCCAGTCGTCACGATGCCAGGTCTGCTGGATTTCGGCAATGGCAGAAGACGTGTCCATGGGAATGACACCGGCCTGGACCATCCGGGCAAGGGAAATTTCCTCGGCCATCTTGGAATAGGTACCGGATGCATCAGGCAGGGCAAAAACTTTATAGCCATCACGAACTGCACTAATGGCCGGGAAGGCAAGGCAGACGCTTGTGACGGTACCGGCAATGATAAGGGTCTTGCGGCCCGTTTTCTTTACGGCTTCTACAAAGGCAGGGCAGTCCCAGGAGTTGATTTCACCGCGGCGAGGAACATAGACCGCGTGGGGAGCTGCTTGGTGGATTTCGGGAATGAGCGGACCATTGGGACCTTGGGGAACGGATGCCGTCGTAATGACCGGGATGCCGGCAAGGGTGGCTGCTTCTGCAAGGGCAATGGCATGATCACGGACCCTTTTGAAATCCATATCGTTGATGCACTGGAAAAGACCGCTCTGATGGTCGATGAGGAGCATAACCGCGTCCTTTGGATCGATTTTCGGAGCCTCTCCGTTGAAGTTTTTATACAGTTCGTTCATGATGATTGCCTCCTTATTCACTAGGTTTTGTTGTATGCACATCTTATCAAGAAAAATCATCTGTTATCAACAGACAGATTTTTATTTTTGTATAGTAGGCCCCAATTCCCTATCCTGTCAATGGTATAATAGGAGCAAGGAGGGACGATCATGAACGAAACCATGCTTCCTATGCGGACGAAGAGCACACGCAATCATATTAAGGATACCTTTTTGGTGATGCTGAAAAAGAAGCCTTTCCTAAAGATCCGGATCACGGCCCTCTGCCAAAAAGCAGGCATTACAAGAGCAACTTTCTATGCCCATTATCTTGATATCTATGATTTAGTTGATGACATCATGAATGACGCGCTTATTTTCTTGGATTCCATAACGGACCGGACTTGTCATGAGTCTTTTGAGGATTTATGGGATGTAGTCCGGCAAAATGACCTTGCTGTGTTCAAGGCTTATAATGACCGGCTGCCGCCTTGTCATCGCCTCATCGATATTCCCAAATATCATCCCCTCGTGAAGGATGACACCATTTTGCCTCTGATGATGAAAAAGATCTTCGCCATGGAAAAAGGCCATTTCATCGCTTATATGGCAGAAAAAGAGGGCATTCCGGCTCATATCACAGAAAACATCTTTTGGAGCATCATCAATGGGTCCATGGCCGTCAATAAGAAGATTGGCTGGTGCAAGAATACGGATTGGTACGAGCTGCAGCTCCAGCTCCTGCGCTTTACCATGTATGGCCTGGAGGGGCTGGGGGAGGTTGGAAAGCGGCCCTGCGTGGGGGAAACCGGTTCCCAGGAATGATGCCATTTTCTTTTGGTAAAAGGACGACGGCACGGCGTTTTGACGTGTCTTCTGTCCTTTTTCTTTTTTTGGCGGTCTGTGTGGGTTGCAGTCTGCGGACGATGTTCTCATTTTTATGATGAAAAAAGCAGAAGAGAAGATTTTGCAGACACCCTGTTACTTTTTTCTTTTTTATTGCCTATCTTTTCCCTTTGTATTACAATAGGGACATTGTAAGAGAAGGGGGCCCAGCCATGAAAATCAAGGAACTTCTAGATAGTCCCAAAGTAACCATATCATGCGAACTTTTTCCGCCCAAAAAAGGGACAGAACTGCAAAATGCCATGGATATTGTCCATGCTATTGCCATCGATGGGGTGGACTATATGAGTGTCACGTATGGCGCCGGCGGCACCGCAGTCGGCAAGAGCCTTGCGATTGCCTCTGAGGTCGAGCGGAGCGGGGTCCCGGCCTTGGCCCATCTAACTTGTATCGGTGCGAAAAAAGATGGCATCGCCCGCGTCCTTCGCGACATGAAAGCCGGCGGCATTGATAATGTCCTCGCCCTGCGCGGTGATCGTCCTCAAGGGATGGACGAGCTGCCGGAATCGGACTTCCCCCATGCCAGCGACCTCGTCCGCTTCATCAAGGAAACGGGGGATTTCTGCGTGGGCTGCGCTACCTATCCTGAGGGACATCCTGAATCGCGGACCCTTGATGAGGATTTGGAGAACATGAAACGCAAGGTAGATGCGGGCTGTGATTTTCTTGTGACACAAATGTTCTTTGATAATGAGATGTTCTATAACTTCATGTATCGGCTCCTGGCCAAAGGGGTCCGTGTCCCTGTTGTGGCCGGCGTCATGCCGATCACGAACGCAAAGCAGGTGGAACGCATCTTTACCCTCAGCGGAACACCCATTCCCAGCAAGCTGCGGGCCGTGGTGGAGCGCTTTGGTGATCATCCGGAGGCTCTGCGTCAGGCGGGGATGGCGTATACGACGGGTCAGATCATGGATCTGATTGCCAACGGATTCAACCATATCCATGTCTATACGATGAATAAACCGGAAGTCATTGGCGGCATCCGCCGTACTCTTTCGGAAGTTATCAAACTGTAAGGAGCCCAAGATGGCACAAGTAAAGATTCCCTTTGATGAAAAGGAAGCGGTTCGCTATTTTGGTGCCAAAAAAGATGATCGGGAAGCTGCGCGCCTGGTCGATGAAGCCTTTATCGCCCTTCGCAACGAAGTCCAGCCGCGTGCCGTGAAACGGCGTCTTTCCTGCCGCGTCACGCCCCCTTGTGACGGCGGGATGGGCCGCGTGGAACTTGAGGGCGGCACGGTCTTTGAAAGCAACCAGCTTGCCAACCACCTTTTGGGCTGTCCGGAAGTGATTCTTTTTGGGGCCACCTTGGGCAGCCGCTTTGATATCGGCATCCGACGCCTCAGTCTGCAGCGGATTGCCTATGGAGCCGCGGCCCAAGCCGTTGGTGCGGCTCTTATTGAAAGTTACTGTGACAAGCTGGAAGAGGAATGGAAAGGGGAGTTATCTGCTGAGTTTACCTACCGGTCACGGTTTTCTCCAGGGTATGGGGATTGGCCGCTTACGGATCAGGAAAAGATTTTCCGTCTCTTGGAGCTGCCTAAGAAGATTGGCCTTACGTTGACGGCAGGAGGCTTAATGGCGCCTATTAAGTCCGTAACGGCTGTGATTGGCATCAATCATGGCCTTCAAAATGAAACCAGAAAGGAGCCGGATGCTCGTCATAGCTCGTGCAATGCCTGCATGGCCTTGAACTGTCCTTTCCGGAAAGAGGAACCTTGACGATGGAGATTCGAGAACGGTTAGAAAAGGAACGCTTGTTTTTTGATGGCGGCATGGGAACCATGCTTCAAAGCGCGGGGCTTATGCCGGGTGAGCTGCCAGAACTGTGGAACCTGAGCCATGCTGATGTGATCCAAGGCGTCCACGAAGCCTATATCAGGGCAGGGGCCCAAATCATCAAGACCAATACATTTGGCTGCAATGGCCTCAAATTTGGAAAGGCCCATGGCACGCCAGCGGTTTCGACTCTTGTTACGGCAGCGGTAAAACTTGCCCAAAAGGCCTTCCAGGCTTGTGGCGAGAAAGGATGTGTGGCCCTTGACCTAGGACCGACGGGAAAGCTTCTCCAGCCGTATGGAGACCTTCCGTTTGAAGAGGCCGTGTCCCTTTACGCGGAAGCGGTCGAAGCAGGGAAAAAAGCCGGTGCTGACCTTGTCCTGATTGAGACCATGAGTGATACCTATGAGGCCAAAGCGGCAATTCTGGCCGTAAAGGAACATTCTAATCTGCCTTTTGTGGTGACCTTTACGTTCGACGAAGAAGGAAAGCTCTTAAGCGGCGCCGATGTGGAAACGGCCATGATTGTCGCTTCTTCCCTAGGGGCTTCGGCTGTTGGCTTCAACTGTGGGCTGGGGCCTAAGGAAATCAGCCGCCTTGTGCCCCGCGCCCTTGCGGCCACGGACCTGCCTCTTGTGGTCAACCCGAATGCCGGTCTTCCTGTCACGCACGATGGGGTCACACAGTTTGAGGTGGGATCTGAGGAATTTGCCGCAACCATGTTGGAATTTGCTCCCCAGACAGCCCTTTTGGGTGGCTGCTGTGGGACAACGCCCCAGCACATCAAAGCTCTTGTAGAAAGCTGCGCCGAGCTGCCGCCTCCGGAAAAACGGAACGGGGCCCCAGAATGCATTACCGGCTATGGTGCGCCTGTTTGTTTTGACCGCATGCCTGTCATCATTGGCGAGCGCATCAATCCGACGGGGAAAAAACGGCTCAAAGAGGCCCTTAAGGCCGGGGACATGGATTATGTGTGCCAGCTTGCCTTGGAACAGATCGATAAAGGGGCCCAGGTCCTTGACGTCAACGTCGGCGTACCCGGTATTGATGAACCGGCCCTTCTTGAAAAGGCGATGAGGACACTCCAGTCCATTACGCCCCTGCCGCTTCAGATTGATACGAGTGATCTCAAAGCCATGGAACGGGCCCTGCGCCTTTATAACGGACGGCCTCTCCTTAATTCTGTAAATGGCAAGACAAGTTCCCTTTCGTCGGTCCTGCCCTTAGCAAAGAAGTATGGCGCAATGCTGGTTGGACTTTGTCTTGATGATGACGGGATTGCGGAATCGCTGGAAGGCCGGCTCAAAAGTGCACGCCGCGTCATTGACGGAGCCAAAAAGGCGGGCCTTTCTGAAAAGGCACTGCTTCTTGATCCCCTTGCCATGACCATCAGCACGGGGGGACAAAATGCCCAGATTGCCCTTTCCATCATCGCGGCTCTCAAAAAGGCAGGACTTAAGACGGTTATGGGGGTCTCGAATATTTCCTTTGGCCTTCCTCATCGGGACGCTGTCAACAGTGCCTTTTTTGCCTCGGCTATGCAGCTGGGTCTTTCGGCAGGCATCATCAATCCTAATTCAGCACCGATGATGGAAACCTATCTTGCCTATGGCGCCTTAAGTGGGTATGACACAAGCTGCAAGGCCTATGTTTCCTATTTTGCGGATCTGCCAACAGAAAAAAGGGAACCCCATGTTCCTGCCGCAAAAGACAGCGGCGAACAAGGCCGCTATGGTCTTGACGAAGCCATTGAAAAGGGCCTCATCTCACCGGCTGAGACGGCGGTTGCAGCGCTTTTGGATGAAGGAAGGGACGCGCTTTCCATCATCAATGAATATATGATTCCAGCCCTTAACCGCGTGGGCGATGCCTTTGAAAAAAAGACCCTCTTCCTGCCCCAGCTCCTCATGAGTGCCGACGCGGCCAAAGCAGGCTTTGAAATCATCAAGAAAGCAATGTTCCAAAAGGGCGCGGATAGGGGAAAGGGCGACCCTGTCATTGTTGCTACGGTCAAAGGGGATATCCACGATATTGGGAAAAATATTGTCAAGGTGCTCCTTGAAAACTATGGCTATGATGTCATTGATCTTGGCAAGGATGTGCCGCCGGAGGCCATCGTGGAAAAGACTTTGGAACGGGATGTGAAGCTTGTGGGCCTTTCGGCCCTCATGACAACGACCTTGGGTTCCATGGCAGAAACGATCCGACAGCTTCGTGAGAAGGCACCGGGGTGCCGCGTCATTGTTGGCGGTGCCGTTATGACCAAAGAGTATGCGGAAGAATTGGGTGCGGATGCCTATGCGGGAAACGCCGTTGCGGCCGTAAGCTATGCCAATGCCCTTTTTCGCAAAAAGTAGAATAGAAGCAACCTGTCTTTGAAACCTTGTTTCATAATTTTTGTTGAACAGAGAAATTTTCATTTTCTTCACAATTTCATTGTGCTAGAATGAAAAATATACAAAAACATATAGAAAGAAGATGAACTCCTATGACAGCAAAACCGTTAATTGGGATTTCCGGCAGCCATATGATTGATGGCGGCGGGCAATTCCCCGGTTATCATCGAAGCTATGTGAACCATGATTATGTCCGTTCTGTTACGGAGGCGGGCGGTATCCCCCTCATCATTCCCTTCAATGAAGAGGATGATGTCGTGGAAGCCCTTATGGACCGCGTCGATGGGCTCCTTTTGTCGGGCGGACACGATGTGTATCCCCTCCTTTATGGGGAAGAACCTTGTCGGCAGATTGGCGCGGTGTGGCCGGAACGAGATCATTTCGACATGCTGCTTTTGAAGCGGGCGGAAGCACGGAAAATTCCTGTTGTCGGGATTTGCCGCGGTCTGCAGATCATCAATGTGGCGCACGGCGGGACGCTTTATCAGGACCTTTCCAAAGATCCCCAGTCCTTTGTGAAGCATTCCCAGAACCAGGACCCGGCGACGGCAACGCATACCATTGAAATCGATCCTCAAAGCCGGCTGGCTTCTCTTCTCGGCCGTACGGAATGGGTTACGAACAGCCATCATCACCAGACCGTTCACGAAGTGGGCCAAGGACTCCTTGTTACAGCCCGCGCCAAGGATGGCACCGTGGAATCCCTGCAAGGGACGGGAGAAAGCTATCTTATGGCCTATCAGTTCCATCCGGAAATGATGTCCATTCACAGTAAGCTTGCACGGAACCTATTTGTGGACTTTATCAAGGAAGCGGAGGTGCGTCATGGGAACCGATAAAAAAGATAAATTTGGCCTTTGGAGCATTGTCCTTCTCGGTATCAACAGCATCATCGGGACGGGAATCTTTCTCCTGCCAAACCGGGCCTATGCCCTGATGGGACCGTCAAGCCTCCTGATCCTTCTTTTTGATGCGTTCCTTGCTGGCTGCCTTGCCCTTTGCTTTGCGGAAGTCGCCGGTTTCTTTTCCCGGAATGGGGGCCCGTACCTTTATGCCAAGGCCGCTTTTGGGGATTTTGTCGGTTATGAGGTGGGCGTGCTGAAGCTCGTTGTGACCATCATTGCCTGGGCGGCTATGGCCGTTGGCTTTGCGACGGCACTGGGCGCTGCCTTTCCATTTTTTGCCGGCGACACCATGAAGAATCTCATTGCTGCCGTGCTCATTGGCGGGCTCACCATCATGAATATTGCAGGGGTCAAGATTTCAAAGATCCTCAATAACCTCATGACCATATCCAAATTGGTTCCTTTATGCGTCTTTATTGCTGTGGGCCTGTTTTTTGTCAATGGCAGCAATTTCACGCCTTTTGTTCCGACCCATATGGCTGACGGGGCCTTTGCCAATGCCGCCATTACCATGTTTTTTGCGTACACGGGATTTGAAGCCATTGCAGTTGCCGCCGAAGATTTCAAGGATCCTAAAAAGGATTTGCCTCGGGGTATCATCCTGACCATGATCATTGTCACCATCATCTATATGCTCGTCGTGGGGATTTCCATCGGTATCCTGGGACCGGATCTGGCTGTGGACAAAGCCCCTATCCAGACCGCCTTTGGCCGCGCCGTTGGGCCCGTCGGCGCTTACTTCATCCTGCTTGGAACACTCTTTAGCATGGGCGGCATCAACCTTGCCGAATCCTTTATTGCGCCTCGGGCATGCACGTCCCTTGCTGAAGACGGCATGCTGCCGGCTTTCCTCAATCGGCGCACGAGCTGGGGAACGCCGTGGGCTTCAAGCGTCGTCGTTGCCATTCTCAGCATCCTTCTTGCTTGGAGCGGCAGCTTTACGACCCTTGCTGCCATCAGTGCCGTAAGCCGGTTTACCCAGTACCTGCCGACGGTCCTTTCAGTCATTGTCTTCCGCCGCAAGTGGAAGGACCGGGAACGGACCTATAAGATCCCTGGCGGCATCTTTGTTCCAGTCGTTGCCTTTTTAACGAGTCTCTGGATGCTCTCCAATGCCAAACCGATGCAGCTTGTCTGGGGCCTTGGCGGAATCCTTGTCATCGCACCCTACTATCTTGTCTATAAAAAGAAAAAAGCCGAGGGCCTCGTCAAAGATCACGACGAAGAAGCCTGATGTACGGGAGACTGCGGAAAAATGAGTAATTCATTTTTCCGCAGTCTCTTTTGTTCATTTTCCTGATTCGAAAAAAAGTCAGATGGCACTGGGGGCTGGACGTGACGACACATGGTTAGGAAAGGAAGCGCCCAGGCGTAAGCTATCCCCAAACGTGGGACGGTCCACTGTACGATAGCCCATGAGCCCATTGATTCCTCCATTTTTTTTAATGATAGAACGGGCTTACCTTTCCCTTGAATTCGCCCAATTTCCAAGGCCAACATTTGACAGGCCGCCCTCTTTCCATATACAATAACGTCACTTGATGGAAGATAGGAGAACCGTTGTGACCATTGATGCAATCTTACAGAAAGAAACCTTGACCCATAGTGACCTTGTGACCCTTCTGGGGACAACGGACGCGGGACAGCGAAAGAAACTTTATGATGCGGCTTATGCCGTAAAACTCAAATATATTGGTAATGTTGACCATTACCGGGGCCTCTTGGAATTTTCCAATCGCTGTATCAAGAATTGCAAATACTGCGGCATCCGCCGGGATAATGAAGAGGTGGAACGCTTTGACACGCCTTATGAAGATCTTCTTGCCATGGCCAAATGGGCTTATGATGAGCGTTACGGATCGCTGACCCTGCAGAGTGGGGAGCGTCAGGACGAGGAATTCATTGCCTACGTGGAACGTCTGATCCTGGATATCAAAAAAATTGGCGGCGGTGCCTTGGGCCTTACGCTTTGTGTTGGGGAGCAGACGGAAGAAACCTACCGACGCTGGTTTGAAGCGGGGGCCCATCGCTACCTTCTGCGCATTGAAACGAGCAATCCTGCCTTATATCGGACCCTTCACCCCCAAGATGGGCACCATAAGTGGGAAGTGCGTCGTGACTGCCTAAAGACGCTCAAAAAGATTGGCTACCAGGTAGGAACCGGAGACATGATGGGGCTGCCGGGGCAGACCTTGGATGACCTGGCCTGCGATATCGAATTTTTCCGCCATATGGATATCGATATGATCGGTATGGGTCCTTATGTCGTTCACCACAATACACCGATTGGGAAACATGTCCTTGCAGCCGGCGGTGACAGCAAAGAAGCACAGAACCAGCGCTTTATCCTGGGTCTTAATATGATTGCCGTGACGCGTCTTTACCTTAAGAACGTCAATATCGCCGCTACTACGGCGCTTCAGGCCCTGAATCCCTTGGGACGGGAACTGGGGCTTTTGGCAGGAGCCAATATCCTCATGCCGCTTGTAACGCTGCCGAAGTTCCGCCCTCAGTATCTGCTTTACGACAACAAACCCTGCGTTGAGGATTCCCCGGATCAGTGTAAGCACTGCCTTGCCGGTCGGGTGGCCTCTATTGGGGATAAAGTCGGATTTGGCGAGTGGGGCGATTCACCGCATTACTTTGCCGAAAAGACACAATAATAAAAAAGGAAGGGACGGGACCCAAAAGGGGACCGTCTTTTTGCTATGCTTTAAAGTTATAGGAAATGGTATAAAAAGCCTATTTTACAAATAAAAAGCATTGCGTTAGAATGGATTCCATCATCACCGTAAGGGGGAATCATCATGGCTGTACAGAATCCCGTTCATTTTGATATTGTAGGCAGTTTCCTGCGTCCGGAACGCCTCAAAAAGGCACGTGAGGCGTTCCGCTCCGGCGCCCTCGGTCAGGCTGGCCTGCGCCGCGTGGAAGATGAGGAAATCCGCAAACTCATCAGCAAGGAAAAGGCTCTTGGCCTGCGCACCCTGACGGATGGGGAGTTTCGCCGCGAATATTGGCACCTTGATTTTATGTGGGGCCTTGGCGGAATCAAGCGGGAAACCCTTTCCCATGGCTATTTCTTCGAAGGGGAGGAAACAGGCCGGGATACAGCAGTCCTTACGGGAAAGCTTTCTGGGGACCATCATCCCATCGTCGATGATTTCCGCTTTACCCAACAGTTTGCCTATCAAAATACAGTGGTAAAGGAAACTCTCCCTGCTCCGGCGCATTTGCTTGATGAGCTTTACCGGGAGGAAAACGCCGCGGTCACAAAAGCAATCTATCCTGACGAGGACGCGCTCATCGATGATATTGTCGCCGCTTATCGAACCGTGATCCGTGACCTTTATGATGCTGGCTGCCGCTGCCTGCAGCTGGATGATTGTACGTGGGCCATGCTCTGTGACACGAAGTACTGGACCCAGCGCCAGGGCGGGACTGAAAATCTTAAGGTCATTGCTGAACGTCATCTTACCATCAATAACCGAGTCCTGGAGGACCAGCCCTTTGACCTTGTCATCTCGACCCATGTGTGCCGCGGTAACTACCATTCGACTTGGGCGGCCCGAGGCGGATATCTGCCCATTGCGCCCCTTCTTTTTGCTCGCGAAAAGGTTCATACCCTCTATCTTGAATTTGATGACGAGCGTTCCGGTGGGTTCGCTCCATTGCGTTATGTATCACCAGATAAGACGGTCGTCCTGGGCCTTGTGACGACCAAACGTCCTGACCTTGAAGATCCGGAACGTATCCGGGAACGCATCAAGGAAGCGGCCCAGTATGTTCCGCTTTCCCGGCTCAGCTTAAGCCCCCAATGCGGTTTTGCGTCGACGGAAATCGGAAACAAGCTGACGGAAGAGGATCAGTGGAAGAAGATTGCCCTTGTGCGCGACATTGCCCAGACGGTTTGGGGATAATAAAAAAGGCGAAGGAACCGGATGGGTTCTTTCGCCTTTTTGCTATATGATTAGAAGCAAACTTTATTGGGGTTCAGGATAAGGTCTGGATCAAAGACCAGCTTGATGCCCTGCATAAGGGCAATGGGAAGGGGACCCAGGTTTTCCGCAAGGTAAGCCCGTTTGCCGAGACCAATCCCGTGTTCTCCGGAAATCTGGCCGCCCAATTCGGACGCTTTGGCGTAGAGGGCGTGCATGAAACGTTCTGTTTCTTCCTTGAAGGGCAGGATGTCTTCACGGGCGCCTTTTTTGCAGGCATAGACGTGGATATTGCCATCGCCGGCATGGCCGAACATACGGATGTCAAAGGAAAAGCCTTCCGCAATTTCCCGGATGTAGAGGGTAAAGTCCGGAATCTTTGAAACGGGGACGACCACATCACATTCATCAATGAGGTTATAGATTGATTCAATCCCTTCAAGGAAACTGGAGCGGGCTGCCCAGGTCTTTTCAAGATACATTGGAACATCGGCAACAAGGACGTCAAGAGCGCCTTTTTCCAGGAGCATTTCGGCCGCTTGTTCTACGAGACGGTCCAATTCATCGTTGTGATCGGCATCAAGGGTGATGAGAAGATAGGCGCCGACTTCGGTTCCTTCCACCACTTTCGGAAAAACGCTTGTCCCCATGTAGGCTTCCGTGGTTTCAAGCATTTCCTTTTCAAAGAACTCCAGGGCCTGGGGTTTCAGGTTCGAGTGCTTGATTTCAGGAACTGAGCCAATGGCGTCAGCAAGGTTTTCGAAGGGGACGATAAGGGAACAGTGGCAGGCTGGGGGCGCAATGAGTTTCAGTGTCAGTTCCGTAATGATGCCCAGTGTTCCTTCTGAACCAATCATCAGGTGGAGCAGGCTATATCCCGATGAGGATTTGGATACAGGCGCGCCTACGTGCATGATTTCCCCGCTTGGCAGGACAACGGTCATGGCTTCTACGTAGTCCCGCGTCGTTCCGTACTTGACGGCCCGCATCCCGCCGGCGTTGGTTGATACGTTGCCGCCCAAGGTGGCAAACTTCTCACCTGGATCGGGCGGATAGAAAAAGCCCCGGGATTCAGCGTCCTTGGCAAGGTCTGCCAAAAGAACCCCTGCTTCGACGCGGACATTCATGTTTTCCTCGTCGTAACCAAGGATCTTGTTCATGCGCATGGTGCACAAAACGACGCCCCCTTGGATCGGGGTGCATCCCCCTACGAGGCCCGTTCCCGCGCCGCGGACCGTGACGGGGATATGATGGCGGGCACAGACTTTCATGATGGCTGAAACTTCTTCCGTTGACGTGACGTCAATGGTTACTTCCGGCATGGCAAGGCCGTAGATGGGCATATCATCATGTGTGTAGTCAGGATTGATTTCTTCACCGACGATGACACGGTGACCAGAAATGGCCTTCAGTTCATCGAGGATGTCAGGCGTAATGGCTTCATACTGGGTCATAATAGGTACCTTCCTTTTCTTTGGGGAGGAGACTGTCCTCCGGACTCACGTGACTCTAAGTATAGGCGTCTTGGAACTTTCTGTAAAGGGAAAATACAGAATTTTTTAAAAAAACAGACGCCCCCTTGCAGAAAGAAAAATATGGCCGTGCCCGTGCTTTTCTGTGAGGCCTATAGTATAATGAGAAAATAAGTGTTCATAATAGATCAATCATCAAGAATTTGACTTTTTCTTCTACATCGCAGAGGAGGTTTTATTGATATGAATTGCAGGAAACATACCTTTGTTACCATGGTCCTTGCAGGACTTTTGGGAATGCCCGCCCTTTGGGGGGAAGCAGCCTCTCCTAAAGGAAAAGCACCTCTTCCGGAAGCCGCCCGTACAGCGGCTGAGGGGTGGAGCCAAAAGGAAGCCGCCAAAAAGGGAACCGCACCTGTAGAGGGAAAGACCAATCAAAAAAATCTGTCAGCTCCCATCAGCAATGTGCCTGTCAAGCCTCCTTTCAAGAAGGCGGTCCGTGAAGTGGAACTCAAGCTTCAGCGCGGCCAGCTCATCAGCGAAGCCATTGGAGATGTCGACGGCGATGGGAAGGAAGAGGTTGTGGATCTTTTAGGCAATCCCGTTGTTGAAAAATCCTCTTTTATGGGGGACCTTTATATTGTTGTCAAGGAAGTCGGGAAAAAGGATGTGAAATATTTCATCCGGCCCCAAAACCTAGGCGGTTATGATCCCTATCTCATGCTGGCTGATGTGACCGGCAGCGGCGCACCCAATGTCATCGTCGCGGCTCCTACGGGCGGCACGAGCGGTATGGTGGATTTCCGTATCCTTGATTTTACCGGGAAGAAACCGGATGAAATCTTTACCGCTGCCGATAACCGGGGTGTCCAGATTGTAGGAACCTATCTTGACGGTTATCGGGCCCGCCTCCAGTTCCCTAATCTGCCCGGGAAGATGCAGGAAGTCGTCGTCGATCTTTCCCGCAATGAAGATGCCTACCACACACTGAACGTCTTTGATGAAACGGGCCGTGTCCTTCCTTCCGGTCAGCGGCCTTACGCTCAGGGCATCAGTGAACTCATTCCCATGGATACGGATGGCGATGGGGTGGATGCCCTCATTACGACGCAGAAGGTCATTGGTGCTGTTCAGGCCGCGCCCATTGGCTATGTGAGGACCTTGTGGGCTTATCGGGCCGGTACGTGGCAGGTCCAAGATGTTTCCTTCAGGACCGAGCTCTATACGAAACCGGCTTATCAGACAAGTGACCGCGTCAAGGGCAAATCAGGATATGAAATCATCCCTCTGCCTCTTGATACCCCTGTGGGCAATCTCTATTATCCTCATTTCCAAAAGTTCGATGCAAAACTTGCTTGGAAAATGAACCATGCTATGGAAATGTTCTATCGCAGCAAGATCCGCGATGCCAGCTTTGGAAGTAGGCTCCATCTTTCCTATGATGTGAAGTACGCAGGGAAAAACTATGCCAGTATCCTCGTCATGGGTCTTTACTCCGACCATGAGATGAATGAACCCATCATCCAAGGTTTCAATTTTGATTTGCGGACCGGGGAAGCGGTGGAACTTAAGGATCTTGTCCGGCCTGCGGGCAAGTTCTGGACCATGGTTCGCAATGAAGCCCAAGCGTCCGGGGTTTCCCTCACGGAAAAAGACGTGAAAGGATTCTACTATGATGGTGCCGTGTTGGGACTGTTTTATGGCGACAACAGGGAATTTGATCTGGAAGAAGACAAGGTATTGCCTTTCATGATCAAGAATCGTCTTGAAGAAGAATTTTTGACTAGCCAGTCAAAAGAAGAAAAAGAAAGAAATGCCGAGAAAAAAGAAGAACGGAAAGTAAAAACAACAGAATTCGAGATTTGAAGGGACCCTCTTCATAGGGTATAATGTATAGGAATTTTTGTCGATTCAGTTTACTTTCCCTTGCTGGAAGTGCCTCTTTAGGGGCACTTCCTTCAGCAAGGAAGGATTTTAGGAGGAGTTTCAATGCTAGGAAAAAAGAAAGCCATGGCTCTAGGGCTGGCACTTCTCGTTGCCTTGGGAGCTGCCGGCTGCAGCAAGAAAACAGCCGCTCCTGGTGGCGCTGTCAAGGTCAAGGTCATGCAGGCCATCAAGCGTGATACACCGCTGACCTATGAGTACACCGGTTTTGTTGAAGCAAAGGATCAGGTTTCCATTAAGTCAAAAGTCACAGGAACCATTATCAAGAAGTATGTCAATGGCGGCGATTATGTTGAAGCCGGACAGCTTCTTTACGAAATCGATCCTCGGGCCTATGAAGCCAATGTGCTCAATGCTCAGGCCAATCTAGCCAATGCCCAGGCTTCCCTTGCCAATGCCCAGCGTGATGCAGCCCGTTACCAGAGCCTTTACGAAGAAGGAGCTGTTTCCAAACAGACAGCAGACCAGTACAATACGGCGCTTGAACAGGCTCAGGCCAGCGTCAATGCGTACCAGGCCCTTGTGACAAGTTCCCAGGTAAACGTCAGCGATACAAAAATCGTAGCTCCCTTTGCAGGGAAAATCGATACGAATACACTGGCTGAAGGGGAATTTGTAACGGCCAACTCCACCGTCCTTACGACCCTTTCCAACAGCGATCCCATGCGGGTGCGTTTTTCCGTTTCCGAAAGTGATTACCTTGATATGTTGAAGGGCAATACGGACAACGGCAATCAGCTGCGTGACATTACGCTGACCCTCGCCGATGGATCTACTTATGCCTATAAGGGATATGTCGATCAGGTCGACCGTTCCGTCAGTGATTCAACGGGTACCTTGACTTTGAAGGCACTCTTCCAGAATCCGGATCATCTGCTCCTTCCTGGTATGTTTGCCAATGTTTCCGTTGTGGGTTCGACGGAACCTGGAGCCATCCTTGTTCCTCAGCGGGCTGTTACGGATCTGCTCTATAAGCATTATGTCTATGTCGTCAATGCTGACAACAGCGTTTCTATGAAGGAAGTCCAACTTGGCGCCCGCATTGGCCGTTTGTGGCTCGTCAAGAGCGGTCTTGACGGTACGGAAACTGTTGTGGTTGAAGGCGTACAGAAACTAAATAAGGACAGTAAGGTTGATCCCGTAACCATGACGGAAGATGAACTCGACACGTCGAGTGATTCTTCCAGCGCTGGGAGCGCAAGCTGACAAGGAGGTCTAGGAAGTGGCAAAATTCTTTATTGAACATCCTGTTTTTGCCTGCGTTATCTCCATCATCATCGCCCTTGTCGGTTCCATTTCCGCCGTCAGTCTCCCTGTTGCCCAGTATCCGCAGATTTCCAACCCCCGTATTTCCGTATCAACGAACTACGTTGGTGCCAACGCTGAGGTTGTAGAGCAGACGGTTGCCCAGGCAATTGAAAAAGAAGTCAACGGCGTTGACAACATGGTCGACATGCGTTCCACCAGTGATAACGATGGGAACTACACCCTTGATATCAAGTTCGATCTCGGTACGGATGATGACATGGATATGGTCAAGGTCCAGAACCGCGTGGCCCAGGCCAATGCGTCCTTGCCGAGCGAAGTAACAAGCTATGGCGTAACGACCAGTAAGCAGGCAGAAGAGACCATCATGTATTTCTCCCTGTTGTCGCCGAATGGGACTTATGATGAACTCTTTCTTAAAAACTATGGCACGACGCAGTTCGTCGATGCCTTGAAACGTGTGGATGGGGTTTCCGAAGTCAACGAATATGGTCCGGACCTGTCCCTGCGTGTTTGGCTCGATCCGATGAAGATGGCCCAAAATGGCCTTACGGCCGCCGATGTCAAGTCGGCCATTACCAGCCAGAACATTCAGGCACCGGTTGGTTCCATCGGGGCCCGTCCTACAGAAAACGATCAGGAATTCCAGTATTCCGCCCGTCTGCAGGGCCGACTCAAGACGGAAGAGGAATTTGGCAATATTGTTCTAAAAAACAACAATGGACAGCTGCTCCATCTGCGTGACATTGCCCGCGTCGAGTATGGCAAGCGCAGTGACGGGGTTGTTGGCCGGTTGGATGGGATTCCTGCCATGCAGTACGCCATCCAGCTGAACTCCGATGCCAACTCCTTGGAATCGGTTGCTGCCATCAAGAAAGTCCTTGAGGAAGCGGAAAAGAACTTCCCACCGGACATGAAGATTGAAATCGTTCAGGATAATACGGAATACGTTAAGGAATCCCTGAAGGAAGTCGGGGTGACCTTCATTGAAACCCTGCTCCTTGTTGTCCTTATTACCTGGATCTTCCTCCAGAGCTGGCGGGCCACGCTGATTCCGGTCCTTGCCATTCCGGTTTCCCTTTTGGGAACTTTTACTTCCTTCTATATCTTTGGCTTTACCATCAACACCTTGACGTTGTTTGCTTTGGTGCTGGCCATTGGTATCGTCGTCGATGACGCCATCGTTGTTGTCGAAGCCGTTGAATATAACGTCGATGAAATGGGCATGAGTCCAAAGGAAGCCACTTTCGCCGCTATGCGCAGCGTATCGGGCGCTATTGTGGCAACGGCTTTCGTGCTCCTTGCCGTGTTCCTGCCAGTTTCCTTTATGGGCGGGGCAACGGGCGTTCTGTATAAACAGTTCGCTCTTACCATCGTGGTCGCCCTATCCCTTTCCGCTGTCGTTGCCATGAGTTTGTCACCAGCTGTCAGCGCGCTTGTCATCAAGCCGAAAAAGGACCTCAAGAAAGCTACGGGGCCGATTGGGAAACTCTTTGATGTATTTAACCGCGCCCTTGAATGGGCGACGGAAAAATATGTCGGCCTTTCGAAAAAACTGTTGAGCCATTATAAAGTAGGGCTTGCCGGCATGCTCGTTGTCTTCTGCCTGATTGGGTTCTTCTTCAAGATGATCCCGACGGCTTACGTGCCGGATGAAGACCAGTCCTTCATGCTGGTGTCGGCTTCTCTGCCAGCGGCTGCTTCTACGAACCGGTCCATGGCCTTTACGGAATCCTTCGGAGCCAAGATTGCTGAGATTCCCGGCGTCCGTCACGTCATGCAGATCATCGGTATCGATGTCCTGTCCTCGACGCGTCAGCCAAACGGGGTCCTCATCCCGGTTAAGCTCAATGACATTGGGGATCGTGAAGGCAAGAACGGTCAGTCGGTCCAGGAAATCATCAATAAGGTAGCGGCGATGGGTGCCGATGCACCGGAAGCCACGGTGCGCGCCTTCAACATGGCTGTCCTGCCGGGCATGAGCAATACGGGTAACCTCAGCCTTTACATCATGGATACGGTCGGTAAGGACACCAGCGAAATGACTCAGGATGTTAATAAGCTCCTTGGTCTCATTAACCAGCGTCCGGAAGTTGGAATGGCCTATACGACATTTTCCGATAACACGCCATCCATCGAGTTCCATCTCGACCGCGAAAAGGCAGAAAGTCTCAATATCCCTGTTTCCAACGTAACAACGGCCCTTCAGGCAAACCTCGGCGGCAGTGAAGTCAACGACTTCAACCTCTTGGGGAAAACCTGGAAAGTCGTCATCCAGGCAGATAAGAAATATCGTGCCGATACGAAACAGCTTTCCAATATCTTTGTGAAAAATACTTCAGGTGACCTGATTCCGCTGTCTGCCGTCGTAACCTCGCAGGAAATTCAGGCACCGCCGGTTATTACGCGTTTCAATAACGCCCGCGGCGCTAAGATTGCCGGCAGTCCGGCAACGGGTTATTCCACCGGTGACGCCATGAGTGCCATCGATGAAGTCCTGAAACAGAATCTTCCAAGCGGCTACACCTATGAATGGGTTGACCAGAGCCGTGACGAACGAGATGCAGGGTCCTCGTCCTACATGATCTTTGCCGTGTCCCTGATTTTCGTTTACCTTTGCTTGTCCGCTCTTTATGAATCCTGGTCCCTGCCCCTTGGCATCATCTTTGGTGTGCCGACGGCGGTCATGGGCTGCGTCGGATTCCAGTATCTGCGTGGACTGTCTGCCGATATCTACATGCAGATCGGGATGATTGTGCTCATTGGTCTGTCGGCCAAGAACTCCATCCTGATCGTAGAATACGCAAAGATGCGTGTCGATAATGGCCGTGCTATCCTGCCGGCTCTGATTGATACGGTCAAGGTTCGTCTGCGCCCGATTCTTATGACGGCGTTCTCAACGGTCATTGGTGCTGTGCCCCTTGCGTGGGCCTCCGGCGCTGGATCCGGGTCCCGTATCTCCATTGGTACGGCCATCATCGGGGGGATGATGAGTTCCACGCTCCTTTCTATCTTCCTCGTACCGGTCCTCTTCCTTGTCATTGAAATGATCTTCCATCCGGATATCCCCGTGGGTTCTGTCGATGACGAATAAGTTTGTCCTGTCCCTTGCTTTCTTTGAGGAAGCAGGGGACTTTTTTTAAAAGGAAAACGTTTTTTATGATAATAAGAAAATAATTCGAGAAAAGGCTTTATTTTTATATTTTAAAGGATTATAATACCAATATTCGTAATAGTGTAAGGAGACGAACACGTGAAAAAAACAAACGTAACTATTAAACTACTCCATCAAGTTTGGGACCTTACGAAAAGCTATTGGAAAAGCGAGGAAAAAAAAGAAGGCCTATGGCCTTCTTTTAGCCATCGTCGTCCTCAATCTGGGCGTTGTCTTTGTTCTTGTCCTATTGAATGAATGGAACAATTCTTTTTATACGGCGCTCCAGGATTACGCTGTGGATGAGATTTTTCACCAACTCTGGCGGTTTACCATCCTTGCTTTTAGCTATATCATCCTTGCTGTCTATGCCTATTATCTGCAGCAGACCCTCATTGTGAACTGGCGCCGCTGGCTGACAAGACGGTATGTGGAGGAGTGGCTGTCTGCCAAGACCTATTACCGGCTCGAAATGTTCGGGAAGGATATGGATAATCCCGACCAGCGCATCAGCGAAGATGTGTCACTTTTTGTGACACGGACCCTCAGTCTTGCCATTGGCCTGATGAAAGCCATCTGTACGCTCCTTTCCTTTATTGTAATTTTGTGGAACCTTTCAGGACCTTTTGTCGTTTCAATCCTAGGAAAAGAGATTTCCATCCCCGGATATATGGTTTGGGTTGCCATCTGCTATGCGGGTCTGGGAACCTTCTTGATTCATAAGGTCGGTCACCGGCTGGTGAATCTTAATTTTGTTCAGCAACGCTATGAAGCCGATTTCCGCTTCAGTATGATGCGTCTTAGGGAAAATGCTGAAAGTGTAGCTTTCTACCATGGGGAACCCCACGAAAAAAGTGTTTTTCTGGAACGGTTTCGCGTCCTTTTGGAAAATTTTTGGAAGATTGTCAAAAAGCAAAAACAGTTGGTATGGCTTAATTCGGGGTATTCCCAGATTGCCATCATCTTTCCTTTTGTGGTGGCCATCCCGCGCTATCTGAGACGGGAACTGACCTTGGGCGGCCTGATGCAGGTCGCGACTGCTTTTGGACGCGTGCAGGATTCCCTATCCTATTTTGTCGATGCCTATGCAACGCTTGCCGAATGGCAGGCGGTTGTGGACCGCTTGACGAGTTTCCGCACCCATTTGGAGGCTGCAGGGATGACAAAGACACAGAACCAGGTCACTCGCATGGTAGGGGACGAAGGAAGGTTGGTCCTGGATCAGTTTGAAGTGGATCTTCCAAGCGGCTCGCCAATCCTAAAGCCCCTGACAATGACCGTTCAAGCAGGCACCCATATCCTTATCCGCGGCACGAGCGGCAGCGGCAAGAGTACTTTCCTGAGGGCTCTTGCCGGCATCTGGCCATTTGCCAAGGGAAAGGTCACCCTTGCCCCGCAGGACCGTCTTATGTTTATCCCCCAGCGACCTTATCTGCCGCTGGGAACGCTTCGGGAAGCTATTGTTTACCCGGGCACTCGGCAGATCTCTGATGACAGGATCCGCGCCCTCATGGAGGATTGCCGGATTGGCTATCTGGCCAACCACCTTGACGAGGAAGCCGATTGGACCCATGTCTTTTCCGTGGGCGAACAGCAGCGCCTTGCCTTTGTAAGGGCACTCATTTATGAACCAGCTTGGCTCTTCATGGATGAATCAACATCCGCCCTTGACGAGGAGACAGAAAAGGCCATGTATGAACTTCTTCTGTCCCGCCTTGCCCGGACAACGCTGATCAGTGTGGGACATCGCAGCACCCTTGTCACCTATCATACGGCAGCACTTACTTTACATAAGGAAACGAAGGAAGCGTTTCTCGAACCTCTCCCCTAAAAAGGGAGGGGGCTGCACTCATCTATCTATTTTATTGGAGGGGAAGTCATGAACATTGAACTTTTGAACAGCATCGACAGCTTTGTCTGGGGACCGCCGCTCCTGGTCCTGCTTGTAGGGACGGGGATTTTCCTCACCTTGCGGCTGGGCTTCCTGCAGGTTTCCCGCCTGCCCAAGGCCCTGCAACTCATCTTCAAGGCGGAAAACGCCGGCGAAGGTGACATTGACAGTTTCAAGGCCCTGTGTACAGCCCTTGCAGCCACCGTTGGTACGGGGAATATCGTCGGTGTCGCGACAGCTGTTAAAGCAGGCGGTCCGGGAGCCATCTTCTGGATGTGGATTGCCGCCTTCTTTGGTATGGCAACAAAATACGCGGAAGGTGTCCTTGCTGTCAAATACCGCACGGTCGACGCCAAAGGTCAGATTTCTGGCGGCCCGATGTACTACATTGAGCTGGGTCTGGGGAAAAAGTACAAACCCCTTGCCATAGCCTTCGCTTTCTTTGGAATCCTTGTTGCTTACTTTGGTATCGGGACCTTTGCCCAGGTGAATTCCATCGTTGACATTACCCAGCTCAACGCGGGGATTCCTGTTGCTGGCACAGCGGCCATCCTGACCATCGCTGTTGCTGCTGTAACCTTGGGCGGACTGCAGAGCATTGCTGCCGCTGCAAGCCGGATTGTACCGGCCATGGCCATCCTTTACATGCTGTCTACCATAGGCATCCTGGTTATGTTCCATGACCTGATTCCCATGGCCATCGGGGAAATCTTCCGTGATGCTTTTACGCCGACGGCTGCCCAAGGCGGGTTCCTCGGAGCCACTGTGCTCTTTGCCATGAGAAATGGGATTGCCCGCGGCGTCTTTTCCAATGAATCGGGTCTTGGGTCCGCACCGATCGTTGCGGCTGCCGCTAAGACGGACTGGCCGGCTGAACAGGGGCTGATTTCCATGACGGGAACCTTTATCGATACCATCATCATCTGCACCATGACAGGACTTACGATTGTCATTGGCGGGCTCTGGACTGGGGACCTTAACGGTGCGGCCCTTACCAACGCAACCTTCCTCAAGGCCTATCCGCAGATGGGTGGCTATCTCCTGATGGTCGGCTTGGTCCTGTTCGCGTTTACCACCATCTTGGGATGGAACTACTATGGTGAACGCTGCGTTGAATACCTATTTGGCGTCAAGGGCATCATGCCTTATCGCATTATTTTCATCATCCTCATTGGCCTCGGCGCTTTCTTGAAGCTGGAAGCCATCTGGATCTTGGCTGACATCGTAAATGGTCTCATGGCGATTCCAAACTTGATTGCCCTCCTGGGACTGTCCGGTGCTGTCGTGGCTGAAACAAAACGTTATTTTGCCCATCTGAAGGAAACGGCCTGATGGGGCACTAAAAAGGGGAGAAGGGAGCCTTACGAGCTTTCTTCTTCCTTTTTCTTATGAAAGGGCATCATGGCCGATAAAATTTTATTCCCTGAAATTGTTTTTATGGGAAAGTCATAGTATAATAACTTAGATATAGATATAACTAACCGATACGGAGGGGTGTAAACCATGAAACCGGAAGAAATTTCCAAAGATATTTTTGATGTGGGCATCCGCGATTGGACCTGCTCTGATTTCCACGGCTTTGCGACACCACGGGGCGTTACCTATAACTCGTTCCTTATCATGGATGAGAAAGTTTGCCTCATCGACGGCGTCAAGGCCCCTTTTGCAGAACGCCAGCTTTATAAGATCAGTGAAGTCGTCGATCCCCAGAAGGTCGATTACATTGTCGTAAACCATGTGGAACCGGACCACTCCGGCTCACTTCCGCTGCTTGCCCAGAAATGCCCGAATGCCACGTTCCTCATTACGCCTCAGGGCGCCACGGAACTAAAGGAACACTACGGCGATATCTTCAACTGCCAGATCGTGAAGAAGGGGGAAAGCATCAGCCTTGGGAAACGGAGCCTGACCTTTGTTCCCATCCCCATGGTCCACTGGCCTGATTCCATGGTGACCTACTGCCCGGAAGAAGAAATCCTCTTTTCCAGCGATGCTTTCGGTCAGCATTACTGCTGCTCCAAGCGCTTTGATGACGAGACGGAAGTCGAGAACATGTTCTATGAAGCGCAGCGCTACTATGCCAACATCCTGACCCCGTTCCGGAAACTCATCCCGAACGCGGTAAAGGCCGTGCGGGGTCTCAAGCTTCGCATGATCTGCTCCTGCCACGGCAGCATTTGGCGCAGCCATATCGAAGAGATCCTGAAGCTTTATGAAGACTGGAGCCTTGGGAAGGCCCTTGACCGCATCATCATTGTCTATGACACCATGTGGGGCGGCACGGCTGCCATGGCAACGGCCATCATGGATGGCATCCAAGCCCAGGGGATGCGTGTTAAACTGTACCGCTATACGAGCGAGCAGAAAGCCGCCATCATGAGCGATGTCCTGACGGCAAAGGCTATCCTTGTTGGTTCTCCGACGCAGAACTGCGTGATGATGCCGACCATGGGTGCTTTCATGATGTACCTCAAAGGCATGAAGCTGACGGATAAGAAGGCTGCTGCTTTTGGAACCTATGGCTGGGCCGGCGGTGCGGAAAAGGAACTGGAAGACGCGATCACGGCAAGCGGGATGGAGCTTCTGCCTGGCTATACCTGCAAGTGGCGCCCCCTGCCGGAAGAAATCAAGGCTGCTGAAAAGTTTGGCTATGAATTTGCTGAAAAGATTGCTGCGTCCAGCAAGTAATCCTTTCGGTCTGTAAGAAGTAAGAAGGAGCTGAAACCATGATGACAATGATTTCAGCTCCTTTGTTTTCCTAGGAAAAGGAGCCGTTATGTCCGATATCATTGCTGGCCGCAATGCCGTCAGGGAAGCCCTGCGCGGCACGCGGCCCATTCAAAAAGTCCTGGTCCTTGAAAGCGGCCATGGGGGAAGCTTCGAAGAAATCCTTTCCCTCTGTGTCAAGCGCCATGTGGCGGTGGAACGCGTCAATAAGGAGCGCCTGGACCGCTTAAGCCCTGACGTGCGTCATCAAGGCGTCGTGGCCGTTGGCTCTGCTGTCGCATTTCGGGATCTTGATGAGGTCCTGGAAGGGGTGGCCCAAAAGGGAAAAGTCCCTTTTTTGCTCCTTCTCGATGAACTGCAGGATCCTCAGAACATTGGTGCCCTTATCCGCTCGGCCAATGCCGCCGGTGTCGATGCTGTCATTGTTCCCCAGCGTCGAAGTGCTCCTTTGGGGGCGGTTGTGGCAAAGATTTCAGCCGGTGCCTTGGAACATGAACCCGTCGTTTCCGTGACCAATCTTGTCCGGACCATGAAAGACCTGAAAAAGCGCGGATTTTGGATTGTTGGTGCTGATATGGATGGCAAGGACCTTTATTTCGATGCCGATCTGACCGGACCTTTGGTCCTTGTTGTCGGTGCCGAGGGCAAAGGCGTAGGGCGTCTTGTGAAGGAAAACTGTGATTTTCTTGTCCGCATCCCCATGCTGGGACAGGTCCAGTCCCTCAATGCTTCCGTTGCAGGCGGCATCCTCTTATATGAAATTACAAGGCAGCGCATCATCAGTGCCCGCAAGGTGTAAGGAGGCGATGGGATGGCCAAGGAACCGGCTGCAGTGAGCCCTTCCGATGAGGTCCTTTTAAAAAGGATCCAGGAGGAAGGGGACGGGAAAGCCCAGGATATCCTGCTTGCTCGCTATAAGGAACTGGTGAAAAAAAAGACGTCCCTTTACTATATGGCTGGTGCGGAGCGGGATGATATCGTCCAGGAAGGGATGATTGGCCTATTTAAAGCCATCCGCGATTATCGCTTTGACCAAAAGGCGTCCTTTAAGGTGTTTGCCGAGCTGTGCATCAACCGACAGATCATTTCTGCCATCAAGGGGGCCAATCGGCAGAAGCACCGGCCGCTTAATTCCTACGTTTCACTCGATAAGCCTTTTTATGATGACGGCAAGGAACGGACCTTGATGGATATGCTTGGTGGCAGCCGCAGCGTTGACCCGGAAAACCTCATCGTAGACCAGGAGGCTTTCAAGGATATTGAAAAGAACGTCTTAGCCATGCTGAGCGCCATGGAGTGGGAAACCTTGTGCGCATATCTTGACAACAAAAGTTATCAGGAGATTGCCAGCGAGATGGAACGCAGTACAAAGTCCATCGACAACGCGCTCCAGCGGGTAAAACGCAAATTGGAGAAGTTCCTTTCCACAAGGGAAAATGAACTCGACCTTGCCACGCTCAACAAGGGGCTCCTCCTCATGGCCGCCAAGGAGCACCTGCTCCACAAATAAGGAAACAGGTGGCTGAAAGAGATTGAACCATATGATACAATATGGACAGCAAAGGCAGAAAAAAGAGAATTTCCGCACCACTTTAAAGGAAAACGCTGGCATATCGGCGAAATAAGATGGCAAGAGAATAAAAAGCAATGGGTGCACCATTTTATAAGGAGGGCGATTCGCATGAGTCAATTTGATGAATTCCTGAAAGAAGTAGAAGGCCTGACAGAAAAAGAAATCAAGGTCCTTGTTGTGACGGGCAAACCGGGCAGCGGTAAGAGCAAGGTCCTGCGTGAAGCAGCCGAAACAAAGGGGTGGGATTATATTGATACCCGTCTGCTTATTACGGAAGATTTCCTGAAGCTTCTTCCCAGTGAAAGACGCGTCAACGCGCCGGAAGTCCTGAAAAATGAACTTCTTAGCCATCATGGCGATGTGGTCATGTTGGATCGAATTCAGACCCTTTTTATCCCTGTCTTCAATATCGATCCCAAGAGCGTCCTCGATGAACTGGGGTGCGCCTTTACAGTGGTCATTGCTTGGCCGGGATATGTGAAGGATGGGCTCCTTTGCTATGATAAATTTGACGGGACCGAATCCATCCGTATCAGCGCGGCTGACTACACCCTCTGGACGGTAGAATAAGAGGGGCTCCTTATGGCAGAAAAAAGAGGAACCCTGGCAGTCCTTACGGGAGGCGGTGACTGCCCTGGCCTCAATGCCGTCATCCGTGCCGTCGTGAAGACGGCCGTGACCCATGGCTATGAGATCTATGGCATTCGCAACGGCTTCCATGGGCTTATCCAGGATGATATGAAAAAAATGTCCATGGCGGATGTATCGGGTATCCTGCCGCGCGGCGGGACGGTACTTGGTACAACAAACAGGGATAATCCCTTCCATTATGCGGCTGGTGAAGATGCAGCAGGCAATGTCATTTATGAGGATCGGCGTGATGATGTCGTAAGAAACCTTAACGCCCATGGCATCGAGTGCCTCATTGTCATTGGCGGCGATGGAAGCCTCAAGATTGGCTATGACCTGCACCGTTTCTGCGGGGTCAATGTCGTCGGCGTTCCCAAGACCATTGATAATGACCTGCCGGGGACGGAGCGAACCTTTGGTTTTGACACAGCGATGGCGATGGCTACAGAGGCATTGGACCGCCTTCATACCACGGCAGAATCCCATCACCGCGTCATGGTCCTTGAAGTCATGGGGCGCTATGCGGGGTGGATTGCCCTTCATTCCGGCCTTGCCGGCGGAGCGGATGTAATCTTGATCCCGGAAATCCCCTACCGGATCGAGTCTGTCATTGAGAAGGTCAAGGCCCGTCAGGCTCAAGGAAAGCAATTTAGTATCATTGTTGTTGCCGAAGGGTCCAAACCAGTGGGCGGTAAGATGACGGTCGCCCGTCTCGTGAAAAATAGCTTTGAACAGGTGCGCCTGGGCGGCGTGGGCAATAAACTTGCCGACGAAATCGAGGCGAAGACGGGTATCGAAGCTCGCTGTACAATCTTGGGCTATCTCCAGCGCGGCGGTTCGCCGACTGCCTTTGACCGTGTCCTGTCGACTCGTTATGGCTCGGCTGCCGTGGAAGCCTGCCTTGCCGGGGCCTATAATGTGATGGTTGCCCTGTCCAGTGGGGAGATTGTCCGCATCCCAATAGAAGAAGTAGCGGGAAAACCTCATCAGGTACCGCTTGATTCGGATCTTATCAGGGCAGGGAGGAACCTTGGGATTTCCTTTGGGGATTGACCTCAATGAAAAGAGCTGCAGTGCATGTTGGCAGCTCTTTTTTTCATGCTTGAAAGGGATGAAAAAAAGGCTGTGGAGGCCCTCATAATATTTTGAGAAAGTTTAAAGTTTGGCTCTTTCTTTCACCGGGGGAAAGGGGTATAATGGCAACATTGCACGATAAGAATTAACTTTTTGGAGGAAAAATCATGAGCGATATGCTAAGTGCCCTGATTCTTGGGATTGTGGAAGGTCTTACGGAATTTCTCCCTGTTTCATCAACGGGGCATATGATCATTGTAGGACACATGATCGGTTTTGATGGCAATCTGGCCAAGATCTTTGATGTTGTCATCCAGTTAGGGGCCATCCTTTCTGTCCTCGTCCTTTATCGCGGACGTTTTGCCCGTTTCTTCACCAAAGAAGGTTGGCAGCTGGGAAAAGGGCTGAGTGCCTATCATGTTCTTGCAGGGTGCATCCCTACCATGGCGTTCGCTCTCCTCGTCCATTCCTTTATCAAAAAATATCTCTTTTCTCCCTTTACGGTTGCCATTGGCCTTGTTTTAGGGGCCCTCCTGATGATGGCTGCGGAGCGAAAGATCCGCGGTCATGAGGCCGAACTGGTCCAGGATGTGGACCATATTTCCTTGAAGCAGGCGCTTTATATTGGTTTCTATCAGTTCCTTTCCCTTTGGCCGGGCTTTTCGCGCAGCGGTTCTACTATTGGTGGGGCCTTGTTAGTAGGGGTCAGCCGCAAAGCCGGGGCGGATTTCACCTTTATCATGGCCCTTCCAATCATGGTGGCAGCCTGCCTCTATGAACTCCTGAAAAATCTTTCGGCCCTTTCCAGCGGCGATTTTGCCGTCCTTGGCCTGGGATTTGCCGTGGCTTTTGCAGTTGCCTATTTTTCCATCCTTTGGTTCATTGGGTTCCTGAACCGGTCGACACTTAAATCCTTTGCCGTCTACCGCATTTTGCTTGCCCTCTTTACCCTTTGGTATTTCTACTGCTGAGAAAAGGTATGGATCGATTGCCGTTAAAACCAGATGGGATGCCAGTTTTAAAAGGTTTGTAAAAAAAGAAACGAATTTTTTAAAAGCGGCTTGACATTTCCTTCTTCATCCGGTATAATTCTCTACGTTACGGATTCAGAGGCTGGCATAGCTCAATAGGTAGAGCAACTGACTTGTAATCAGTAGGTTGAGGGTTCAATTCCTTTTGCCAGCTCCAATTTATTCGTAATGACAATCCGTGGAGGGATTCCCGAGTGGTTAAAGGGAGCAGACTGTAAATCTGCCGCCTCTGGCTTCGAAGGTTCGAATCCTTCTCCCTCCACCAATATCGCGGGGTGGAGCAGTTGGTAGCTCGTCGGGCTCATAACCCGAAGGTCGTTGGTTCAAGTCCAGCCCCCGCAACCATATGCTGATGTAGCTCAGTCGGTAGAGCGTATCCTTGGTAAGGATAAGGTCACCAGTCCGATTCTGGTCATCAGCTCCACTCATGGCGGCGTAGCTCAGTTGGCTAGAGCAGTCGGTTCATACCCGGCCTGTCCGCGGTTCAAATCCGTGCGCCGCTACCATAGTTTAGTCAGCCCCGTTTCTAGCGGGGCTCTTTTAAAATCTTTTCAAAAACCAAGCATAGCGTTGGGAGGTAATCAAATGGCTAAAGAGAAATTTGAAAGAACAAAACCCCATGTCAACATTGGTACCATTGGTCACGTTGACCATGGCAAGACGACCCTGACCGCTGCCA
>OFME01000036.1_pt1 | contig 105855 bp, 100 predicted proteins | sample 1541381 | NCBI WGS metagenome assembly OFME01 (sample SAMN04209243, study PRJEB22552) | human gut metagenome | biome: gut; material: feces | host: Homo sapiens | place: USA: Oklahoma
TCCCCACTGTTGAAGGAGGTGGAAGAGTGTCAAGATTGACTACATATATGATGGAAGGCGACGACGCAGACCGGAAAAGCATAAGTACAGTGTTTGGAGAGGTATCCGGGGGCATTCGTGCACTGGTCGAGATGTCCGAAAGCTACGGCGTCTGCTTTAGCGCAGCCGTCATTGACCAATTATATAAAGAGTTGGAAGATCACATCGATTCGATGGGGCAAAATAAATCTCAATAATTATTGCATAATTGAGATTGCTGTATTACCGGGGATCAGACAATATCATCATGACCTAAAACTAAAAATAATGCCGTATTAACGGTATTATGCCAGTATCACTAGTAACGCATCGAGATTGGCGTAAACACTGAACATTACTGGCGTTAGTATTTACTGGAAAGTATCTAGCTAGTAACAGTCATCGAAGAAGTTCGATGCACTTTCTAAGTTGGCGTAACCCTTTATGGGTATATACCCGTTCTGTGACATCGCCACCAACATGACCAAGGATGCGCCTCTTAGCATTTTCGTTGGCGTCGGCATTGTCCAACAGCGTGGCCACCGTGTGACGGCAATCATGAGTTGTGTGAGTGGTTGCATTAATTCGTTTCATGGCTGAACGCCAAACCGAACAGTATCGACTGTAGTTATAAGGGGTCCCTCTATCATCTGCAATAAGAGTGTCGCCAAGGGCCGCCATTCTATTCTCGACAAGCGGAAAAATTCGGTGATGAAGTGGGATGATTCGGATGCCAGCAATTGTTTTACTATGTGTAATACTGATGTATCGTTGGCGCAAATGAACATTTGCTTTTTTGAGATTGAGTAGTTCGCTACATCGTAGTCCTGTATATAGGAGAATCAGGACAGTATCAATTCCAGGGACGTCCGCATTAGCCCACAGCTTATTGATTTTTTGTCTAGTAAATACATGATGCGGGCGGACTGGGTGATTGCGCCCAATGGAGAGTAACGATGCATATGATTTAGTGATTAGTTCCGTTTTATATGCATATGCCTCTAACAGAGATATAAGTGAGCGGACTTTTTTTAATGATGAATATGAAAGGCCGCTCTTTCGCATATTATCGATGACTCTCTGATAGTCTACATAACGGAGAGCATCGAACGGCTCATGATATAAACTGGATAGATGCTGAAAGGAATTTTTGTAGCTATCTAAGGAAGACTGAGAAGGATTTGTATCTGCAATGTGTGTCGGCAGCCATCTATGATAGACTTCCATTAATGTTATCCGATGATCTGAAAGGGAGCGATGACCGTGAGCACGATTATAATCGACTTGGAATATTTTAGCATCAATCAAATTTTCGAAATACTCAATAGGGCGTTGCTTCCCACCTTGCGATACAACAAAAACAAAAGGCCGCCGCCGACACCCCGACAATTTTTTTATACAGCCATATCCATTCGGGCTTCTCATTTTATATCACCTCATTATTATGATTTAGTTAGGGAGATGATACCATGAATACTCCATACTATGTAGCTGGGTTTGATAAATCCGGTCGTCGTGTTGTAACTATTTTGTGTGAATATGATCCAACTAATCCATCTAGCGAAAAAATGCTTCAGGCGGACAAAGAAAAAGCGGTTAAAATGGCCAGTGATGCCTCGGTCATTGAGGTGATTGACCAGGATACCTTCGGAATGTACATGAACAATTGCATACGGGATATGGTGACAGGTAAACCGATTCCGTATGTTGCTCCGGAACCAACAGCCGAAGAACGGAAAGCGAGCGCAGCCGCAAGTGTTGCGGCAATATATAATCCACAACTTGCCGAACTCAAGGATAACTTGGTAACCGCTGTATTAACGGGGGATACTGCACTGCAAGAAGAAATAAAGAAGGAGTATGCTGAGTTGGTAGCAGAATATAATGCAAAATTGGAGGGATTGGACAATGGCTAAAAGATGTCGAATTTGTGCTCATAAGTTAGATGATACCGGCGCCTGCACCAATGCAAAGTGCCCTGCGGCTAAAAAAGCAGCCATTGACAAGGCTGCAGAAGAGTCAGTCTCGGCAAAGGAGAAAGGACCCATGGATGAATGATAATGAACTAATCATGAAATTAGACAGAATTGACGAACAGTTAACCCACCTCAACAGAGACGTTGTTCGGGCCATCGAGTCAGGGAGGTCAGCCCATCACCGCATCGACGATCTCAAGCACGACATATGCTGGACATTAGGGACCAGCGTAACTGTCGTGGGGATTTTTGCCTCCGTGTTGACTGCATTTCTACAGAATTTATGAGGGAATAGTTAATGGAAAAGATAAAAAAACTCTTAGAAATAGCTATCATGCGTACCAATAAAATGCAGATAGCACACGCGCCTAAGATCATGATTTACTGGTTTTTAGGGCATGTGTTATTTTGCATCGTTCTATTTATTTGTGCATGGATTTACGACTGGATTCAGACTGGTCACGGCAATCTTCAGGCCATGACAATCTTCATTCAGACGTTGACTTCGGTTTCATTCATTGCGGCTGTTGGATTCTTTGGCAAGGCTTTAATTGATAGCGACGGGGATGGGGTGCCGGATGAGTTTGAAGATAGAAAGGGTGATGAATGATGTTAGGAGATTTGAGCGCACAATATGAGAGTAATGGAGACCCCAGCTGCATCAGTGGTGGCTACGGAGATCCCGGTGGAAAGAGCTACGGCACGTATCAATTCAGCTCCAACGCCGGCAGCCTCAGTCGGTTTGTAAATTGGTTAAATTACAACTATACTGGCTACGCTGAACAGCTAAACACATTTCCTCTTTGCAGTGACAGTTTCGACGAAGCCTGGAGAAACATTGCTGCCGGAGATTCCGAAGGCTTTGCTCAGGCTCAACATGAATACGTGAAGGCTGCTTACTATGACACTGCCGTTGAAACGTTGGCCAACAACTACTGGCACATCGAAAACCATCATGATGTGCTTCAGGATGTTGTGTGGAGTCGTGCTGTACAGTATGGCGTCGGCAACATCCTCGATATGTGGACCGAAGCCGTGCATACAATGTTTAATATTAAGAGTGGTGAATACGATGGCTATCCAAATCTAAGCTATATCGATTCCCCAGAGTATGACTACGACTTTGTAGTTGCTGTATATGAAGTATGTAAGACCCCGGAGTGGAACAGCTCGTCGCTTCGTGATAGTCTCAACAATAGATTCGATAACGAATTGCATGATGCATTAGCTCGCTTATAGGAGGTGATCCAGTGTCTTATCTGCCGTTAAAAGAGGAGGTCGATAGATTTGTCAAAAGTCCGAAAGCTATTATTATCTGTATTATTGTGGTCCTTATTGCTGCTACCGGCGGCTGGTTATTGTTCCAACACTACGACAACATCGAGCGAGCCGACAGTCACGATGTCACTCAAACAGTACGAGATACTGAAGAGCTCAATCGAGACGCTCAAACAAAACTCGAAGACGCGCGAGCAGCTAATCAGGCAGCAGAGCGAGCAAATCAAAACGCTCAAAGAGCAGCTGACAGTCTCGCAGACTCAAATGCAAAACTCTCAAAGCTCAATGAATCAGACGCAGCAGCTGTTGACGCAGCAGAAAGCGTCTTTAGAGACGTTGACGCAGCAAATCAATGAGCAGAGCCATAAATACCGCATCGCCAAGCAGCAACGTGATACCTGGGCCGTCGCGGCCGGGGTACTCCTCGTTGGACTGGCTGTAAAATAAAGAAATCCCGTCAGACCAGTTGTTTACTGGCTTGACGGGATTATTTTTATTGCCTAAAACACGTTTAAACGCTTGACATAACTCGTTAAAACGTGTATAATAAAAACATAGAAAGGAGGTGGTGATATGGACGAGCTTATAACGATAATAAGCCTTGTAACAGCAGTAATTAATTTAATAGCAGCAATACTACTGTACAAGGCTTCTCGTAAGTAAGAAGTTCAAGCCTGAGGGGGCGCAACCCCTCGGGTGCTTCTAAAATAATTATATCGTCCATATCAATCATATGCAAGAGCTAACATTAACAATATCTGTCATTGCTTTGATTATTTCAGTTTATACATTGATTAAGGTGGTGAAGAAATGAATCCATTAGATGAAGTTATGACAGCGGCAGAAGCTGCAGAAAAGTGGGGAATGAATCCTCGCTCTATCCAACAGGCCTGTACTGGATATAAAGGTGGAAAGCCTCGATTTACACCAGACGAGGCTAGAAAAGCTGGTCGAATCTGGCTTGTAACTCGTGCCGGCATGGAACGACTGTATGGTCCGGAGCCGTGAATCAGGTATCTTTGAGCCGTGATTTTTGGTGTGAGTCTTGGTGTGAATTTTGGTGTGAAATTAGTGAAAAAATAATAACATCGTAGAAAAAGGAATTCGATGAAAACGGGGATAAATAGGCATCTATGGACACTGGCGAAAAATCCGTATTTGTGCCCTTTTTGGTCTCCGGAACCGGGTGCGAAGGTTCGAATCCTTCTAGGCGCACCAAAGAAGTGTTTGTGCGAACACATGAAAAACTCCGTCAGCCCTGTGTTGACGGAGTTTTTTTCTATATTTTTATGGTCGTAAATCTAACCCCCCTCGAATTCGAGGGGGTTATTTGTATGGCATGGGACAAGTTATCGTCGATTGCGAAGGCGACGGATATGTGAGGTGTGGCGGAGTCATTTGCCGACGATGCCGCTGCTGCTATTGCCCGTTATCGGCAAACGTTGGACAAGGGTTCCGGGCGTTGTCTTTTAAAATGTGATATAGGGAGAAGCATTACTTGCGGTTAGCTATATTGATTTCCTCCGGCTGCATGGTTATACTTTTTTTTAGGAGGGATGGATATGGAACTTCGGGTATTGAGTTATTTTCTGGCCATTGCAAGAGAGGAAAATTTTACACGGGCGGCGGCTCAGCTTCATGTTACTCAGCCGACCTTATCCCGGCAGATTGCTGATTTGGAAGCCGAGCTTGGCGTGAAGTTGTTTACCCGCAGCAATCATAACGTGGTGCTCACGTCAGACGGTATGCTGCTAAAACGGCGGGCCCGGGACATCTTGACCCTTGCCGAGAAGACGAAAAGAGACTTTCTCCGAAAGGAAACGCTTTTGGAAGGGACGATTACCATCGGCAGCGGTGAATTTCTATCGACGCGTATCTTGACCGACTGCATGGCCGCCTTTCACCGCCGATACCCTCAGATTCGCTATGAGGTTTTCAGTGGTCATGGGGAGAACCTTAAAGACGGGATTGATCGGGGGCTTTTGGATATGGGCCTTATGGCCGAACCCCTTGATATTCAAAAGTATGAATTCGTGTCCATGCCGGTGAAGGAGGAGTGGGGCGCCTTGGTCCGGGAAGATTCTCCTTTCATGTCTAACACCGTCATCACGCCTCGGGATTTGGTGGGGATTCCCCTTATTTCTGCCGTCGGCAACATCGCCGAAAGTAATCTTGGGAAATGGTTCGGACCGGAGCTGAGCAAGGCGAATGTCGTCGCCAAAGGTGACCTCCTGTACAATGAGGCTATGCTGGCTAACAGTAAGGTCGGCGTCGTCCTGGCCATGCGATTGAACTGCCGATACGACGGGCTGCACTTTATTCCCTTGTCACCCCGGCTGGAAGGGTCGACGGCTCTGGCCTGGAAAAAAGAACAAGTCTTTTCACCGGCAGTCGCTGCTTTTCTTGAATTTGCCAAGAAATACGTTACAGGCATGTCTCACGATGACCGATAAGCATTAGGAATTGCAGCTACATATTGATACAATAAAGGTATTCCGGGAAGGGAGTACCTTTTTTGGTTATAGAGTCCTTTCCTTTTCGATTCCGGAATGGGCAGCCGCGTTTGCGTAAAACCAGGGACCGCCCATCTTTTCCCTTGAAGGACGCTATGTATCAGGACAGGCCTTTTGTATGAGGATCAGCATTCATTGACCGTTGAAGGAGCGATGACGTATGAGAATTATCCCGGCAGACATAAACGATGTACCGAAACTATATCAGCTGCAGTTACTGGCTTTTGAGAGTGAAGCCGCTATGATCGGCAGTCGCGACGTTCCGGCACTCCAGGAAACGGAAGAAGAGGCGCGCCGGGATTTTGCAAATTGGGAGACCTTTAAGCTCGAAGACGACGACGGCACGATCATTGGCGCCATTCGTTGCCGACAGGATCAGGGCTTCATCGACGTCGGCCGCTTGATGATTCATCCCGATTACCGCCGCTGCGGCCTGGCCCAAAAGCTCCTTGCCGAGGTGGATGTCTTGTATCCGGACGCGGTGAAAGAGTTGTACACTTGTACCAAGAGCTGGAGCAATATAAAGTTGTACGAAAAAATGGGCTACAGGGCGTATAAAGAACACCGGGAAGACAGCGGTTTATCTTTCGTATACATGAGAAAATAGGGGGACTTTGGAGGGCTCCGGCTGCAGTCGAATGGGACTTTTTGAACCGACTTTCAGGGTCTGTCCGCTTAGGAGGGAGAGCGTATCTATGATTCAACTGAATAATGGCATAAACATGCCGCTTCTTGGCTTTGGCGTGTTTCAAATCACCGACCACGACCTTTGTAAACAGAGCGTCTTGACGGCACTCCAAACGGGGTATCGCCTCCTCGATACGGCGGCCTGCTACGGCAACGAAAGGGCCGTCGGAGACGCGATTCGTGAGAGCGGCATCGACCGGAAGGACGTGTTCGTAACCTCCAAGGTCTGGATTCAGGATGCCGGCTATGAAAAAACGAGGATTTCCTTTGAAAAGACCTTAGAGAATCTACAGACCGATTATCTGGACCTCTATCTGATTCACATGCCCTATGGCGATTACCATGGGAGTTGGCGGGCCATGGAAGAACTCTACCATGAAGGGCGAATCCGGGCCATAGGGGTGTGCAACTTCTTACCGGATCGGCTGATCGATTTGATCCTCAGTCACGACGTCGTGCCGGCCGTCAATCAGGTTGAGCTCCATCCTTTTTGTCAGCAGCGCAGCCTGCGTCAGGTCATGGAAGCGTATCGAATTGCCCCGATGGCCTGGGCTCCCTTTGCCGAAGGGCAGCACGGCCTCTTTACGGACCCCGTGTTGACGGCCATTGGTAGGACGTATGGAAAATCGCCGGCCCAGGTCGTATTGCGGTGGCTGCAGCAGAAGCACATCGTGGCCATTCCTAAATCCGTCCATGCCGAGCGGATTCAGCAGAATTTCGAGGTTGATGACTTCACCCTCTCTCCGGCAGATATGGTGCAAATCGATGCCTTGGATTTGGGGCACAGCCTGATCTTAGATGTCCCCAGCCTGAATGAAGTGTATCGCCTCCACGGCATCCGCTTTGAACCATAATATTCACGTAGGTAATGTTTCTGAAGCCTTGCGATATCGAAAGGCACGATTGAAAAAGGAGGTCACATAGTGACACACAAGGTCCTGTTATTCCTATCAAGCATCCTGTTGCTGTGCAGTCTGACGGCTTGTGCCGGCCAGGCGAATCGGCCGGAAGGGGATGCGGCATCGATGGCTGCGGAAACATCAAGTGCCGTGGCAGACAGGGATTCCGGAAACACACGGGCAGGTGAAACGACGGCAGCCGCACGGACCATAAAGATGACCGTAGACGGGAAGGACATCGCCATCGTCTTGTATGATACGCCGGCGGCCAAGGCCCTTTATGAGGCCCTGCCGCTGACGCTGAATTTCTCTGATTTCAACGGCACTGAGAAAATCGCCTATCCTCCCAATGCCTTGCCGACGAAGGGGGAACCGGACGGCACGGATCCCGAGGTGGGCGACCTGTGCTACTATGAGCCTTGGGGAAATCTGTGCATCTTCTATCAAGATTTTCGCTATTCTAAATCCCTCATTAAACTGGGGCGGGTAACCTCCGGTATGGAAGTGCTGTCCGGCATGAAAGGCGATTTTACGGCGTCCTTAGAAAGGGTGAACTGATATGGAATATACGACATTAGGCTCGACGGATATTGAAGTTTCCAAAATTTGCGTAGGCTGTATGAGTTTCGGCAAGGCCGGCACGATGCACGACTGGACGCTGGACGAAGCGGCGACCGAGGCCATGGTGAAGCACGCCCTTACGCTGGGCATCAATTTTTTTGATACGGCCAACTGTTATTCTGCCGGGACGAGTGAAGAATACGTAGGCCGGGCACTGAAAAAGAACGTTTCCAGGGACAAGGTAGTCATCGCCTCAAAGGTCTATTTCAACGACGGGCGCCTGTCTCGCCAGGCGATTTTTCGCGAGATTGACGGCACTTTGAAGCGCCTGGGGACGGACTATCTCGACCTCTATATCATCCATCGCTTCGACTATGAAACGCCTATTGAAGAAACGATGGAAGCCCTGAATGAGTTGGTGCGGTCCGGTAAGGTGCGGGCCCTGGGGGCATCGGCCATGTACGGCTATCAGTTTTACAATATGCAGCTCTGCGCCCGCGATCATGGCTGGGCTCGTTTCGAGGCCATGGAGAACCACTACAGCCTCTTGTACCGCGAGGATGAACGCGAGTTGATTCCCCTTTGTAAGCAGATGGGCGTGACCTTGATGCCCTACAGTCCCTTGGCAGCGGGACACCTGGCCCGGCCTACGTGGAAGTCGGACACCCTTCGCTCCCGGACGGACCGGGTCGCCATGGGAAAGTATGACCGTACGGAAGAACAGGATATGGCCATTGTCCGCCGTGTCCACGAATTGGCCGAAAAGCACGGCGTAAAGATGTCGGAAATTGCCCTGGCTTGGCAGTGGGCCAAGGGCGTGGCCTCACCTATCGTCGGTGCGACGAAGTCCCAATATCTGGATGATGCCGCAGCGGCCCTTACCGTCAAGCTTACGGACGAAGAGACGGCGTACCTGGAAGAACCTTATGTGCCGCACGCCATTGTCGGTGCCGTCGATCATAATCCGCCCCAAGGCGTCATGCTGCTGGATGAAAAGAAATAAGGCGCTGCCGTTTCAGAAGAAGCCTTACCGATTTCGGGGAGATGCTTTCTTTTGTTTTTGATATTTATTTCGAAAGAGAAGCCGCTCCATGAGGAGCGGCTTTTTTCTATTGCCGTCGATGACACCCGATGAAGGGCGGGAGCTGCGGATAATGGCCGGGTCGACAAATGAGACTGAAACTGATACAATGAAACATAATGATGATGGTTAGTTTTAGTGAAGACCTGGGCTTCAAACGGTGGGAGGTGGATTTGGCCATGGCGAAACATACTTGTCCTGTGTGTGGAAAATATCAATTTGAGACTTGGAACGATATGGATATCTGCGATGTCTGCGACTGGTGCAATGACGGCGTACAGGAATCAGAGCCGGACTACCGTGGCGGCGCCAATCGGATGTCTTTGAACGAAGCAAAGAAGGCCTACAAAGAGGGAAGGCAGATCCGATGATGATGCTGCGGGTTCGTTGAATTTGAGAAGCGGCCCTATAGGGGTGCCGTATATGCAGTCTGTGAGTCCACGTGTTCGATGATATCATTCGAAGGGATTGTTCAAAAAGCACAGGAGGTGCGGGAACGATGATGGTAAGATGCCCCTTGATCGATAAAGACATAGACGAATTCGATTGCTTTGAAACCGGTACCGTAGCCGAAGGACTGGCTGCCATCCGTTCGTCTGTCGGTATCGAAGAAATTAAGCGTACGGAGAACTTTAGGATTCGCTGCCTGGCCTGTGAAAATCATATTATGTGAGGCCCCGGCGCAATGGACGAGGTGTTTTCTTGAATATCCAGTTAGATCGAGAAGAGGGAATCCTTTGATCTATTTTGCTTTTCGGTACGGTATAATGGTTGGCTGAGCAGCTCGATAGCCGTATGTTGCTGCGGAAGATATAAGGGGAGTGGTGATGATGGCCTTAACGGAAACGCCTGTAGGAGTAGAAAAGAAGTTGGCAGAGGTGCTGGCGCGGATTTGGGATAATCATGAGTTTATCTTAGGCACCCGATTATTCCTGCAAACCGATGAAGAACGGCAGTCCCTCATTGATGCAGTTGTGGCAGAAAAAATTAAGAATCCCAGCGACATTCTTTTATTTGCCTACGATATCCATAAAGAAAGAGAAGCCACTCATTAAGGAGTGGCTTTTTCGCGGCCTCTTTTTAGCTGGCGCATTCTCTAATCTAACCAATCTAACTAACATATATTGACAAGAATGGTTAGAATAGGTAGAATATAGTTAGATTGAGGAGAAGAGGTGAGCAGCATGCAATTCCGGGAAAGCGAAAACGTTGAATTGAAGGCTATCGTCGGCGATGATATGAAGAAGGAAATCATCGCCTTTGCCAACAGTAACGGCGGTACGATCTATGTCGGGGTGGCGGATGACGGGGCCGTTTTGGGCGTAGAAGATGCCGACGCCTGTGTTTTGCAGATTTCGAATATGGTGCGGGACGCCATAAAACCTGACGTCACGATGTTCATTCATTATGAAACGTTAAACTGTGACGGAAACGCCGTCGTTGCTGTTCGCGTTCAGCGAGGCACGAATTGTCCATATTTTTTGGCAAATAAGGGACTGCAGCCGGAGGGCGTTTATGTGCGTCAGGAATATGAGACCGTTCCGGCAACGAAGACGGCCATTCGCCGGATGATCGAAGCAATCGATGGCGACAGTTTTGAAGAGAGACGCTCCATCGATCAGTTCTTAACTTTTGATGCCTTGAAAGGTGAATTTGCTGACGCGAATATGACCTTTGATCAACAGCAGATGAAGACCTTGAACCTCATATCCGGTGACGGTCTCTATACGAATCTGGGTTTTCTCCTTTCTGACCAGAATCCCTGTACGATAAGGGCGGCTGTCTTTGATGGGACGAGTCCAACTGTGGTTAAGGCCCGTCAGGATTTTTCCGGCTCTCTCCTGAAGCAACTGAAGGCCGCCTGTTCTTATGTCAATTTTCACAATCAGAACTACACGAGCGGACATCACTTCCGTTATACGGATGGTCGCCGAGGTTATCCGGAAATAGCGCTTCGAGAAGCCTTGATGAACGTGCTGCTACACCGAAACTATTCTTTTGGTGCCGATACTTTGATCCACATATACGATGACCGCGTTGAGATGGTGTCTGTTGGCGGTCTCCTTCCCGGCTTCGTCCCGGAAGATTTGAACATGGGCGTGTCCCTGTGCCGCAACCCGCATCTGCACAACGTCTTTTACCACTTGAAGCTCATTGAAGCTGACGGAATAGGTGTGAAAAAAATGATGGATGCCTATGCCGATAAACCGGTGAAGCCCAAAATTAAGACTAGCCCAAATGCCTTCAAAATCATTCTTCCTAATGTGAATTTCAGGAATAAAGCCATTGAGATACCGATGATTGTCGAAGAAATGGCAGCCCCGTTCCGGACTTCCGACGAGGATAAAATCATGCAGCTTCTGGAAGAAAAGAAGCGCATTACCCGGAAAGAGGTACAGGAATTGTTGGACGTCAGCCAGTCTACGGCAGGCCGCATTTTGAAAACGCTGGCCGATAGGGGGCAAATCGCCCAGCTTGGCGGCGGACGCACGACGAGGTATGAGCTGATAAAGTCGTAACATGAACGGAGACTTTTTGAATGAGGAGGCGAAACATGATGGAACTGAAACGTTTTGAAGACGTCCATCCGGGGATTGAAGAGTACTTTGAGGTCCAAAAAGAATATTTGGCGAAATTTGGGGAGCATTCCTTGGAGCGTACGATGCACTACGAACCCTTGAGGCCCTCTTGTCTGGATTTTGTAGAAGGTGCTAAAGAATTGCGCCGTGCCATTCGCCGGAATAAACCGATTGAGCAGATACCGCCTGAAATGTGGAAGGGTATCGTTTTTTAATGGGAAAAGAGGGCGTCATAAAAAATAAGAATCTCTAAAAATCAAAGCCCTCACCTGTTGATGAGGGCTTTTCCTTTACGTGTAATCCAGTCAGAAGGGGGGAACATTAGCCCTAGGGGATTATAGCTGGGCAAGTCTTTATTCGCGAAGAAATGGAAAACGGACCATCTTATGAAGAAACAAAAAATGCCGTCCATAGTAAAAATGGTCCGGCATCAATTGCGATTTGTTGGATTAAATACTTATGAAGGAACAGCTGAATGACAAGAAGCAGATATATTATTTCCAATCCATATTGTACGCTTTTTTCCAAATCATTGTTGCTAATTTAAAATTATGTCTACCAGACGTGGAAGTATTTTGATTAATAGGACCATATTTTTTCCCGTTTGCGGCAATATCAATACGATATATTTGATGAGTATCTAAATAATAATCATAATATACATTTGCTCTTCCTACGATTTTTGCTTTCTTTTCACTATACAACAATATATTTCCTCCTAATCGATAATATGGTGGATCATAATAATAAGATGTTATTGAAGTTAAATCAAGATATTCTACAGCTCCGCCTCGTTCAAACACAAAAACTAAATTTTTATCTCCATTAAAATATTTTGGAGCAGCTTGACTGACTACTGGCATAAAAAATACGCAACAACAGAAGAAAAGAACCGTTATTTTTTTTAAGATGGACATAAATAAAACCTCCTTCATTTGAATAAAAAAATTATAATAAAACTGTGATCTTTGTTTTATTGTATCATACGATACGCTATATTGAGAACGGAAAGCCGAAATTTATGAATGTAATTATATGATGATTAATAAAATAAGAGAGGAGGCCGCTTTTTATTATTATATTTCCGAAAACAAGATATCATTTCGTGATGTGGATGCAGCGTACGTTTCTTGAAAAATCGTCGAATTGCTATAAATGAAAGAAGGCACCCTCATTAGAGAGTGCCTTCTTTTTTTGCCTTCATACGAAGACAATGTAGGAAAAATAATTTTTTGGGATTCATAGCCCAATTTGTGATTTCATTATATCGTTGATTCAAGGCTTTCGTCAATACTGACGACGAGGGGCGTTCCGCTTTTTTCCGAGGTTCAGTCGCATCTTGATGGACGGGGGAATGGCGTCCTGGTCTTAAAATGCTTGCTCCGCCGACATGTAATTCCGTCATTTTTCTATTCTCTAAGTGTGGATTTTTCATAGGTCCTTATGATATAATGAGCAGGACATGCTGACATCAGGTAACATATTTTCCCATAGAAAAGAGGTTTTTTCGTGATGGAATATGTGAACGAGTTGGACACTATATCGGCGGGAGCTGCAAAAGACGCGGCTCTCAAGGTACATCGTCTCACTTTCATGGAGGCTACGATGATGGTCGTCGGGTCTACCATTGGTTCCGGTGTTTTAGGTTTAGCTTTTGCCAGTCGCAATGCCGGCTGGCCGGTCCTGCTTACGTGGCTTGTCGTAGCAGGCTTTTTTTCTGTCATTTCCATGCTCTACGTGGCCGAAGCGACGCTGCGGACGGCCCGGCCCTTACAGTTATCGGGTCTTGCCGAGAAATACGTCGGTAAGGTCGGTTCCTGGCTGATGTTCTTTTCCGTCGGGGCTACGTCTTTTTGCAGCCTCATCGCTTACACCAGTGGCTGTGGCAAGATTTTGAGCGAGTTTTTCGGCATTTCCGTGGAGCTTGCCAGCGTCCTCTTTGCCGTCGGGGCGACGACGGTCGTCTGGATGGGCCTTAAAGCGACGGGCGTTGCAGAAAAATATTTGAGTTCAGGTATGACGGCCATGCTTATCATTCTCGTCGGCGCGTCATTTTTATCGGCCCGCGTACCTGTTGCAGATATTTTCTACACCCACTGGCTCTACGCCGTGCCGGTCTTTAACATCGCCGTCTTCTGCTACGCCGTCCAGTACATCGTGCCGGAAATCTCCCGCGGTTTTACTCATGATCCGGGAAAACTCGTGCCGTCGATCATGGCCGGCGCCGGCATTTCTTTCTTCATCCTGGCCTTGGTGCCCCTGGCCGTCTTCCTCATGCTGCCCGTCGGCGACATTACGGAAGTCGCGTCCTTGTCGTGGGGGCAGGCCCTGGGGTCGCCCGTCTTTTTCGTCATCGTCAATCTCTTTGCTTTCTGCGCCATGCTGACCTCCTTTTGGGCCATTGCCGAAAGCTTTTTGACCAACATGATCGACCGCTTGGGCTTCAAATCGGAAACGGACGTCCGCACGCGGGCCATCTGTCTTTCGGTCATCGTCATTCCGCCGGTTCTCTTGGCCTACAGCGGCCTCGTCGGCTTCGTCAATGCCATCTTCAGCGCCGGGACCTTCGGCGGCATCATCATGTCGATCCTGCCGGTCTTCATGCTGCGCCGGGCCCGCAAACACGGTGACAAGCTGCCTTGCTGGAAATGCGGCTGGATCGCCCATCCCGTCGTGCAGGCCTTGGTCGTCGTCCTCTTTGCCGGCGCCGGTGTCTACGCCATCCTGAGCATTTTCGGCTGGCTGCCCGCTGCTTGGTAATAAGGATTTCCCTATAAAAGACACGTACCGCTTCGCTGTTTTCCATCGTTACCGTGGAGACAGGGGAGCGGTCTTTTATTTTGACGGCCCGAGCCTGTCGAGAGGTAGCCTTTTGCCGCTTTTTCAGCTATAATAAAGAGATACCTAAGCTGTTTCAGATTTGCCAAAGGGGGATTTATATATGAATTTTAGAAGTACGCGCTCTGATGAATGTGTTTCTCCATCCTACGCCTTGCTCCACGGCCTGGCTGCCGACGGCGGTCTCTATGTGCCCGAAGCCTTTCCCGAGGATGTCCTTTCTTATAAAGAACTGAGCGGCAAGTCCTATCAGGAGATTGCCGACGTCGTCTTATCTCATTTCTTCACCAATTTTACGGCCGATGAACGAAAGGCTATGATCGCCTCGGCTTACAATGAAGAAACTTTCCGCGACGACCGCATCGTGCCCCTTCATTCCATCGATACCGACCTGTCCGTGGCTGAATTGTTCCACGGCCGGACCTTGGCCTTTAAAGACCTGGCTCTGTCCCTCTTCCCGTACCTTCTGACGGCTGCCAAAAAGCAGGAACAGGAAAAACGGGAGATCCTCATTTTGACGGCAACCAGCGGCGATACGGGCAAAGCTGCCCTTGAAGGCTTCAAAGACGTTCCCGGCACCAACATCATGGTCTTTTACCCCAGTGAAGGCGTCAGCCCCATGCAGCAACAGCAGATGCAGAAGCAGGAAGGGGACAACGTTCGCGTATCGGCCATTCACGGCAACTTCGACGATGCCCAGAGCTTCTTAAAGCGCGTCTTCACTAACCCCGACGTCAACGCCTATGCCAATGAAAAGGGCGTCCTCTTCTCCAGTGCCAATTCGATCAACATCGGCCGTCTCTTCCCGCAGATCGTCTACTACGTATCGACGTATATCACCCTCGTCGACGACGGCGCCATCGGTGAAGGGGAAACCTTCGACGTCATCGTCCCGACGGGGAACTTCGGCAACATCCTGGCCGGTTATTTTGCCAAGAAAATGGGCATTCCCATCGGCAAATTGATCTGCGCCTCCAATAAGAATAAGGTCCTGGCCGACTTCTTTGAAACGGGTGTCTACGATATGAACCGCGACTTCTATACGACGGACAGCCCGTCCATGGACATTCTCTTGTCGAGCAACTTCGAACGCTTCCTCTTCTATGCCGCCGGCGAAGATGCCCAAAAGGTCGCCCAGTGGGAAAAAGAACTCTTAGAAACGGGAACCATGCGGGTCACGCCGGAAGAACTCCAGGCCCTCCGTCAGGACTTTGAAGGCGGCTGGATCGGAGATGAAGAAACGGAAGCCGTCATCAACCACGTCTACAACGATTTCGGCTACCTCCTCGATCCCCATACGGCCGTTGCCTACGGCGTCGGCATGAACCGTCACCGCCTGGGCCTCGACGAAGGCCGTCACACCGTCGTCATGGCCACAGCTCATCCTTATAAATTCCCGCCGGTCATCAGTGCCGCCTTGGCACTTCGGGAAAGCGCCGATCCCTTCGACACCCTCGTCGATATCAGCAGCGTCACCGGGATTGCCCTGCCCAAACCCTTGGCCGACCTCAAGCATAAACCGGTACGCTTCAAAGATTCCATCGATAAGGAAGCCATGAAACAGGCCGTCTTATCCTTCGTCGACGATATTTCGTCCAAGGCCTAGAAAGAAGGGCAGACTGTTGAATAAAGGTGTACTCTTCGCCATCCTGTCGGCGTTGGCCTTCAGTATCCAGAATATCATCGTAAAAGTCTTATCCTATACGGTCAGCACTGGGCAAATCGCGTTCTTTCGCGGTTGGCTCAGTGCCCTTATGATATTGGGGCTTATGCGCCTTCAAGACGTGCACATGTCAAATCGTGACATCCCGACCTTGACCCTCCGAGGCCTTCTCGGCGGCATCGGCATGATCTGTAGTTTCTATGCTCTCCGGGGCATGCCCCTTGCCGATGTGTCCATCATTTCCCAGCTGTCGGCCTTTTTCGTCATGCTCTTTGCGGCCATGTTCCTCAAGGAAGTCCTGCCGCCGGGCTCGAAATGGCCGCTGGTCGTCATTTTCGTCGGCGCCTGCCTCGTCGTTCGGCCCTGGAATTTCGATTCCTTCAACGTCTATTCCTTGTTCGCCTTAGGTCAGGCCATCTTTGCCGCCGGCGCCTATACGACAGTCAGTAAATTGACCGGGGCCGGCGGTCACCATCCCTATGAAGTGGTCATGTACTTTCTCATCAGCGCCGCCTTATCGGGTATCATCATCATGGCCCTGACCGGGGACTTTGTCATTCCGACGGGAACGGACTGGCTGTTTTATCTGGCCCTCGGCGTCATGAGCGTCTTGGCCCAGATCTGGATGACCAACGCCTATGCCACGGCCAACCCTGTCGTCGTCAGCTTCGTCACTTATATCGGCGTCTTCTTTAACGCCTTGTGGGGCTTTGTCCTCTTCGACGAAGCCCTGGCCGCCATGACCGTTGCCGGCGGCGCCCTCATCATCGGCGGATCCATGTACCTGACGAAATTGAAGCACGATAAGATCGCCGAAATGGCCAAGACACGAATCCGAGAAAAGAAAGGGGAAACATAATGCTTCCCGACAGAATCCATGAGACCCATCTTAAAATCGCCCTGTTCCTGATCCTACTGATTCTCTTTGGTGCCATTCAGGTCTTCATCCCTGACTTTTACACGACCGTCTGGGACCTGTCCATGAGCGGCAACCTCCACGGGACCATCGACTACCTGCGCTCCTTCAGGGGCTGGGCCGTCGTCATCAGCATGATCATCAACATCGTCATCAACGTCGTCGGCTTCCTGCCGTCCATCTTCATCTCGACGGCGAACGGCGTCGTCTTTGGCGTCGTCGGCGGAACGGTTGTCTCTTGGATTGCCGAAACGATCGGCGTCGTCATCAGCTTCTTTTTCATGCGGGCCCTCTTTCGCAATAAGGCCCAGAAAATCATCGAGACCAGCAAGATGCTGAGCAAGATCGACCATTACACGACGTGGCAGGCCATGGCCGTCGCCCGGGCCGTCCCGTACTCGCCAAACGGACTCATCACCGCCCTCGGTGCCGTGAGCCACATCAGCTATCGGGACTACATCATCGGCTGTCTTATTGGGAAATTACCGTCCGTTGCCATCGAAGTCCTCGTCGGCCACGACCTGGTCATGATGGAAGGCCACTCCCAGCGCCTGGCCGTCGTCCTCTTTGCCATGGCCATCGTCTATGGCGGCTTATGGTACTGGAAACGGCGTCAGGATGCCAAAAAAGTCCTCCATAAGATTGAAGAAGATCTCGAAAAAAAGGTTGACCGGCCATAAACTGAATCATACGCACCCACTGTACTGATGAAATCGGGCGGTGGGTGATTTTTATGTGACGCTGCAGTTTATTAAAATAGACTGAAAGACGGCTTCACTCGATTAAAAAATACACAGTTTCTAAATCCCTGATTCTATGGCACGTTATACTAGATAGAAGGAATTCATGGCAAGAGGACCTCGTCTTGGCGGATTTATTCTGCCGGGAGGTTTTCGTGACGCAAGAGACGTCCGGAGAAGACCCTTATCCGGGTTGCATCGTTTGATTGAATTGAGAAGTCAGGGGTTTTATGGCATAATATTAAAATAAGTTATTCTGATCCTACTGTTGAGGAGTGCGTGTTTTATGCTTGATTTTATCATCAATCAGACGATGGAATTTCTTGAAACGATGCCTAAGCTTACGAGAAAGAAAAAAGGCCAGTTTTTTACTTCAAAAGAAACGGCCGTTTTCATGGCGTCTCTCTTTGATTTCTCGAATATTCCCGATACCATTGAAATACTGGATCCGGGGGCAGGAACAGGGATTCTTTCGGCTGCGTTATTGGACCGTATTATAAATGAGCGACCTGTAAAAGCGGTGAACCTGACGTGCTATGAAAATGATTCGGCTGTTTTACCTATCCTAAAAAAGAACTTAATGTATATAAAGGAACACAGCGACATTTTATGTAACGTTACCATCGTGGAGGACGACTATATTGTCCCTCAAGGATGTGATTTTGAGGACACGTTGCTGGCTGAACGACAGCCTAAAAAATATGATGTTATTATAGGAAATCCGCCCTATCTAAGAGTGCCGAGAAATCACCCGGCTGCCCTTGCCATGCCTTCCGTCGTTCATGGGGCTCCGAACCTCTATTTCCTTTTTGCCGCCATGTCCTTGTTTAATTTGCAGGAAAAGGGAGAGATGGTCTATATTATCCCGCGCAGCTGGACTTCAGGGGAATACTTTCGGCGTTTTCGGACGTATCTCTTGAAATATGGGAAAATTGTGCACATACATCTATTCGTAAGTCGCGACAAGGTATTTAAACAAGAGCAGGTCCTCCAAGAAACACTCATCATAAAAGTCCAAAAGACGGCAAAGACGCCGGATACGGTGAAAATTACATCGACAGAATCAAACAGTGACTTTAAATCGATTACCGGCATTACCGTTCCTTATGGTACGGTCGTTGCCGGGGAGCGGCTGTATGTTTATCTTCCGACATCCGAAGAAGATGTAGCTGTCATTCAAACCATCCATCGTTATGAGCGAACCATGCCGGATGAAGGGCTTCAAATGCATACGGGAATCGTCGTAGATTTTCGCCAGAGAGAGGACTTAAAGGAAAGCCCCGGACAGCACACGGTTCCCTTGTTTTACAGTCAAAATATAAAGGAGGGCCGGGTCGATCACCATCCGTCGGGGAATGCCTGTGATTGGATCAGTGACGCCAAGCCGGGCCTTATCCAAAAGAATCAGAATTATGTATTTTGCAAGCGGTTTACCGCGAAAGAGGAATATAGACGACTTCAATGTGGAGTATATCTTGCCAATGATTTTCCGGATTACCAGTTCATCAGTACGCAAAATAAGATAAACTATGTCAGCCGAATCGATAAAAGAGAGATGAGCACCTGTTTGACTTTTGGGTTGTATGCGCTCCTTAATTCGACGTTATTCGATAAGTATTATAGAATTTTAAACGGGAGTACGCAGGTTAACAGTACGGAGATAAACAGTATCCCCGTTCCGCCTATTGCGATGATTGAGGCGATGGGTAGGGCGTTGATGGCGGGTGAAAACTTGTCGACCGAAACCTGTGATAAAATCATAAAAGGGGTGGCTTATGGTGAGTAAATTAGAGGAAGCGAAAGCTTTTTTGAAGGCCTTCGGGATGCCTGAGCGCCAGCAAGCGGATATAGCCGGGTACACCTTATTGACACTTGCCAATATTAAGGAAGGCTCGGCATGGAATGAAGCAACCAATGAATGGATTCGCATTCATGATGTCCTTCAGTTTACCCGTGAAAACTATCAAAAGACTTATGCGGAGAATACTCGTGAAACAATCAGAAAAAATTGTATGCATCCATTTAGGGAAGGAGCGTTGATTGAGGATAACGGCTTGGCAACGAACAGTCCTAATTATCGATATCGATTGACCACAGAAGCTCTCTCCCTTTTAAGAAACTTCAGGCAGCCGACATGGCAGCAGGCTCTTGATGATTATCGAAGTTGTCATCAGACTTTGATTGAAAAATATACCAGTAAAAAGCGAATGGAAATGATGCCGGTCCATATTGATGATACAGAGATTTTCTTAAGCCCGGGAAAGCATAACGCCTTGCAGCGGGACATTATTGAACAATTTGCACCGCGGTTTGCTCCCGGCTGTACCTGTCTGTATATGGGTGATACGACGAAAAAGGATCTCATCAAAGACTCGGCAACCCTTGAACAGCTGGGATTTGACATTACACTGCATGATAAAATGCCGGATGTTGTCTTATATAGGCAGGACAAACATTGGATTTATTTTATTGAAGCTGTGACAAGTGTAGGGGCCATGACACCTCAGCGCGTCCTTGATATTCAGGCCATGACCCGAAACGTAGACGCTGGGAAAATCTTTATAACGGCCTTCCCGGATCAGGATACATATAAGCAATTTAGTGTCGACTTAGCTTGGGAAACAGAAGTTTGGATTTCAGCCTATCCGGATCATATGATACATTTAGATGGAGCCAAATTTTTGGGACCTTATGTCTGAGCTCGAACCTCCTGGGGAAATCATGAACTGAATATTCAGAATTCCGGAATTGCGTCAAAACGAAACGTCGTCCTGAAAAGAGGGGAGTCGCCCAAAAAAGCGGCTCCCTTAAAATTTGCGTAAAATCGGAAATCCTTACGATAGACCATTTCTTCGATTCATGATATACTATTACAGATACAATTATATAAACGTTCAATTTTCAATGAGGTGATTATTGTGGCAAAACAGATTTTTGTTACGGGCCATAAAAACCCGGATACGGACTCGATTTGTTCGTCCATTGCATATGCAAAATTAAAACAGTTACAAGGCATCAACGCTGCGCCCATTCGCGCCGGCGAACCGAATAAAGAAACGGCTTTCGCACTCAACTATTTCAACGTAACGCCCCAGCCGCTGGTAAAGGATTTCTACGTCAAAGTCGGTGAAGCCGTCTACACGGACGTCGAAGGCCTTCCCATTAACGCCAGCCTGAAAGACGCAGCCAAATGGTTTTCCGTCCATGAAAGCGACGTCGCTCCCGTCGTCGACAACGGCCAGTTCATCGGTGTCATCGAAAAGGCACAGCTCGCCGACCAGTTCATCAAGACCGTCATGGGCGAAGAACTGAGCACGGTCAAAGGCCTCGTTCACGATCCGGAACTGTTCTTCAGCCCGACCGACCACGGCCATGACGTTCCGGCAGAAGGCCGCTACGCTGTCGTCGATGGCGGCAAATACGTCGGAATGGTCTGCGCCGATTCCTTAGCCAACGTTGAAAAACAGCAGGTCATCCTCGTCGACCATAACGAAAAGAAACAGATCATCGACGGCATTGACGAAGCATCTATCGTCGGCGTCATCGACCATCACCGCATCGGCGGGACCCTTGCCACAGACGGCCCGATTTCCATCCTCTTCAAGACCGTCGGCTGCACGGCAACGATCGTAACCGGCCTCTATGAACAGGCCGGCATCGCCATCCCCAAAGACGTAGCCGGACTCCTCCTGTCGGCCGTCATTTCCGACACGGTCCTCTTCCGTTCGCCGACCTGCACTCCCGAAGACCGGGCAGCTGCTGAAAAACTGGCCAACATCGCCGGTGTGGACATCGAAAAATACGGCATGGAAATGCTCAAAGCCGGTGCCAACGTATCGGACCTCACGCCGGACCAAATCGTTCATAACGACATGAAAGAATTCGTCGGCGGCGACGCAACCTTTACGGTCGCTCAGGTACAGGTCATGGACACGACGGATCTCCTCAACCAGAAACAGGTCCTCTTGAATGCCCTCGAAAAACTTCGCGCCGAACACAATTACGTCGCATCCTTCCTGATGATCACCAGCATCATCGACGAATCGACGAACCTCATCTTCGCCGGCAACATGGATGAAGCCGTAAGCGCTGCCTTCGGCAAAGACGTCCTCGACAAAGAAGTCTACCTGCCCAAGGTCATGAGCCGTAAGAAACAGGTCATTCCGCCGATCCTGTCTGCAATGAAATAAGAGATGATTTTATGAGAGGCCCGAACCATCTGGTGAGGGCCTTTTATCTGTAAGCTAAAGGAGTTTTTATGAATCCGATTTTCGACACCTTGAACGACCGCCAGTGTGAGGCCGTAAATCATACAAAGGGCCCGCTCCTGATCACTGCCGGCGCCGGATCGGGGAAGACCAAGGTTTTGACCTGCCGCATCGCCCACCTCTTGGAGCTCGGCGTCGCGCCGTACCGCATCTTGGCCATTACCTTTACCAATAAGGCCGCCAAGGAAATGAAAGAGCGTGTCCAGAACCTCGTCGGGGCCCAGGCCGATTCCATCTGGCTCAGCACCTTCCATTCCTTCTGTGCGAAACTGCTGCGCTTTGAAATCGACGGCTTTCACGGCTACACCCGGAACTTCACCATTTACGATTCGTCGGACCAACTGGTGCTCATCAAGGACTGCCTGAAAAAATTGAACCTCGACGATAAACAATTCACGCCGCGGTCGGTCTTGGGGACGATTTCGGCGGCTAAGAACGTCCTCATGGATGCCAAAACCTTTGCCGGCCAGGCCGAAGACTTTTACCAGCAGAAAGTCTCCGAAGCCTATGCGCTCTATCAGGCCAAGCTCAAGGAAAACAACGCCCTCGACTTCGACGACCTCCTGTTCTTGGCCGTCCGCCTCTTAGAAGAAAAAGACGACGTCCGGGAAAAGTATCAGGAACGGTTCCAATACGTCCTGGTCGACGAATATCAGGATACGAACCACGCCCAGTACGCCCTTACGAAGATCCTGGCCGCCCAGTGGCGCAACATCTGCGTCGTCGGTGATGCTGACCAGAGTATCTACGCCTGGCGCGGGGCCGACATCCGCAACATCATCGACTTTACCCGGGACTATCCCGACGCAGCGTCGATCAAGCTCGAACAGAACTACCGCTCGACGAAGACCATCTTGAACGCCGCCAACGCCGTCATCGACAACAACGAAAGCCGGCCGCGAAAGACACTGTGGACGGAAAATCCGTCGGGGAATAAGGTCATCCATTACCAGGCCCAGACCGAACACGATGAAGCCGACTACATCGCCGGCGCCATCTACAACCGCCACGAAATCAGCCACGAACCTTACGGCGACATGGCCATCCTCATCCGGACCAACGCCCAGTCCCGTGTCCTCGAAGAAAAATTGATGCGCTACGCCATTCCCTATACCATGGTCGGCGGCACCAAGTTCTACGACCGCAAGGAAATCAAGGACGTCCTCGCTTACCTGCGCCTCTTGTATAACCCCGAAGACAGCCTGAGCCTGACCCGTATCATCAACGTCCCTAAGCGCAACATCGGAGCTACGACGATGGAACACGTGGCAGCCTACGCCGAAGGGGAGGGAATCTCCCTCTTTGAAGCCCTGTCGTCGCCCGACGCCATTCCCGTCACCAAACGGGCCCAGACGGCCCTTGAAAACTTCGCCGCCATGATCTTCGACCTCTTAAACGATATCGACGGCCTCGACGTCTTGAGCCTCATCGAAAAAGTCATCAAAGACACTGGCTACGGGGAAATGCTCGACAAAGAAGCCGAACACGATCCCCAAGGCGTAAGCCGCAAGGAAAACGTCGGCGAATTCCTGTCGGTGGCCAAAGACTACATGGACAGCAACCCTGACGGCAACCTGCAGGACTTCCTCGAAAACGTAGCCCTAGTCAGTGACGTCGACGACTTTGAAAGCAGCGAATCGAAGGTCACCCTCATGACCCTCCACGCCGCCAAGGGCCTTGAATTTCCCGTCGTCTTTTTGGCCGGCCTCGACGAAGGTCTGTTCCCGCACAGTAGGACCTTGATGGATCCCGAACAGATCGAAGAAGAACGGCGCCTGGCCTACGTCGGCATCACCCGTGCCGAACGGCAGCTCTACGTCACCAACGCCGTGACGAGGACCATGTACGGCCGCATTTCCGCCTACATGCCGAGCCGCTTCCTCGGGGAAATCCCGCCGGAACTCGTCGAAGAATACAAGCGAAAGAGTGCCATGCCCCAGAGCCGGATGACGTCCGTTCCCGGCCAGCAGCGGGTGTCCATCCTGTCGAAGCCCGTGGCCACGAGCCTTCCCAAGAAGCACGCCGTCACCGACTCCTTTTCAAAGGGCGACAAAGTGCGCCATAAGATTTGGGGCATCGGCACCGTCCTCGACGTCATCGGCGACGGGCCGAACATGCAGATGAAAATTCAATTTCCGACGAAAGGCGTCCGCCAAGTCGTCGTTAAATTTGCACCGTTAGAAAAAGTATAGCCATTTCGATACGCGTAAAGGAAGGGAATCTTATGGAACAAGAAAAAGCGCGGCTCCTGGCCCTGCGACAAAAAATCGATGAACTGAGCTACCAGTATTACACCCTCGACAAGCCTACCATGAGTGACTACGAATACGATATGCTCTACCGGGAGCTGGAAAACATCGAAAAAGCCCATCCCGAATGGGTGACGCCCGATTCGCCGACCCAGCGCGTCGGCTCTAAGATTTCCGGCGGCTTTGAAAAATACACCCACGACCGGCCCATGCTGAGCCTGGGCGATGTCTTTAACGACAATGAACTTCGGGAATTCGACCGCCGCGTCCGCAGCGATCTCGGCGGGGAAGCCTTAGAATACGTCGTCGAACTCAAAATCGATGGCCTTGCCGTCAACCTCATCTATGAAAACGGTCAGTTCGTCCGCGGCGTCACCCGCGGCGACGGCGTCGTCGGGGAAGATATTACCAACAACGTCCGCACCATCCGCACCATACCCCTTCGCATCGACAGCAATTCGCCGCACATCGAGATCCGCGGCGAAGTCTACATGCCCGTGGCGTCTTTTTCGGCCCTCAATGAACAGCGGCGAAATGACGAACTCGAACCCTTTGCCAATCCCCGTAACGCCGCCGCCGGCTCCCTGCGCCAGCTCGATCCCCAGATCACGGCCCAGCGCAAACTGGCCTTCTTTGCCTACGCCTTAGGGGGCAACACGGGCATTACCATCGAAAGCCAGGAAGAACTTTTGCAGGATCTGCGGGAATTTCGCTTCCAGGTCAATGGGGAATACCGGAAATTTACGGATATCGAAGACGTCATCGCCTTCATCCACAGCTGGGACGATCGCCGCGACAGCCTGCCTTACGCAACCGACGGCATGGTCGTCAAAGTCAATTCCTTCGCCCAGCAGGCGCGGCTCGGCAATACGGTCAAGATTCCCCGTTGGGCCATTGCCTATAAATTCCCGCCGGAGCAGGCCGAAACGAAGGTCCTCTCTATTTCCGTCAGCCTCGGCCGGACGGGTGTCCTGACGCCGGCAGCCGACCTCAAACCGGTAAGACTTGCCGGGACGACGGTCAAGCGGGCCACCCTTCACAACGAAGACTACATCCGCGACAAAGACATCCGCGTCGGCGATACGGTCATCATCCAGAAGGCCGGCGAAATCATCCCCGAAGTCGTCCGCTCCCTGCCGGATAAACGGACGGGCTCAGAAGTCGTCTTTTCCATGCCCCATGTTTGCCCGGCCTGCGGCAGTGACGTCGTCCGCCGCGATGGGGAAGCAGCTTGGCGCTGCATAAACCCCGACTGCCCGGCCGTCATCGGCGAAAAGATCGCCCACTTCGTCTCTCGTGATGCCATGAACATCGACGGCCTCGGTGACGCCATCGTCCAGCAGCTCCTTTCGAAAGAGCTCATCCACGACGTGGGCGACATCTATGCCCTCAATAAAGAAGAACTCGTAGCCCTCGAAGGCTTTGGCGAAAAATCAGCAGACAACCTCTTAAAGGCTATCGAAGCCAGTAAGAGCGTCGGTCTCGCCCGCGTCTTATTTGCCCTCGGCATCCGCTTCGTCGGCGCCAAAGCAGGACGCGTCCTTGCCGAATCCTTCGGCAGCGTAGAAGCCCTGATGGCAGCCAGTGCCGATGACCTGACGGCCATTGACGACATCGGCCCCAGAATTGCCGACAGTATCGTCTCGTACTTCGGAGAAGAAAAAAGTAAGGCCCTCATCGAAAAACTCCAAGGCTACGGCGTCGACATGACGGCCGAAAAGAAAGAACTCATCAGCACCAGCTTCGATGGCGAAATCGTCGTCCTCACCGGAAAACTCCAGCTCTTCACCCGGAAAGAAGCCGAACAAGCCGTAGAAGAGAGAGGCGGCAAATGCACCTCGTCAGTCACCAAAAAAACGACCCTCGTCGTCGTCGGAGCCGATCCGGGGAGCAAGTATGAAAAAGCCCGGCAACTGGGAACACCCATCATCAGCGAAGCCGAGTTTAAAGAATGGCTGGAACGATAGAATCGTAACCATAGCGGAACTCGTGTCATAGATACTCAGCATTTCGCATACATGAATCACCTGCGTAACCCATAAATGGATGCCGCTCTGCATAAGGTAGGGGCATCCATTTTTTATGGGTTATAGGAAACTCTAATCTTTTTAAATGTCCACTGACAAAAGTCATGCCATGATATAAAAAACAGGAAAGAAGCCAATTTTTGACCGGTACGAACTGAACTTTATCATTTTTTTACATTCCAATAATACATTGTCCGAAGCCATCGGTTTTTTTTTACATTAAAGAATGGTATAATAAATTATTGTGAAGATTGTAACGAAATGGAAACTTTCGTTATTATATATTTTTTATATAAAGCATCGTTATTCGTGTAAATAGCGTTGCCGCGATGTAAGGGGAGTTAGTTTTGAAAGGTTCAACACCGAGGTGTTCAATTTCAATTAAAAATAAGTATAGTAATGAAGTTTTACCGCTTGTTTTGGCTGTTTGTGACTATATCGCCATTTGGTTGGCTGAATACGCAGCCTATGGCATACGAGCTTGTTTGCTTCCCAATTCCTATTTTCATCTGTCGTGGCTTAGCATTCACGTCATCGTCCCTGCGGTATACCTGCTGTTTTTGAAGCTGCACCATCTCTATACGCGGTGCATGCAGTTTTGGCAGATTATTTCTAATCTCTTTAAGGCGACGTTTTATTCCATTGCCTTATTGATTTTCTTCATCTACATTGCCCAAACGGCGGCGTCGACGTCGCGGTTGTTCGTGGGCTTATTAGCCATGTCCTCCTTTATTTTCTTGGTCATTGAACGGTACGTCGTCAAACGCATCTTAACTCGTATGAAGATGCTCCAGCTTCCGGTCCTTATCATGGGCGCCGGAAAGACGGCAGCCCTCATGCTTGAATACTTTAAGAACGATACCGGCGTCGGCTACGAATTCATCGGCTATCTTGAAGACAATACGCCCGAACCATCCATTGCCAGAGACCTCCCGCATCTAGGGGCCTTTGAAGATGCGGAAAAGGTCATTTGCGAGACCGGTGTCCAGCATGTCATGGTGATTGCCCCGGGCCTTAAAAATGATGCCATTCAGGATATCGTCTACCGCGTCCAGCCGTTGGTCAAAAAAGTAGCCTTCATCCCCGATATGGGCAGCCTGCCATTGGCGACCCTTGAGACGGATCCACTCATCGACGGACGGATTGTTTCCATCAGTTTTCGAAATAACCTTGCCTTATGGTATAACCGTGCTATCAAGCGGACCTTTGATTTGGTCTGTACTCTTGTAGGATTGATTTTCTTTTCTTGGTTTTTATTGGGAATCGCCTTGTGGATCCGTCTCGATTCGCGGGGACCGATCATCTTCAAACATCGCCGTATCGGCCGGGACGGCAAAGAATTTAACTGCTATAAATTCCGCAGCATGTGTGTCGATGCTGACGTCAAGCTGAAAGAACTCCTCGAACGGGATCCGGAAGCCCGGAAAGAATGGGAGACAGAATTCAAACTGAAAAACGATCCGCGCATCACCAAGAGCGGGGCCTTCTTGCGTAAGACCAGCCTTGACGAATTGCCCCAGCTGTTCAACGTCTTAAAAGGGGAAATGAGTCTCGTCGGACCGCGGCCGATCATACGAGACGAAGTCAAGAAATACGGAGCCTTTATCAAAGACTTTTACATGGTCCGTCCGGGAATTACCGGCATGTGGCAGACCAGTGGCCGCAGCGATACGACCTATGACGAACGAGTTCAGATGGATACCTGGTACGTAAGAAACTGGAACGTCTGGTTCGATATCGTCCTTATTTGGAGAACTATCGCCGTCGTGCTGAAACATAAGGGAGCATATTGATTCTTGCGTAAGGTTCCCAGTGTATCAGAACAAAGAAAAACTATGCTAAGGTTCTAAGGGATATCGTGGTGTAGTAGAGAAAGGGAGAACCTGCTTGTCTATTAAACTGATTATTGCAGCACACAAAAAATATTGGATGCCCAGGGATCCGGTCTATTTGCCTGTTCATGTCGGGGCCGAAGGGAAGGACTCTATCGGTTATACGCCGGACAATACGGGGGAGAATATCAGTAAGAAAAATCCTTATTTTTGTGAGCTGACAGGCCTCTATTGGGCATGGAAAAATTTGGATGCCGACTACATAGGGCTCGTCCATTATCGGCGCTATTTTACTCGGAAAGAAGTTCGCAACATCGAAGCGAAAAAAGAACAAATTCTTACCGAAAAAGAATGGCAGGCCTTGTTGGACAAGCACCCGGTTATCGTTCCCGATAAACGGAAATACTATATCGAGACAAATCGCTCCCATTATAACCACGCCCATCATTCAGAAGGACTCGATATAACGGAACAAATCATCAAAGAACAGTGTCCTGAATACCTTCCGGCCTTTGATACCGTCATGAACCGCACCTGGGCCCATATGTTCAACATGTTCGTCATGCGCCGTGATTTGTACAACGATTATATGCAGTGGTTATTCGATATCCTTTTTGAATTGGAAAGACGGGTCGATACCACCGGCTGGAATGCGTATGAATCTCGAATCTGCGGATTCGTGGCGGAACGTCTCCTTGACGTATGGTTGGGATATCATAAAATCGACTATGCTGAACAGAATGTCTCCTTCATGGAAAAACAAGACTGGATCAAAAAGGGTGGGCTCTTTTTGATGCGGAAGCTGAGGGGAAGATGACACGTTCTGTCTGGCTGACAGATGATTGTTGAATATGATACAATTAAAAAGATATACACCCTCATTCTAATATAAATACGTTATATTATATCAGTGAAAGGACGCGCATCATTGGAAAGCTCCCATCGCGCATTATAAGGAATATGTTTGAAAAATTATACTCCATCAAATTGCCTTTGGATAGAAGGCGGCAAGAACTTTATATAAAAGGGGACTCCTTAGAATTAAAATCCAGTGCTATTTTTTTTAATAAAAATCAGTCGCTGGATTTAACTACGTATTTTAATCTCTTTTCGGTTCAAAAATGGAAAAAATACACTTCGATACGCGAGATGCGGGTTAAGCTGCAGCTTCAGGGGCACTATCGAATCACCGCATTTGAGTTGGGACTGTCGGGAAAAAGAGAATTGCTTACCTTTGAGGGACAGGGGGATTGTGAAAAGGATTTCTCCTTAGATGGGTATGATTCCAATTTTATAACCTTTACCATAACGGCACTTGAAGATAATGTGCAATTCCTTGGCGGGGCTTATTACGGCCAATTTGATGAGTCGGAGGATACTGACATAGGCATCGTGATTTGTACCTTTAAGCGTGAAGAATATTTGAACCGTAATTTAGAGACACTAAAGCAGTTAATGGAAGAGAATCCCCATTTTCATGTGATGGTTATCGATAATGGACAGACGTTTCCTGAAAAACAGGGAACTCAATTACAGATCATTCATAATCGTAATTATGGCGGATCGGGCGGTTTTACCCGGGGCCTTATGGAACAAGTCGATCAGGGAATGAATGACTACGTTTTAATGATGGATGACGATATCCTTATTGAAACGTCTTCCTTAGAGCGGGTCTATGCCTTGTGCCGCCATAGAAAATCAGAATTTCAGATGCAGATGATTGCCGGATCGATGATGAGCATGGAAGAGCCGACGATTCAGCATGAAAACACGGCCTATTGGGGAAAAGTCAGACTCCATTCATTAGGCCAAGGGTTGGACTTAACGAGCCTCGATGATTTGATTCAAAATGACGATTTGCCATCGGTGAAAAATAAGTATGCTGCCTGGTGGTTCTGTTGTATTCCCCTAGCCGTGATTCAAAAAAACGGATATCCTTTGCCAAACTTTATTAAAGGCGATGATATGGAATATGGGATTCGTAATCATCAAGACATCATTACGATGAACGGCATCGGCGTTTGGCACGAGGCCTTTGCAAAAAAAATGAGCCCTGTCATCAGCTATTTTAGCGATAGGAATATGCTGATCATGAACCATTATGCCTTCGGATGCGGCCAATGGACCTTCCTTTTCAGTGCTGCCGGGAGATTAGGGAAACATACGCTGCGGCGAAGTGTTCCGGGCATACAAATGCTTCACTTTGCCTTACAAGACTATAAGACCGGGTATGAAGGGATTACGGCTCAAGATGGGGATGAAAAATTCCAACAAATACGGCAGTATAAGACAGACGATAATCTTTGTGTCGTCCTTATGAAGACAATCGCCTTGATTATAAGTTGTTTCATTCATTATCCATCGATTCATAAAAAATATATCGACTTTCGGTCTGAAAAGTTGATGACACAGCAGTTTTGGAAAAAATATCTACACGTAAAATGAGGGAGTTTTTATGAAGTATATTGTACAGAATATTGTTTTTCCCGATCATGAGGTTTGTGATGAAGAACAAATGTATTTCCGCCATCATGGAAATCTTGTGCAAGAAGAAGAGGGTTTAAAGTTAGATGAATACGCGCTTTGTGATTTCTCTACTTATTTCAATTCTTTTTCTTTGAATAAGTGGACAACGTATACGAAGTTATCGAATCTGTACTTAGAAATTTGCGTTAAAGGAAACGTTATTGTCGAACTATATTCGGCTTCCTGGTTTCAGAAAAAAGCAGTTCACGAATGTATTGGTCGATATACGATTCAGACGTCAACCCCTAAAACATATGAATTTCCCGTCGATATCTCCCAAAATGATTCGGTCTATTTTAGAATCAAAGCTGCGGATAGCCAGGCATTTTTCTATGGTGGCTGTTATTATACCGAAATTGATGAAAATGAGTTGAATCCGGTTCATATTGATCTCGTCATGTGCACTTTTAAGCGTGAGAAGTATGTCACTCGCAATATCGATTTAATCGTCAATCATTTTATGAAAGCGAAAGGCTATAACGGGTCAAACCACTTTAGCATTAAAGTGGTCGATAATGGGCAGACGCTTCCCGTAGAGAAGATAGAGATCCCTGGAAGCGTACAAGTATTTCCCAACTTGAATGTCGGCGGTTCCGGTGGATTTTGCCGCGGCATGATAGAGTCCTTACATGACAGTCAATCCACTCATATTCTCTTTATGGACGATGACGTCTTAGTCCAAGTAGAGGCTTTTGAAAAAACGTATAATTTCCTGACCCTGTTAAAAGATGAATTTAAGGATACCTTTTTGAGCGGGGCCATGCTGCGGCTGGATCAAAAGAATATACAGCATGAAAACATGGCGGCCTTTAAGGGAAGCCATCTCATTGGCTTGAAGCAAAATTTGAATCTCAATGATTTTACGGATGTTCTCTTCAATGAAAAGACGGAAAGTGTGAATCAAATTTACTGTGCTTGGTGGTATTGCTGTATCCCTAAGACCATTGCTAATTTGGAAAATTTACCGTACCCGTTTTTTATCCGAATGGATGACATTGAATACTCGATTCGCAATATCCGTCAAGGCATTTCCTTAAATGGTATTGCCGTATGGCATGAAGCTTTCGATAAAAAGTATTCTGCGCTGATGGAAAATTACTTCATGTTCCGCAACAATCTGGTCGTCAATGTTCTTCACCATACGGGCAATAAAAAAATGGCCCTTAAATTTCTGTTCCGGCGCTTTGCGCATGATATTTTCCGTTATGACTATGGCGGAGCCGAGTTATTATTAGACGGAGCCGAACGGTTTTTACAAGGCCCCGATTTCTTTAAGACCGTAGATACGGTGAAAGATCTGCAGAGCCATGGGCCAAAGCAAGTGAAGATGCAGCCCGTTGCCGATTTGGCGGATCATGATATGGTGTATGAACACTTTTGCCATGATATCGAAAAAAAAGGAGAGAACAAGCTCATCAAACTCCTGCGATTTATCACTTGGAATGGTCATTTAATACCGGACTTCTTTTTTAAAACTGAGGGGTTTGCCGAATACGGCTACGGAAATGACAGTAAGATGTATTTTTTAAAGAAGCGTGTCATCGCTTGTGATCCTAACTTTGAAAAAGCGGTGGTACTGCCGATGCAGCGCGGCAGAGCCTTTAACTTGTTCCGGCGATGGATTAAGCTGAGCATGGAGCTTAACTCCCGTTATGGTCAACTGGAAAAAGCCTATCAGACGGCTTTTCCAGAAATGACGAGTGAGCCCTTTTGGCGAACGTATTTAAAATTATAGGTTTAAGTCTGCAAGGAAGGGAGAATCTTTACATTGAAAGATGTATTAAAAAAGGGGACAGACTATGATTTCTGAAATTGCATTAAAATTAAAGAAAAATCAGTTCCTTTTTGAAGAACTGGTAAAGCGGGACTTCAAACAAAAGTATAAACGTACCGTATTAGGGATGGCATGGAGCATTTTATCGCCGCTCCTTACCTTATTGGTCTTAGACGTTATTTTTTCTAACTTTTTTGGTCAAAGAATTCCTCATTATACGATTTATTTGTTTTGTGGGAATTTGCTTTTTTCCTACTTCAGTGAATCAACGAATAGCGGGATGAATTCCTTAATGAGCAATGCCGGTATTTTTAGTAAAGTAAATGTACCCAAATATATTTTCTTGCTGTCTAAAAATGTCTCCTCTTTAATTAACTTTGGCTTAACCCTTATCATCTTTTTCGTGTTCGTGTTTGTGGACGGATTACCATTTACCCTGAAATTCTTGTGCCTGCTATATCCCATAGGATGCTTAATTGTTTTTAACGTGGGCATGGGATTGATTTTGTCGGCACTCTTTGTCTTCTTTCGAGATATCGGTTATTTATACAGTATCGTAACGATGCTGATGATGTATGCATCTGCTATTTTTTATAGTGTAGATATCTTGCCGGCACGAGCTCAGAGCCTTTTTTTATGTAACCCCATCTATGTCTATATTAACTATTTTAGACAAATTGTAATCCATGGACAGATTCCTTCTTTGGAATATCACTTACTGTGTGCTTTTTACGCCGGCGTCGTACTTTTAATCGGTGGATTTGTTTATAAGAAGTATAATCACAAGTTTTTATACTATATTTAACGGGACTCTCAGGGGGAATTATACAAGTGAGCATTATAAAAGCGGTAGGCGTATCGATCCTCTATTTGACAGGGGACTTCAAGGATATCGGATTAAAAGAATATGTCATGCGCAAATTAAAAGGGCAGTACCAGGTCAACCAATTTTGGGCCGATCGTAATATTAATTTTTCCCTGGAAAGAGGGGATATGCTGGGCATTATCGGATCGAATGGGGCCGGGAAATCTACGCTGCTCAAGGCTGTTTCTGGGATTATGGTCCCGACAGAAGGACACATGGAGATAAATGGATCTATTGCCGCTCTATTGGAGTTGGCCAGCGGCTTTGACCCGGAACTTACGGTTCGGGAAAATACCTATTTGCGCGGCGCTATGCTGGGCTATACGCGTGATTTTATGAATGACAAATACGATGAAATCATTGATTTTGCAGAATTACATGATTTTCAAGACCGGCCTTTTAAACATCTGTCCAGCGGCATGAAGAGCCGACTCGCTTTTTCAATAGCCTGTCTGGTGAATCCGGATATTCTTATTTTAGATGAAGTATTAAGTGTTGGTGATGGCGCCTTTGCGAAAAAGAGCGGCGATCGTATGAGAAAAATCTTAAAAAACGGAGTTACCGGGATTTTAGTTTCTCACTCGCTGCCACAGATAAGACGCATGTGTAATAAAATCCTTTGGTTGGACCATGGAAAGCAAGTCGGTTTTTCCGAGGACGTTCAGGTCTATTGCGACGCTTATGAAGAATTTTTGATTACTAAGAAACTCCCCAAGGGGACAGAGGGTATCAAACAATTGGCAGAGGCGTATCTCTTCCGGCAGGAGCAAAATAAAAAGAGAGAAGCGCTTACGGCATCTGAAAAATTAGAAAAAGTATTTGATAGAGTATCGACTGACGTTGCTTTGCAAACGGCTGTTTCGATTATAAAAAAGAATAAGCCGGAATTATTAAAGTAAAATCGTAAAAAGCTAAGAGGGGTATTTTGGGGAGAGTGATCAAATGTCTTTATATCGTTGGCTTCGAAGCCATTTACCCTTGACCCATAAAGGCTTTCAGAATCGACTGAATGAGCTTGAAAGAGAACAAGGGCAGGCCTTAAAAAAAATCACGCAAGAAATAAAGACAAATCAAGAAATAAATAATCAAGTACTGAATCGGGTTCGAGAAACACAAAAGGAACTGCAAAAAGAATTTGACAATATTTCGATTAATATTCAGAAACAAAATGAACTATATACACATTTACTGGATAATCAGAAACAGATTGAGGTTAGCACCGAATCCCTAGTCAATCAAAAATACCAAGAGTTGCAGAGCTCGTTGCTAAGAATCGAGAAACAAAATGAACTCACTCGAATGGTAGGAGAAAAAGCCAGCCAGCATGCATCTGAAGCAGTATGGGCTGCGGTCTTTAATCAATGTATCTATGGAAGTTCATGGCTGAAAGATACTTCTTTTTCACCAGGGCGATGGGCTATTGGTTATCAATATCTTTATGTCTTATATCGGATATTGGATGAAGTTCGACCTAGACATATTTTAGAATTGGGGCTGGGCCAGTCTACCAAGATGATTGCCCAGTATGCAAGTGCTTTTCCTGAAGTGAAACATCAGGTCGTAGAACATGATTCCGAATGGATTTCGTTTTTTAAGCGGAATTACCAAATACCGGAAAATACGGAAATTGTCCAGCTTCCATGGGATTTTGTGCCCTATAAAGAAGCTGAAGCCGTACGTGTGTATAAAGACTTTGGAGCGCAGTTTGAACGTCAAAAATTTGATTTTATTTCTATTGATGCACCCTTAGGCGGTGACATGAAGCAGTATGCCAGAATCGATGTTTTACAGCTTATCCCAAACTGCCTATCCGATGATTTTATCATTATGATTGATGATTGCAATCGAACCGGAGAACAGGCCACGGTTCGAGACATAGAAGAAAAATTAAAAAGTTGCTCCATCCCTTGTCGTATTGGAAAATATTCCGGAGATAAGGATGCCGTCGTTATAGCAAGTGAAAAGAATAAGTTTGTCTGTTCTATGTAAGACTGACTTGTTTGTGCTTCGAGCACATATAGTATATTAATAGGTGGAATACTCGGATATTTGATAATATATGAATCTTGATTTATTGAAAATCTTTTTAGATTCTGAGTGAGAGACTTCATTTTCTCATTTGCGTATATCCACTGTTTGGAGGTTTATTTCATTGAGGTTAAAGAAAGAAAAAGAATGGGCGATGCCGAAAGTAAGTGTTATTATTCCTGTTTATAATGATGCGCAATTCTTGAGACGAACCCTTGATTCCGTTATAAAACAGTCTCTTGAGGATATAGAAATAATTTGTATCGATGATTGTTCAAATGACGGGTGTGATTCTATATTGCGAGAATATGCGTCAAGCGATTCTAGAATTAAAAATATCTTCCACTCTTGTAATAGTAGCGCCAATCAAGGACGTAAAGATGGCGTATTAGCTTCAACTGGAGAATATATTATGTTCTTAGATGGTGATGATGAATTACACCCTGATGCATGTTCTAAGGCATATGAAGCTATTAAGCAAACCAATGCTGATGTAGTTCAGTTTAATTCTTTAGTCATGAATTGTGGTTTCATGGACGAAGGTAGGATTAAATCAAATCAAAAATTAGTCAAACCGCATATTGGCTGGATTAGGGAAGATAAAAATCTCATTTATGCAGTTTGGAAGAAGCATCTCTTTGGTTTCCAATTATGGAATAAAATTTACAATGGAGATATTTGCAGGAAATCTTTTAGAGATGTTGAAGATGGTGTTTATCCTAAAGCGCAAGATTTATACGCCTTTTTCTTATTCTGCTATTATGCAAAAACTTATTATGGAATTTCCGATACATTACATTATTATCATTTTGGGGAAGGCGTTACTGGTGGTAATCTTTTGTCTCTTGAAAAATTTAAGATTTTAATTTCAGAAGGAAAAGTTGCCGGAGCTCTAGAAAGATTTATTGAAAGCAAACAGCAAATCATAGAATATGAAGATATTTTGAATGATATACGATCTCACTTTTTGAATGAATGTCTTTCCAGATGGCATAATAATTTAGAGGTATCTTTTTATGATGAAGGATTTTCTTTATTATGTGGTGCATTTGGGTTTAGAGATGTTTTATGTCTTATGGCAAAGAAATATTGGAATGAAAAATGGGAATTTTCACAAAAATTTCAAGATAGTAATTTCTTTTCATATAAAAAAAGGAATAAGAAAAGACTTTGTATTGCTATCTACTATCGAAGTATTGCCAACGGTGGAGCACAGCGAGTTACTCAACTTTTAGCTAATAGATGGGAGTCACAAAGAAATACGAATGGTGATCCTCTATATAAAGTTATTTTAATTACTGATGAGGCGCCTATAGAAGACGACTATCCTTTGAATTCCAATGTCATAAGAGAATATATCCCTGGGTTTAAAACTTCAATTGGTGCAAATTATGCTCCCAGATTTGAACGCTTGCAGCAAATTATAGAGAAACATGATGTAGATATTGTAATTACTGGTATGTGGTTAGCGGATATAACATTTTGGGATATGCTTTCAATTAAAGGAGCGCCTTCTAAACCTGCATTTATTGTACATTCCCATACTTTTTCTGCTGTTCCATATACATTTTCATCCGATCAAGCACTAGAGGTTGTGGCCCTGTATGGGTTATGTGATGGGGTTGTAACTTTATCTAGGTGTGACAAAAAATTTGTGTCTGCGTTTAATCGAAATGCACAGTTTATTCTAAACCCGATTGCTTTTAATCCGTATAGTGTACTCGAAAGTAGTCGCACTAAAAATAGCATTTTATGGGTGGGCAGGATTTCGGCAGAAAAGAATCCGATTCATGCCATAAAGATGATGGCATATTTGATAAAAATCGTTCCAGATGCAACGTTGACCATTGTTGGGAGTGGGACACCTTCGATAGAGAAAGAGATGAAAAAGAATATAGAACAGTATCATTTGGGCGATTGTATAAAAATGGTTGGTTTTAAGAAAGATGTGGAACCATATTATCGTCAAAGTTCTGTTTTTATTTCAACAGCTCAATATGAAGGATTTTCTTTGACTTTTGCAGAAGCGATGTCCTTCGGTATCCCTATTGTTACCTATTCAATGCCTTGGTTAGAGTTTGAGCAGGATGGGCGAGGAATTATAGATATTTCTCAAAATCGTCCGGATTTGATGGCAAAGGAAGTAGGAGAACTTTTAAAATATCCAGAAAAAGCAAAGAAGATAGGATTAGAAGGAAAGCACCATGTTTGTGAAGTATTCTCTGACGATATTATGCGTGATTGGAAAACTCTTTTTGACAAAATCAATGACGGAGAAAATCAAAAAAGTGAAGATAAACTTGATTGTGAGGAAGCTATACTGTTTAAATATTTAACGATATATCAATCAATAGGAAGAAATAAAATTAAAAGTAATGCGATTAATATGCAGAAACAAAGAGATAAAGCTAATTTAGAGTCAAAAAGATGGAAGCTGGAGTTGCAACATGTGAAGAGTGGATATTCCTTTCGGATAGGCCGAAAAATTACCTGGCTTCCTAGAATGGTTCGAGGCGGCTTAAAATGTTTCCGTGATCATGGAGTCTCCTATACGATTAAACGTGTTATTGAACACAGTGGTATTAACATGGGAACGGGAGATTTTAGAAAACGTAAGAAATAAATGATAGATACTTTCAGAAAGTAGAGGAGTGAATACTTGGTGATGAATCCCAGTGTTTCAGTTATCATCCCAGTTTATAATATTGAAAAATTTTTGTCCGCTTGTTTAGACAGTGTGTGTAGCCAATCTTTGAAAAATATCGAAATTATTTGCGTCGACGATGGATCAACTGATTCATCGTTGGAAATTTTACATCGGTACAAGGAAAAGGACGAACGGGTTATTGTACTTACACAGCAGAATCAAGGGGCGGGAGCAGCCAGAAATTATGGACTGTCGATGGCAAAAGGTGAATATTTGGCCTTTTTAGACAGTGATGATTTTTTTGAAGCGGATTTACTTGAAAAGTTGTATCGTGAAGCTAAAAGGGCTCAGGCTGATATTGTCGTCTGCCGAGCTGATCGCTACGATAATGAGACTAAGGAATACATGAAAATTCCTTGGTCGATTAAAGAACACCTCCTTCCGGATTTCAAGCCTTTTTCAAGCAAGGAGATTAAAAATAACTTTTTTGAGGCCTTTGTGTGGTGGCCTTGGGATAAGCTTTATAAAAAGAGCTACATTGATTCCCTTGGGATACAGTATCAGCAGTTACGGACGACGAACGACTTGTTTTTTGTTTGTGCGGCAGTACTGATGGCCCCTAAGATTTCTTATATCAATGATGTACTGGTGCATCAAAGAGTTTCTTTGAAATCGTCACTTTCAGTAACCCGAGAAAAATCATGGGATAATTTTTATAAAGCGTTAATAGCCCTGCGGGACTATCTGAAGAAACAAGGGGTATATGAGCGTTTTGAACAAGATTTTATAAATTACTGCCTGAATTTTTCTTTTTGGCATTTAGAAACCATCCACGGCGAAGGATATTTTTTGCTGTATAATGCTTTGCGAGAAAAGTGGTTTGATGAATTAGGTATTTTGAAACATCAGAAAGAATATTTCTATCAAAAGCATAATTATGAAAATGCCTTGTCCATTATGAATACGGATATAACACATCATCTTAGGGAGCGGGTCGAACAGCGAGAAAAAGAGATTTTGATGTTGAGAAGACGCACGGCAGATCTTGAATTTCAAATTGACTGTTTAAAAAAATCTCGATCTTTCCGCATAGGAAGACTTATCACATATATACCGCGAATGCTGAAATCTAAATAAATGTAGGTAGTATCATAGGAGTGAGTATCATGGCAAAAGTGTCTGTCGTTATTCCCATTTATAATGTGGAGCCTTATTTGAGAGCCTGCTTAGACAGCGTGGTCAATCAAACGTTGAAGGACATTGAAATTATTTGTGTCAATGACGGTTCTACTGACAATTCTCTGTCCATCATAAAAGAGTATGCCGATAATGACAGCCGAATTAAGATTATTGATAAGGCTAATTCCGGTTATGGGGATAGTATGAATCAAGGCATCGATATGGCGACCGGTGAATATCTGGGGATTGTTGAACCGGATGACTATGTTGTTCCTGAAATGTTTGAAGAATTGGCAAGTGTAGCAGATAGGGAAAACGCAGATATTGTCAAGGCTGATTTTTTTCGATTTGTAACTGATGATGACGATAATGTGGTCAGAACATATATCCAACTGACAAAATGGGAACGCTATTACAATCGCCTGATTGATCCGACTAAGGAGCAGGAAGTTTTTAAGTTTGTCATGAATACATGGAGCGGCATTTACCGGATGTCTTTTCTTAATAAATTTCACATTCGGCACAATACGACGCCTGGTGCATCTTTTCAGGATAATGGCTTTTGGTTTAAAGGCTTCTGCCTGACCCATCGCCTCTATTTCGTAAATAAACCGTACTATATGAATCGTCGGGATAATCCGAATTCTTCTGTGAAAAATCCGGAGAAAGTTTATTGTGCCAATGTAGAGTATGACTATATCAAGAACTTTTTAGTGGAGCAGAATTTATTTGACTGCTTTAAGGATGTTTTTTTGATGAAGTTATATCATAACTGCAACTTTACCTTGGGACGTATTGCCAATGAATTCAAGTTGGAGTACTTGAAGAAATTTGCGGAAGAGTTCGCTCCTTATCTTAAAGGAAATGCGATTCGGGAACCATATTTCAGTCAGTATGATATAAAGAAATTAAATACCCTTGTTTCTAATTATGAGGAGTATTATTCTAACTGCATGGTCGAATCTGACGATGTTGATGTTTTAAGGAATAGGAATAGAGAATTGCGGGAGCAGTTATATTACCAAACAAATTCCTTATCTTTTCGCGTAGGTCGCCTTATCACCTATATTCCGCGCGTTATTAGGGATGCTATAAAGAAGTAATCTAGTGTGTATTATAGGATTTGCAGGGCTTTTAATTAGATCGTAAGTATTTTGTAGTTGAGTTAGGAGATTGAATTACATGAAAATTGCAATTGCCGGAACCGGTTACGTAGGATTAGCCAATGGGATGTTACTGAGTCAGCACAATGACGTTGTTGCCTTAGATATCATTCCTGAAAAAGTGGATATGTTGAATCGGAGAGAATCGCCGATTGTTGATAGAGAAATTTCAGAATTTTTGAAAAAGGATGATATCCATTTCAGAGCGACGCTGGATGCTAACGATGCGTTTGGGAATGCTGACTTTGTCATTATTTCGACACCTACGAACTACGATGAAACGAAAAATTTTTTTGATACGTCATCCGTCGAAGCCGTCATTCAAGAGGTTTTGGCCATTAATCCGGATGCCGTTATGATCATTAAATCTACGGTTCCTGTCGGTTATACCGAAAAGATGAGAAAACGCTTCCAAACCGATAATATCATTTTCTCCCCTGAATTTTTACGCGAAGGCAAAGCCTTATATGATAATTTGCATCCATCCCGTATTATCGTGGGAGAACGGTCAGAAAGAGCGAAAACTTTTGCTAACTTGTTAGTGGAAGGCGCCGTCAAGAAAGATATCGATGTCCTTTTTACGGGCTCCACGGAAGCGGAAGCCATCAAGCTCTTTGCCAACACCTATCTGGCACTCCGTGTCGCTTATTTTAACGAACTCGATTCATATGCAGAGATGCGGGATTTGAATGCCAAAGAAATCATTAATGGTGTTTGCCTGGATCCGCGTGTTGGAGATTTTTATAATAACCCGTCTTTTGGCTATGGCGGATATTGTCTCCCCAAAGATACCAAACAATTACTGGCTAACTATAGAGATGTGCCGCAAAACTTGATTACCGCTATTGTCGCAGCTAACCGCACTCGAAAAGACCATGTTGCCGATATGATTTTAGCGATGAACCCAAGTGTTGTCGGCGTATATCGCCTGACCATGAAAACGGCATCGGATAATTTCCGGGCATCTGCCATACAGGGCGTCATGAAGCGAATCAAAGCTAAAGGCATAAAGGTCATTGTCTATGAACCAACATTAAAAGAAGACAACTTTTATCACTCTGAAGTAGTCCGTGATTTAAGCCGGTTCAAACAAAAGAGCGATATCATTTTGGCTAATCGCTGGGATGACGTATTGCGTGATGTTCAGGAGAAAGTATATACGCGTGATATTTTTGATAGAGATTAAGAGTGGCGACATTTGCATAGTTAGATTATGTAAGGTTATTTATCATTAACATACAATCTTTTGAGATGCCGATAGTTTACTATGGGCATCTTTTTTTTTATCTTTTTGGAAATCGATTGAAGATTATTGGCGTAATAAGGGAGGGTTATTCTCTTTTTATCTCGATAATTGACGGGCAATAGTTCATTAATGTTGAATTGATTATTGAGAAATTTGGCTTAATGATGCGGCTTATTACTGCTTATGGAAGACGATGGAACTTGTGATGTAACGCGTTACGTATAAGAATAGACAAGAAGAGAAAAGAGGAGAAGAGATAAGACAATATACATAAGACAAGATTAAGATAAAATAATCAGAGACAAAAGATGATGAGATAAATGAGGACAGGTAAAATTATGCCGGAGAGACGTTTTATTTAGCAGATTGGATTTGATGTATCGGAATCCATTTCATGGAGATTATTTTTTTTGATGATTTTTCACTCTTTTTTTGTCTTTCGTAAAGTTCCTTGCCGGGGAGTGATTTTTCCGGAAAGGGACTTTTTTTGTATTTCTATAAAAGACAAATGTATTAGTTTACGATTTTTTGAAAGTTCAGAAAACGTTAAGTATTTGAATGCTAGCCTTATCACTTAGAATGTATTGAGTCAGAAATGGATATAATCAACTGAAATAAGGGAAAATACGAAAGAATCAAATGGGAAAATGGGGTCTTTTTGGAAAAAGTTTGAAAAAAAGTTTAGACGATTGGCATTTTTTTTGTCCTAGTATAGTAGAGGAGTAATTTTAAAAGGAGGGCTTAGCAGCAGAAAAAAGGGAATTGGTAATGAAGGGCATCATAGCTGAAAAGAAAATTCGTATATTTTCGATTGTTCTTTCTGAAAGACGTGGCAGGAAAAAAAGAAGCTAATTTAGATAAGAATCATCGGTTATAAAAGCACGAAAATAAGCCGTGTTTTTGCCCGAAATGTATATATGGCTTGGACAAATGTATTAATTTACAAAGTTTTGAAAGTTCAGAAAACTTTAGGTATTTCCTGGATAATGCTTGATAGTCAAAAACAAAGATATGGGAAAACAATCTCTATTTTTGATAATTCATGTATTTTCGAGAAAAGATGAAATGAAAAACGGAATTTTGGCAAAAAAATGTGACGCATTTCGATTTATTTTTCTCTTATAAGAGTAGAGGGGTAATTTCGAAGGACAATCACTAAAACGAAAATGAGGTGTTGGCAATGAAAAAGTTACAATGGCTGAAAACGAAAGTAGGACTTTTTTTAGATCCCCGTATTCTTTATTTGATGAATCTTCCCAACGGCGATTCGTATATCGTCTTATGGTTCTTCTTAAAGGATATGGCCGGTATGGTCAATGACGAAGGCCGGATCTATGTATCTGAAAACGAGCCCCTTACGACGCAGCTCATTGCCAAGAGCCTGCACCGCCGTCAGCCTTTTATTGAAAACGGACTACGGGCACTCGAACAAGTCGACCTCATCGAACGCGACGAAAAGGGACTGATCCGAATCGTCATCTGGGATGAGCTGCAGAGCTTTCACCGCGATGAGAGGCGAAGGGAGCAGACCCATGAACGGGTACGCCGCTATCGGGAGAGGCAGCGCATGGCTCAAGAGGAAAAAGCTCAAACAGAGAGCCTTCAAGAAGAAACGGTTGTTGGTGAAACTTCTAATGAAGACTTCTGCAATATGCCGGACGAAGAACCGGTTGCCCTGCCCATCGATGAGATCGTCGAAGAAGCTGTCGTAGCCGAAAAGGCGGGTGACATGCCGCTGGGAGAAATTCCTTCTACGGATGAAGGGGAAGTGTCTCAAACGGAACCGGAACGGCTTACAGGCGAAGCTGTGACGACGCCAAAGGCCGTGAAGGGCTATGCCTCGGTCCGGACCTATCAGAACCTCTTTGGGCCCATGCAGGGCGATTTTGCACACAGACTGATTACCTTGGAAAACATGTGGGGCAGCGAACCCACCTGTACGGCCATTGAGATGGCTCATGAGAACGAAGTCAATAATATCAACTACATTGCCGCCATTTTGAAGAACAGCAACGGACGACCCATGCGCGGCAAACGAAAGGAAGATAAGTACAATGGCTATCCCAACTTTGAGGCCTACATTGACGGCGTACTGCGAGGCGAACCGGAATATAAACCCCATCTTCAGCGAGAAGGGGAAAGAAAATCGGGACTGCGGCATATCAGCGACACCGGAGAAGGTCTTCTCTAGGCGAATCATGAAAGGAGGTGCTTTTTCGGATCATGACGGACTTTTCGCATTGGACGTCGTTTTTGAAGGCTGAAAATGGCCGTAATTCCCATAGATATCGAAAGCCAAGTGATGGTGGATGCCCTCGGAAGGATATCCTCGCCGTCGAAATGAAAAAATTCTCCAAAAAGGCTTGACAGGTAGTTACTACCGGTTGATATCCTTAGTTCATGAAGAGCGATGAGCCTCTTCTTAGAAGATAATGAATGAAAAGATATTTTATAAAAACAGATATAAAGGAAAATATTCGTTTTGACAGGAGAATTGATAGTTATGAAAATGAATGGAAATACGGTAGCCGCCGCTTCGCCGAATGGGAATCCCTTTGGCCTCGTCTACGGCAATGCCATTGAAAAGAATGAACCGGGCAAGGTGAATATCCGCCCTGTAGAATATGAAGTGGACGGTATCAAAGTGTCTGCCAACCTCTATTTGCCGCCCGATTACGATGAAAAGAGCGACAAGAAGTATGCCGCCATCACCGTGGCGCATCCCAACGGCGGCACGAAGGAACAGGTAGCCGGCCTGTACGCCCAGCGTCTGGCGGAACTGGGCTATATTACTGTCGCTGCCGATGCTCGCTATCAAGGGGCCAGCGGTGGGACACCGCGCCTTCGCGATTATCCGTCGAACCGCATTGAAGACGTGAGCGGCATGGTCGATTACCTTTCTACGTTGCATAAAGTCGATCGAGCTCGCATTGCCGCCCTCGGCATCTGCGGCGGCGGTGGTTATACGCTGGCAGCCGCCCAGACGGATAAGCGCATCAAGGCCGTGGCAACCCTGTCCATGTTCAACTCGGGCCGGGTACGGCGCAATGGCTTCCATGATGCCGATATGGCAGGCATTCCGGCTCGCCTTCAAAAAGCGGCCGATGCCCGGGAAAAAGAACTTTCCGGCGAGATCGTTTATGAAGGGTTCCTGCCCCCTAACGCTACCGATGACGATCTTCGGGCTAAGATGGCAGAGCTTCCGGAAAATACCCTCTATCATGACGGTATCGAATACTATGGCCTGACCCATCGCCATCCCAATGCGACAGGCAGCTACACGACGGAATCGCTCATGAAACTCATGGCCTTTGACGTCGAAGACCGGATGGATCTCATCGATCAGCCCCTGTTGATGATGGCCGGCGACAAGGCCGACACCCTCTACATGACGGAAGATGCCTTTGCCAAAGCCAGCGGTACGAACGATAAGGAATTGTTCCTCATCAAAGGCGCCAGCCACATTCGGACCTATTGGGTGCCGGAATATGTCGATGAAGCTGTCAATAAACTGGCTGCTTTCTACGGGAAGCGCCTGTAAGCGTAAGCCCATTCGTTTTAACCAGTTCAACTGGGTATGGAAAGCCCTGCCGGGGTCGGTTTAGGGCTTTTCGGCCTGGGGGATTACGCCTTATCATGGCGTTTGACGGTTCATTTTTGGGATATCCCTTGATATGGGCAGTGCTTAAAAAAAGTGCGAATGACCTTCTTTGGGCGCCGTATCCGGGGATACCATGAGAAAGGAGACGATTTTTGAAGGTGATTAAGAGGACAACCGGGGCCTTTTCGTTGGATTCAACCATCCGCGATGTCATACAGGATGAGGCCTTTTCTGGCTTCGGCCGACTGCTGTTTCCCGTAGATCTGGCGCTGCCGCCGCAGATGACGTTGAAGGATTTGGGAAAAGCCTTTCTTTGGTACAGCTATATAAAGCCGGAGCGGACGGTGAGCCTCGTCAATGAGTTGAAAGAAAGGGTCCTTGCCGGGGAGACTGTTTTTTTCGATATTTACAGTCCGGCGGAAAAGGCTGCCGATCCGAAAAAGAAGGACACGGGGTTATTTTTCTTCCGCGGCAAGCCTCAGGGCAAGACGGCCATTCTCAGCGCCGGCGGCGGGTTTGTCTATGTCGGTGCCATGCATGACAGTTTTCCTCATGCTCAGGAGCTCGCCAAGGGCGGGTACAACGCCTTTGCCCTCATCTATCGTGTCGGCGCCCAAACGGCCTGTGAAGATTTGTCCCGGGCCATTGCCTTTATCCATGACCATGCCGCAGAACTAAATATCGATGTCAGCGATTATTCCCTCTGGGGCGGCTCGGCAGGCGCTCGGATGGCAGCCTGGGTCGGTACGTATGGGACGGGAGCCTTTGGCGAAAGACTATACCCTCAGCCGGCGGCGGTCATCATGGAGTATACCGGCTTGTCCGATGTCACCGGGAAGGAACCGCCTACGTATAACTGCGTAGGGACGGCCGACGGCATTGCCTGGTATGGCACCATGAAACGACGAATCGAAGGCATTCGGGCCCATGGAACCGATGCCGACATCGAAATTTTCCCGGGGCTTCCCCATGGATTTGGCCTCGGAGAAGGGACCGTTGCCGAAGGATGGCTCTATCGAGCCGTCTCTTTTTGGCAGCGGCAGATGAAAGATTGAAAGATTATTTTATGATTTGGATGATAGCATTTGGCTGTCAGAAAGGAAGCATAATGAGTATTTTATTTATCAACGGAAGCCCCAATAAAGATGGAAATACGGCCAAAATGGCTGCGGAACTCCTTAAAAATCAGCCCTATGAAACGCTGAACCTCGTCGATTATCGCATCAATGCCTATGGACAGGACCTGCCCGGTGATGAGTTGGACGCCGTTCTCGAAAAGATTGAAGCGGCCGATGTCCTCGTCGTCGGATCGCCGGTGTACTGGCATAATATCTGCGGCTCCGTTCGCAATGTACTGGACCGGTTTTACGGTAAAGTCGCCCAAGGGAGCTTATCCGGGAAAAAACTCTTCTTCATCTTCCAGGGAGCTGCACCGGAAACGTGGATGCTCGAAGCGGGCGAGTTCACGATGAAACGCTTTGCCGCCTTATACGGCTTGACTTATGTGGGCATGGCCAAGAATGCGAAAGAAGCGAGAAACCTGGCAGCTTCCTTATAAGTTAGAAAGAATTCTGTCGGACAGGTGTGCCTAAGAGGGCGGGAGAAAAGTGACTGTTATTTAAAAAGAGGTGAAGAGAGATGGTAAGATGGATTTTGTTGTTTATGATGATGTTGTCCCTCCTGCCGTTTACGGCAGTCGACGCGGCCGAAACTCAAAAGATGCCCTTTCCTGTGGGGAAGGATATTTCTGACCGGTTTGTCGGGACCGTTCATCGGAATGATTTAATCGAGGCTGATGATGTCTATCAGGTTCCTCAGACCAATGTCATTACCTTCGAACCGGGAAGCTACAGCGGCTGGCATGCCCATGGGGCTATGACTGTCATCGGTGTCGCCGGGCAGGGGATTTACCAGGAATGGGGAAAAGATGCCGTTCGCATCAACCCCGGTGACGTCGTCGAGATTCCCGCCGGCGTCAGTCATTTTCACGGTGCTGTTAAAGACTCGGTCTTTCAGCAAATCGTCATTTACGATAAGAACTGGCAGGCTCCGAAGGATGCCCCTGCCGTCCATACGGGACCGCTGAGCCCTGAGGAATATGAAAATATCCATTTTTCCGATACGGGTAAGAAGAAGGCTGCCGAAAAAAGGGATGATGCTTTCCTGTTCCCTTATTCACCGGAACCGTATCCATCGCCTAATTTCAATCACCCCGTCTATTTGGGGAAGGTGTTGACAAAGCCGAACGCTGCGGGTTCTCCGGAATGGACGTATGTCGTCTTTCCTAAGGGAACCTATAACCGTTGGCACAGCCATAAGACCGGGCAAATCTTGATCGCCACCGACGGCGTGGGCTACCATCAAATACAAGGCGGTAAGGTAGAAGTCCTTCATCCCGGCGACGTCGTTTACTGCCCGCCCGGCATCGTCCATTGGCATGGAGCTGCCCCGGACAGTACCTTTGCCCACATTGCCATCAGCCCACACGATAATCATGACGTGACCTGGTACGGTTTTCCTGAGGCAGAATACGCATCTCTTCAGGAATCTTCCCGTGGGATCGTCGAGGAAAACAGCGTATCCCAATAAAATAACCTTCGATAACAAAAAATGAGACATATCGACATGGCTCTCCGGCTTCGGTCAAGAGCAGGTGGATATGTCTTTTTTGTATGGAGAAAAGGGCTGTGCAGCTATCCTATCGTCTTCGCCCCTGAGTATGACCGCATCATGGACAAGCTTTCAGCAGCGGTGTCAAAAAGTATTTTTGATATTCGACAAAGAACTTCAAAAGTATGGTATAATATAAATATATTTCATAGGTTTTATACCATTCTGCCCCGATGTGATGAAATAGCGGCCTTTGAGGATTTTTGAAAGCAAATTTCAGCGAAAAAGCAGAAAAAGCCGAAACATAAAATCCGCCCCGCAAACGCCATTTTCGATGGCGTAGTTAAGCCATTTGTAAAGGGGGCTGTTTAGAACCCTAATCCCCGTAAGGGGACGGAAACCTCAAAGGTTTGTTCTTGCCACTGGAAGTTCCAAGGTTCTTGTTAAGAACCATAATCCCCGGAGTTAAATTGACTCCTTTTTAGAAAAAAGGAGTTTATCAATAGGGGGACGGAAAGAGGAACGGCTAACCGGTGTAAAACTGAAGATTGTATGAGAAAAGCCGCTGCAGGCATCTGTTATTGATGTCTTGTAGCGGCTTTTTGCTATGTCCGATTCTGTTCTGGCAAGGTGAGGGCGAAATGATGGTATTGCCAGTCCTAAATAGAGGAGCTCCGGAGCATACATTGAGCTTTGCTTTTTCATGGGCAAGGCTTTTTTTATGACAGATAGGCTCGAAATGACCGATTGAACTGAGGATAAATCAAGGGCTATCAGGCAAGTAGAATATTTGACAGGGACAGATTCTGTCATGGCGGTTCTGTATAATAGGGATTACAACAGCAATGGAATTCGTAAGAAATTCGCCAATTGGGAGGAATGGGATATGGTCGTATCGAGATTTTGTTTTTTGGAGCAGGATTTTCCTCAATTGTATGATCTCTGCGTTTGGGCCGAGCAGGCTTCCGAGCCTAAGGAGGCCATGGAGGAGATGCGCCGGGCCATGAGATGGATGATTCGTGATTTAGGGGCTGCCTATCTGAACTTGTTTGAGGGCATCAATGAATTAGAAGAAAAAAAGCTCGTGGATCAAGGCTTGAGCCGCCATTTCCAGGATGTCCGCCGTATGGTTGAGTCCTATGGCCGGGAGGCTGGGGATATGCAGCTGTGTTTGGATCAGTTATGGCTCCTGACTGTAGCCTATGGGCTGTATAAGGGAAAATCCTACAGGACGGAAGACTTTTTGCCCGCTGATGTCCCCGCCGTGAGCCGCTATTTGACTCAAGTCGGAAGACTGTCTGATGCCGTCGGGGAAGTGTCGCGGCAGGTGCCGTCCCTGTCCCGCCGGGTCTTTGAAACGCCGAGTGCCTTCCGGCAGCGGATAACGGCTATGGAGCCCGTGTATATTGGCTGTGCTATTCTTGATCCCAGTAAAGGCGACGGGTATACGGACAGCTGTTTTTTGAGGTACCATATCGATCGTAATCCGGATATCCGATTTTCGCCTGTCCAAGCTTTTTATGTGGCCGGCGTGACCGATGATACGGTCATCGACGGGGAGTTGGTGGCAAAGTTAAGGATCCATGAAGATAAAATCTGTTGTGATTACAGCCGGGTTTATTTGAAGCATGGCGACGAGTTGATCGCCGTGCAGTCCCTCTGTTGGGAGCCCTTCTCGTATGAAACGGAGGTCGCTTATGAAGAAAGAATCCGTCAGATGCCCTTCCTGCCCTTTGGTAGGGTGACGGCGGTACTTGCAGACTATGATGCCGAGGCGGAGAGGCTGCCGTTTTTTATTCGGCCCTATTGCTTTTGTGCAAAAGATGATTATGCAGAAACAATCTTGAAAAATGTAGGATTGACCAAGACCCGGGTTGTCAATTCTCGGGTTCATCTTCCCTGTAACCGTGATATGGTAAAAAAGATTTCTCGTTCGCCAAAGCAGCTCATCCTTTTTTTGAAGCTCCATACGGTCGAGGTGGTTGCTGAATTTGTAGTGTGGCGAGACGATGTCGGGGAGGTTTTCCGCAGCGTGTATGAGAATCAGCGGGACTGGGGTGGTGCAATATGGCATCAGAAATGGTATCGGGAAGCCGTTGAACTGGGAGATCCCATGGCACAATACAATTTGGGAGTAGAAGCATCGTGGGATGGAGATGAGCACCAGACCTTTTCGTGGTTCCGAAAATCAGCCGACCAAGGTTACGCCAGTGCGCAGTATGGGTTAGGAGACTGTTATTATATGGGAAAGGGCGTCGCACAAGATTATAGCAAAGCCGCAGCATGGTACCAAAAAGCGGCGGATAAAGGCCATGTCGATGCACAGTGTGATTTAGGAAGGTGCTATTACTTTGGCAATGGTGTTGAACAAGATTATCGAAAAGCTATAGAATGGTTTCGAAAAGCAGCGAATCGGGAAATTGGCAGTGCCGAAGCCATGTGCTATTTGGGAAACTGTTATCGTTACGGTACCGGCGTCGAACAAGATCGGGAACAAGCCATAAAATGGTATAAAAAAGCGGCTATGGACAGCGAGTTCGATGAGGACTTGCAGGAAATTGTACGGCAGGCCTTAGCAGAAATGTAACTTTTTGGTGAGAAAAAGCCATGAGCCTCGGGATTATGATGAAGGCTGTCCTTTTTAGAGCGACTTTATCATTCGATTCATGCTATAATAGAACTAAAAAAGTGCGGAAAAGGTATTGTTTCAAGCACAGGATAAGGCGGTAGAAGGACATGTCTCATGAAGAAAAAAGGGTATGGGGTATCCATACAACGGATGATAATTTATTTTTGCAGCGCCATGTCATTGCCATTGGTTGGGAGAATATGGGTGATTTGAGTCAGCTCGAAGCCAATCGCGATGCTTTCAAGGAAAAGTACGCAGCCGTTTATCCCGATGCCCGGAAGGGCCGGATTTCAACCCATGCCGGCATGCTCTATCGATTTGTCCACGAGGTCGGAATCGGCGATTACGTGGTATTTCCATCGAAAATCGATCGCCGGATTAATATCGGCATCATTGAAGGGGAATATGAGTTTCATCCGGGCGATGCATCGTATGGCCAGCAGCGTAAGGTTAAATGGTTGAAGCATCTTCCCCGGACTTCCTTCTCTCAAGGTGCGCTGTATGAAATCGGTTCTGCCCTGACCTTCTTTTTGGTGAAAAATTATGCCGACGAGTATCTTTCTGCCCTTGATAAGGGATTCGAGAAACACACGGAAGCCATCGGGGATGAGGAAGATGACAGTGTGGGGGCTACGGCAGCGGATATTGTAGAGGCGACGAGAGATTTCATATTGAAGGAATTGAGCAAGCATCTCAAAGGATATGGTTTAGAGGACTTTGTGGCTGACCTCTTACGGGCCATGGGGTATCGTACCATCGTGTCGGCCCATGGCGGAGACAGCGGAATCGACATTACGGCTTATAAAGATGAGCTGCCGCCTCGGATTCTGGTGCAGGTCAAAAGCCAGAACGGCGACATCAAGGAAGCGGCCATCCAATCCCTGAAGGGCGCCATGCGCGAAGGGGACTACGGCCTTTTTGTAACCTTATCCAACTATACCCGGAATGCTCAAAAGTATCTGGACAATACGCCCATCATTCGCGGCATCAATGGAAACGAGCTGGTCGATTTGATCTTGAAATACTATCCGGATTTGAGTGAAAAGTATCAACAGATGATTCCTTTAAAGCGTGTCTATATCCCCGTTGTAAAAGAAGATTCCCAGCCATAGGCGAACTCCTTTCAATCATAAAAGAAAAAGACATATCGAACCCCTTTTGGCCCTTGGCAGAAGCTGAGCTAAAAGAAAGCGCGATATGTCTTTTTTTGTGCCGCAAATCCGGCGAGGCAGAAGAACTTTTATGGCAATGATTTCGCTGCCGATGGCACATCCTGAATACCGGTGCAGGCATCGGCCGTCGAGAGCATAGATCGAGCATCCTTCTTATATAAAATAGTATAACAAAGTTGCCTTTATTTTGTTATAATGAAAATAGCTATAAATCGCAGGTATAGTCAGATGACTAAAAAATAGAGAATTCATTGTGACCGGAACGGACGCGTAAAGGGGAAAAACGTCGGCAGTACAGGGCCTTTTGAACATGACTTCTATGAATAGAGACAGTTTTTGTCACGATGGCTTTGTATAATCGGAAGTATATAGAATCGAATGAAGGGGTTTTGCGTATTTCCTACCAGTCAGATGGCTGCTCAATTAGTTGTTCTGTCGTTCGATACTCTCTATCATGACAGTACTGCGATGGCCTATTGCTATGAGGATAGAGCGTTATTTTTAGTAAAGGGGATGAAGCGGGTGAGAAAGTTGGCGAAGGCATTGGCAGTCTTTTTGTTGATATATCTGATTCTGTTCGGCTGCGCCGGTCCTTCTAAGGCGGCCGACGTTTGGGTCGATCATTGGGCTTCAGAAAATGTGGATTTGTATGTCATGGATGATATCTTAGCTTCCGGAACAGACTCACAGGGACCGTGGTTTGCCGTAGCTGTCAAACGGGTTCAAAATGGCAAATTGGACAAAGTGGTGACTTGGCGGTTCTTTAAGGCCGATACGGTGTGGCAATATTACACGAGCACCATGGCCGGCAGCCGTCGTACGGGCGTCCTGGTGCCTAACAAAATCTTTGAATATGGGATGAAGCAGTTGGGATGGTCCTATTCGAGTGACGGCATGCATTATTATTAAGGCACTGCTATGTATGATTGACAGGATATTCTATTCACAAAGGAGATGAGGTCGTGAAACAGTTGTGGAAGACGTTGTTGATTTGTTGTGTGGGATGTATGTGCTTCTTTGTCGGCACCGGTTCTGCCGGGGCTACCGACGTTTGGGTCAACCATATGGCATCGGAGAATGTAGACGTCTATGTCATGGATGATACCTTAACCTATGGGACGAGTGCGACCGGGAAATGGTTTTCAGTCTCTGTAAAAAGGGTTCAAAACGGCAGGTTGGGGGAAGTCGTGACTTGGCGTTTTTCTCAGTATAAGACGGACATGTGGCGGTATCGGACCAATACCATGTCGGGAAATCATACGACGGTGCTCATGGCTCCCAATAAGATTTTTGAATACGGCATGAATCGGTTAGGCTGGTCCTATAGCCTCAACGGGACGTATTATTATTAAGCATCTATTATTTGATTCGTTGCCAGAAAAAGGGATTGAAACAATTATTCTAAAACGAGGATGAAAGCCGCGGGTCAGAGGACTCGCGGCTTTTCTTTTGGGAGGGGGCTGACCTTGCAGGGCGGTTCGCTAACGAAGTCTGAGCTTCGCCAAAATTAGACGTTCAAGGGTTCTTGCAGAAAACGCGTAATTTCTTCGAGTCTTTCCGGAGAGATGGCCAAGACTTTATCGAAGGGAGGCTCCAAGGTGACGACGTGAAGTTCGTCGGGCGTTATGGATTGGACGGCCTTGTGGAAAATTTCGAGAGAGTCCGGGTCGTCACTGTAGCCTTTTACGATGGTGATTTCCAGGTGGAAGCGGCCGCTGTAGGTTTTCCGGAATCGGGCCATATTTTCGAGGTGCTGGTGAATGGTATAGCCCGGAAGGGGGCGCTGTACCTTTTGGAAGGCTGCTTCGTGAGCCATTTTCAGTTCGCCAATGACTTCTTCACAGTGACCGGCCAGTCTGGCGTATTCCGGATTTCCATAGAGGTACCCGTTTGAAAGGAGGCGTACGGGAATTCCGATTTTGTGTATGGTATGGATGATCTGTTCGAGTTCTGGTAAGAGCAGGGCTTCTCCCAGGGAGTTGATAAATACCAAGTCGGGACGTATGTCACGGAGCCGTCGCTGTAAGTCGCCCATGGCCGGGGCCATGTCGTCCAAATGGACGGTTTCTTCCGTTTGCACGTGGGTTAACTTTCGGCTGACCGGGCAGAAGATGCAGTTGAAGTTGCAGTATTTGTCCGGGAAGAGATTGACCTCTAAGATCGTTTTTCCATTTTCTTCATAGGGTTCCTTGTAAAAGAATGTATCCATTGTTTCCTCCTAACATAAAAAAGGCGCCGCGTCCTCATCTGCTAAGACCTGACGATGAGGAACACGGCGCACTCTGACTACTCGGCAGCAGTCAGTACCATTACATATGAAGTTGAACTGATTATAGCAAAAGTTTGGGAAAGAATCAATGGGAAATTCTTTTTCGGAGGCTCATCCCTTATCGGTAGCGAGGAACTTCCTTTGATGGTATAATCAGGATACGGAAACATGTGTTTGCTAATGAGCTCGTCAGGACTGCCGCCTTTGTCTCAAGGACTACCATGGCTCTAAGCCTCTGATTTGATGGGGACCGAGAAGAGAGGGCAGCCTTTCGGGCTAAGAAAGGGGAGAGAAAGATGGGATATTGTGAATGGGCCAATACGGATCCGCTCAATACGACGTATCATGACAACGAATGGGGCGTTCCCGTTCACGATGATCGGCAGATGTTTGAGCATTTGACGATGGAAAACCTGCAGTGCGGCCTCAGCTGGTTGATCGTTTTGCGCAAGCGGGACATTTTCCGGCAGTGTTTCGACAACTTTGATTACGATAAGGTGGCTGCTTACGGCGACGCCGATGTGGAACGCATCCTAAATACCGACGGCATGATCCGCTCGCCCCGGAAGATACAGGCTGTCATCAACAATGCCCGTTGCTGTCAGAAACTGCGCGACGAATTCGGAAGCCTTTGTGACTATTTTTGGAGCTTCACCGGCGGCAAAACCGTCCTCTACCAGGGCCATGCCAAGGGAGCAATTCCGGTCCGCAACGGCTTGTCGGAACGAATCAGCAAAGATATGAAGAAGCGCGGTTTTAAGTATGTCGGCGGTGTCACTATTTACTCCCACCTCCAAGCCTGCGGCATCATTAACGACCACGATGCCACTTGCCCGCGCCGCCAGATCATCATCGACAGCCATCCGAACGTGACCAAACGAAAAGATAACGAAGTCTATTAAAGGATAGGAACGCCGTGAGTTTGAACTGCTACCCGTCAAGTAGACACTCGAAAAAACATAAATAGATTTTGTTTCTGCCACCGGTTTCTGGTGGCAGTTTTTTTATGCTGCCAGCCAATAGCTGGCATGTTTTTCCATTGGCGTTACTACTCCCAGATTTCTCTGTAATCGTTTGGTATTGTAGTATTCAATATATTCTTCTATCGCTTTAATCAGTGTTTCTCTATCTGTAAAACGATGTCCATAGTAACGTTCCCGTTTTAAGATGCCCCCAAACCCTTCCATAGGGCCATTGTCGATACATTTTCCCACTCGAGACATGCTTTGTACCATCCCGGCATCCTTCAGTTTAGCATGGAAACTTCTGTTGGTATATTGGTATCCTCAATCGCTATGAAATAGCGGATGGGCTTCCGGATTAGAAGCGACGGCTTGTTCGAAGGTATCGAATACTAAGGCATTATCATTTCTATCACGAATTACGAAAGAGACAATTCTTCGGTCATACAGATCAAGAATCGCACTCAGATATATTTTATGAACTTCATTTCCCAGATAATACTTGAATTCGGTAACATCTGTAAGCCATTTTTCATTGGGGGCTCCAGCCGTAAAATCTCTGCCAAGAATATTTTCTGCTATACATTGCGGCGTTGAAGCGCGACGAGTACACCCGTAGCTGCGATACTTAATGGTGGACTTGATGTTTTCTTCACGACAAATCCGGAGTACTCGTTTGTCATTGAGGTGCATGCCGTAATACCGTTCCATATCGTCTCGAATCCGGCGGTAGCCTTTGTCCGGATAAGCCCGGTGAATTTCTTCTACCTTTTCCGCAATCAACTTGTTTTCTTGTTCCATCGCAGGGATTTGCCGGTGAAGCCATTTGTAATAAGCGGCTCTGGTCACTCTTCCTAATTTGCATAGGGCTGAAATGGGATAACCATGCTCCTCGTTTTCTTCCTGAATAGCCCAATAAATATGAAGTTTTTTCAGTCGGCTCAGTCCCGCCTCCTCTCTATTTCGTCCAATTTTTTTAAGAAAGAAATCTCCATTTCCGCTTGCTTTCGCTTAGCTCTTTCCAACTTGAGCTCGGCACGTAATCTTTCTACTTCTGTAAGTTTGTCTTCGTTTTTTCTTTTTCCGCGATTATCCTGTAAGGCATCGAGACCGCCGGCTTCGTATTTCAGCGTATAACTGCGTGCCTGTTGGTAGGAAACATCATACTTTACCGCAGTTTCTGTGTAATTATGGTCATGGGCAATACAATACTGGACAATTTCAATTCGCTCATCAAAGGTTGTTTTTCGGCCTTTCGTCATGATAGAAAATCCTCCTGTTCCGGAAGCTTTCAGCTCCTCATGACTATTATACCGCTTAATCCATGTCCGTAGTTGTATATTCGCTTTTAAGCCAAATCTTTGGCAGATTGCAGACAGCGATCCTTCATGATTCAGATAAGCAGTTACCGCCTGAACTTTACATTCATGGGAATAGTGCTTGTTCTTTGTATGGGTAAATGCCTCGATACCATTCCCTTTATAACTACAAATCCAAGCTCTGACAGAAGATTCTCCAACGGACAGACGCTTGGCCGCCGCAAGGATAGATTCTTTTCCCTGGAGGATGTCTTTGACGGTATGTAATTTCTCTTGAGCACATATCTTTGTTTTTCGCATTAAAAATACTCCCCTTCAAGCAGCATGAGATTTTATTATTTCTCATGTCTACCTAAAGGGGAGCATATCAGTTTAGAGGACTCGCGGCGTTTTTTGCGTATGGCCTTGTTTTCCGAGACGGCCCTCGATACTATTTTATGATTTGAGCCGGGACCTTCTGAGAAATCATAAAGAGTGTATCGACATCGATCGTGCCGTCGACAGGAATCGGCTGACTCACACGATTAGAACGTCATCGTCCTGTGATGCGGAGCCTTCCGAAATAAGGGAGCGTGGCTGTAAGTTGAGCTATCCCTTTTAGAGGGATACGGTCGGTAGAAGCGTTATTAAATCTTTTTTAAAAAATTATTTCATATAAGTTGTTGTAAAAATAAAACCATGCTATAATGAGCTTAAAGGATACATGACATGTCGATTTATTCTTGTTGAAAGTCACATCGTGAACCGGACGTTGGCTTTTGTATCATCCATTGCAACTGCTTTAGAAAAGGAGGCGGTACCCGGGAAGGGATTTTTATCTAATTCTAATGTATATACTTTGTGAATGTTATTACATAGTGGTATAATGAGTTTAAAAGATACCTATATGTCAAACCCTTCTTGTCAGGAGTAGCATCGTGAACCGGTCCATGGCTTGCAGCTTACAGTCATGGACGGGCCTGACGGCGTATCGATAGGAGATTATATGGAAAAAATTATTGCCCATTTTCGAAAGGATGAGAACGGTCGGATTGTGGTGCAGCCCCTTCGGGATCACTTGGTGAACGTGGCCGAAAAGATGGAAGCGGCGGCGACACCTTGGGGCTTAGGAGCCTTGGCAAAATTGACCGGCCTTTTGCATGATTTTTCTAAGAGTCGAAGTCAGTCTATCGGAAACTGTAAGTCCTTTCAGGAGTATATTCGAGACATCATTGACGATTCCGAAAGGGCAGCCAGCTATCGTGGTAAAATTGATCATTCGACTGGGGGAGCCCAATTTTTATCGGAGCGTTATAGGGGTGTCAAACCGAAAAGCAATAGAAGACGGACCATTGCTTTAGCAGGATTGGCTGTCATGTCTCATCATAGTGGATTGGAGAATTTCTTGAGCGAGTACGGCGAATCGGATTATGTAAGGCGTCTGTATAAAAAAGATGTCAAAACAGAGGATGGAGAGGAAGAAGCTTACTTTTTTGAATCCGTCATAGCACAGCCCGATTTGGATGATTTATTTAATCAAGCCTGCAAGGAAGTCAAAGCTCTTGATGCTCGCATTTATAAGGCTCGTCAGACTGGAAGCAAAGACAGTCTGACACACTATCGGACTTATTGGTTTTACTGGGGTATGGTCGAAAGGCTGCTCTTTAGTTGGCTTGTGGATGCTGATCGATTGGATTCGGCAGAGTTTGAAGGGAACTCCTCTTTGACGCAGGATTGGGACTACGATAAGCTTTGGAATCTCTTTTCCGGGAAATTGGAAGATAAGCTTCACTCCTTTGCCCTGCCGGCAGAGGGTAAGGCCAGGACCATTGCTTTGGAGCGGCAAAAAATCAGTGATGCCTGCCAACACTTTGGAACGGAGAAACCGGGCATCTACTCTCTGTCCGTACCGACGGGGAGCGGGAAAACGTTGGCCAGCATGCGATTTGCCTTGGCTCAGGCCAAGAAATACCATAAAAAGCGTATCATCGTCGTCATTCCTTATACGTCGATCATCGATCAGAATGCCAAGGAAATCCGCGACGTATTCCAATTTGATGAGGCCGTGTTGGAGCACCATTCCAACGTATTGCCGAAGGAAGCTATGAGTGAGGAAGAGCGGGAATGGCGGAAGTTATTGACCGAACGCTGGGATACACCGGTTATTTTTACGACCCAGGTACATTTCCTCGATACCTTGTTCGATGGCAGCTGCCAATCTGCCCGTCGACTGCAGGCCTTGGCCGACAGCATCATTATCTTTGATGAAATTCAGACGATTCCAATTAAATGTACCTATATCTTTAATATGGCCATGAATTTTCTAAAGAATTTTGCCGGCGTCACAGCCGTCCTCTGTACAGCGACGCAGCCTCAATTGGATACATTGCCTATTCCTATTCATGCTGATGGGGAAATGATTAGTGATTTAAAATCTACTTTTGAGGCTTTTCAGCGAGTGCGATTCGAGTATTTGAAAGATGAACTGTATACGGCGGAAACGCTGGCACCCTTGCTGCTTCAAGATGCGAGGGAGCGGGGCAGTGTCCTCTGTATCGTTAATCTGACCCGTCAGGCGCGAACGATTTATCAGGCCTTACAAAAACTGGTCGGTGAGAGCGGTGACGCTGTCGAAGTGATTCACTTGAGTACTAAGATGTGCCCGGCCCACCGAATGCATGAAATCAAACGAATGAAGGAGGCCTTGCTTGCCATTCATAACGGGAAGTCGAAGCGCAAGCTCATCTGTATCTCGACGCAGCTGATCGAAGCCGGCGTCGACGTGTCCTTCACGACAGTCTATCGCGCTTTGGCGGGCTTTGATTCCATAGCTCAAGCGGCAGGTCGCTGCAACCGCCACGGTGAAATGGAATATGGACTGGTCAAGATTTTCCAACTGGAAGGGGAGAAATTAGATAAGCTGCCCGATATCCAAATTGGGGTCAAAATGGCCAAAGACTTACTCCATACGGTCGATATTCAGGATATTCTTCAACCGGAGAATCTGGCTCGCTATTTTAAAAAATATTATGGTGATTACGGGACAAGTACTAAATCCTACAATTTACCACCCAAAAACAATACCGTCTTGGATCTCCTTTCGGGAAACGATGCTGGTTGTGGGGTCTGTGGAGGACCAAAGAAGATACCCGGGGGCGAAGAAATACTTTGCGACAGGCAGGCTTTTAGGGACGTCAGTAAAGCTTTTTGTGTCATCGATTCAGCGACGATTGGCATCGTCGTACCTTATAAAAAAGGAGGCGCCGATTTAATTACGGCATTGAACGGTGAGGTTGAGAATCCTAAAGAGCTCTTGGCTTTATTGAAGGAGGCTCAACAGTATACAGTCAATGCTTTTTCCTATGAAGTGGAACAACTTCAGCAAATGGGGGCTATTTTTCAGACCCTGCAGGGACCACTGGCTTTGAACGCAGCGAATTACGATTTATCCATTGGTCTCAAATTAGAAGAACAAGCCAATCCACTTTGTATGAGTTAAGGAGGGGATATTTTGCGAAATGAAATAACCTTTAAAGTATACGGAAGGATGGCCTTATTCACCGATCCCATTACCCGCATGGGCGGTGAAAAAGCCTCCTATGCCGTGCCGACCTATCAGGCTTTGAAAGGCATCGTTGAAAGCTGTTATTGGAAACCTACGATTTACTGGGTCATCGATGAGATGCGGGTCATGAAGGAAATACGCACTCAGTCTCGGGGGATAAAACCCCTCGTTTATGGCGGTGGCAATGAACTCTCGATTTATAAGTATCTGAGCGATGTGTGCTATGAAGTGAAGGCTCATTTCGAGTTCAATCTTCATCGGCCGGACCTAGCCTGTGACCGCAACGAAAATAAGCATCATAATATTGCCAAACGGATGGTTGAACGAGGCGGTCGCCGTGATATTTTCTTAGGAACGCGGGAATGTCAGGGCTATATAGAGCCTGTCGCCTATGGTGAGGCTCCCGGATTTTACGATGATACCCCGGCCATTCCCTTGGGAACGATGTTCCACGGATTTAATTATCCCGATGAAACGGGGCGTGATATGCTGCAGGTCCGGCTGTGGCAGCCGGTTATGGAACACGGAGTCGTCCGCTTCATACGGCCTGAAGCCTGTACTCTTGTGCGGGATATCCGTAAAGGGAAGGCTAAAGTCTTTACCCCGGAAGATATCTGCCCCGTTGAACGGGAAGCCGCCGGGTTGGAAGGAGAACGCTTATGAGCTGGATTGTGCAGTTAGTTAACACCTACGATGCCAATGCGTCGTTAGCCGGTAAGCCTGATGTCGATGGCAGCAAGGCGGTTTTGCCGCCCATTGGGCATATCATCCAGAATGCTCAAATAGAAATTACCGTTGATGGTGAGGGAAACTTCGTTCAAGCCAGGGCCCTTTCTAAGGAAGAACAGCCGACCCTTATGCCATGCACGCCGGATTCGGCATCGCGGACGTCGAGACCGGAACCGCATCCGTTGCACGATAAACTGAACTACGTTGCTCGTGACTATGACTTATATCATGAGGAAAAGGCTAAAAAGAATAAAAAAAATGATGAAGAGGAAAAATCTCCCTATTCTCTCTACGTAGAACTCTTAGGGAAGTGGATTCAGTCACCCTACAGCGATCCCAAGGCGGAAGCGGTCTATAAATACGTCACCCGGCACGATGTCATCGATGACCTTTGCAAGGCCAATCCTCCCGTCCTCTATCGTGATGATAAGGGCAATATCATGCAAAAATGGCCTCATGATAAGGATAAGCCGGCGATTTTTAACGTAGTGACCGGTGATCTTTTAAAGGCCCTGGTCCGTTTTCGCGTCATTGACATCCCCGGTGATGATAAACCGGATTTATGGAAGGATCAGCAGGTACAGCAGCGATATATCGATTTTTTTGAGCATGAATTCCCTCAAGAGCCGGATCTCTGCTATGCAACGGGGAAGATGATGAGACCCGTCGATAAACACGCCAAGGGCATTCGCTTTGCCGGTGATGGGGCTAAAATCATTTCGTCTAACGACAACGATGGACTTACCTTCCGCGGCCGCTTTGAAAACGGGAATGAATGTCTGTCTATCGGTTATGAGACGTCGCAAAAGGCCATGAATGCTTTGATGTGGCTCATTCGTAATCAAGGATATAATTGTGATAGCCGCGTCTTTTTGGCCTGGAGTTCATCCATGCCTGTTCCCAGCGTCCTTTCCGATACGGAGGAGATTATCGCTGAGGAAGAAAGCTTTGCGGATCTACTGGGTGCTCCTCCGGAAACGACACGTCCGCAAACTCAGGAAGAATGGGAAGTGAGTTTTGATAAGGCCATTAAAGGCTATTCTCATGTTTTTAAACAAGACCCGACTGCCCAGGCCAATGTCATGGTTCTCGATGCGGCGACACCGGGGCGGCTATCTATTTGCTATTACGATGAGTTTTTCGGAATGGATTTCATTAATCGAATTGAAAAATGGCATGAATCGGGCCGTTGGATTCAGCATAAAGATGATCCCTCCTATAAAGGAAACAAAAAGCGTGATAAAAAAGCAGACCGTAAATACCATAGAACGGCACCCAAATATGTTGGCGTACCATCGCCACTCAACATTATCAGGGCCTGTTACGGAGAAAACGTTAATAGCAGTAAAACGAAAATGGAGCTTGAGCGCATTTTCTACTGTATCGTACAGGGACGGCCGTTGCCGTTCGATATCGAGCGATGTGTCGTCCAACGCGTCGTTACTATAGCTAATAAAGCGTTAGGGGATAACTATTTTTATTGGCGGCAGCAGATTGTAGAGCCTGCCTGCACCGTCATTTGTAACCGGTGGAATGAAACCCATCCAAAGGAGGTAGCATTTAAAGTGGCACTTGATGAAACGAATCGAAATCGGGATTATCTGTTTGGGAGAATCCTTGCCGTAGCCGACCAAATAGAACGGTCCACTTTTAAGGGGAAGGACAAGTATTCGCGGCTTACGAACGCCATGAAGTACATGGAGGTATTTTCCATGAGGCCGGCGAAGACGTGGATGACCATTCACAATCGCCTGCTTCCATACATGCAAAAACAAAAAGAAAAACATGGCTCGAAAGAACTTGAGTTGTTGGCCCGGATAACGGATCTTTTTCAGGAAGAAGATTTTGTCTCCGACGCACCCTTGGGAAGTCGCTTCCTGCTTGGATTCTATAGTCAACAGGTTGTTATCCAACAGGAAAGTCAAGATTATACAGACTCAAAAAATAGTCAATCTGGGGAATCAGATTCAGATAATCAATCAGATGAAGCGTAATAGGGAGGAATTATCATGACGACATTAGCAAACAAAATTGATTTTATCGGCTTCATTACTGTAGACCATGCCAATCCCAACGGGGATCCTTTGAACGGCAACCAGCCGCGCAGCGATTACGACGGCTACGGTGAAATTTCTGACGTCTGCATTAAGAGAAAGATTCGCAATCGCCTGCAGGACATGGGCGAACGGATTTTGGTTCAGTCCAACGAACGCTGTGACGACGGCTATGACAGTATTCGATCAAGAGTCGCTGGTGAAGAAGCTATGAAGAAACCTTTGGCGATGAAAGAAAAAGATGCCGGACGAAATAAAATGATTGCCGAAGAAGCCTGCAAAATTTGGACGGATGTCCGTGCTTTCGGTCAGGTCTTTGCGCTGAAAAAAGGTGGTGGCATTGACTCTGTTTCCGTCGGTGTGCGCGGGCCTGTATCCATTCATACGGCAGTCAGTTTGAATCCTATTATCATTACAAGCATGCAGATTACTAAGAGCGTTAACACTGAACCGGGGGACATAAAAGGCTCCGATACGATGGGGATGAAACACCGCGTCGACTTCGGCGTCTACAAAGTCGTCGGCAGTATCAACGTTCAGCTGGCTGAAAAAACGGGCTTTAGCGAAGAAGATGCGGAAAAGGTAAAAGCAGCCTTGGTCACCTTATTTGAAAACGATGCCTCCTCAGCTCGTCCGGAAGGCAGTATTGAAATGACGAAATTCTATTGGGTTCGCCATAATAATAAAACGGGCAACGCCTCGTCAGCTCGGGTCCATCATAGTATCACGGCTAACTTGAAAGAGGGCGTTACGGCTCCCCATACCTTTGACGACTACGTCATCGACGACAGCGCCTTGAAAAATATCGAAGGCCTCAACATTGAAGTCTATCAGGAAGGTGAAAAAATCCAGTAAGGGATTCTGGAGAGAAAACGGGGATTTTGACCATGGTCGGCTAACATGACGTCGCATATAACCCTATGACGGAAATTGTGCATCAGAACCGGAGAAAGGCATAGATTGACAGTGCGAAGATATAGTGAACATCGTATTGGCCGTCAAAAATCTCGATTACGATAGAAAAAAATTGATTAAATCCCTAATTTAGTAAGAACAAACTGTATCAGTGGGGAAATATCCCCATCGATACACGCAAAAGAGACTATAAAAACGTCCTTTTGCTGTCGCACCCTTCATGGGTGCGTGGATTGAAACATTGATAATGACGATTTTTTGTTTCCCGCCGGGGGTCGCACCCTTCATGGGTGCGTGGATTGAAACATCCACCAGCTCGCCGTCGTTGGCATTGATAACGGTCGCACCCTTCATGGGTGCGTGGATTGAAACCATATCACTGGCGTCATACGCGTCTACGGCGCTGGTCGCACCCTTCATGGGTGCGTGGATTGAAACTTTAACGTATAGTTACATTATACGTAACTAAGAGTGTCGCACCCTTCATGGGTGCGTGGATTGAAACACCCCTTTTTTAGTAGCACTTGGTTTCATTACATCGTCGCACCCTTCATGGGTGCGTGGATTGAAACTGCTACTTCGGCCCGGCATCCTGTGCTTTCCCGCGTCGCACCCTTCATGGGTGCGTGGATTGAAACACAGACAATCCCGCAAGACACGGGCGACGGTGATGTCGCACCCTTCATGGGTGCGTGGATTGAAACATCGTGATACAGCCGATAGGCGTCAGGGCCTGGCAGTCGCACCCTTCATGGGTGCGTGGATTGAAACAACTATTTAAGATGCCTGCGCACCCAGGCGGACAGTCGCACCCTTCATGGGTGCGTGGATTGAAACATTGGAGCGATGATGCTCCAGCTTGAACGCTACGTCGCACCCTTCATGGGTGCGTGGATTGAAACAAACACGCCGTCGTTAAATCGGCAACGGATGCTGCGTCGCACCCTTCATGGGTGCGTGGATTGAAACGTTGCGGGTGATGTAATTCATGAAGGCCGTGCGAGTCGCACCCTTCATGGGTGCGTGGATTGAAACTATTTGAGATTAGTAAACAATGAAACCGTAGAGGTGTCGCACCCTTCATGGGTGCGTGGATTGAAACATTTATATCCAGCGCGATGCAAATGGGGGCGTTGGTCGCACCCTTCATGGGTGCGTGGATTGAAACCAGACTACAAAGCATATAAGAGGGAAGGGAAACCGTCGCACCCTTCATGGGTGCGTGGATTGAAACAACTACAATCACGGCGACACGGCGTTAATCCTGGCCGTCGCACCCTTCATGGGTGCGTGGATTGAAACGGAAAGCGTCCAGACCTTAAAAGAAAGCAAATCAGGTCGCACCCTTCATGGGTGCGTGGATTGAAACGATTTCAATCCCGAACCGTTTTGTCATGGTGTAACGTCGCACCCTTCATGGGTGCGTGGATTGAAACCTATTTTAGAAAGTTTCTATATCTGTAATATACACGTCGCACCCTTCATGGGTGCGTGGATTGAAACGTATTGTTGCACGGACATTGTCACGGTCGCCCCGGTCGCACCCTTCATGGGTGCGTGGATTGAAACCCCGTCCGGGTCACGCTGACTTTCGGGTCACGGGGTCGCACCCTTCATGGGTGCGTGGATTGAAACTTTTAAAACCCAGTGAACAAGCTACTATGATCACGTCGCACCCTTCATGGGTGCGTGGATTGAAACGACTCCGCGGATGTACTCTTGTGTGCTCTCGATGAGTCGCACCCTTCATGGGTGCGTGGATTGAAACTTTTAATCAAAGCCTCCGAGGCCTGGTTATTGTCGCGTCGCACCCTTCATGGGTGCGTGGATTGAAACAGTTTCTTCTCCAATGAATCTATCTTTATCTACAGTCGCACCCTTCATGGGTGCGTGGATTGAAACATCCGATTATTGAGTGGAGTACAGAAGAAGTATGGTCGCACCCTTCATGGGTGCGTGGATTGAAACTGATACGGCCGACAAATACATCAAGTTGGAAAGAGTCGCACCCTTCATGGGTGCGTGGATTGAAACTAAAGTTTTCAGGAATCTTAAAGCCCTCGAATGTGGTCGCACCCTTCATGGGTGCGTGGATTGAAACATCTCCGAGGCCGAGCACATGCGGGAGCAAAATGAGTCGCACCCTTCATGGGTGCGTGGATTGAAACAGTTTATCGTCGTCCGCATGAAAGCGGGCGGCGAGTCGCACCCTTCATGGGTGCGTGGATTGAAACGTATTTTCCAAATACAAGCACCCCGTACTCGTCTTCGTCGCACCCTTCATGGGTGCGTGGATTGAAACCAGACATGGACGATGAAACAATTATCCGAAATGGTCGCACCCTTCATGGGTGCGTGGATTGAAACAAATTATCGACCGGGATCTTGATAATGCCCAGGCCGTCGCACCCTTCATGGGTGCGTGGATTGAAACGGAAACAACCTTTTACCGCGGTATAAAAGAACTCGTCGCACCCTTCATGGGTGCGTGGATTGAAACCCCAACATAAGAAAGTTGTTGAAATACGGAGAAAGTCGCACCCTTCATGGGTGCGTGGATTGAAACGTTATCCATATATTCTAATTCGTGCGTTAACTTCGTCGCACCCTTCATGGGTGCGTGGATTGAAACACAAGTAAAGCAATGTGGCAGGGGAGAACCCCTGCGTCGCACCCTTCATGGGTGCGTGGATTGAAACACGCGGATAATATAGTTCCAGTTCTTTCATGTCTGTCGCACCCTTCATGGGTGCGTGGATTGAAACGGCTCGTTAACTGGATTTGTTGTAGACTCACAGCGTCGCACCCTTCATGGGTGCGTGGATTGAAACCCAACGAAAATCTGATTGCGCAGCCAGCCGCAAAGTCGCACCCTTCATGGGTGCGTGGATTGAAACGTCGATCCTCGGCCGCCTGGCAACCAGTAAAACGTGTCGCACCCTTCATGGGTGCGTGGATTGAAACTTGCGCATCAAGCGCAGATGCGAAAATAATGAAGTCGCACCCTTCATGGGTGCGTGGATTGAAACCGCATCCTATGCGTCGTATGTCAATGACGGGCATGTCGCACCCTTCATGGGTGCGTGGATTGAAACATTAATCCGGCATACATCTTCAATGGCGACCGAGTCGCACTCTTCGGAGTGCGTGGATTGAAACGGCGTACTATGATATACTTGAATCATACGATAGTGTCGTGCTCCGCAAGGAGTGCGTGGATTGAAACGATTTGATTGGTGGGGTTGGATGTGAAAAAATCAATCGCACCCTTTTTGGGGCGTGGATTGAAACAAAGAAGAATGGATTCACAACAATTACTATAATAACATCGCCCCATCAGGATTCGTGAATTGAAACTACGGCGTCGAAGGAAAGAACAAAACAGAAATCGCATCGTGCCACTTTGCGGGTTCGTTCATGGGTTGGAACGTATATAATCTTCAGGCCTTATGAAGGCCATTTATTGGTATCGAAAAAATCTTCTTTATATATGTTGTAGTAAATTTTGAAAAGTGTTAAAATGAATTTAAGGGATATAAAATATGTCAATTATTTCTTATCTAAATTCGTATTTATAGGCATGGACTAGCCTAACATCGCATGAATAGGAGGCTATATGATTATTGCAGCACATGTGAAAAAGAATGAGAAAGGTGAGGTGGCAGTACAGTACCTGAAGGATCACTTGGTGAATGTTGCTGAGAAAATGGAGGCCGCAGCAACTCCTTGGGGAATGGGTTCCTTAGCAAAACTCACAGGACTTTTGCATGATTTTTCTAAAAGTCGTACTCAGCGTATTAAAAATCAGATGTCCTTTCAGGAGTATATGAAAGAAATAATTGTGAATCCCAAACAGGCTGCCCGCTATCGCGGCAAAGTCGACCATTCGACAGGGGGTGCTCAGTTTTTGCAGCAGCGCTATGGTGTTGGGGAAGACGCTAGTATAAGAAGGCTTATTAATTTGTCCGGTCTAGCGATTCTCTCTCATCACAGCGGATTATTGAACTTTTTGAGTGAACATGGTGAGTCGGATTATGTGCGGCGTCTTCATAAAAAAGATGTTAAAACGAAAGAGGAAGAAGCTTACTTTTTTGAATCAGTCTTGTCGCAGCGGAAATTGGACGATTTATTCTATCAGGCTCTGGATGAGGTTAAGAAACTTGACATACGAATTGATCAATCCTGTCAGAGGGGAAGCAATGACAAGCGTGTGCAGCGTCAGACTTATTGGTTTTATTGGGGGATGGTTGAAAGGCTGCTCTTCACATGGCTTGTCGATGCTGACCGATTGGATGCGGCAGAATTCAGAGGCGGCAAATCCTTACTACAGGATTGGGACTGCCATAATCTGTGGAATCTCTTTTCCCGAAAATTAGAAGATCGGCTTCAATCTTTTACCCTTCCATCTGACGGTAAGGCCCGGGCCATTGCTTTGGAGCGGCAAAAAATCAGTGATGTCTGCCAACACTTTGGAACGGAGAAACCAGGCATCTACTCCTTGTCAGTACCGACGGGGAGTGGGAAAAACCTTGCCAGTATGCGTTTTGCTTTGGCTCATGCTAAAAAGTACCATAAGAATCGAATCATCGTTGTCATTCCCTATACGGCGATCATTGATCAGAATGCCAAGGAGATTCGTGACGTCTTTCAGTCGAATGAAGCTGTGTTAGAGCATCATTCTAATGTATTGCCGAAAGAAGATATGAGCAAAGATGAGCGAGATTGGCATAAATTATTGACTGAGCGGTGGGATATGCCGGTTATTTTCACGACCCAAGTTCATTTTCTGGATACTTTATTCGATGGAAGCTGTCAATCGACCCGTCGTCTTCAGGCATTAGCAGACAGCATCATCATCTTCGATGAAATTCAGACGCTTCCGGTCAAATGTACCTATCTCTTTAATCTTGCTATGAATTTCTTGAAAAAATTTACCGGTGTTACGGCGGTTCTCTGCACGGCGACGCAGCCTCAGCTGCATCGGACGAACCTTCCCATTCATATTGATGGTGAAATTGTGCCTTCGTCGGATTCGGTATTCCAAGCCTTTCAGAGGGTGAGTTTTGAATATTTGAAAGATATGTTGTATACGGCTGAATCGCTAGGACCTTTACTGCTGCAGGATGCGGTGAAGAGGGGAAATGTTCTCTGCATCGTCAACTTAACCCGCCAAGCTCGAGACCTCTATAAGGCTGTCGAAAAATTAGTAGCTAAAAGTGGAGATGACGTCGAAATTATTCACTTGAGCACTAAAATGTGCCCGGCTCATCGAGTTCATGAAATAGACCGAATGAAGGATGTCTTGTCTGCCTTTTACAGTGGAACGTCGAAGCGTAAGCTTATCTGTATATCGACGCAGCTGATGGAAGCCGGGGTCGATATGTCCTTCGCAACGGTCTATCGAGCTCTGGCTGGTATTGATTCCTTGGCCCAAGCGGCAGGACGCTGCAATCGTCATGGTGAACTGGAAGAGGGATTGGTCCGTGTTTTCCGGATGGAAGATGAGAATCTTGATAAATTGCCTGATATCCAAATTGGAGTCCAGGTGGCCAAAGACTTGCTTCATATCGTTGATATTCAGGACATTTTTCAGCCTGTAAATTTGACGCTTTATTTTAAGCGGTATTATGCCGCTCAAACGGAACGTAATAAGTCTTATGAACTACCGAGTCGTAATACTTTATTGGACCTTCTTTCCGCCAATGATGCCGGACGTCAGGCTTGCGGGGCACGAGACAGGATAGACGCGAGAAAATTTCTTTATGATATGCAGGCTTTTGGCGATGCCGGTAACGCCTTTTCTGTCATTGATTCGGCGACTATGGGTATTCTTGTTCCCTATGAAGATGGAGGCCGTTTAATCGCAGCTTTGAATGATTCTGTTGAAGACCCTGAGGAACTCCTTGATCTGTTTAGGAAGGCACAACAGTATATGGTTAATGTCTTTTCGTATGAATTGGAACAGCTTCAGCGAATGGGGGCTGTTCATCAGATTCGGCAAGGACCACTGACGCTGCGAACAGACTATTATAATTTGGACATCGGTATCAATTTCGAAACATAGGTAAATGAATGTTGTCAGCGTTAAGGAGGGAATACTTTTGCGAAATCAAATCACCTTTAAAGTATATGGAAGGAGGGCTTTATTCACCGATCCCATTACCCGCATAGGTGGTGAAAAGTCATCTTATTCCGTGCCGACGTATCAGGCTTTAAAAGGAATCGTTGAAAGTGTGTTTTGGCGGCCGACGATTATTTGGTATATCGATGAGATGCGGGTCATGAAAGCCATACGCACACAGGAGTGCGGTGTAAAAAACAGGAAATATCATGAACCCAAGAATGATTTATCTATCTATAGGTATCTGAGTGACGTTTGTTATGAAGTAAAGGCTCATTTTGAATTTAATCTCCGTCGCCCAGACCTTGTTGGCGATCGCAACGAAAACAAGCATCGTAATATCGCTAAAAGAATGGTCGCGCAAGGAGGGCGTCGTGATATTTTCCTGGGAACACGGGAATGCCAGGGATATGTGGAGCCCGTCTCTTATGGCGAAGCACGGGGATTCTATGATGATACTCCGACGATTCCCTTAGGCACGATGTTTCATGGTTTTAACTATCCTGATGAAACGGGTCGTGAGATGTTGCAGGTTCGATGGTGGCAGCCTGTCATGGATCATGGTATCGTTCGATTCATTCGCCCTGAAGCTTGTACTCGCGTGCGGGATATTCATAAGGTGAAGCCCAAAATATTTATGCCGGAAACTATTTGCCCGTTGGACGGGATGTAACTGTATTGGAGGGATAATTGCCATGAGTTGGATTATGGAGTTAGTTAAAACCTATGATACCCATGCGGACTTGGTGGGCAAAGCCGACGTAGAGGGGAGTAAAGGTGTTTTGACGCCAATCTGTCATATCACCAAAAAGGCTCAAATTGAAATAACCATCAACGGCAAGGGCGAGTTCATCCATGCCAGGGTCCTTTCCAAGGCAGAACAGCCAACCCTCATGCCTTGTACTCCGGCATCGGAAGTACGGACGTCGAATCATACACCGCACCCGCTGCATGAGCAATTGAACTATATCGCTCGGGACTATGAGTTATATGACGAAAAACAAGTCAAAAAGAATAAAAAAAATGATACGGAGGAAAAATCTCCCTATGCACTTTATGTAGAACTGTTAGGCAAGTGGGTTTATTCTCCATACAGTAATCCTAAGGTAGAAGCCGTGTATACCTATGTTACGCAGCACGATGTTATCAATGACTTGTGTCGGGAAAAGATACTTTATCTCGATGACAACGGTAAGATTATGAATAATTGGCCGCATGGTGGGAGAAAGCCGGCTATTTTTACTGCATCGAAAGATGATATTTCAAAGTATATAGTCCGATTTCGCGTCAGTGATCTTTCCAATAATGATGAACCGGATTTGTGGAAGGATCAGCAGTTACAGCGGCAATATATAGCCTTTTTCGAATATGAATTTTCTCAAGAGTTGGATCTTTGCTATGCGACCGGCAAGATGATGCGGCGTGCGGGTAAACAAGGCAAGGGAATCCGATCCTCTAAGGACAAGGCTAAGCTCATTTCATCTAATGATGAGTATGGATTTACCTTTCGCGGTCGCTTTGAAACCGGGACAGAATGCTTGTCTCTTGGCCATGAAACCCTGCAAAAAGCAACGAATGCTCTGATATGGCTCATTCGTAATCAAGGCTATAATTATGATAACCGCGTATTTTTGGCCTGGAGTTCAAAAACGATTCCTGATATTTTTGCGGCGACAGAAGATTGTATCGTTGATAAATGGAGCAGCCCTTTGGAAATTACGCGGCCCCAGACGGCAATCAAATGGGTGAAGAGCTTTGATAAGGCCATCAAGGGATACTATCATGATTTTGAACGGGATCCGGGTGCTCAGGTAAATGTCCTTGTCCTTGATGCGGCTACATCAGGCCGGTTAGCGATTTGCTATTACGATGAATTTTCGGGAACGGATTTTGTTCAGCGTATTGAAAAATGGCATAAATCCGGGCGCTGGATTCAGCATAAAGATGATCCTGATAAGACAGAAAACGAGAAAAAAAAGAACTATAGATATTATAAAACGGCCCCCGGCTATTTGGGTGTGCCAGCGCCATCCAACATCATTAAGGCCTGCTATGGTGATAAAAAGAAAATGAAGACAGCACTCGATCGACTCTTCTATTGTATCGTGCAGGGAAGGCCCTTGCCAATCGACATGGAACGGTGTATTGTCCGACGTGTTGTCACGAAAGCGACCCAAGCAGTAGGCGACAAATATTATTACTGGAGGCAGCAGATTGTCGAACCTGCCTGCACCGTCATTTGCAATCGATGGAATCAAACTCATCCAAAGGAGGTATATGAAGTGGCACTTGATGAAACGAATCGAAATAGGGATTATCTTTTTGGGAGAATTTTGGCCGTAGCCGACCAGATAGAACGGTCCACTTTTAAGGGGAAGGACAAGTATTCGCGGCTTACGAATGCGATGAAGTACATGGAGGTATTTTCCATGCGGCCGGCGAAGACGTGGATGACCATTCACAATCGCCTGCTTCCATACATGCAAAAACAAAAAGAAAAACATGGCTCGAAAGAACTTGAGTTGTTGGCCCGGATAACGGATCTTTTTCAGGAAGAAGATTTTGTCTCCGACGCACCCTTGGGAAGTCGCTTCCTGCTTGGATTCTATAGTCAACAGGTTGTTATCCAACAGGAAAGTCAAGATTATACAGACTCAAAAAATAGTCAATCTGGGGAATCAGATTCAGATAATCAATCAGATGAAGCGTAATAGGGAGGAATTATCATGACGACATTAGCAAACAAAATTGATTTTATCGGCTTCATTACTGTAGACCATGCCAATCCCAACGGGGATCCTTTGAACGGCAACCAGCCGCGCAGCGATTACGACGGCTACGGTGAAATTTCTGACGTCTGCATTAAGAGAAAGATTCGCAATCGCCTGCAGGACATGGGCGAACGGATTTTGGTTCAGTCCAACGAACGCTGTGACGACGGCTATGACAGTATTCGATCAAGAGTCGCTGGTGAAGAAGCTATGAAGAAACCTTTGGCGATGAAAGAAAAAGATGCCGGACGAAATAAAATGATTGCCGAAGAAGCCTGCAAAATTTGGACGGATGTCCGTGCTTTCGGTCAGGTCTTTGCCTTGAAAAACGGAAAGGGTATTGATGCCGTTTCCGTCGGTGTTCGCGGGCCTGTGTCGATTCATACGGCAGTCAGTTTGAATCCCATTATCATTACCAGCATGCAGATTACCAAGAGCGTTAACACCGAACCGGGAGATAAAAAAGGCTCCGATACGATGGGGATGAAGCATCGCGTTGACTTCGGGGTTTATAAATTCGTCGGCAGCATCAACGTCCAGTTGGCTGAAAAAACGGGCTTTAGCGAAGAAGATGCAGAAAAAGTAAAAAAATCACTCATTACCTTGTTTGAAAACGATGCCTCGTCGGCTCGCCCCGAAGGAAGTGTTGAAATGACGAAATTCTATTGGGTACGCCATGATAATAAAACGGGCAATGCCTCATCAGCTCGCGTCCATCATAGTATCACAGCTAACTTGAAAGAAGGCGTTACGGCCCCCCATACCTTTGATGATTACGCCATCGACGACAGCGCCTTGAAGGATATCGCCGGACTCAACATTGAAATCTACCAAGAAGGCGAAAAAATCCAGTAAGGGATGCTGGAGAGAAAACGAGGATTTTGACCATGGTCGGCTAATATTGATGTCGTATATAACCTATGCCGGAAATTAAACAAAACCGGAGGAAAGGCATAGATTGACAGTGCGAAGATATAGTGAACCTCGTATTAGCCGCCAAAAAACTCGATTACGATAGAAAGATTTTGATAAAATCCCTAAATCAGTAATAATGAATTGTATTTGTGGTGTATGTAACCATGGATACAAGTAAAAGTGACTGTAACAAGCTCCTTCGGTCGCACCCTCAGGGGTGCGTGGATTGAAACGAGAGTCTGATAGGACCAGAAATGACCGAACTTAGTCGCACTCTTCGGAGTGCGTGGATTGAAACCAGGATATTAACGGTGATGAAACTAGGATACCTGTCGCACTCTTCGGAGTGCGTGGATTGAAACTTGATCCACTTAATGAAGAAATTAATACAGACAGCGTCGCACCCTCAGGGGGTGCGTGGATTGAAACGCTGACGCCAGATGTGAAAGTACGTCGTGATATTGTCGCACCCTTAGGGGTGCGTGGATTGAAACCATATTATGACTCCTCAAAGGTCTGCTACATCGAGTCGCACCCTTAGGGGGTGCGTGGATTGAAACTTGGCAAAAACTTTAAGGTTGTGGACGACGGTTGTTGCACCCTTAGGGGGTGCGTGGATTGAAACCTCCGAAAACTAGTGGATGCCCCTTACGTCAGCGTCGCACCCTCAGGGGGTGCGTGGATTGAAACATAATAGTTTTTCGGAACAAAATTCTTGATTTCGTCGCACCCTCAGGGGTACGTGGATTGAAACCTTTTTGGGATAGCCAACATGCCAATCGGTATGAGGTCGCACCCTCAGGGGTGCGTGGATTGAAACCCCTCCTATCCGCAAGCTAGTTGCCGCAGCCATGTCGCGCCCTTTGTGGGTGCGTGGATTGAAACCAGATAAGCGCAAGAAGCCCGGTATATTTTATGATGTCGCACCCTCAGGGGTGCGTGGATTGAAACGATCGTGACAAGGCCCTTGAGCTTGAAGCGACTCGTCGCACCCTTAGGGGTGCGTGGATTGAAACTTGGGATTGAAAAGTGCAGGAATCAGGTTGTTTTGTCGTACCCGTATCGGGTGCGTGGATTGAAACTTTGACAGTCTTCTATTTGTCATGCTATAGTAAAAACGATATAATATAATGAATAGGTCAGGTGTCTCAGACTTAATAGAGAAGCCGGTTCAATGCCGGCGCGGTCCCGCCGCTGTGAGGTGGAGCCAGGCTGCATGATGTCACTGTACGTTTTGTATGGGAAGGCGCAGCTTTGGCCATGAAACCAAGCCAGAAGAACTGCCTGACGGATAATCACCGATAGACCTGCGAGCGATGGGAAGGAGATTGTACGGAGCATATTCGGGGACTGTCGTCTATACGACGGTCCTTTTATCTTTGCAGCCCTTATCTTGCAGGTCGTTACAGGAAAGGGGTTCATTCGTACCATGGAAGCGATGATCAATGGTTTTCAGTTGTTTCAGCAAGGCGGCCCGGTCATGTATCTGTTATTGGCCTGCTCGCTCTTTGCGGTGTATATTGGCATTGAGAGGGCCATGTTTTTTACCCAGATGGATGCCGGCAAGGCTTTTGCCAATCGTTTTTATACCTATATGAAAGTCCATAAGACGGAAGCGGCGCGCTCCCTTGCCGCCGACAGTTCCGGCGGGCTGCCCCTCATGTTGACCGAAGTTTTTGACGGTCAGGGAGGGACTGAATGGAAAGCCTTTGTCGAAATGCAGTCGGGGATTTTCGTGTCCCGCCTTCGGAGTCACCTCTATTATTTGAGCGTCATCGTCACCTTGGCGCCCCTCTTAGGACTTCTCGGGACGATCAGCGGCATGATTCGCGCCTTCAGTGTTTTTAACGTCCAGTCCGGACAGGCTATCGCCATTACGGGCGGTATCGGCGAAGCCCTCATTGCCACGGCTTTCGGCCTTTGTGTCGCTGTTTTGGCCTTGATCATTCATTCTTATTTCACCCAGCGCCTCGACCGGATCATTACCGACATGGAGCTGTGTTTTTCGGCGATGGAAACGATGGACCAGAAAGTAGGGCAGTGAGATGCGGCTACGTCAATTACGCGATTTTGAAAAGCCTTCCATCATGATCATTCCCATGATCGATATCATGTTTTTCCTCTTGGTCTTCTTCATGATGTCGTCCTTATCCATGGTGGACATGCACAGTTTAGGCGTCCAGTTGCCCGTGGCAGCCGAGGCAAAAGACGCGCCGTCATCCCAGTATGCCGTCACCTTGAAAAAAGACGGTACCCTGTGGCTCAATGGTAAGGCCATCGACGGCGAGGCCCTCATGGCTTCGGCCCGGGCTCGGCAAGGGGAAGACAAGGCTTTCAGCGTCATCCTCTATGCCGACCAAGACGTCGATTACGGTCGGGTCATGGCCGTGTTGGATGCCTTTAAGAAAGTCGGCGTCACTCGCATCGGCCTCGTCGCCGACAGTGGGGCTCAGCCGTGAGGTGGGGGAAGAAGAAGGGCCGCATTGCTGCCGGATTTTCCGTCTCCCTCCACGCCGCCGTCTATGTCGGCCTGGCTGCGGGCGGTTTCTTTACGGTCCTTCAGCACTATTCGCGCCAGCCTAACGTGACCGACGTCATGATTTATAATGCCGGAGATATGGCCGGTGCCGGCGGGAACGATGCTGATGGGATGGACGCTGTCAGCCGCGACGGAAGCGGCGATTACGATGAACAAGAAGTAGTCGTATCCTCGACGTCGGATAAGGCTCCGAACGAAGAAGTAAGGCCAACTGTCGACGCGACGCCCCTGACGCCGGACGCCCTTACGTATGCCGCCGCCAACGATGAATCGCGACAGGGATCTTCCGACGAAAAAGGAAGGGCAGAAGCGGCGAGAATTTCCGGTCAGCCTGTTTCGTCTCCTGAGGGAAAAACATCAGGACCGCGTCACCATCATGGTAAGACCGGGCCTTCGGGAAGACGGGCGGCCGGTCACGGGACGAGGGATCCTCTGGCGCCGTCAGGAAATCTTCATGTTCCCCAGGGAATGGCTGACCTTCTTGATCGTGTCAAGGCTTTACTCCCTAACAAGTTATCGGAAGCCCGTGAAGCTGCCCCTAAAGAACCCTCCGTTCCTCCCGTACAGGCTAATCAATCAAATACAACCATTATTACTGCCAAGGAGATGGACGAACACCGCGATACGTCGGTCCAGCAGGCCCTTCAGCGGGTCACGGGCGTTACCGTCAATGAGATGGTGCCGGGCATTTCTTCTTTCGTTAAGTTAAACGGCGACGACCGGGTCTTGATCCTCGTCGACGGTCAGAGTCTGGCCAATGCCCAGGGATCGGGCTACGGGCGGGGGAGTGTCGATTTGGCAAACCTCCCCGGTGTCGGTGCTATTGAGCGCATCGAAGTCACCAAGGGCAGCGGTTCCGTCCGCTATGGCAGTGGGGCCGTGGGCGGCGTCATCAATATCGTTACCAAAAAGGGCGACCGCAACGAGTCGTTCCTCGACGCCTACACCGGATCGTGGGGCATGCACGGCTATACCCTGACCAACAGCGGCCGTTCGGGCAAGACCAGCTGGCTCATCAGCGGCGACATGGAGCGGCGAAAGTATTACGCCTTTCCCGGCGGCCTCAATGCCGACAAGTCCCGCGGCGACATTGCCAAAGAGTCCTTGTCCCTGCGCCTCGATCAGGACTTGACCGACGACACGTCGTTGACCTTTAAGGCTTACCATCAGGATTATCACGGCCACGGTTCGACCTTCCTTGCTTCTTATTCGTCGTCGCTCCCTAAGGCTATGCAGAAAGAACGCCTTTCGGGATGGTACCTCAGTGCCAATAAGCCTATCGAGCGGCTCATCAATAATTACAGCCTTACCTATAATTTTAAGAAAAATCAGGCTCAGCCCGGGTTCCTGCGTTACTTCAACGACTACCAGCGGACCTATTGGACCAACCATTACTTCACCCGTACTCAGGGCCTGGAATGGCAGAACAACTGGCACCTCGGCGCTCATCACGTCACGGCCGGTGCCGAATGGACGGAAGACATGGGGACCAATTACGAGGCCAATTATATCGACAAGAAACGTCATAACCTGGCCTTTTACGCCGAAGACGCCATGACTTTCGGGAAGTTGACGGTCACGCCGGGCCTGCGTTTGGACGACAACAGCACGTACGGAATCCACCAGACGCCGCGGTTGGCCATGAATTATAAGGCCAACGACGACTTTAATGTCTATGCGTCGTGGAGCCGCGTCTTTTCACCGCCGCGCCTGAACGATCAGTTCTATGTGACGACGTCCCGCGGCAAGATTACGGCCATGGGCAATGAGGATTTACAGCCTGAAACGGGCTACACTCAGACTTTGGGATTCCAGTACCGCATGGGGCCCAAGACCCTTCTCGAAGGCAGCGTCTTCCACAGCGATTTAGAGAACGTCATCCGTTGGAACCGGGCCGTCACGCCGCGGGAACCGGAAAACCTCAATGAAGAAGATAAACGGGGCTTTGAATTATCCCTCAAGCAGACCATCAACGACAAGTGGGATTATGAATTGGGCTATTCCTATATCCACACCAAAGTCGATACGGGAGACGGCTTGGGCTTTGATGAAACGTACAACCAGCCTAACGGGTACCGCGCCGGTCTCCATTACCATCAGGGAAAATGGCAGGCCAACGTCGATGTGACGGCCGGAACGGGGCGCAACGACACGTATTACAGCAACAATTCCTACGTCGTCTGGAACGGCAGCGCATCTTATTCGCCCGACGAAAACACGACGATTTACGTGAAGGCGGCGAACCTCAACAACGCCGGCTACGACTTATACCATAACTATCCGGCTGCCGGGAGAAACTGGCAGGTCGGGATCCGTCAGAAATTCTAGGAGGGGGCTTTTACTGTGAAAAAATTTGGCTTATGTCTGCTCGTCCTTTGTCTCTTGCTCCTTGTCGGCTGCGGTCCCCAAGGGGCGTCAGCGCCGAAGGCCTCCGGGGAAAATTATGCCGTCATCACCGATGATCGGGGCAAGGCCGTCACCTTGCCGCAGAAACCGCAGCGCGTCGTCGTCTTGTCGACGTCACTCCTAAACTTTGCCGATGCCCTCGACGGCAGTCTCGTCGGAAGGGCCGCCATCAAGTCGGAAGACGCAGCCCTTCCGGAAAAGTATAAAGACGTGCCCGACGTGGGCCCGGTCTACAGCGTCAGCCTAGAAAAAGTGACGGCCCTTGAGCCCGACGTCGTCATCGGAAGTACGGACCACCATGAAAAATTGGCGGCCCAGCTTGAAGACAGCGGCATTCCTGTCATTTTGCTGCGCACCAAGACTTATGACGACGTCAAACACAATCTGGACGTCATGGGCAAGGTCTACGGCAAAGAAGAGCAGGCCAAAGCCGTCGATGAAAAGCTCGATACAGCAATTAAAGCCATCACCGATGCCGTGCCCAAACAGGGCCTGCGCATTGCCATCATTCATGCGACGCCCAGTGCCGTGTCGTTAGAACTACCGACGAGTATTGCCGGCGGCATTGCCGACCTGCTTCACTTGCAGAACATCGCTGTGGCACCGGCAGGAAGTGAAAATAACCGCATTCCTTACAGTATGGAAAGCCTTGTCGAAGCCAATCCCGACGTCATTTTCCTGACTTCTATGGGATCGTCGGACAAAATCGAAAAGCGCATCAAAAGCGATATCGAAAGCAATCCGGCTTGGGCTTCCTTGAAAGCCGTCCGATCGGGTCGTTTCTATATCCTGCCCGAACGGTATTTCCTCCTCAATCCCGGCCTCGACTACCCCAAGGCCGTAGGGTATATGGCAAACTTAGTCTATCCGGGAGTGGTTCCTCATGAATAGATTTTTTCAGCGTCGGGAACGGACGGGTTGGCGCTGGCTCATGCTCCTCGTCTTTGCCGTCTTGGCGGCGGCAGGCATCTTGCTGTCGGCCATGCAGGGGGCGGCGGCCATTACGGCGTCGGACGTCGTCCGAAGTTTATGGCAGCCCGGCGGGGGAACGACGGACCAAATCATTTGGAACATCCGTCTGCCGCGGACCCTTACGGGGGCTTTGGTCGGGGCTAATTTGGCCCTGTCGGGAGCCATTTTGCAGGCCGTCATGCGAAATCCCCTGGCCGATCCCCATATCATCGGCATCTCGTCCGGTGCCGGTCTCTTCGGCCTCATCGTCCTCATCGTCGTCCCGTCGTACGCCTTTTTGATGACGCCCGTCTCCTTTGTCGGCGCCATGGCCGCTGCCGGAGCCATCTACCTCTTGGCTTGGAAGGACGGCATCAAGGTCGTCCGCATCATCTTGGCCGGCGTCGCCGTCTCGGCCTTCCTGGGAGCCATCATTTCAGGAATCCTCGTCTTTTACAGTGACCGCGTCCACGGTGCCTTATTGTGGATGGTCGGGGGCCTTGCGGCCAGCAGCTGGAAAGACGTGTCCGTCATTACGCCGTATGCTGCTGCCGGCTTCGTCTTGGCTTTTATCGGCGCGTACTACCTCAATCTTCTCCAACTCGGTGACGACATGGCCCGCAGCCTGGGCCTCAACGTCGAACGAGCCCGCCTGGGCCTTACGGCCATTGCAGCCCTTCTTGCAGCCAGTGCCGTCAGTGTGGCCGGCCTCTTAGGCTTCGTCGGACTTATCGTGCCGCACATGGTGCGTCTCTTAATCGGCACGGATTACCGCTATATCATTCCCGGCGCGGCCCTTTTCGGGGCGGCGACGGTGACCTTGAGCGATACGGCAGCCCGGCTCCTCTTGGCACCGGCGGAACTTCCCGTGGGCATCATCATCGCCTCATTGGGGGCGCCCTTTTTCTTATTTCTCCTGCGAAAGGAAGTGTGAGCCGTGGATGCCATTACCATCAAACATCTCGTCGTCGAACGGGGCGGCAAGACCATCCTTCGCGATATGACGGCGGCCCTTCCGAAGGGCAAGATCACGGCCATCGTCGGCCCCAATGGCTGCGGCAAGAGTACCTTCCTCAAAGCCATAAACTGCATGATTCCTATTTCCGGCGGTGCTATCGACCTTTTCGGCCGCGACGTCCGTTCCTTTTCGCGTAAAGCCTTGTCGCGGGAAATCGCCTTTTTGACCCAGTCTCACGATCTTCCTCAAGACGTGCCGGTCGCCGATTTAGTCGCCATGGGGCGGTTTCCGTACAGACGCCTCCTATCGCCGCTGACGAAGGACGATCAGGCCGCCATTCATCGTGCCATCGACGCCGTCGGTCTTCGGGGCTATGAAAAAAGGGCCATGCAGCACCTTTCCGGCGGCGAGCAGCAGCGGGCCTGGCTGGCCGTCTTATTGGCTCAGGATGCGTCCATCCTCTTACTCGACGAGCCGACGACTTATCTCGACGTCCGCCATCAATTGCGGATTCTATCTCTCCTTCGTGAGATTAACGAAACATGGGGGCGAACGGTGATCATCGTCCTTCACGATATGAACCAGGCTTACCAATATGCCGATGAAGTGCTTATGATGAAAGAGGGGGCCATCGTTTCGACCGGGGCCCCGCAAGACGTTCTGACACCGGACAGGCTGCGACGGGTCTTTGCCATCGACGCCGAAGTCGTCCGGACGAAAGACGGCCGGCCCTTCATCGTGCCCAGAGACGCCCTGCCCGACGGCGAGGCTTGAAAGGAGACAGGCATGGATTTATTTACGATAAAAGACGGAAAGAAGCTTCGCTGCGGTTATACGACGGGATCCTGTGCGGCGGCAGCAGCCAAGGCGGCAGCCGTCATGGTCCTTACGGGAAAGCGCGTCGATGCCGTAGCCCTCACGACGCCCAAAGGGGAAGTCCTCCACCTGCAGCCCGAAGACATTTCCTTCGGCCCGGCGTCGGCGACCTGCGCCATCCGCAAGGAAAGCGGTGATGATCCCGATATTACCGACGGCATCTTGGTCTATGCCACCGTAGAAAAGACGGACGGGCCTATGGTCATTGCCGGCGGTCCCGGTATCGGTCGCGTGACCAAACCGGGCCTTGCCTGTGCCGTCGGCGATTGGGCCATCAATCCCGTGCCGCGGCGCATGATTGAAGAGGCCCTTTCGAGCGCTTCTAAGGCCTGCGGATATACGGGCGGCCTCAAGTTGACCTTGTCTATTCCCGGCGGGGAAATTTTGGCGCAAAAGACCTTTAATCCCCGTCTCGGCATCGTCGGCGGCCTGTCCATTTTAGGGACGTCAGGCATCGTCGATCCCATGAGCGAACAGGCTTTGGTCGACACGATTCACACCGAAATGGATTCGCGAAGAGCCGCCGGAAAGACCCATCTCTTGGCCTTTTTTGGCAACTACGGCGTCGATTTCAGCCGCGATGAACTCGGCCTCGACGTCAGCCAGCGAGTCACCATCAGCAACTACGTCGGCGAAATGCTGGATTATGCCGTTTATAAAGATTTTTCCGACGTCCTCCTCATCGGCCATATCGGGAAATTGGTTAAAGTCGCTCAAGGCATTATGAATACCCATTCCCGCTATGCCGACGGACGGACGACGCTCCTTTCCTTAGAAGCCGTCTTTGCCGGCGCCTCCCGCGACCTGGCCAAAACCATTTACGACAGCCTGACTACCGATGAAGCCGTCCGGATTCTCTCTGAAGCGAAGCTTTTGACGCCGGTCATGGAAGCCGTCTGCCAAAAAATCGATCATTATCTGGAGGCCCGCACCCACGGTGCCATCCGTACCGGGGCCGTCTTATTCTCCAACGTCTACGGCGTCCTCGGGTATACATCACAGGCCAAAGACTTATTGGCCGTCCATCAGAAAGGGGAAGTTCGATGATACATTTTGTCGGTGCCGGTCCCGGTGCGGTCGACCTCATTACGGTCCGCGGCAAGACCTTACTGGAACAGGCCGATCAAATCATTTATGCCGGATCCCTGGTCAATCCGGAATTACTGACCTATGCCAAAAAAGACTGCGTCATCTTAGACAGTGCGGCCATGACCTTAGAAGACGTCATGGCCGCTATGGAAACGGCGGAAAAACTGGGCTGGATGACGGTCCGTCTGCACACGGGAGATCCGTCGGTCTACGGGGCCATTCGCGAACAGATGGACATCCTCGCTGAAAAAAACATCGCCTTCGACGTCGTCCCGGGCGTCAGTTCGTTCTGCGGTGCCGCGGCGGCCCTGAAGGCCGAATACACCTTGCCGGGCATCAGCCAGTCGGTCATCATCACCCGCATGGAAGGGCGGACGCCCGTCCCCGATAAGCAGAAAATCGCCGACTACGCCGCCCATCAGGCGACGATGGTCATCTTCCTCAGCGCCTCGCTGTTAGAGGGCCTGCAAAAAGAGCTCATCCATGGCGGTTACGACGGCGACACGCCGGCAGCCATCGTCTACAAGGCGTCCTGGCCCGATGAAAAAGTCTATGCCTGCACGGTGGCGACCCTTGCTGAAACGGCGCAGCAGCACGGCGTTTCGAAGACGGCCCTCATCGTCGTCGGCAAGGTCCTCGGCGATACGTACGACCGGAGTCTCTTGTATCACCCGGCCTTTACCCACGGCTGCCGTAAGGCCGAGCCCGAATCGCAGCAGTACAGCGACCATTTTAAAAAGGAAACCTCCACATAACCGAAAAGGGGCTTTTAACCTCAGCCCTTTCTATTCCGAGTGACCTAACCGATTGCTCGGAATTTTTTTATGCCTAAGTGATGAAATCACGGCACGCCGGCAAATCGACGGGGAGTTTCCATGAAAAAAGACCTCCTAAGGTTCGCTTCACAGTGAATCTTAGAAGGTCTCTTCTGTGGTGGGTGTTGACGGTCTTTAGGACCGCTTCATGTAGAGCAGGGGGTAGGCATTTCCCTGTTCGTCGAATTCCGTCCGCTTATAGACGATGAATCCCAAGTGTTCGTAAAAGCCCTTGGCTAAGGGATTCTGTTCATTGACGGCCAAGTCGTTGACGCCGTACTGTTCGATGCCGTAGCCGAGAAGTGCCGAGCCGATGCCGCGGCTGCGGTGTTCGTCAGCGACGAAGAGCATTTCGACCTTTTGATCGTCAATTCCCAAAAATCCCAAGGGAGAGCCGTTGTCGTCTTCCGCGATGATCAGCTTGGGTACGACGGCAAGGGCTTGGGGGACGAAGGCTTTAATGGCTTCTATGGCGCCGGGGGATAAAAAGAGGTGGGTCGCCCGGACTGAGCTTTCCCAGACGGAGAGCAGTTTTTCCGTCAATTCCGGGGTTCGGTCTTTGATTTCGATGATATTCAAGGTTCTTCTCCTCATTGGCAAATACGGACGGTTCTCATAGGTCATGATCTATTCGTCGTTGTCGTCGTTATATTCGGGCAGTAAATCGCTGGTATAGACCCGTTTTCCCGACGTGACTTCGTCGTAAAAATTCTGTTTCCAATGGATGTAGTCGATGGATTCCCGGACTTCTTGGAGCTTTTCCTCAAGGAGGGTCAACTTCTTATCGAGCATGATCTTGCGGACGGGAATGGAATCGGGCCCCTCTAGGCAGTAGGCCAGGTACTGTTTCATTTCTTCGATGGTCATGCCGCATTTTTTTAAGCAGGTCAGGCTCTTGATCCAGGCGATGTCGTGGTCGTTGAAGACGCGGCGGTTGTTGTCCGACCGCTTGACGTTGGGCACGAGGCCCGTATTGCAGTAGTATTTTAAGGTTTCATAAGGAAGGCCCGTCTGCTCACAGGCTTCTTTCATGCCATAGAGTTTCTTCGATGATGCCGCCATGACAGCGGTCACCTCCTTTGCATGCCTTTTCAGATGAGAAAGGCCTATTTCTGATTTATGTACCACTGGAAGAGGGCTTGGGTACCGCAGTCTTCCATGCCGTCGGCAGCCAGTTTGTCGTAGAGCTTTTTAGCTAGGGTCAGGCCCGGCAGATCGAGGTTCATTTCGGCAGCCGATTCGAGGGCGATGCGCATGTCTTTAATGAAATGCTTGATGAAAAATCCCGGAGCCGTATCACCTTTGATCATCCGCGGAGCGAGGTTGGCCAGGGACCAGGAACCGGCAGCGCCTGACGAGAGGGTGGTGATGACTTTTTCAGGGTCCAGGCCGCTCTTTTGGGCGTAGGCAATGGCTTCACAGACGCCCATCATGTTGGAAGCAATGGCAATCTGGTTGCTCATCTTGGCGTACTGGCCGCTGCCGGCAGGGCCAAAGTAAGTCAAGGTCTTACCCATGGCCGAAAAGACGGCATTCATGGCGTCAAAGGCTGCTTCTTCGCCGCCGACCATGATGGCCAGGGTCCCGTTTTTCGCGCCGACGTCACCGCCGGAGACGGGCGCATCGAGGGCGTCGATGCCCAGGGACTTTGCCTTGTGGTAAATTTCTTTGGCCAGGGACGGGCTCGACGTCGTCATGTCGATGACGGTGCCGCCTTTTTTCCCCTTTAAGATGCCTTTATCGCCAAAATAGACTTCTTCCACGTCTTTCGGATAGCCGACGATGGAAATGACGACGTCCGACGCAGAAGCGACAGCAGCCGGCGAGTCGAACCACTGGCAGCCTTCGGCGATGAGGGCGTCGGCCTTGCTTTTCGTGCGCGTATAAATGTTGACCGGGAAGCCGGCTTTTTTCAGGTTGCGGATCATGCCCGTTCCCATGACGCCCGTTCCGATAAAGCCGATAGTCGTTGTATTCATAGATAACACCTCCAATATGTATGCATGTTCTTATTATAGCATAAATAGTTTTAATATAAATATGGGAGATGGCAATCTATGGCCGATGGGAATCTTGACAAAAAGAGTATCCTTCTGCTATACTAATTCCGTAATAAAATAGCGAAGGGGAGTAACCCTCAGTTGTCCATCAACATCGTGCCGTTATTGACCGGCTGGTGGCAGCATTGCTCTTGCAATAGGTGAGACTTTCGCATGATACCAGCTCGACTGATACCATGCGGAAGTCTCTTTTGTTTTATTCACAGAAAGTAGGAGAGAAATTATAATGGAACTGTTATCAATGCAATTCTTTACGGCTTTAGGAACGATCATTCTGCTGGACATCCTTCTCGGCGGTGACAATGCCGTCGTCATTGCCATGGCAGCCAATAAGCTGTCGCCGGCCCTGCGCAAAAAGGCCATCCTCATCGGGACGGCCGGGGCCGTCATTATTCGGCTGATCATGACTTTCATCGCCGTATGGCTGCTGACCATTCCGTATCTGCAGGTCATCGGCGGCCTGATCCTTCTGCCCATTGCGGTGAAGCTCCTCGTTCCGGAAGAACATCACGACGACGTCAAGGCCTCGGATAACCTCATGGGCGCTATCAAGACGATCATCATCGCCGACGCCGCCATGGGGGTCGACAACGTCCTGGCCATTGCCGGTGCCTCCCACGGCAGCTTCCTCTTAGTCGCTATCGGCTTTTTAGTCAGTATCCCCATCATCGTCGGCGGCAGTACCATCATCGGCCGCCTCATGGACCGCTTCCCGGTCATCCTCTACGCCGGTGCCGGCCTCCTCGGTTGGACGGCAGGTTCGATGATCGGCCACGACAAAATCCTGGGCCCCATGATCGAGTCCTCCGTCGGCGCCTGGGCTCCCTTGGCCATTCAGATCTTCCTGGCTGTCGGCGTCATCGCTGTCGGTTTGGTCCTGAGCCGCAGTGTGACGGCGAAAGCCCAAGGCTAAGGGCGGCTGCTAAGGACTTCGGTCCGCCTGCGAAAGACCATCCGTTTGATTTATGATACGAACTGTGTTAAAATGACATAAAACTATTCAATAATTGCAATCCGTTGATAAAGTGAGGTAATCGCGATGAAAATGTGGAAAATCTTTGGCCTGACCTTAGCATTGACGACCGTAGCTGCCGCTGCTTTTGCGTCGGTCCCGCAGTCGGCCCTGCGCATCGGCGGCATTCCTTTCGATGCCGAAAGCTCTGTCATTCGCTCGATGTACGGCATGCCGACCAAAGTAGACGTTCACATGGAAAAAGAACGGGCTACGGAAGACACGGAATATGAATACGGAAACTCTGTCTCCATCGACTTAAAATACAACCGCGTCCATCAAATCGAAGTCTCGGCCAATAATGGCTGGGCTACGGCGGACGGCGTCCATGTCGGCATGGATATTGCCGAAGTCGAAACGATCTACGGCGAACCCGATGCCGTTCGGGACGATCATTACATCTATTACGTCACCGGCCGGTCGGACCTCGGTATCGACATCGAAGTCGAAAATAACCGCGTCGAAGAAATTACCGTCGGAAAACTCGATAAGTAAGAACGATACGAGACATCAGTCCTCATCCGGGGCTGGTGTCTTTTTTTGCGTAACGGCTTCCCTTGGAGACGGTTGCGACCGGCAGTGCATACCTTTTGTTTGAGGAGCGGAGGCATTTCATCTCGAGCAGGATTTCTGTATCCGCAGCGTCAAAAAAAGCCCGTCGACGAAAATCGACGGGCTTTTTAGCCGTATATAAACTTATAAATCGGTGAAGACCGTCAGGTCGTCGGGAATGTAGAGGTTGCCGTCGTAATACTTCTTGCCTTCTTCTCCATAGCGTTCCTTGCGGTGAGCTAAGTCGCTGTCTTCCGTATGGTAGAGGATGACGTTTTTGACATCTAGGCGCTGCGCGAGCTCACAGGCGTCTTTGACGGTAGAATGATTTTTTTCATAAGGGTGGAAAATGGCTTCGTCGGCGTCGAGGCAGAAGGCTTCGTGAAGGAGCCACTTGCTGCCTTTGACGTAGTCTTCTTCCCAAGGCTGACAGGGTTCGTCGCCGCAGCAGGTCAGGCGGCCGTCGGACAATTCCATAGAGAAGCCGAACTGCTTGGCCTTCGTCGAGCGGATGTCGAAGAAAGTGACGTCATGGCCGATGAGGTTGTATTTATCGCCGTCTTCGACGGTGATCAGATGGAGCTTGTCGTCAAGGTAGCGGCTGTCCTTCGAAGACAGGAGGGACGTCGCCATAGAGCGCAAGAGGCCGATGACTTCGTCGTGGGCGTAAATCACAGCTTCACCGTCATAAGTGCCGCGCCGCCAGGACTGGCACATCATGCGCATGAGCCAGATGATGCCCAAGAGGTGATCGATGTGCTTGTGGGTGACAAAAACCGTCCGCATGTCCTGCCAGCGAAGATTTGCCTTTTCCAACTGCTGTAAGAGCCCATTTCCGCCGCCTCCGTCGACGAGGAGGTGCTGCCCCTTTTCTTCTAAAACGAAACAGGTATTATAGCAATGGGTGACGGTAGCATTGCCCGTGCCTAAGATGGTAAGATTCATAACAAGCTCCCTTCTGATACAAAAAATACAAGTATTAATATAACAAATTTCGCCCCATGTGTAAATGGTCACCATTTTGCAGAAGGGACCTTCCTTTGCCGGCACGGCTAAAAATTTCCGTGGTGAGGGAAATTTCTCATCTATGATGAAAGTCGTCATATTGTTATACTGAAACTGCAATAAATATGAATTTTTTGTCTCTGTAAAGGAGTGGCAAGTATGACAATGATGAAAGCACTGGTCGTCGAAGGACCCAAAGAATTTGTCTATCAGGATATTCCCGTTCCGGCTTTGAAAGCCGGTGAAGTACTCGTAAAAGTAAGGGCCTGCGGCATCTGCGGATCCGACGTGCCCCGTGTCCGTGACGGCGGCGTCCATTCATTTCCCCAGATCGTCGGTCATGAATTTTCCGGTGACGTCGTCGCTGTCGGTGACGGTGTCCGTTCTGATTTGGTAGGATTGCGGGCAGCTGTGGCTCCCTTGGTTCCCTGCGGCCACTGCGACAACTGCGCCAAAGGCCGGCCGGCTATGTGTACGGAATATTCCTTTATCGGCTCTCGTCAGCCCGGGGCCATGGCCGAATACGTCGCTGTCCCGGCGAAGAACCTCGTTCCCATTGACGAACATGTCACGTACGAACAGGCCGCCTGCATCGAACCGATTACCGTCGCCATCCACGGCGTCGAACGGGCGGGGGAACTGGTCAGCGGATCGTCGGCCATCGTCTACGGCTGCGGCACCATCGGAATCTTGACCATGCAGGTCTTACAGGCCAAGGGCATCGAACGGGTCTACGTCATCGACATCAACCAGGCTAAGCTCGATTTGGCCAAGAAGCTTGGCGCCAACGAAGTCCTCAATTCCCAAACGACGGACGTCCCGGCTTACTTCAAGGAACACGGCCTTGCCGACTATGCCTTTGAAACGGCCGGCGTCAACTTCCTCCAGGCCCAGCTTCCGGACCTTGTCAAAAAGACGGGCACCCTCGTCTATATCGGTACGGTACCGCGGGACGTCACCTTCAAGGCCTCGACCTTTGAACAGATCCTGCGCGGTGAACTGACTGTGACCGGCTCATGGATGAGCTACTCGTCGCCGTTCCCCGGCGGTGAATGGCGCGGTGCTGCGGAATACTTGAAATCGGGCAAGATCGTCGTCGACGACATCGTAACCCATCGCTTCCCCTTGTCGGCAGGCTACGAAGCCTTTGAAACCTTGTTCGACCCGGCCAATAATGCCTTAAAAGTCATGTACGTCATGGACTAAATTGGCTATAATAGAAAGAAGTATGTAATGAAAGAGGTGTGTTGTCATGGTAAGCCAGCGTCAGCGGCAGATTATCGAGTTGTTACAATCCCATAAAACCGGCCTGAGCGGCAACGATTTGTCGAATTTTATCGGCGTTTCTTCACGGACCGTCCGCAGCGATATCAAGGCCCTTGAAAGGGAACTCCGGGCCTACGGCGCGGCCATCCATGCCAATACACGAAACGGCTATTCTTTAGAAATTACGGACGAAGCCTTGTTTGCGGCCTTTATCGGCGAGTCCTCTAAGGGACGGATGGATTCGGCGGAAAACCGCGTCGACGCCATCATCCGGGCCTTTTTTCTCTCGACACTGCAAAATACGTCGCTGACTCAACAGCAGTTGGCCGACAGCCTCTACGTCAGCCTGTCGACACTGAAGAGTGACATGAAGGAAGCTAAGGAACGGCTGGCCGCGTACGGCCTTACCATCGGCACCTATAAGACGGAAGGAATGCGCCTTGAAGGGGACGAAGGGCAGATCCGCAATTTCATCTCCCAGTATAACTTCCTCCAGACCAGCGACTCCGGACAGGTGGCCTATTTTCAGCGCCTCTTTCCCGATATCGATATCCCTCAGCTCCTCGATATCCTCATTTGCGTCAGCGATTCGTATCAGCTGCACCTGACTGACATGGCCATTCACAATCTGGTCGTCCATACGGCCATCGCCATCGGCAGGGCTCAGCAGAGCCATACCATGACGTATACCCTGCGACAGACGAAGCACTTGGAGAAGACCAAGGAATTTGAAGTAGCGACGTCCATGTTTGAGGAAATTTTCCGCAAGACCGGCATCGACGTAGCCGCCGGTGAAATCTATTACCTGGCCCAGCACCTCATGGCCAGCAAAAAGTACATCGATGGCGGCGAAGGGGCTGATCAGAAGATGCAGGCGCTGGTCATGAAAATCATCGGCGACATCGACGAACACGTCAACATCGACTTTTCCCAGGATCAGGTTCTCATCGAATGGCTGTCGGTCCACTTACAGACGGCCATTCCCCGCATGAAATTCCAGATGAACATCCGCAACGATGTCTTAGAAGTGGTGAAATCGGAATACCCCTTGGCCTTCCAGATTGCCGTCATCGCCAGCAGCGTCATTGAAAAGGAAGAGAAGGTCAGTGTCAATGAGAATGAAATCGGCTACATCGCCATCCATTTCGGTGCCGCCTTAAACCGCATCGATATCAAGAATGACATGGTCATCCGTCGAGCCCTCATCGTCTGCGCCAGCGGCATGGGGACGGCCCTTCTCATCAAGACGCGGCTTGAAGCCTATTTTAAGGACCGGATCATCATCGTCGGCACCGTCGCCGGCTATACCTTGACAGAAGAACAAATCGATTCCGTCGACATGATTTTGACGACCATTCCCTTGCCGCAGTTTACGTCGGACCGCATCATTCCCATCCGGCATCTCCTCGACAACGACGAGCTGCAGCAACTGGAACAGCGGTTCTATCTCATGCCTCACGGCATTCAGGGCGAGATTGCCAGCTTTTTCAAGGCCGACTGTTTTTATACCGATCGTCACTTTGACGACCGCGCGTCCATCTTGAACTTCCTCACCGACCAGCTCAAGGAAAAAGGCCTCATGACCGATGCCGAAAAGGCCTCCGTCTTTGAAAGAGAAGAGGCGTCGCCGACGGAAATCGGCAACCTCGTCGCCATCCCGCATCCCATCTACGGCGACCCGCCGGAATCGAGGATTGCCATCCTCATCCTCGATAAGCCCATCGTCTGGGAAAAAGAACGGGTCCAGCTGGTCTTCCTGATCAGCATCGCCAAGGACCAGATGGCTTCGTGGCAGTCGATTTTCTTAAAGCTCTTTACATACCTCGTAAAAAACGACGGCGTCAAAGAGATGCTCCGCGAGCCGACGTATGAGGCCTTCATCCGCAACTTCACACGTCAATTTAATACCTGATTCCATGTACGAGAGCCTGTCCTTCCTGCCACTGAGGTAGGGAAGACAGGCTTTTTTGTATGAGAAGCTGTTTAATTCCGCTCTTTTCTCCGTCGTATTAAAAGGGGGGGGCTGTTAGCATCACACTGCATGGGACGAGTTACGTTTTGTGATTTGCGGCAGCAAAAAAGGACGCCCCTGCCCCATACCACATAAGGGTATGAAAAATGAGGGACGTCCTCTTGTAAAATCAGTGTATCAGAATTGTTGTATGGTGTCAAGGCCCACAATGAGTCGCCCCTGTTCATCTTCCTGACACCTTCTTGGGAGGAAGCGCAGTCCATTTCCGCTGTCTCGGAAAGGCGGCGGAAGGGGAATTTTTATTTCCGCCATAAGTGGAAATTGGCCGTCTATGCTCAGGGGGGATTCTTTTGATACACTATAGTCAAGAAATGAGTTAAGAAAAAGTCAGTTAAGCAAAAGGAGGAGTTATCCATGGAATTGACCAAGCTGCTCGATAGGGAGCACATTTTTCTGGATACTCGGGTACAGTCCGATACCGATGCCATTCACCGTTTAGGTGAGGTATTGAAGCAAAGCGGGTACATCAATGACAAATACATCGATGCCGTACTGGCCCGGGAAATTGAATTTCCGACAGGCCTGCAGTTGTCGCAGCAGGGGATTGCCATTCCTCACGCGACACCGGAAGGGAATGTCGCTGAAAACGGCATTGCCGTCTGTCGGTTGGAAGAACCGGTCGTCTTCCACAGCATGGAAGATGCTGACGACACGGTTCCCGTTTCCATGATTTTTATGTTGGCCCTCAAAGATGCCAATGAGCACCTGGACATGCTGCAGAAGCTGTTCACCATGTTCCAACAAGAAGAACAGGTTGAAAAGCTGCTCACGGCATCGACGGCCGACGATTTTCAACAAGCCTTTTTATCGGCCTTACAGTAATTATGCATCGTAATCTATTTATGTATCAGGAAAGGTTGGTCATTTATTATGAAAAAAGTTATCGTAGCCTGCGGCGGTGCCGTAGCCACTTCTACTGTTGCTGCAAATGCCATTCGTGAACTCTGTGCAGCTCACGACATTCCCGTTGAAATCCTCCAGATCCGCATCAATGAAATCGAAAACCAGCTCGACGGCGTCGACCTCATCGTCACCACCATGCGGGTGAAGAAAGACTTTGGAAAGCCCTACGTCAACGGCATGCCCTTCTTGAGCGGCGTCCGCGTCGAAGAAACGGAACAGAAGATTTTAGACGTCTTGCAAAACTAAGAAACAGAGGAGTGAATTCAGATGGATGTCATTTTGAATTTTGTACAATACTTCGTCAACTTGGGCCCGGCGGTCATGCTGCCCATCGTCATCTTCATCGTCGGCCTGGTCTTAGGCCAGTCGGCCGGTAAAGCCCTGCGTTCGGGCATTTCCATCGGCATCGGCTTCATCGGCATCGGCCTCGTTATCAGCTTGATGCTCGACAACTTGGCACCGGCAGCCCAGGCCATGTCGGCCAATTTCGGGATCTCCATGAATCTCATCGACGTCGGCTGGCCCGGCACGTCGCCCATTACCTGGGCCAGTCAGATTGCCTTGGTGGCCATTCCCGTCGCCATCGCCGTCAATATTCTCATGCTGGCTATGAAATTGACCCGTGTCGTCAATATCGACATTTGGAATATCTGGCACTTTGCCTTCACCGGCGCCATCGTCAACATCGCTACCGGCAGTTACGTCCTGGGCATCGTCGCCGTCGCCGTCCACGCCGCCTATGCGTATAAACTCGGTGACTGGTTCATTCCCGTAACAGATGACTACTTCGGCCTCGAAGGCATTGCCATGCCTCACGGTTCTTCGGCCTGGTTCGGCCCCGTCGCCGTTCCCATCAACTGGCTCTTGGACCGCATTCCGGTCGTCAAGGATATCGACATCAACTTGACCCACATCGAAAAGGTCATGGGCCACTTTGGTGATCCGTCGGTCATGGGCGGCATCATGGGCGTCATCATTGGGATTCTGGCCGGTTACGATATCCGCGGTATCCTGACACTGGGCATTCAGATGGCGGCCGTCATCGTCCTCATGCCGCAAGTCGTAAAGCACATCATGAACGGCTTGCTGCCTATTTCGGAAGTTGCCAAACAGACCTTACAGAAACGGTTCTCTCATTCTAATTTCTACATCGGCCTCGACTGCGCCTTGCTCCTCGGCGATCCGGCTGTCGTCACGGCGTCCTTACTGTTCATCCCGCTGACAATCCTCATCGCTGCTATCGTACCGGGCAACCAGATCCTGCCCTTCGGCGACTTGCCGACCATCGGCTTCTTCATCGCCATGGCCGTCGGCGTCCACAAGGGGAATCTCTTCCGGACGGTCATCTCCGGCTCGGTCATCATGTTCCTGGCCATTTGGATTTCCAACCAGACCATTGCTCTCCAGACGGAATTGGCAGCTCACGGCGGCATGCTCAAAAACGGAGCGTCTCAAATTGCAGCCCTAGACCAAGGCGGTGCTCCCATTACCTATCTTTTGGAACAGGCCATGCACCTCACCGATTTGAAGGGATTCCTGATCATCGGCATCTTTTATGTCTTCTGCCTAATCTTCACTTATTTCTGGCACAAAAAGGAAATGGCCAAGCTGGCTGAATAATTCGCAATCATTTTACTACCATAAAGGAGTGTTAATTCATGAACACCATTCTTTCTACCCGACAGATGCTGCTCGACGCACAGGCTCAGCACTACGCCGTTCCGGCCTTTAATATCCACAACATGGAAACGATGCAGGTCGTCATCGAAGTCGCTGAAAAACTGCATTCGCCCATCATACTGGCCGGTACGCCGTCGACGATCCGCTACGCCGGACCGGAATACATCGTGGCCATGGCCAAGACGGCAGCGGCCAAGGCCACGATTCCCATCGCCATCCACCTCGATCATCACGAAGATTTTGAAGCCATTAAAGACGCCATCGACCTCGGTTTCCGCTCGGCCATGATCGACGCCTCCCGCGATCCTTATGAAGAAAACGTGGCTCGCGTCAAAGAAGTCGTCGATTACGCCCACCACCGCGACGCTACCGTAGAAGCCGAACTTGGCAAACTCATTGGCCAGGAAGACGACCTCACGGTCAGTGAAGCCGACGGCGCCTATACCGACCCCGATACGGCAGCGGACTTCGTCGAAAAGACGGGCATCGACTCCTTAGCCATTGCCATCGGCACGGCTCATGGCCTTTATAAGGGCGAACCGCATCTTGATTTCGACCGACTCAAAGCCATCCGCGAACGGGTATCGATTCCCTTGGTCCTCCACGGCGCCTCTGACGTGCCCGACGAATTGGTACAGAAAGCCATTTCCATGGGCATCTGCAAAGTCAACATCGCAACGGACCTCAAGATTCCTTTCTCCGACGCCGTAAAGAACTACTTCCACGATAATCCCAAGGCCAACGATCCGCGGCAATACATGACGCCGGGCAAAGAAGCCATGGCCGCCATCGTAGCTCACAAGATTGACGTCTGCGGCAGCGCCAACCGCTGCTAGAAGAGGTGACGGCCTATGATACTCGTAGTCAATCTGAATCCGTCACTGGATAAAATTTACACCCTCGATCGGTTGCCTTATGGGGAAGCGAGCCGCGCCAAGACCGTTCAAAACACAGCCGGCGGCAAGGGAACGCATGTAGCTAACGTCATCACCGCCCTGGGCCATCCCGCTACGGTCGTCGGATTCCTCGGAGGCTACGTCGGCCAGTATATCTGCCACGTCTTAGATGAACGTCACATCGTCCATCATTGTACGACCATTGAGGGGGAAACGCGGTCGTGCATCAACATCGCAACGAGTGACGGAAAGCAGACGGAAGTCTTAGAACCGGGTCCGACCATTACAGAAGGGGAGAAGACAGAATTTCTCGACCAGTATGATTTTGAATTAAAACGAAACGATATAGTCGTAGCCTCAGGAAGTCTCCCCAAAGGCCTTGGCGATGACTTTTATAACGAACTCATACGTCGGGCCAAAGAACAGGGAAAACCCTTTCTCCTCGATACGAGCGGTTCTGCTTTGTCAAAAGGCGTCGAAGCCGTACCGTATTTCATCAAACCGAACGAATCGGAAGTCGAAGTATTGACCGGCCATAAGCTGACAAATACCGAAGAAGCCGTCCAAGTCCTGCACGAATTAGAGGGACGAGGCATCGCCATGCCGACCCTGTCCTTAGGGAAGAGGGGAGCTCTCTTAGCCCATGAAGGGAAGGTGTTCCGCGCCGTACCGCCGACGATAGAGCAGGTCATCAATGCCGTCGGCTCCGGTGATTCCTTCGTTGCAGGGTTAGCCGTGGCCTTAGACCGGGGAGCGTCTCCCGAAGAAGCCCTGCGCCTGGCAGCCGCCTGTGGAACGGCCAATGTCCTCGAAGCAGAAAGCGGCGTCGTCGATCCGGAAAAGGTCGCAGCCATCGAAAAAGAAGTACAAATTACAACCTTATAAGAACGAGGGGGAGGGAACTCTCCTGCAAAACAGGGCTTTCGATAAAATTATAAGTTATCGGAAGCCCTGTTATATAAAATACCAAGGCCACCCACCTTCTGATAGCCATCCCGTCTTGCAGTCTCCTTAAAAAATCCGTATACTAAAGACACACACGAAAATAAAAAAAGCAGCCAAGGGAATGACCTTTTCCCGGCAATCCCCTGCCTGCATCATGATGTTTTTTTACGGTATATCAGGTGCCCTTTCGGGTACAGGGAGGTATTATAACATGAAATATTTCATCGCGTCAGATATTCACGGCTCGGCTTATTATTGCCGCCGTCTCCTCGAAGCTTATCAGCGGGAAGGTGCCGACCGTTTCGTTCTCCTCGGCGACATCCTCTACCACGGACCGCGAAACGATTTGCCGAAAGACTATAATCCGAAAGAAGTCTTTGCCATGCTCAATGACATAAAAGACTCCATCCTCTGCGTCCGCGGTAACTGCGACAGCGAAGTCGATCAGATGGTCCTCGAATTTCCCATCATGGCACCGTATGCCATCTTGACCCAGGGAAACCTCGTCGTCTATGCAACCCACGGCGACCACTATAATACGCACCGCCTGCCGCCTATTCAGAAGGGGGACATCCTCCTTCACGGGCACACCCACCTGCCGGTATGGGAGCCCTTCGGCCAGGATAATTACTACCTCAATCCCGGTTCAGCGTCGCTCCCGAAAGATGGCAATCCCCACAGTTATCTCGTCTGGGAAAATCAGACCTTTACTTGGAAGGATATGGACGGCAAAGCTTTCCACGAACTGACCTTATAAAGGGCCCGGAAAAGGGCGGAGTCGATCCTGCAAATAGCGTTGAAAGAGGGCAGCTGTCTGCGTTTCTTCCGATACGGGAAAGGCGTAGCCGCCGAATTGGCGGACGGCCATGATGCCCATGAGGGAATTGGTAATAAAACACTCGTCGAAGGTCCCGATTTCATCGGGCACGATGGATCTTTCGATGACGTCATAGCGAGAACAGACGTAGGCACGGACGATGCCCGGCAAGAGTCCGGCCTCGATGGGCGGCGTATAGAGCTGCCCATTTTTTATGAAGAACAGGTTGCTCACGGCACCTTCGGCAAGTTCTCCTTTCGTATTGCAGAAAATCGGTTCGTCGATGCCCTTTTGGGTCGCCTGCCGTTTGGCCAAAATCGAGTCGCCGTAATTAAAGGTCTTATGGCGAACGAAGGGCGAACTTTCATTGCGCCGTATGTCCCACAGGGCCAGTACGAATCCCGGACGGGACGGCAAATATTCATAAGGATTGGCACGAGACGTGAAGCATAAATTATGATCGGAAGCGAGAATTTTTAGAACGCCGTTATCGTTCCCGTCCTTCATTAAATACGATTTTAACCGCTCTTTCCAATCAGCAACCAGGGAGATGCCCAGCCAGTCGAGCGTTCGGCGTAACCGTTTTTCATGGGCTTCCAGCCAAATAGGCTGTCCATTTACAAGCGACAGGGTTTCAAAGGCACCGAGACCGAATTGATAGCCGTCATCAAAGGTAAGGTTCATAGTAAAAAGGCTCTCCTTTCAAGGCCGTAAGCAAGGCCTTGGCTTTCTGCCAGATTTCTTCGTACTCAAAGTCCCGGTCCGATTCGGCCGTAATGCCGCCGCCGACGCCGATATAGTAGGTGTCCCCTTGATGGACGGCTGTTCTGATGACGATGTTGAGGTCACAGTTTCCGTCGAGGGAGAGATAGCCGATGGTTCCCGTGTAGAGTTGGCGGCGGTTCGCTTCCAGTTCGTCGATGATTTCCATGGCCTGCTTCTTCGGTGCCCCCGTAATGGAACCGCCGGGAAAGAGAGCCTTCAGGGCATCGATGGCAGTCTGGTCCGGCCGAAGAATGCCGGTGACGCTGGCGACTAAGTGGAAGACCGAGGCGTAGTCTTCGACGGAAAATAAGGTCGGGACCGTGACGCTGCCGGGCTGGCAGATTTTATGGAGGTCGTTCCGTTCCAGGTCGACGATCATTAAGAGTTCACTCCGGTCTTTTTGAGAGTCCTCTAATTCTTTACGAAGGGCGGCATCTTCGGCCGCCGTCTTCCCTCTGCGGCGAGTCCCTTTGATGGGCCGCGTTTCAATCCGCCGCCCGTCGATGTGAAGGAGGCGCTCCATGGAGGAACTGATAATCTGATACGATCCGTATTGCAGGTACGCCCCAAAGGGCGAGGGATTGTCCCGGCGCAATCGGGAAAAGAGGGTGTACGGCGGGCAGGGGCTGTCGACGGTCAGGGTGCTGGTGAAGTTGGTGACGTAGACGTCGCCGGAGACGAGGTAGGTCATCAACTTTCGAAGGGCCAGGGCGTATTCGTCAGGCGTGCAGTCCGGTTCAATCGAAAGGGGATAGGTCTCGGTCAGAGACGGCGCCGTAAAGGTCTCCATTCGTTGCCGTATGAGGGTTTCCATCCGCTTCCAAAGGTCCGGAGCCGCCTCGGTTTGGCCATTGGCAATGAACCAAAGGCTGTGATCTTTCAAATCTTCGATGATGAAAAAATCATAGAAGACCCATTTCATCTCGGCCAGGGTCGCCTTCGGTGCATGCCGCGAAATGACGCCTTGAGGCTTCATGCCGTAGTCATAGGTGACGTAGCCGACAGCTCCCGATGTCAGGGGCAAGTCGCTGTAATTCTTCTGGTGATGCCGGGCTAAGTAGGCCTTGAGATAAGCTTCGGCCGTTCCCGGATGATACTTGCCGTCGACGCGAAGGCGGCCCTTTTCGACGGACACCGTATGATAGGGAACGAGACCGATAATGGCATATTGGCCCAGTTTATTTTCCAGGGAAGAATCGAGAAAAGCCGCATCTTTTTCGTCCGCAAAGAGGGAGAAAATCTGACTGGCTGTATAAGGAAGGTCCGAACGGCGGATATAAGGTTCAGGCATCGTGTCGACCTCCTTTTTCGGCGCAGCGGCAAAAGGCTTGGATTAAGTCGCTGCCGTATTCCGATAAGAGGGCTTCGGGGTGAAACTGCAGGCCGAAGAGGGGGCGTTTTTTATGGGATAAGGCCATGACGGCACCGTCGTCGCTTATGGCGTCGATCCGATAAGCCGGAGGCAGGCTGCTTTTTTGGACGACCAGGGAATGGTAGCGAGTTACGGAAAAGGTCTTGGGAAGGCCTTGGAATAAGCCTCGTCCGTCGTGATGAATGGCCGTCACCTTGCCGTGCATCGGCTTTTTTCCGCGGATGACAGAAGCGCCTGCAGCATAAGCCAGGACCTCCATTCCGAGACAAATGCCGAGGATGGGCGTCGTCTTTTCGAAATCCTGAACGATGGCCAGGGACTGCCAAGCATCGGCCGGCCCTTTGGGACCGGGAGACAGGATGATGCCTTCCGGTTTCATCGCCGCAATTTCTCCGAGCCCGATGGCATCACAGGGCCGTACTTCGACGTCGCGTCCCGTCTCAGCGACCAAGTCGGCCAAATTATAGGTGAATGAATCGTAATTGTCGATGATGAGATACATAATACCTCCTTATAAAAAAGGATAACGACAGCAGCCTAACACTGCACAGTCGTTATCCGTAAAGGTCCGTAAGCTGTGAAGGGAAAACCCTTTGTAATTAGTATACCATAATTTTACATCTTTTTCGAAGTTTTTTCGTATGTAAAACTACCTATACGAAAGCCGCCGTTTCCAGTATACTAGAAGAAAAAAACGGAAATGAGGGATATATATGCGAATCTTGCAGGAAACCTTACGGGCAGCCATTGCCCAAGCCTCACCGGTCCTATTCGACAAAAAGGCGACGCTGGAAAAAGTCGTATCACAAATCGAAGAAGCCGGAAGGAACGGGGCACAGCTCATCGTCTTTCCCGAATCCCTGGTGCCGTGCTACCCCTACGGCCTGACCTTCGGCTTTACCGTCGGCAGTCGTTCTGAAGCCGAGCGGGCCGATTGGAAGCGCTACTATGAAGAATCCGTCGTCGTCAGCCGTGATCTGGAGTCCGTTGCCGCTGCCGCTAAGGCCTTTGGCATCTACGTCAGCTTAGGCATCACCGAGCGCGATGAAACGACGTATTCGCTCTACTGCAGCAACGTCATCTTCGGGCCCGACGGCACCTTGAAAGCCCTCCATCGGAAAATCAAGCCGACCGGTGCCGAACGCTATATCTGGGCCGATTCTCACATCCCGTCGACGTATTTTCCTATCGTCCAGACGCCGTGGGGCCCCATGGGATCCCTCATTTGCTGGGAAAATTACATGCCCCTGGCCCGGACGGCCCTCTATCAAAAGGGGGTCAGCCTCTATTTGGCGCCGAATACCAACGACAATCCCGAATGGCAGGACACGATCAAGCACATTGCTATCGAAGGTCACTGCTACGTCTTTAACGTCGACCAGTACTTTACCAAGGACATGTATCCCTCCGACCTGGTGGAAAGGGGCGCCGTCGATAAACTGAACGACAATACCTGCCGCGGCGGCAGCTGCATCATCGATCCCTGCGGTCATTATCTCACCGAGCCCGTTTGGGACAAGGAAGCCCTCATCTATGCCGATCTCGACATGAATCAAGTCGCTCTGCGCCACATGGAATTTGATGCTGCCGGCCATTACAGCCGTCCCGATATCCTCGAACTCATCGTCCACGAATAAGAAAAATCGGGGAACATAAGCGTTTTTAGACATCATAAAACGCCGTTAAACGAAGTTTATCCTCGTTTAACGGCGTTTTCTATAAGCGCCCGTAACCGGCAGCAAGGGAGGCGGGGCATGCCGGTGAGGGCTGGGGGATTCAGGCAATTTTATTGCCGTTGGCAACCATTTTAAATTGAAGGCCTAAGACTTCGGCAGCCCGCTTGCACATGAGCATGCGCTGCATGAAGATTTCAAAATAATCCATGAGGGAACATATCGATTCATCGAGCTCGATTTCCAAGCGGATGACATTCTTGTGGCGGTCGATGTGGAGTTTAGACGAAAGAGCGGCATAATTGACCCGGTCGTGTTTATCGAAGGTTTCGGGAACCTTATTGCGTACGCGGTTGCGGCGGACGTCGCTCTTGTCTGCCAGGATGACGGCTGCTGAAATGGGGTCAAAGGCGACGCCGCTTCGTTCATCGTGCTGACCGATGGCCGAGATGATGGCAGCAATGTCTTCCGGCGGAGCGCCCCAGTCGCGAAGGAACTGGAAGGCCATGAGGGCTCCCGTATGGGCATGATCGACGCGGTTGATACTGTTGCCGATGTCGTGCATATAGCCGGCAATTCGGGCCAGCTCGACGGTATGCTCGTCGTAGCCCAGCTTCTTTAAGATGCGTCCGGCCGTGACGGCGACCTTGGCCGTGTGTTTCTGTGAATGGTCAGAATAGCCCAGGGCGTCGAGAACTTTATTGCCCTGTTCTAAATAGATGCTCAATTCTTTGGCATGAGTGATATTTTCATAGGTCAGCTTTTTCATTGAATCATTCCTTTGCTCATTCTTGTCTTATCTTTTAGCATAGCAAAGGACTGTATATATTGCGTAAAAATTCGATAAAAAGTACGCTTTATTTTGAAAAAGTTTATTTTTATCGATTTTCTTTGTGAAGCTCCGTCAGTAAGCGTATAATAAAGGTATATTTGAAAGGGGGATTATATATATGAACGAAGTTATGAAAGCACTCTTAGAACGGCGCAGCATCCGTCAATACGAAGACAAAGCCGTTCCTGCCGAACTCATTGAACAGATCGTGGAAGCCGGTCTCCATGCTCCGTCCAGCATGGGCAAGCAGAATTCAAAAATCGTCGTCATCACCAATAAGGAACTTATCCACGAATTATCCGTCGTCAACAACGAAATCGGCGGTTGGCCTGAAGGTAACGATCCCTTCTACGGCGCTCCCGTCGTCCTCCTGGTCTTGGGCTACACCGGCATGGGGAAACAAAAATACGACGGCAGCGTCATCATGGAAAACCTCATGCTGGCCGCTCATGCCCTGGGACTTGGCAGCTGCTGGATCCATCGGGCTAAAGAACAAATGGAAACGCCCGTAGGAAAGAAAATCTTCGATAAAATCGGCCTCTCGGCAGACGAATGGGAAGGCATTGGCAACTGCATCGTCGGCTATCCCAAAGGAGAAGCCCCGAAACCGGCTGCCCGGAAAGAAAATCGGGTCTATCATATCGACTAGAAAAAACAATACCATATAAAAAGGAAAGCGACAATATCATCGCTTTCCTTTTTTGTCTGTGTAAAATCAATGAGCTGAAATAACCATGCTGGTTATTTCAGCTCATTGATTTTAATTTGTAACTGGAAAAAAACGCATACTTGACGGTACACGACCTTCTTCAAAGTATAAAAAATCGAGGAGATCCGACGCACCACCATCGGACTATCTCTGTTTTATTTTAACACAGTTGGCAGGAAAAGGGAAGGCGGCATAAGACTATACGTATTTCAGCATTTATCAAGAAATTATTATACTTTACTGGTATTTAATGCTTAATCTTAGCTGCTTTTTTATGCCAATCTTCAGGGAACCCGAGTTTTGCAAGAATTTCATTATAATGAATAGTCTTCATACGGGTTTCTAATTTATTACATTCTTTGCGTATGGTATTGTGTACAGCACCATATTCATTTTTACTCAAAAAACATTGGAGAGAAAGGAAAACAGAATACACCGTATTTCGCTGCATGTCGGGAGTAATATTATACTGATCGTGCAAAGGTCCCCAATACTTGCTGTCCCGCCGACAAGTAAACCCTAAAAGTCTATTATTATGCGCACAGATATTTCTTACATCGTTTATATTTTCAATAAAGCTATACATCACTTCTGGTGAAAATGGAATAATCAGAACGGAAGCTGGGAGGTGCTCTCGGATAAAGTTCAGCATATCTTTTGCAACAGCATTTTGAACGGATAGCGTAGACTTCGAAAACATATATTTCAATTCTCCAAAATCCAGATAATTAGCTAATACCCATATGGGGACGTCGTGATGTTGGTTGACGTAATGCGCGATACTGCTACCTTTGTGCTTTTTATAATGCTCAATTTTTTTAGCTAGCCGAGAAATCGTCGAAATGGCTTCCACGGCCTTATCTTTATCATAACAGTTAATATTTAAATAGGCATAGGGAATATTGGCATTAGCTTCTGCAAAACGATGCGCAAAAATAGCTGTAAAATGAGTCTCCACGGTAAGTATGGCCCGAAGTAAGGCTTGCTTTACTTCACGCTCAAATACATACAAGTGTGAAATCTCATCAAAGCTGGTTCCACCCGTATACTGATCACCTTTTCGAGGAAAATAGTTTGCATAGCCATTGATAATATTATAGTAATTTTGAGTTAGTAAATATCGTTTTACCTTGTCTCTATTATCTATTTTTAATTTGCGTTTCTCGAGTATCTGGACTTGTTGTTCGATAGATCTAAATTCTTTCAAAAAAAAAGGCCTCCCTCCATATAATGGAGAAAGCCTTTCCTTCGCACTGGTCCCCGTAGAGATTACAGCACTCTCTAAGTATCTCCATTATAAGTTATAACATAGTAAAAGTCAATATTCCAAATGCTCCAATGAACAGATGCGATACCTTCACATGCACGGTATTGTTTTTCCATTTCCTGTATATTTTTATCGATTAATCTGGGAACATCCCTCCAACTGCCACAATTATCACATACGGCTGCGGTGATACTAAAGGCGTCTTCCTTCTCCTTAATGGTTTTAACAAAAGGTTGTTTCTTCAGCGTATAGGCCGTATCTTTCCGGCAGGTCGTACAAAAATCGATTTTCTTTTTTTCTGTCATCGTATGCCATCCTTTTCGGAATCATGAAGGGCCGTAAGGCCATCTTTTTTATGCTCACTTTCCGATAATTATTACTTATCGGAAAATCTAGGAATCATCGATATAAATGAACTTCTTGCCGCCATCATTTCCGCCCATATTTTATAAAATGGCATCAAGCTTTTTCATAGCTTCTTTATTGCGTTTATCCGTGATCGTGTCGTAGATGTTGGCCGTCGTGGCAATGGAGGAATGGCCCAGGCGTTTGGAGACGTAGTCGAGTTCGATGTTGTTTTCCAACATCATCGTGGCGTGAGTGTGCCGGAAGGAATGGAAGCTGCCGTTGTGGAATTCTTTTTTACACCACATGTTGAAGTAGCGCATGTCGTTACTGGTCATGGAGCGGCCGTCCTGACGGGTGCAGACGAAGTCATTGTCCCGATAGTCACTGCCGTAGAGGCGGCGATTTTTGGCCTGCTGCGCTTTATGGCGGACGAGGGCCTTGTATAATGTCTCATTAAAGGGAATAGTCCGAAGAGAGGATTTCGTCTTCGGCGTCGCCTTGCAGACCGGCGTTCCCGTCTTGTCGTATAAGGTACTGTCGACGGAAATGGTGCGGTTTTCCATATCAATGTGGGACCACTGAAGGGCTAAGCATTCGCCGACGCGAAGGCCTGTGCAGTAGGCAATCATGCAGGGAGCGTAATATTTATGCCCCAAGGGAAAAGTCTGAAAGATATGGTCGATTTGGTGGCGCGAGAAGATGAAAGGCTTTTTCCGGGGAATGTCGAATTTCGGCATCTTGACGTTGGCCATGGGATTGCTGTCGATATACTGGCGGTTCGATACGGCCCAGCGCATGCCGTCGTTAAAGACCGTGAAGATCGTCTTGACCGTCGACCGGGAATAGCCTTTCTGCTTCAGCAGATTAAGCCAGTCCTGAATCTCCGCCGTCGTCAATTCGCTCAGCTCATATCCGCCAAAACGGGCGCCGATATGCCATTTGATGACGCCCTTATAGGCGTCGTACGTGTTGGGGCCTAAATTGATTTCGACATCTTTTTCCAGCCATTCCAAAAAGAAGGGCATGACTTCTATAGCCGGTTCCGCATCTTGTTCCGGATCGTCGAGGGCAGCCATGGCCTGGCGATAGGCTTTGGCGGCTTGGGCGTACGTCGTACCGCCGACTCGTTCGACTCGTTTGCGGCCCGCACCGTCTGCTGCCGGATATTCGATTGTATAATACCATTTCTTGCCGCGCTTACGAAGATACACGTCGCACTGCCTCCTTTATTCGTATTGTACAATAATAATTGGGGATATGCAACAAATGTTCCCATCTTATTTGCCCGTATAAGGAAAGATAGACGTACGGCACATATAATCTGTCGAAAAATTCTTAAAAAAGCTTAAAAAGGGAAATAGGCCTATTTAATTAAAGATAGGGTGATTACAGAACAATTGTTCCCTGAGCCGGTCACAAGCCTCGCTAAACATATGTTCTAAATACAAAAATCGACGGATGTAGTACAATACATATTGAAACCATCGCTCCCAGGGGAGCAGAAAGGCCGATTTATGCCACCTTTGATTACGACCTATACGGGAAAGCATTTTGACATCACGAATATGGATCCCGAAACCATTTCCATCGAAGACATGGCTCACGCCTTGTCCCTCATCTGCCGCGGCAACGGTCATGTGAAGACCTTTTATTCCGTCGGCCAGCATTGCCTGCAATGCGCCTATGAAGTAGAAGCCCGCAGCGGATCCCCGCGACTCATCGTGGCCGCGCTCTTACATGACGGCACCGAGTGCTACATGTCCGACGTACCGCGGCCGTTAAAAGCCGTCATGCCAGGCTATTCTGAGACGGAAAAAGCCCTGTTAAACCTCATCTATGAAAAATACCTCGGCAGTCCCTTGACGGACGAAGAAACGAAGTTCCTCAAAAGCATCGACGACGACTTTCTGTGGTATGACTTGACCTATTTATTGGACGATAAACCGGAAGGGCGAGCCCCGACCGTTCGCGTCATGCCGGACTACGCCTTCCGGCCCTTTGCCGACGTCGAGAAAGACTACCTGGCCTTGTTCCGCCGCTATGCACCAAAAATCTCGAAAGGAGAATAAAACCCTATGAACATACAAATCTTCGGCACGACCAAATGCTTCGATACCAAAAAAGCCCTGCGCTACTTCAAAGAACGGAAGATCCCCGTCCAATTCATCAACCTGAAAGAAAAAGGACTGAGTAAAGGCGAATACAACAAAGTCAAACAAGCCGTCGGCGGCCTCGATGCCATGCTCGACACAAACTGTAAGGACAAAGATACCTTGGCCTTAATCCAATACGCCGTCGACAGCGAAAAAGACGCCAAGATCTTAGAAAACCAGCAAGTCCTGAAAACACCCATCGTAAGAAACGGTGCCAAAGCAACCATAGGCTACGTACCGGACGTTTGGAAAACCTGGAAAGATTGATAGTCCTGCTATTATTTTCACAGTCCCAAGAGATGATTTTTATATTCTCAATATTATTATCAATAAGCAGGGAGTAAAATGATATCTCTTGAAATCGGCAGCTCAATCGATATTTTTCACGGTATGACGCGATATCAGCCGATTTATACCATAGCATCCAGCCATGACAAGCCATAAATTGCCGTATACAGCTCAATACAGATTTAACCGGCCCAGATTCAATCCATAGATCCATATGAGCCATATACGGATATCTATCAGCTTGATATCTGTATATAAGGTTTATATAAGCCCGTACAGACCATAAGGATGACGCCATATCCAGTACACACGCATAAGGAAATAAAACTACAAGGGAGAATCCAAGAAGCCACTGAGAGAAAAAGAGTTGTGCATGGTACATAATGTACTGATTAACATAAAATCGGACCTTAGAACCGAGCCCGGGACGGGGATAGGAAAAAACGCCCAATAACTTCCGATAACGTTAAATTATCGTAAGT